>Ga0247727_10005466_pt1 | contig 25761 bp, 25 predicted proteins | sample WisWelCaveWW1625_FD_202498 | JGI IMG/M metagenome (GOLD analysis project Ga0247727, IMG submission 202498) | Biofilm microbial communities from Wishing Well Cave, Virginia, United States - WW16-25 | ecosystem: Environmental > Aquatic > Deep subsurface > Groundwater > Cave microbial mat | place...
CACGAAGATACCACTGGAGCGCCACAACCAACCATTTTTTGTACCCAGTAGCACATGCCAGACTCTTGATATCAACCGTTTGAAGCGGCGGCGTTTTTTGCGTTCTCAGTCGGGGAACTTCGGGTTAATTGCGTTTGAGGACCGATCCTTGGAGTGTGGTCAAGCTTTGGCGACGCGATGAGGCTACCTCGCCGGTCTGAGGCCGCGCCTCTTTGGCCCGTTAACCAGCACAGGACCTGCCCCCCGGTCTTGTCCAGTATGGGCCCCGTGCCCTCAGGCGATCGAAACGGAAATTCGCTCGGCCGTCTGGCGCAGGGCCGGCAGGAAGCGTTCGCGCATCTCGCTGCGCGTGGTGCGTGTGGAATGCGTGGATAGGTTCAGCGCCGTGATCGCCTGGCCGCTGCGGTCGACGATCGGGACGGCAATGGACCGCAAACCTCGCTCCAGCTCCTCGTCGACAATGGAAAAACGCTGCTCGTGATCCGAGCGAATGCGCTCGAACAGAGCTTGCACGTCGGTAATGGTTGACGGCGTGTAAGGCGCGATGCGCACCGATCTGAGGCGCCGCCAGAGCTCGTCATCGTCGAGGAAGCCGAGCTGGGCGCGGCCCATCGATGAATGGAACGCTGGCAGCCGCGTGCCGATCGAGATGGCAACCGACATGATGCGGCCGGCGGGAACGCGGGCGACGTAGACGACATCGGTGCCCTGCAGGATCGCCGCCGAGCAGGACTCGTGAAACCGTTCGCTCAGCTCCTTCATGAGGGGGCGCGCCCGCTCGATCCAGTTCTGCGCCGAGAGGTAGGAGAACCCGAGCTTGAGAATACCCGGCGCCAGGGCGAACTGGCGGCCTTGCTGCTCGACAAAATTCAGGCTGGTGAGCGTGCGCAGAATACGCCGGGCCGTGGCCCGGGAGAGATCGGCTGCCGCCGCGGCTTCGGACAAGGTCAGACTTGGCCGGTCGCGCCCAAACAAGCCAAGCACGGCGAGCCCCTTCGCCAAGGTCGTCATGAACTCCTTGTCCTGCGTTGGCGCGGCGCCGACAGCCGGTACGCCCGTGACGTGTTCACGCGTCGCCGCCCGCTTCGCACCCTGCCGCGCCAAGACTCTCGTTGACACCGCGCACCTGCCCGGACGACAATCGCCACTTATCGAACGTCAGTTCGATATTCGAACATTGCCGGGGCCCGGTCAATATGATCCACGCGTGTCCGTGCAGGGGGGGTTGTCAGCCCCAGGAGGATATGCCTTCTGAAGCGCAGCTTCAGTTTCCAGCCTAATTTGCCAGCACCAGGGAGGAAGGTATGCCAGGCAGACCGCGCAATCGCACATACACGCGTCGCACCTTCATCAAAACGTCGGCCCTACCGGCGTGGCGTTTGCCGCCGGCCCCGTATTTGCGCCGGCCGTTCATGCCCAGGCAAGGCCAATCAAGATCGGTTATGTGAGCCCGGCGACCGGGCCGCTGGCGCCGTTCGCGGCGGCGGACGAGTTCATGCTGCAGCAGTTCCGCGAGGCGACCAAGGGCGGGCTGAAGGTCGGCAACGTCACGCGTCCGATCGAAGTGCTGCTGCGTGACAGCCAATCCAATCCCAATCGCGCCGCCGAGGTCGCCAAGGAACTGATGGTTCGCGACAAGATCGACCTCATGCTGGTCGGCAATACGCCGGAGACCACCAATCCGGTCTGCACCCAGGCGGAGATCGAGGAAGTGGCTACCATCTCCTCCTTGGCCCCCTGGCAGCCGTGGTTCATCGGCCAACAGGCGAACCCGGGCGGCGGGCCCCCAGCGTGGAAACCGTTCAACTTCTCCTACCACTACTTCTGGGGCCTCGAGGACGTGATCGCCGTGTTCCTCAACATGTGGGGCCAGCTCGACACGAACAAGGTCGTGGGCGCGCTGTTCCCGAACGACGGCGACGGCAACGCCTGGGGCGACAAGGAGGTGGGCTTCCCGCCCGTGCTCGGCAAGCAGGGCTACAAGTTGATCGATCCGGGCCGGTACCAGAACCTGACGGACAATTTCGCCGCCCAGATCACGGCGTTCAAGAACGCCAATGCCCAGATCATCACCGGCGTGGTGCTGCCGCCCGACTTCACGACGTTCTGGAAACAGTCGCTGCAACAGGGCTTCAAGCCGAGGGCGGCCTCGGTCGGCAAGGCGATCCTGTTCCCGTCCTCGGTCGAGGCGCTCGCGCGCGACGGCCACAACCTGTCGTCGGAGGTGTGGTGGACACCAAACCATCCGTTCAAGTCGTCGATCAACGGAATGACCGCAAAGCAGCTGGCGGACGCCTACACCGCGGCGACCAAGCGGCAGTGGTCGCAGCCGATCGGGTTCGCCCACTCCCTCTATGAGGTCGGCCTCGACGTGCTCAAGCGCACCAAGGAGATCGGCAATGCCAGGGCCACTGTGGAGGCGATCCGGGCCACGAAGCTCGACACCGTAGTCGGCCACATTGCTTGGGACGGCAGAGGCGTTCCGCCGTTCGCGGCTAAGAATGTCACCAAGACGACGCTCGTGGGCGGCCAGTGGCGCGTAAGGGACGGCAACCGCTACGACATCGTCATTACCGACAACCGGACCGCGCCCAGCATTCCGGTGGGCGGCAAGATGGAAGCGATCGCCTAGATCGCGTACTCTCGAGGGGCTGGACCCACCCGGGGTCCAACCCCACTCTCATTCGGCGATGCTCCTCGATATCCGGCGCCTATCCAAATCCTTTGGCTCGCTCAAGGCGGCCGATGGCGTCGACTTGGCGGTGGCGCGCGGCGAGGCAGTCGGCATCATCGGCCCCAACGGCGCCGGCAAAACCACCTTGTTCAACCTGATCGATGGCGACCTGGCCGCCGATGCGGGTGCAATCTGCCTGAACGGCGTCGATATCACGCGAGCGAAGGCGCATGAGCGCTGCAAGGCGGGCATCGGCCGCGCATATCAAATCCCGCACCCGTTCGAAAACCTGACTGTGCTGGAGAACCTGCTGGTCGCCGCCGTCCACGGACGCAGCGCTCTCGTCCGCGACAGTGTCGATTTCTGCGCGGGCATTCTTGAGGACACGGGCTTGTTGCCGCGTGCCAACACGCCCGCGGGTGCGCTCACTCTGCTGGAGCGCAAGCGCTTGGAGATGGCCCGCGCACTCGCCACCGGGCCGGAACTGTTGCTGCTCGACGAGATTGCCGGTGGGTTGACCGAGAGCGAGTGCCACGAGCTGGTCGGCACCATCAAAGGCATTCGCGCCTCCGGAACCACCATCGTGTGGATCGAGCACATAGTGCATGCCCTGCTCGCCGTCGTGGACCGGCTGGTCGTTCTCAATTTCGGCAGGAAGATTGCGGAGGGCAACCCAACAACTGTGATGGCCTCAGCCGAAGTGCGTGAGATCTATACCGGGATCGCCGCGTGAGTCGATCCATGGCCCTTCTCGAAGCGCACCGGCTCACTGCATTCTACGGAGACTTCCAGGCACTCTACGGCATCGATCTGGAGCTGAAGGAGGGCGAGACGCTGGCCATCATCGGCGCCAACGGCGCCGGCAAGTCGACCTTCCTCAAAACCATAGTGGGGCTGATGCCGGCGCCGGCGGAGAGCGTCGTGTTCGACGGCCGGCCCGTCGGCGGCTTGCCGGTGGCGGAGATCGTGCGGCTCGGCATCTCGCTGGTGCCGGAGGGGCGGCGGCTGTTTCCCTCGCTCAGTGTCGAGGAGAACCTGAGGATCGGCGCGCATGGCCGGCGCGATAGCGGCTACTGGTCGCTGGAGCGGCTGTATGATCTGTTTCCAGCGCTCGCCGGGCGGCGGGAGGCGCCGTCCCAGACGCTGTCGGGCGGAGAGCAACAAATGGCGGCAATCGGGCGCGCGCTCATGTCGAATCCTCGCGTGCTGCTTTGCGACGAGATCAGCCTGGGCTTGGCGCCGATCGTCATTCGCAGCATCTACGCGGCACTCCCCAAGATCAAAGCCAACGGCGCCAGTGTCATTCTCGTGGAGCAGGATATCGTCCAGGCCATGCAGGTAGCCGACCGCGTCTATTGCTTCCAGGAAGGCCGTTTGGCGCTGAGCGCCCGCCCTTCCGAGCTCAGCCGCGAGGCAATTCACACGGCGTATTTCGGCACATGATCGGGTGGCTCAACACCTTGCTGCAGGGCGTGATGCTGGGGGGGCTCTACGCGCTGTTCGCCGCGGGCTTGTCGCTGATCTTCGGCATCATGCGCCTCGTCAATCTGGCGCATGGCGACCTGATCGTGCTCGCGGCCTTCGTCGCGCTGGCGCTGATGCATACACTTGGGCTCGACCCGTTCCTGGCGACGCTCGTCGCAATGCCGGTGCTGTTCGCCTTCGGCTATGCGCTGCAGCACGTGCTGCTCAACCGGACGCTCGGGCGCGACATTCTCCCCCCGCTGCTCGTCACCTTCGGATTGTCGATCATCATCCAGAACGGCCTGGTCGAGGTGTTCACGGCCGACAGCCGGCGCCTGAACGCGGGTGCCATCGAGGTCGCGTCCGTGCACCTGGGCGGCGGCTTGGCCGTGGGCACCATACAGCTCGTCACGTTTGCGTCTGCAGTCGGGGTGATCCTCGCGCTCAACCTCCTGTTCTATCGCACCGAGTTGGGCCGCGCCTTCCGCGCCACTTCCGATGACCCCGAGATCGCCCAGCTCATGGGTATCGACAATCGTCACGTCTTTTCGCTGGCGATGGCGGTCGCCATGGTGGTGATCGCCGTTTCCGCCCTGTATCTGGGCATGCGTGCAAACTTCGACCCCTACATTGGGCCGGCCCGGCTGCTCTACGCCTTCGAGGCCGTGATCATCGGCGGGCTCGGAAGCTTTTGGGGCACGCTTGCCGGCGGCGTCATCATCGGCGTCGCCCAGACGGTCGGGGCCAAAATCAATCCTGAGTGGCAGATCCTTGCCGGACATGTGGCCTTCCTCGTTGTGCTGGTGCTTCGGCCGCGCGGCCTCTTTCCCCGTGTGGGCGAGTGAGGATGGCGATGAACCTGCGCGCGCATTGGCAGAGCTGGCAGCGGCAGGTCGTCTCGAGTCGCGCCGCGGGCGCTGTCGCCGATAGCGCGCGCAGGTCGCTGCAACTCGGCGGGGCCGCGTGCAAGCGTGCCGGCAGCCTCGCAGGCGCCGCGGGGGCCCAGGCGGGCAAGGGGAGCCAACAACTGATCGCACTGGCCAGCCACCTCGGGCGCCGAACGATCCACGCCCTGGCCGGGACGCGCGACCGGCTGATGCAGTGGTGCCGCCAGGCAGCAGTGAACCCAGCTATCACGTCTGTCACCGCAAGGAGCCGGCATTGGTGGCGCCAAGTGTTGGTCGGAATCGCCGCCGCCCGCGCCGCGTTGCGCACATGGGTTGTCCGAACGGCGACGGCCGTGCACGATATCCGCCTGCGCATGGCGCGAACGACCGTCGCGCAACGGGCCGCCGCTGAAGTTGCTCGTGCCGCATCCTGGCTGCGCGCCGGTCCGCTGGGGCCGGCTGCCGCGCGCGTCGACCGCTGGCTCGCAGGCCGCCGAAGGGCGATCGAGGGCCGCTACCGGATCGAGGTCGCAACCCCACGCTCACGCGCCTTCGCCATCGCAGGTGTAGGCCTGATGGCCCTTCTGATCGCCCTGCCGGCGTTTGCCAGCCGCAATCTCATCAATGAACTGATCTTCGTCTTCACCATGCTGGCGCTCGCCCAGTACTGGAACCTGCTGGCGGGCTACGCCGGGCTCGTGTCGGTGGGCCAGCAGGCCTTTGTCGGGCTCGGCGGCTACGTGCTGTTTGCGCTCAGCGTTCACGCCGGGTTCGATCCGCTGGCCGCAATCATTACGGCGGGCGTGGTCGCCGCCGCCCTAGCCGTTCCGACGGCGCTCGTCGTGTTCCGCTTGCGGGGCGCCTACTTTGCCATCGGCACCTGGGTCGTGGCCGAAGTCTATCGGCTCGTCTTCGCACAGTTCAGGCAACTCGGAGGCGGCACCGGCGCCTCGCTGCCGCCGTTTGTCACCAACGAGGTGGCTGGCATAGCCTGGGTGAAGGCCGTGTTCGGCGTTTCCACCGCCGCGGCACGCGATATCATCTCCTATTGGGCGGCACTGGCGCTGGCGGCAGGAACCGTTCTGCTCGTCTATCTCGTCCTGCGCTCGCGCTACGGGCTGGCGCTTGCGGCCATTCGCGACTCGGAACGCGCGGCGGAAAGCGTCGGCGTCGACAACTTCAAGACCAAGCTCAAAGTCTACATCGTTGCCGCCGCCGGCACCGGCATGGTCGGCGCGCTCATCTATCTGCAGAAGGCGCGCATCTCCCCCGACGCGGCCTTCTCGGTGCTCGATTGGACCGCCTACGTGATCTTCATCGTCGTCATCGGCGGCATCGGCACCATCGAGGGGCCGATCGTGGGCGTGCTCGTCTTCTACATCCTGCAGACCAGTTTCTACCTCTTGCAGACCAAATTTGCCGCTTTCGGCGCGGAGCACCTGGCTCCTTGGTATCAGATCTCGCTGGGGGTACTTGCGATCGCCATCATGCTGTTCGCGCCGAAAGGAATCTGGGGCTATCTGTCGGAGCGGTACGGTCTTGTGATATTCCCAATCCGCCGCCGTCTCATCGCCAATGAATCCGCGAGCCGGGGGAGCGACGCGGCCAAGACCTCGCCATCCTCTACCCGTGCTTCCACCCCTGGTAGACCGGAGCCATCCGGTCGAACACCATAGGCTACCGCCAAAGACACGGCGCCCGCCTCCCGCGATCGAGGTCGCGTCGAGAACAGCCGGCGAACGGCAAAGCGCAGGATTCCAGCAGCCCAGTGCCCGTAGGGTGCCAGTTTTCGATTTCCAGGCGCACCGCTATTTGCTAAGTGCCAGCTCTCCCAACGTTGGCCACGTGGCGGAGTGGTTACGCAACGGTCTGCAAAACCGTGCACCCCGGTTCAATTCCGGGCGTGGCCTCCAGTTGGGCAGCGCGGTGCCGCGGGCGGTTGCCGTCGGGCTACCCGAACGAGGGAGAGCGTGAGGGTCTTGCCGCGTCACATGGACCACATGGAGTGGATTTGCCCGCGCAAATGCACTAATGGTTTTGACGATACCCGTTCGAGTTGCTAAATCGCACGACCCTGATAGGTCACGGCTATTCCGCGGTAGCTCAGCGGTAGAGCAGCCGGCTGTTAACCGGCTGGTCGTAGGTTCGAATCCTACCCGCGGAGCCAGACCTGAAGTGCGAACCTCGTCCTCGAGGGTCTCCAGTCGCCATTGTTCCAGGACGTCTGCTTGCCTGCAGACGCGGAATTCCCCAATCGTCAACCTCGATCCGATCCAGGTATCTGCATACGAAGCTTTGCGAACCAGATCGGAGGAGCCGTCGCTCCCGCTCCTGGGCTTACATGGAAAACGCAGGCTACAACCTCCAATCGCCGCGTTCTTGTCTTATGGACTCCACTATACAATGATGCAATGGAAGCGGATCGAGCTCACGGTGTATGGGGCTTGTGGGGTTCTGAAGATTGTTGGGCGAGCAGATGACAGAGGATCTTTTCTTCACATTGGTCGTGGGTGTCGCCGCTCTGAGCGGCGCCATCGTCGGGCGGATCATGGCTTTGGAGGCCCAAGACAGGCCCACAGCGGTTTTCGCGGCCGCATACTGCGGGGCAGGGGCAGGGCTGATGAGCGGACCGCCGTTTGCCTTTCTGCTCACACTGATTGCGAGATTGTGGGGCTCGCAGATCGGGATCACCAGCCTGATCGATGCCATGGAGGCAACTGGCCCCGCCCTGCTGTGGGGGCCTGCCGGTGGTGCTGCCGGAGGCCTGGTCATTGGCATTCTCATTGCAATGCTGAGAAGGCGCGCTCCATCGGATGCAGGGGTCGAGAGGGCGCGCTGAGCTGGCCGGATACCGAAGGCTGGGCACCGCGCCAGCCAAGCTATGCCGAGCGGCTCCGCCGCATGGTAATCAAGCCCAGAAGCACGAGATTTCCAACCGATACCGCTGCGATGCCACACGCAATCAAGTAGGCGAACAGGCTCTGGCTGAGGAGCGGTGCGTTCAACTGAACCGACAACTCGAGCGGCACGAAGAACGTGGCCGCCATCGCCGTATAGTGCATCGAGGCGATTGCGAGGCCCTGCACGATACCGCCTGCCAGGGTGGCCACGACGCCACGCTTGCGGAAAGTGAACCACAACGCCACCGCTGACGCGCCAATTGCGATCGCCACGGAGGCGGCAACCAGCGGCAGGTCATAGGCCAAGCCACAGCCGCGAATGGCACCCATGCCGAGGTAGTGCATGCCGGCGATGCCGAGCCCCATGCAAAGGCCGCCGGCGGGAATGCTCCAGCGTCCCAACATACGTGCCCGGGTGAGATAGAGCCCGGCACCAGTGGCCACGATCGCGATGCCGATCGAGCCGATGGTCTCTTCGATGTTGTAGTTGACGGGCACCGGAAATGCGACGGCCATCATGGCTATGAAATGCATGGACCAGATCGTGCTGCCCATAATCAGACCACTGTTGGCCAGGGCGAAGCTCGTGTGCCAGGCACCGAAGTCTCTGTCGTAGCCGCCCGCGGTCAGCGCGAGAGCTGTCAGGGAACCCAGGATCGCCACACCGATCGACAGGAAGACCAAGACAGTATCGTAGATCACGGCCATTTTCCCCTCCTGTCGTGAGAGCCAGATGCCCGCTATCGGACATAGGAATACGCGCTCCCGCGCGTGTGGATAAGGCAGATAACGTCCTTTTACCGCCGCAATTGAGCCCTGACGATGGCGCGGTGGCCGAGCGCCGCGACAAGCGACGATTTTATTCGTTTGCCAGTTGAAGGCAAACGTCTCAGCTGCCCGGAGAGGGTAACCTGTATGCGTCTATTGGCAGCGGTATCTTGGGGTGCTTGCGATTCGTGTGGCGAGTCATCTGTAGCTCACCGCTCTTCCGCGCCTGTACGCGCCGGTATGCTCGCGTGGATGACTTTGCTGCTCGCCGGCCAACCAGCTTTCGCTCAGACGCAGCAACCCGCCCAGCCCCAGACGTTCGCGCAACCCGTTTTGAGCCCTCAGCAGACGCAGCGGGCGAAGCTAAACCAAGACACGTTGATCGTCGCTGCGAGCCGGCCGGGCGCCACCTACCTTGCGATGGCAAATGATCTCGTGGCCGCCATCGGTGCGAGCGGGAGCCTACGTATTCTGCCGATCGCAGCTGACGGAGGGCTGGCGAATTTGCAGGACCTTTTGTACCTGCGCGGCGTCGATTTGGCCATCGTGCCGGCGAACGTCCTGGCCTACGCCAAAGCCACCGATGCGTTTGGCAGCGGCCTGGCGCAGAGGGTCGTGTATGTCACTCCGCTCTACGGCGAAGAGGTGCACATCATTGTGGGCCGGAGCATCGCGTCAATCGATGATCTTCGCGGTAAGAGGATAGCAGTCCCACTCCATGATGGCACCGCACAATTCACAGCCAAGGACATTTTCCAGCGTCTTGGCGCAAGCTTCGAAAGCGTTCCCATGGAGCCGGCCGACGCCGTGGAAGGGGTCCGCTCCGGCACAGTCGCGGCAGCTTTGCTTGTTGCAGGCAAACCCGTGACGCTCGTATCGGGGCTACCAAAGGACGGCAGTCTGCGCTTGTTGAGTCTTCCTTTCCTTGCAGCCCTGGGAGAGGGCTATTCCCCGGCCGTTCTTCTGGCCGAGGACTACCCGGCGTTGCTACCGCCCGGCGCAATCGTGGAAACGATTGCGATCCGTGCGGTGCTGATAGCGAACAACGAGAAGGGTAGCGAAGAGACAGCGCGGCGAATTGCGAAACACGTTCCCACACTGTTCAACGCGATCTCGAGGCTCGCCGTGTCCGAGCGGCATCCGAAGTGGAAAGAGGTCAATCTGGGTGCAGTCCTACCCGGGTGGTCCCGCGCCGGGGCAGCCGAGCTTTGGCTGAAGAAAGCGCTCGAACAGCAAAGGCAGTTGCTGCAAGGCGAATTCGACGAATTCCTTCGCGCGCGCAGGCAGCCGGCTTCCTCTGAGCTTTCAGTCGTGCAGAGAAGGAACCTCTTCAAAGAATTCCAGGGCTGGGCCCGCAAGTCGACCACAATCCAGCCCGCAGCGAAATAGCAGACAACGTTGGAATAGGTGACCTGGGGGCGCGCGTGGATTGCGAAGACCGTGGCAAACGGGTTGGCCACAAGAACTTGTATGGCTCGGTAACAAATGAGGGAGGCAAAAGCGATGTAGACCTATCGTGAGCTCGCTCCACAACTCGAAGTCCTACCCACAAAGCACCCGGGACCACCATGAGCAGTTCGGACAACGTTGCGAGATTGCGCGAAGTAAAAAGACTTCTGGATCGCATTCAACAGCTTCCCCATGTGGTCGGAAGCACCGGAAACGGCGTGCAAAATGGTCACTATTCTCCCGGAGAACCGGGCACAGCCGTGTTGGCCGCGCACCCAGCCAGCCCTCTGCCTTATCGGGCCGAGCACCGCACGGGCGAGTCACGGGCACTCGTGCCAGTGCACACGAGCAACGCTGTCGGCATCAATCCTTGGCTGTTTGTAACGGCGACCGCCCTAAACACGATCATCGCCGCTGTGTTGGCCGTTGTCATAACCTTGGGCGTGGCGCGTCGCGAGCCTGTGTTGGGTGAGGTGGAGCAGGCGGCGTTGCGGCGGGGGATCGACCCCCAAGCGGCCGCCCGGTCAAAAGACTATGCCGAACCCGCCCTGGTACGCCCGATCGAGCTGCTGCCCATTGGCTCGCCTGCCGAGCCGCTGCGGCTCGAGGCGCTGAAACCGGCACGCCTGCCCCTACAAATCCGGCCCCAGGAGGCACTCCAGGAAAGCTACATCCTCGTCCTGTCCGGCCTGCCCGCGAACACCACACTGTCGGGGGCCACCAGAATGGGTTCCGACTCGTGGCTGCTGTCGGGCGGCGCGCTGAAGCAACTCGAAATCATCGTGCCCGAATGGTCGGCTTCGTTCATCGAGGTCGGAGTCGAGTTGCGACATGCGAACGGCGCCGTTGCCGCGCAGAGCAAGGCGTGGCTGGCCGTGCCGCCGCCGCCCCTTCCCCAAGGCACCAAGCTCGACCAGGCAGCTATCAAGGAGCTGCTGCAAAGCGGCGATCGGCTGCTCGGCCGGGGCGATGTGGCGTCCGCTCGGGCCGTTTACGAGCGGGCGGCAGCAATAGGGAGCGCGCAGGCCGCGCTTGCGCTGGGCGCGACTTACGACCCCGGCCGTTTGTGGTCGCTCGGCGTCTTCGGCATGGTCGGCAATAAGGTGCGCGCGCGACATTGGTATCAGCGTGCCGACCAGCTCGGTCATCCAGAGGCAAAAGACAGGCTCAAGGCCCTCAGGCTTGATTGAGGCCGGGAAGGGGCCTCTCATTGGGGCGTAGTCCGCGACTCGCCTCCCGTGTGCCTGAGGGAATCGCGGGCAGGCTAGTACACTGGGGGTGCACATGCCGCGCAAGAGCACGAAGGGGCCCGGGCGACCGGCTGCGAGGCAGGTGAAGGGTCCGAACGGCCGTCGCTGTGGCCTGTGCGGCAAGACGCGCAATCTCACGAAGGCCGAGTGCTGCGGTCAGTGGATTTGCGATGATGAGGGCAGCTACGCGCTGTTCTCGTACGCGCGGAACAGCTGCGCGCGCAACCATCGCCGCTTTACCTTGTGCGGGCACCACTTCAACGAAAGGCATGCCGGCACTTGGCAAACTTGCGAGAGTTGCCGCGAGGGTTTCGCGACCGAGATGTACGTCTACTACGGCACCAACGAGTACAACTTCGAAAAGCTCGCCCCCCCTCCGGCGTTCGAGCCGACCCGGTGCGGCAGGTGCAACGGGGTGATCAAGCTGGGCACCGAGGAGTATTCGATCGGCCGCGATGGATACACCTGTTCCAACTGCTTCAGCTTCGAGCTTCCGCCGCCTCCCGGGGCCGCTCGCCGGGCGATCATTGCGCGGCGGAAAGGGCCTGCTCTAGGTCGGCGATGATGTCGGCCGCATCCTCCAGGCCGACGGACACCCGCACCACGTCGTCCCCGGCCCCGGCGGCCGTGCGCTGTTCGTCGGTCAGCTGGCGGTGGGTGGTCGAGGCGGGGTGAATGATGAGGCTGCGCACATCGCCAATGTTGGCCAAGTGCGAGAACAGCTTGACATTCGAGACGAGCTTCACCCCCGCCTCGTAGCCGCCCCTGAGGCCAAAGGTGAAGACGGAGCCGGCCCCCTTGGGGCAGATCTTCCGCGCCAGGGCGTGGTAGGGGTTCGCGGGCAAACCGGCGTAGTTCACCCATGCCACTTGGCGATGCTCGGCAAGGTACTTTGCAACGGCGACTGCATTTTCGCAGTGCTTGGCCATGCGCAAGGGAAGCGTCTCGATACCGGTCAGGATCAGGAACGCGTTGAAGGGCGATATGGCGGGCCCCAGGTCGCGCAGGCCCAGCACCCGGCAGGCAATCGCGAATGCAAAGCTTCCAAAGGTTTCGGCCAGCCGTATGCCGTTGTAGCTGGGGTTTGGATCCTGCAGGGCAGGGAATTTCTTCTTCGACCCCAGCCAATCGAAGCTGCCGCAATCGACGATCACGCCGCCGATCGAGTTGCCGTGTCCTCCCATGAACTTGGTGAGCGAGTGCACGATGATGTCGGCACCGAACTCCTTGGGCCGGCACAGGTAGGGCGTTGCCAGCGTGTTGTCGACGATGAGCGGCACACCGGCCTTCTTGGCGATGGCGGAGACCGCGGGCAGATCGACGACGATGCCGCCCGGATTGGCGATCGATTCGCAGAAGATCGCCTTGGTTTTCGGCGTGATCGCTGCCTCGAAGCTTGCCGGCTTGGTCGCGTCTGCCCAGGCAACTTTCCAGCCGAAGTTGCTGAAGGTGTGGTTGAACTGGTTGACCGAGCCGCCGTAAAGCTGCCGGCCGGCCACGAACTCGTCGCCCGGCTGCATCAACGCGTGGAATAGGACCATCTGCGCAGCGTGGCCCGAAGCAACGGCGAGCGCCGCTGTGCCGCCTTCCAGGGCGGCAACGCGCTGCTCGAGCACAGCCTGGGTCGGCCCGCCGATGCGCGTGTAGATGTTGCCGAAGACCTCGAGGTTGAACAGTGCGGCCGCGTGGTCCACGTTGTTGAAGACATACGACGTCGTTTGATAGATCGGCGTGACACGCGCGCCCGTCGATGGGTCCGGGGCGGCTCCGGCGTGGATGGCGAGTGTGGCGAAACCCGGCTCATCGTTGGTCGGCATCAACAGACTCCTGTCGAGCTCAGCAGTCGCGGATCGCCCACCGGAACCAATCGCCGCCCGCAAGTCAATGGCCAAACCTGCGCCCCTTGCGCCTTCCGGCAGAGCGGTTATCACGACGCATGGATGAGCGGCACGAGAACGAGCAGTATTTCTTCGACGCGCCGACGCTAGCGCGCCTGGCAGACTTCTTGAGCGGTTGGGACGCGGCCTGCTGTCTGTGCGCACCACTGCTCGGCGAGCATCTGGCGCGGCGCGGCGTTGCGGTCACGATCCTAGACATCGACGAGCGCTTTGCCGGTACCCCCGGCTTCCGCCGCGGCTATGCAATTCAGCCTCATCCTCTGCGATCCTCCGTTCCACAAGATTTCGCTGTCGCAGCTGTTCGCGGCAGTGCGCTCCCTCAGCCACTACGACTTCCGGCAGCCGGTTCTGATCAGCTACCTCGAGAGGCGATCCGCCGCGCTGCTTGGAACGTTCGCTCCCTTCAAATTGCGACCGACCGGCTACCACCCCAGCTACCTCACCGTCCAGGACACGGAGCGCACGGCGGTGGAATTCTTCAGCAACCTTCCGGAGGAGAGGTTGCTCCCTCTCATGATGCCCAACGCGTAGCTTGCGCCACCAAGTCAACTCGAATGAAGACAGTAGGTCAGTGCGGATGCAACGAGTTCGCGCCGCCGGCGACCATACAAATGACAACCGTGCGCCCCTGTGGGGGGCGCACGGCATTCACCTCAAACGTTACGATTGGAGGGGAGGGTTTAGCTGTGGGCTTGAATGGTCAGGCGCGCGTCGCCCGGCCAGCTCGGGTCCTTCCTGTAGACGATGTCGATCCTCGAGATGACACGACGGTCGCCAATGAGATCGAGCGGCACCGACCAGGCGCCGGCGTTGATATGCCGGTTGAAGTTGTAGACCTGGGTCGTGCCATTGCCGAAGGTGACGCGGATGTCATAGAGGTGGATCGGCCGGTGTGTGACATGGAAGCGGAGGGTGCGGAACGTGCCGTGGCCCGGTCCAACCATGATCGTGTCGTGGTCGAGGGTCAGGTTGGCCTTCACGGTGCCGAGTGTCACCCAGCTGGCCGGCATTGGACTTGGCCCGCCCGTGTCGCGTAGGCCGTAGACCTGGAAGGTGGCCTTGCCCTTGAAGGGGTTCTCCGACTGATAGAGCACTTCGACACGCCTGATGACGCGGTCCTGCCCCTTCAGGTCATAGGCGGGCGTGAATTGGCCAGGCATCAAGTGCTCGCGGACGTTGAGGACTCGCTCGTGCCGTTGCCGTAGAAGACGCGCACCTCGGCGACGGCGACGCGGTTGCCGAGCGCCCGGAAGCGCAGCGCGTTGAACCGCCCCTCCTCGCCGCCGACTTGGAAAACGTCGCGATCCGGGCTGATTCCGACGGTCCGCTGACCAAGCAGGACCCATTGATCCGCCTTGGCCGGGACGGCGGCAAAAGCGGCGATGCTCAAGCCGGCCAAGCCGGCAAGGCACGTTCTGCGTAACATGGTGCACCCATTGTGAAGTTGCGTTGGAAGTGGAAGTCTCACTTCGATGCGCGCAGTTAAAGCATCGCCGCACTTAACGTGACCTGAGGATGATCATCAGGTGGCGTTCATCGCTCGAGCGCAATTGGGCCGCAGTTCTGAGCCGGCATTCCGGCTTGCCGCAAGCGATACTCGGACGCATTCCAAGTGCTGGCGCTTACCGCTTGTCGGGAATGATGCGGTCTTGGACGCCGCGGCCGCTCAACAATGGGCGCCTGGAAGACAGAATGCCGACGTTGACGCCGGCCCAGCCGATCTCGCCGGAGAGCCGCCCATACTCGATCTTCGCGCAGCGGTTCATGACCACTTTCAAGCCCGCCGCCTCCGCCTCGGCCGCCGCCGCATCGTTGCGCACGCCGAGCTGCATCCAGATCACCTTTGGCCTGAGCCTCTCCTTCAATGCGATCGCCTCGCGCACGACTTCGTGCGCGGCCGCGGAACTGCGGAAGATGTCGACGATGTCGGCTGTCCCCGGAATATCGGTAAGCGAGGCGTAGACTTGGCGACCCTGAACGTACTTGCCCGCAAGGTTGGGGTTGACGGGTATGACCTCGTATCCCTTTCCCAGAAGATACTTCATCGCAAAATAGCTGGGGCGGCTGGTGCCGGCGCTGGCGCCCACCATCGCAATGGTCCTGGACTCCGCCAGGATGCCGGCGATGTACTGGTCGGTATAGCGATCATGGTTCATTCTCTGACCTGGCTAGCCCCCGCTTGGCCGGATTGCAAGCAGGCCTAGGCCGCGCAACGTCCAGGCTTCCTGGTAGCGAGCGCCGCAAGCCATCAGCGGATTGTTCTGGTTAATTGAGCGACCTAAGCCGGGGGCGGCGGGGCCGGATTGCCGCGTGGCTCGGACAGGCCACGCCGAAACCGGCGGCGCCCCCCAGAGTGCCCTATGCCGCGGCGTAGATGGCCTCCCGTTGTCGTCGCGGGGTCCCGTAGGTAACCCAGCGCGACGAGTTTCCAGCAAGCCCTGATGACGCCAGACGGCACGGCGGAGACTTCGCCGAAGAGGAAACCGCCACAGCTTCGCTGCCTATCCCAGGCGCCATATACAACTGTAGAACCAGTCCAACCTGAGTTCCACGACAATTGGCCTGCCGGCAGGCGCTCCGGCCTCTCCAACTCGTCCTAGCGCGTTCCCGTTACAGCTGACCGAAAGTGGCGCCTGAGAACTCGGCCTAACCGCTCGCCGGGGGAAAGGCCTTCCTCACCGGCCGCGGCTATTTCACGTACTTGTTGGGAAAGCGAATACCCTCCAGCAGACGGTGATCGTAGTAGTCCCATCCAATGTACACAGCGACAAAAATTATGACGGTGATGATGGCACCGACAAAAGCGTTGCGCGTGAGTGAATGGCCGATCAGCGAGGCCACGAAGGTGAGCCCGGCGAGGAGCCCAATCGCTTGCCACGGAAGGTCTGCCACATTGATCGGCATGAGAATACTCCTGTCAGCTATTCGAGAGTGCGGAGGGCAGCTTACCAGACTGGCCGCACAAAGCGACGGTATTGAGCATATCCGCCACACTCTGTCGATCAGCTGGTTACAAAATGTGTGCCGGACAGGCGAAACAACGCGTCGATCCAAGCGCTTAGATGCACGATCGGGCGCGCCCGTATAGAACGGTTTGCGAAACACGGAGGTCGTTGCCGAACGGCAGCGCGTTGCCGGGTTACCACATTTTTGACGCAACTGCCGGCAGGCCGAGCAGCGCGCCGTGATGCTCCCCGATGGCCAGCTCTATCCGGCTGCGACCCAGCGGCGGCAAAAGATGCGTTGCGCCGCTAACGGAGCTGTGACCACGTGACGTGCGACCGAAGCCCTCCGCGCACACTCCAACAATACGCAAGGCCATGGATACCTTCGTCTTCATCGCGGTGCTCGCGGCGGCTGCGTGCCATGCAGGCTGGAACGCGCTCCTGAAGCTCGATCTGGAGCCAATCGTGGCTACCGCCCTGGTAGCCGTGGCTTCCGGCATCGTCGTCGTCCCGTTCGCTTTGCTGGCTGGCCTGCCGCACGCTCCGGCGTGGCCCTATCTCATTGCTTCGGTCGTCATACACATCGGCTACTACCTTGCTCTGGCCGAGGCCTATCGCAGCGGCGACCTAGGCCAAGTGTATCCGATCGCCCGTGGGTCGGCGCCTCTGCTCACTGCCGTGCTCGCGACGATGCTGATCGGGGAAGGATTGAGTGTCCACGCCTGGGCCGGCGTCGCCATGCTGGCGGCGGGCATTCTGCTGCTAGCGGCGCGGGGCGGTCGGCAGGGGCGGAAGTTTGACACCCGCTCGGTGTCCTTCGCACTCCTCACGTCCCTGACGATCACCGCCTATACGCTGGTCGATGGCGTCGGCGCGCGGCTTGCCGGCTCGGCCGCCGCCTATACGGCGTGGCTGTTCCTGCTCAGCGCCGCCGCAATGGCCGTCTGGGGTTTCGCGCGCATCGGGCCCCGGTTGGCCAACGAACTCAGGGCCAATTGGCCCATCGCGCTGGCGGGCGCGGCACTCTCGACCGCAGCTTATGCCATTGCCATTTGGGCCATGACGGTGGCGCCGATCGCCCTGGTTGCGGCTTTGCGGGAGACCAGCGTGCTGTTCGCGACGCTGTTCTCCACGCTCCTGCTGCGCGAGCCCTGGCTTGCGGCGCGGATCGCCGCGACCCTCATGGTGCTTGCCGGCGCTCTGTTGCTGCGCGTGTAGGCGTGCGGAGTCGAGGCGAATTTTCTGCACTGTGGCTGCGACGCGTCTTACTCTGCTTCGCGTGAGGAGACCCGTCGGACGGGTTGGGGATGAGGTCGAGCTTTTTTCGGCTCACTAGACGAGGAAAAACCGGATGGCCATCTACGAGTTGCGAACCTACTCGCTCTATGTCGGCAAGATGGGCGAGGCGACCAAGCTTTATCAGGAGCTCGGCTTCCCGGCGCTCGAGAAGGGCGGCCACGATGCCAAGCTGGTGGGATACTTCCAGGCCGACACCGGCATGATCAACCAGTCGTGCATCTGTGGAAGTTCGACGACGACGCCGATCGCCGAAAGCACTGGGCAGGGGTCTACGCCAACAAGGACTTTGTGGAGGGCTTCGCGTCCAAGTTCCGGCCGCTCGTCATGTCGCAGGAGGTCAAGCTGCTGACCGCCGCGCCCTGGGGTCCGCATCCCTGATGAGCCGGCGGTCGCGCTCGCCGCGGCGGAGCTGAATGGGACGACGCAAGAGGCGAGCGCGACCGGCTGACCAAGCGCTTGCACGAGGAAGCCTCGTGGTGCGTCAGGTCGACAAGCACAAATTTTCTGTCCATCGGCGCCAGGCTGTAGGTCGAGGCGGGTCGATGTGCCCTCTGCGTTAGTCTAGTCGTCGAGCCATCGAACGACGTGGTAGTGGTGGCCGTATCGCAAACCGAGAAGACCACCATGTTGACGATTGACGACGTAGCGGCAATTCCTCTGTTTTCCTCTCTTCCGGCGGTCGAGCTGGAGCGGCTCGCCCGGACCTCCGCCGACCTCCACCTCAGTCCCGGAGAATTCGCCGTTCCCGAGGGGGGAGAGCGCGCTCTCTTTGCCGTTCTCGCCGGCAAGATCGAGGTCGTCAAGACGATCGACGGGATCGAGCGTACGCTCGGCTGGCGCATCCCCGGCACGATCTTTGGCGAGGTGCCGATTGCCCTTGGCACGCCGTTTCCGGGGGGATATCGCGCCGCAGAGCCGTCGCGCGTGATGCGGGTCGATATTCAGCAGTATTACGCCATCGCGGCGGTATCGAAGGACATCTCCCTGAAGGTCAGCGCGCTTGCGCGCGAGCGCATCGGAGGGCTCCAGAGCATTGCCGACGAACCGCAAACGCCGCGCGTAACACTGGTCGGTCACCGCTGGGACGCCGCATGCGGAAACCTGCGCCGCTTCCTGGGGGGCAACCAGATTTCTTTCAATTGGCTGACGCCCGATGCTCCGGAACTGTCGACGCTTTGGCCCGGATTTCGCCCGCCGGACAGTGATGGCCCCGTGCTCCGGCTCGCCGACGGACAGGTGCTGGTTCAGCCGCAGGTGCGCGATCTTGCAAATCGCCTCGGCCTTCAGACCAGGGCACGCTCCAGCGAATTCGATGTCGCGATTGTCGGTGGGGGACCCGCCGGCCTTGCAGCGGCGGTCTATGGTGCATCCGAAGGGCTGCGCACGATCGTCGTCGAGCGTGAGGCACCCGGTGGACAGGCCGGCACATCTTCACGGATTGAGAACTATCTCGGATTTCCCAGCGGCGTCTCGGGCGACGAACTTGCCAGTCGCGCACTCCAGCAAGCGAGACGGCTTGGGGCTGAAACCCTGGTCACGCGCTCCGTTGCTCGCATCAGTCCGACGACGCGCGAAGTGTTTCTCGATGGCGATGACGTCATCGGCGCACGAACCCTCATTCTTGCCACTGGCGTATCCTGGCGTCGGCTCGCTATAGACGGCCTGGATCGGCTGATCGGCAAGGGTGTCTACTACGGGGCCGCGCGCAGCGAAGCGGGCGCCACTCATGGACACGACATCCACCTCGTCGGCGCTGGAAACTCTGCGGGTCAGGCGGCGCTGCATTTTGCCAACCATGCGCGCAAGGTGACCCTTGTTGTCCGCGGCGACTCCCTGGAAAAGAGCATGTCCCATTACCTGATCGAGCAGCTCCGCAGCAAATCGAACGTAACGGTCCAACCGCGGTCTGAAATACACTCGGTCCACGGCGACATGCATCTCACAGCAATCGACGTCCGCGACCGGGCAAGCAAGCAAGTGTCCCGGCATGATTGCGGCGGCCTTTTTATCTTCATTGGAGCTGACGCCGAGACTGAGTGGCTGCCAGCGAATATCGCGCGTGATGCGCGCGGATATATTTTGACTGGCGACGATCTGAAGAAGGCCGGTCGCTGGTCGCACAGCCGCGATCCCTACCTTCTCGAAACGAGTGTCCCCGGTGTCTTTGCGTGCGGCGATGTGCGATTGAGCCCGGTCAAGCGTGTTGCGTCGGCAGTTGGCGAGGGAAGCATGGCGATCGCGTTCGTCCACCAATATCTGGCGTCCGATGGGGAGTCCGAGCGCAGCCGAAGCTAATAGCTTCGCGCAGCGCGCTCAGATGTGGCGCATTTGGAAGCGCCCAGACAAGTCGAGTGGCGGATTGCCGGCTCTCGGCCTATGAATGGGGGGTGTTGCAGCATCAGCGAGACCACTCGTGACACGTTTCGTCTACGTCAACGGACGCTACCTGCCGTACAGCCAGGCCGCCGTACACGCGGAAGACCGCGGCTTTCAGTTCGCCGACGCGGTCTACGAGGTGTGCGAGGTGAAGGGTGGCCGGTTGGTCGACGAGACGGGCCACATGCAGCGCCTCGCCCGCTCGCTCGCAGAGTTGCGTATCTCCGAGCCCATGGCGCGCGGCGCGTGGTCGCGCGTGCTGCGCGAGACGATCAGGCGCAATCGCGTGACCGATGGTATCGTGTACCTGCAAGTCTCGCGCGGCGCCGGTCCCCGCGACTTCCTGTTCCCGCCGGCCGAGGCCCGGCCCACGGTCGTCTGTCTCGCCCGCAGCGTGTCGCAGCGCCGCCTGGAGGCAGCCGCCGACGCCGGCATCGCCGTGAAGACCGTGCCCGATCCGCGCTGGGCGCGCTGCGACATCAAGACGGTGATGTTGCTACCCGCGTCACTGGCCAGAGAGGCCGCGCGCGCCGAAGGGGCGAGGGAGGCTTGGTTCGTCGACGCCGACGGTTTCGTGACGGAAGGCGCCGCATCCAACGCCTGGATCGTCGATAGCGCAGGGCGCCTCATCACGCGCGCGGTGGACAATCGCATCCTCAGGGGCGTCACGCGCACCACCCTGATCGATGTGCTGAAGCGGGAAGCCATTGAGCTCGTCGAGCGGGCCTTTACGGTCGATGAGGCGCGAACCGCGCGCGAGGCCTTTATTACGTCGGCAACGAATACCGTCATGCCGGTCGTCCGCATCGACGGCCGTCCCGTCGGCAACGGCGCACCGGGCATTCTCACGCAAAGACTGCGATCCGAATTTCACGCCTCTGCCGAGCTCGCCGAATCCTGACCAATCGGGGGCAGCTTTCCGCTCATCGGATGGCGAATTTGGCTTGTGCAAAGCAGCATGATACAGCATGATTCCGGGATGATCGGGGGGAGGGCAGGCTGCCGTCTTTCCGCACAACGCGAGCAACAATACGCGAACGGACAACAACAATGGCCGAAAAAGCCCAAAGCCTTCAGGACACGTTCCTGAATCACGTGCGCAAGAACAAGACGCCGCTGACGATATTCCTCATGAATGGAGTGAAGCTGCAGGGCGTCGTCACCTGGTTCGACAATTTCTGCGTTCTTCTGCGCCGCGACGGACACTCGCAATTGGTGTACAAGCACGCCATATCTACAATCATGCCCGGTCAGCCGGTGCACCTGATGGATGCAGATCCGGCCGAAGGTCAGCAGGCACAGGCATAACCATTTCGACCAACACATCCGATCCCAAGTCTGCCCGCCGCCGCCGCGCTCCCGTCGACCGCCGCCCGCCACCGACGCGCGCCGCCGTGCTGGTGCCGTTGCGCGCCACACATCGGCATGCCATGAAGAGCGGCAACCGCAACGGGGCAGCGCGGACCGCGGCAACGCATTCGATCAAGGACCGCCTCGCCGAAGCTGTCGGTCTGGCGCGCGCCATCGAGCTCGACGTGGCGGCAGCCGAAATCGTGCCGCTGCCCCAGCCGCACCCATCAACGCTGTTCGGCTCAGGCAAGGTGGCCGAGATCGCCGCTTTGGTCGCCGAGCGCGAGGCCGGTCTCGTCATTGTCGACCACGCCGTGAGCCCGGTGCAGCAGCGCAACCTGGAGAAGGCGTGGGGCTGCAAGGTGCTCGACCGCACCGGCCTGATCCTGGAGATCTTCGGCCAGCGAGCGGCGACCCGCGAGGGCCGCCTGCAGGTGGAGCTGGCGCATCTCACCTATCAGAAGAGCCGGCTGGTGCGCACCTGGACCCACCTCGAGCGCCAGCGCGGCGGCTTCGGCTTCCTCGGCGGACCCGGCGAGGCGCAGATCGAGACCGACCGGCGGCTGATCGAGGAACGCATCGCCGCGATCCGCAAGGAGCTAGGCGTTGTCGTCAAGACGCGCGGGCTGCACCGCGCCGGGCGCAAGCGGGTGCCGCTCCCCGTGGTGGCAATCGTCGGCTACACCAACGCCGGCAAGTCGACGCTCTTCAACCGGCTCACCGGCGCTGCCGTCTCCGCCAAGGACCAGGTGTTCCAGACGCTGGATCCGACCATGCGCCAGCTGAAGCTTCCGAGCGGGCGTCGCGCGATCCTGTCCGATACGGTCGGCTTCATTTCCGACCTGCCGACCGCGCTGGTGGCCGCCTTCCGCGCCACGCTCGAGGAGGTCGTCGAGGCCGACCTCGTGCTGCACGTGCGCGACATCAGCCACCCCGAGAGCGAGGCGCAGCGGCGCGACGTCGAGTCCGTGCTGGCCGATCTCGGCATTACTGCCGAGGCGGCGGACGCTCCGGTGCTGGAGGTTTGGAACAAGGCCGATTGCCTCGCGGCGCCCGCACGGGCCGAAGTTGAACGTGCGATCGCCCGTAGCGAGCGGCGCCCCGTTCTGATCTCGGCGCAGACCGGAGAGGGCATCGACGCCTTACTGCAGGCCCTCGATGGCTGGCTCGGCGCCAACGACGAAATCCTGACCGTGGAAATCCCGGCGCGGGAGGCTAGGTTGTTGAGCTGGCTGCACGCGCATGCCGATGTCCTGGAGGAGCAGGCCGCGGAGTCCGGCACGGTCACGGCCCGCTTCCGCATCGACCCGGCCAACCGCGGCAAGTTCGCTGGCCAACTCAAGCGCGCCGGGTTAGCGGCTCGCAAGTAAAGCTCGCACCTCCTGGACAGGCAGCGTTATTTCCGTCCGTCCAGGCCGTGCTATAATGGAATGTGCACAGTATAAATCATATGATATTCATACACCTCTCCCACTATTAAGTATAAACCCCTGTTCATGAAACATTCGACTGACAGCGTCACGCTGGTTTGCTATACTTTTGCTATCATCGCTACAGCTGCGCTATTGGGTGGCGTGCCACCGAACGATAGCGCCGGTGCCCAGCCCCTCACGGTAGGTCCACCCTCGACAGCGGATGCCCCGACGGTCAGCCTTGCACGGCGCAAACGTGCCAGGAGCAGTCGTTCATGGTCGATGGGCCTCAATCACCGTGTTGCGTGAAATCAATGCGCCCGGCCGATGACAGCGGGTCCGGATAGAGGCCGTTGCGCTTCGCCGACCCGTCCAGCAGAGCACGGCACACCGCCCTCCATGGCCGGCCTCCGACAACCCTGCACAGTGTCAGGATCGCCTCGGCCCGGCTAATCGCGCGTCCCGCTCACGAACGCCACATGAATGTCGATCTCGATCGCGTCGATTATCTCGTCGGCGCTTGGCGCCTCCCCGTGGCTAGAATTGCCGGTTAGCTTCACCTCCCACGCGCCGTAAGGGCTAGCGTTGTGAAGCGCATTGACGCCGACGAGGTCTGGCGGGCGGGGATAATCGCGGGTACCGACGCGGCCAAGGCAAATGTCAGGTAAATTGTCCTGGTTGATTTTGTTGATTTTCAACGGGGTGCCAGCGATGATAACTTTGACGTTCCCGCGCGGCGGGCTCACCCGCAATTCCCACAATCCTTTTGCTTTCCCGCCGACATGCGCGCTAATCCCGCGGACACGCACCTGGCGTGCCTCGCCTTGCAGGAAGGTCTCCTCACCGACATTGAGCAACCATGTCGTCTTCCCCAGTCCGCTCTTGAGCTTGTCACCGGTAATCCCAAAGCGTTTGGCGTAGCTTTGCTCGCGTCGCAGGAAGCGGTCCAGATCGGCATCGGAGCGGATCGCCCAGTCAATCAGCCGTTCGAACCAGTCCACGGTCTTGCTGCGCGGCGGAAAATCGGCGTCGGTTATCGGGACGTTGAACACATTGTCGTTGTTGATAGCGTAGAGGTCGCGCAGGCCCTGGCGCGCCTTGCGGAGCATGCGGACCGCGATTTCGAGCTTGCCAAGAAAACGCTTGCGAATCTCTCCGAGCCGTTGGTGATGGTTCATGAGACCGTTGGTGCGGCACGCTTCGTAAATATTACGATCCATGACCTCGCGCGCAGCCTCGGTTCGTTGCATGCGGAACCCGCGATCCTCATACGCCCACTCCTTTTCAAGCACTTGAGTCTTGTGCTCGGCCACCGCCCGGACGAGACCCGCCTTTGCCGAGTCCGTTTGTGTAAAGATATTGGCGGCGAAAACATTGGCGAGCATCCTATTGACGTCGTCATATGTCGCAATTTTCTCCAGCACGTTATGCTTCCTTTGGAGGCCGCCGTGGTCGATGAAGCGGTTCAACCCAGCATAATACCAATCTGAGTAGTTGAAGCTGCGCGTGACAAACTCGTCCTGGTGCGTCGGCATGCCGGCGATGCAAGGTCCCGCTTCGAGCACCGCGGCGTAGGAGACGATCCTCGAGCCGGTCACCCATTCCTCGACGAGTTTGTTGAGACGCCGTACGGATTCACCGTAGATGTTCACGACCTCCTGCGCGGCGAGCTCCATTGCCGCCGCTTTGTCGTAGCGCAGTTCGTAGAAGCGGTTTGCCACCTCGCGGTCGTGGATGACACGAAGGGTCAGATACTCCTCAATCTCCTGCAACAGTCGGAAGAGCAGAAGCGAGGTTTCCTCGTAGGCTTTCCGCTCCGCCTCGGCGCTGAGAAGCATCGCGTGGCCTTCGGCCAAGAGCGACTCGACCTGGAATGGGCTGTAGCGGCTGTCGCCGCCGACGATGTCCTTCCATTCGCCGTCGGAGATCGTCTGCTCGACGCGCTGGCGAAAAGCGTCGGCTCCAAGATTGTTGATTTTGATAAATTCGCCGTATTTGTCTTTGTATTTCTTAAGGAGGACTTCCCATGGATTGGGAATTGTCAGATCACCAGGGGGGAGCTTCAGCATACCTATGCCCTTTGATCCGGTTCGAAGCCGAAAAACGCTGTTAGATCAAGAGGAAGCACCCGTTGGTGGTCTGACGCAGGTCGGCAATCTAAAGCGTTGCCCTGCCGAGGTTCTTTGGGTTACCGCCGGAGCAAAAGGCATAGGCATGGAGCTTCAGTGTAAGGGGCGTTTCGGTGCCGATTGGCTTCAACTTGTCGAATATTTTGCCGATATCTTTTAGCTCGGGCGGCTCGATCGGGCGTGTGGGCCTCGTCGGAATGTTGAAATCGTCCCCATTCGCCGGGGGCGGGGGCCTATTCGTATCCGCCTGCACGCCGCGTAACTTCTCGACCAGAAGTTTCAAGAGCTTGACGCGCTTGTCGATATCCTTGATGAGCTCGAGGTCACCCATCGCGAGGGCGGCCAGAACATCTTTGTCGTTGCCGAGATCGTCGAGATCTCCGAGCTCGATCTCTCCAATCTTGCCGATGTCGGGGATCGTGCGTCCCTTGGGGTCGCTTGTTTTGCTCATGACCATCACCTTATTTGAATTTGAACTGAAGGTACCAGTCCGTCAGCTCCTGTTGACGCTGTCTGTTCTCGATCATGATTTGCAAGTCACGATCGTCGATCGGAATCGAAATGGTATCGCTCGCATGGCTGCCCTTACCGTAGCGGAACTCGAAATGAACCTGATCCCCCTTCGCATCCTTACTCACGTTGCCGGTACGCCCCATTTCGGCGATGATCATGTCGGGGGTGACGTATTCGCCTGGCCGCACCCGCGCCTGGGATTTGAAGTGCATCTCGCGTGAGATGATGTTCGGCGCGTGGCGTGTCACGGTCATATACCCGGTGCTTTCCGTATAGGTCACGCGTTCGACCGTGCCCGGAGCGATTGCGAACACGTCGTTCGTTGGCCGGCCGGGCAGCGGTAGACATCCTCCGCTGGCAGATAGACGAAGTCCTGCTTGCCGAAGCGACCTTGCGACTTTGCACCCGATCGCAACGGCTTCGGCAGCGTCACCGCGATACCGGCCT
>Ga0247727_10005467_pt1 | contig 25761 bp, 28 predicted proteins | sample WisWelCaveWW1625_FD_202498 | JGI IMG/M metagenome (GOLD analysis project Ga0247727, IMG submission 202498) | Biofilm microbial communities from Wishing Well Cave, Virginia, United States - WW16-25 | ecosystem: Environmental > Aquatic > Deep subsurface > Groundwater > Cave microbial mat | place...
CACCACCTCCTGTGTAGGGTTGCTGTCGACAACACCACTATTATCTCTGCATTCTACCTGCTTGGTACGTAAAAGGTTAAGATGCGATTGCCCTGGGGCTGGGCTCATCTTGCCGTGCAATGGTGGTATGGCAGAAGCGCCGAAGCGCACGGGTACGCGCGGCCCAACGCTATTTATCCATGGATGATCGAGGCTTTCCAGAAGCACGGCGTCGAGCCGGGCCGCGTGATTTTTCAAGGTTTCAGCATGGGATCGGCTATTAGTTATGCGATGACGTTTCTCGACCAGCAAGCGGATAAGCTCTATTTTGCGGTGACGATATCCAATTCAGGTTCCATGGCAGACGATTATCCGCCGAATAGGCCGTTTCTTTCCGGAGAAGCCGGAGAGAAGCCGTTCTTAGAAACGCATTGGATCTTGTATTGCTCGGAACACGATGAAGAACAGAAGAATGCCTGCAACCGCATGGAATGGGGCGCGCAGCAGATTGAAAAGCTTGCAGGCGTTGTCGAGCTTTTTATTCGCGATCCGCGAGGCCCTCACGGCGGATTCATGCGCCCGGAAAATCTTAAAAGAGCGATGGATCTTGCCGCAACCTTCGTTGATTAATTCTGCAAAAGTTCAATCAGCAGGCTTGCTTGCGTGCGTTATCCGTTCGATGCGGCGGTCTGGGATCAACCAGAGCAGGGCCACGAAGACATACAGCGCATCAGAGCCCCAGGGATTTACGAACGCAAGCCAGATCGCCGCCATATAACTAACCAGGGAAAGTTTGCCTTTCCAATCGCTACCCAACGCCGCCGCAAGCGCGGAATCTCTGCCTTGCGAGGCTACAATGGAAGTCTGGAGAATCGTGTACGCGACTGCGGCCATGAGCAAGACGCCTCCGTACAAGACGGTTGGCCATGACTCTGCGTGATTTTTTCCCAGCCAGCCAGTAACGAATGGGACCAGCGACAGCCAGAAGAGCAGATGCATGTTGGCCCACATGATCCGGCCATTAACCTGCTTGGTGGCGCGCAATAAATGATGATGGTTGTTCCAGTAGATAGCGACATAGAGAAAGCTGAGTACGTAGCTCAGAAGCACAGGCAGTAACGGCAGCAACGCGGCCAGATCGCTGCCGTTGGGGACATGCAGCTCAAGCACCATGATCGTGATGATAATGGCGATGACCCCATCGCTAAAGGCTTCCAGACGGTTAGTGGGCATGAAATCGCGCATATGATGACAGTATATATAGGGTTAACCTTCCAGGCCAGATCCTAACGGTCACTGAATCACTTGACCGGGGGGCTTTTTGGAATAAGCATAACGGCGGCCTCGCAATAAGAGGCCGCCGTTGCTCTTGCTTTCCTTCTTGACGTTTAGACGGCGCGTTCGCCACGGTCTCCGGTTCGGATGCGCACAATCTCTCGCACGTCCAAAACGATGATCCGGCCGTCGCCGAGCTCTCCGGTTTTTGCGGTCGCCATAATCGCTTGAATGATGCATTCCACATCCGCATCATTGGCCACGATCTCAAGCTTCACTTTTGGCAGCAGATCAATCTCGTAAGATTCTCCCCGCCAGTTATGGAGAGGCCCGCGCTCGCTGCCATGTCCTTCGACTTGGGCCAGCGTGATCCCGGGATAGCCGACGGCCTCAAGCGCGCGCCGGACCTCCGGCAACCTTTCGGGCCGGATGATTGCCTCTAACTTCTTTACAGATGCGCTCCGCATGCGAACGGGCGGAGGCTCGATTTCAGTCACAAGTTGCAGCATCGTTAACTCCGTACGAGTTCAGCCCGCTCGTTGTGGGGAAGAGGAGTCTCCGAGTGCTTGTCGAGCTTAATGCCGACATAGCCGGGCACACCCATTTCAGGAATATCCAGACCCTGAAGCTCGGCAGCCGGTTCGGGCCGATGGCCACCCGTGAGCGCGCCGATAATCTTAAACACGATGAACGTCAGGGGTGCGATGTACAAGATGTTCGCGGAAACGCCGATGACCTGCGCGACGAACTGACTCGGGTCGCCGTAGAACAAGCCCTTTACCGTGCCGGCCACGCCGTTCCAGGCATCGCCGTAGCTGCCGTCGGCAAATAGACCCAGCGCCAGACAGCCCCACGCGCCGTTCACGCCGTGCACCGCAATGGCACCGACCGGATCGTCAATTCTAAGCTTGCGCTCGATGAACAGCGCGGCTTCAATCACCAGCACGCCGGAGATTAAACCGATCAAGCAGGCGCTGGCAGAGTTGACGAAAGCGCAGGGCGCGGTAATGGCCACCAGGCCTGCGAGCATTCCGTTGCACATCATGCTCGGGTCGGGCTTGTTGCCGCGAACTTTCCACATCCAGAGCGTTGCCGCGAACGCGCCGGTTGCCGAGGCAAGCATGGTATTCACCGCGGCCACGGCGATGCGCAGATCACCGCCGGCCAGGGAAGAGCCTGCGTTAAAACCGAACCAGCCAAACGCCAGGATGAACGTGCCGATCACAGCCATCGGAATGCTGTGGCCGGGGATCACGTTCACGCTGCCGTCCTTGTTGTACTTGCCGATCCGCGGACCGATCATGGAAGCGGCAACGATCGAGATCACGCCGCCGGTGAGGTGCACGACCGAAGAGCCGGCAAAGTCCACGTGGCCATGGCCTAAGCCGAAGTTTCGGCCCAATGCAGCGAGCCAGCCGCCACCCCAGACCCAGTTGCCGTAGATCGGGTACATCAACGTGCCGACGAAGAGCCCATAGATGACGAACGACGAGAACTTCCAGCGTTCGGCGAGCGCGCCCGTTGGGATAGTGGCCGTTGTGTCCATAAACACCATTTGGAAGAGGAACATGGTGAACACGGCCACGTCATACGCGCCGTTTAGGAAAAAGCCCTTCGTGCCGAAGAGGCCGAAGTCTTTCCCGAAGAGCTGGATGGTGAATTCGTTGGCGAGGCCGTCGTAGCCGCCAAGCGTGGCCATCGCGCCAAAGCCGCCGAACATCAGCGCGAATCCGCACACATAAAAGCCGAGCATGCCCAGCGGATAAATCAGAAAGTTCATGCCCATGGTGTGCGACACGTTCTTTGCTCGCGTGAGGCCCGTTTCAACCATGGCAAAGCCCGGCTGCATGAACATCACGAGAAACCCGCAGAGCAGAGTCCACACGAAGTTAATCGAGACCTTGTCATGCCCAACTTGATTCGCCACTTCTTCCAATGTGGGCGAGCCGGCTGTGGCAGCCGGCACGTCGACCGCTGTGCCGGTTACGGCACCGGTTGGATCCGGCTCACGCGCCGAAGCGATGGCGGGAACCAAGAGTCCCCCCAAGAGAGCACCCAGCAAGAGCTTATTGCACAACCTGTGCCAGAATAAGAAGCGTTTCATGCGCAATCCTCCTCAGCGCGGACAAGCCGGCTGGTTGTCGAATCAACGTGACTGAATTGAGAATTACAATCGACGAAAACGTTAGTGAACAAACACAAACAGAGGAGGAGCGCGCGGAATGGATGGAGGGTTGCGGAGCAGAAAAGAAGGCTGATCAGAGCTTAAGCGAGCGAGCCAAGAGCGGTGAGGCTCGGGCGGTCTCCAAGAGAATCGGACCTGCGGCGGAAGCGACTTGCCGATGGCTGTCTCGCCGGGAACATGCGATGAATCATGATCCACGAGGGAGATCTGCTCCAAAGCCCAGTAAGCTTTGTGCCGCTTCGCGCTTTCAACGACTTGAAGCGCCTGGGATAGGCCGATGCCGAAGGCCAGGAATACATGAATTGCTCGAACAAGGGGAACCATAACAGCTCAAAGCTTACGCGAGCCGCATAACAAGTATATTTCGGCTGTGTTAAATTCGTGTGACATATTCTCAAGCTTTATATCCTATACTTTAGGCACAAGGAGGTGTGATATGACAAGCGAGAAGCCGGTTCGGCAGATTAAGAAAGTGTGGAAGCAAATCCCAACGATGGAAGGTGCCGGCGTGCACCTGAAGCGTGTTTTTGGTTTCCACGAGGTGCCGCAGCTGGACCCGTTCCTGCTTTTGGACTGCTTCCGCTCCGACAACCGCGACGATTACATCAAAGGGTTTCCCTGGCACCCGCATCGCGGGATGGAGACCATCACCTATGTGCTCGACGGAGATGTGGAACACCAGGATAGCCTTGGCAACCGCGGGGTGATCCGGCCGGGCGACGTGCAGTGGATGACGGCGGGCAGCGGCATCGTCCACCAAGAAATGCCCAAGGGAAGCTCCAAGGGACGCATGTGGGGATTTCAGTTGTGGGCGAATCTACCCAAGCGGGACAAGATGATGGATCCGCGCTATCGAGAGGTGACCGCGCAGCAGATTCCCACTATCAAGACCGCCGAGGGAGCTACTGTGCGTATCATCAGCGGAAAGATCGGCGATGTGCAGGGGCCGGTGCGAGAGATCGTGACGGATCCTGAATACCTCGATGTGTCGCTGCCGGCAGGTAAGGCATTCACGCATTCGGTCAAGCCGGGTTACACCGTGTTCGCGTATGTGGTGGAAGGTGAAGGGCACTTTGATCGCGGACAAAACCCATTTGACCGCGAGATGATCGGCGAGAACTATTTCGACATGAAGCCCTCGTGCGTGTGCAAGGAAGGCGATATCGCTCTGTATGGAACCGCGGGTGATACGGCGCTCGTGACGGCCGACAAGAAGTCGGTGCGTTTTCTGCTTATCTCGGGCAAGCCCTTAAAGGAGCCTGTCGCCTGGTACGGCCCGATCGTCATGAACACGCAAGAGGAGCTCAAGAAGGCATTTCAAGAGCTTGACGCCGGGTCGTTCATCAAGCAGGGCGCGGCAGCGGGCCTCTCTAAATAAAAAGGAGAAGAAACATGGACGCAAGAAAAAATAGCCCTACCGATGCTCTCGCCGCTGGAGCGAATTGTCTGGGTCAACTCCTTAGCATGCGCATGGGTTGGACCGGAACCCTAGATCAGCTCGACGCATACCTGGCGAAGGCTTGAGATATTTTTTGTAGTCACCTGCAAGGAGGAATTATGCGCTACGTTGATGGATTCGTGTTGCCGGTTCCGAAGAAAAACCTGCAAGCCTACCGCCGCATGGCTCAGAAGGCTGGAAAAATCTGGCGGGAGTACGGCGCTCTTGACTACAAGGAATGTGCGGGCGATGACCTTAATGTAAAGATGGGGGTTCCGTTTCCGCGACAGATGAAGCTCAAGCCTGGCGAGACGGTAGTTTTCTCATGGATCGTGTACAAGTCGCGGGCGCATCGCGATAGCGTCAACGCAAAGCTGATGAAAGATCCACGCATCGCAAGCATGTGCGACCCTAAGAACATGCCTTTCAACGTAAAGCGCATGGTCTACGGTGGTTTCAATATCCTGGTTGACGCCTAGGGCTGTCTGACACCGCGCTCAATCTTTCTTGTACGCATCAAATTCTCGAGCGATAGGTTTAGCCAGCGCTTCGAGGCGATTCATTTCTTCAGGAGATAGCGCCTGGAATTGCCGGGCATACGCCGCCGCCTCATCCACTTCGGTCGGGCTGCTGAATCCGATAACGGCGGTTGTGATGGGAAGGCTGAGGGCGTAACCGAGCGATCGAGCTACACCGAAAACGCTGCCGCTTTGCGCTAAAGCTCCGTGTGCAAGCACCTTCATGCCGATAATTCCCATCCGCCCTTGATTGGCCGCCGGCAAAACGTTCTCGATAAAGGAAAGCCGGTGCCTGTCGGCGACATTCAGCGCGACCAAGGCAGTATCGAATGGATAGCGGCGGATGGCCTCGGCCAATACGGATGGATCGTGGTGGCCCGTAATGCCGAAGAATTGCACGCGTCCTTCGGATCGCGCTTGCTCAAGGGCATGAATGGCGCCTTGCTTGCCGAAGATCGCGTCCAATTCTTCCATTTCCCGCAGGTCGTGCAGTTGCCATAAATCTAGGTGGTCGGTGCGCAGGCGCTTAAGGCTATCGTCGAGCAGCCGCAGGCTGCCGTCGCGAGTGCGGTCATGCGTCTTGGACGCCAGGAATATCTTTTTTCGATCCTCGCCCAACGCTTGGCCGTAATAGTCTTGGCTGCTGCTATAAGCCGGCGCCGTGTCGCAGTAGGTGATGCCGTGCTCAATAGCTCGGCGGATGACGGCAATGGCTTGCGCATGGCGGTTGTGGGTGCGCAAAATGCCCTCACCCCCTAGTCCCAGGATGCTTACGGGAACGCCTGTTTTGCCGAGGAGGCGTGTCGGGAGCGGTCCGGGCGCAGCTGTTGCTTTCTGGATGCGGGGCCAAAACGAGGAAAGAGCAGCGGCTACAGTGCTCAAGGCGCTGAGCTTAAGGAAGGTTCTGCGCGAAAATAGGCTTTGGCTGGGTGCGATCATCGCACCTCTATAATAGCGAGGATTGGTCAAATGAAAAGAGACCTGTTGTTTCATAACCAGGGTGTTGTTGAAGTTTTAGTTAATGTATAAAGTAATATTCATATATATAATTATACAAGTTAGATATGATATACTTAGTGTACGCCTATAAAGGAGGTGGTTAGCGCTTGGCGTGTGAGAACGAATGCCAGCTTTAACTGCACCTTTGACAGGAGGCTTACAATGAAAACCATAGGACATTTTGCGCTGCTGCTTGGGATGCTTAGCCTGGTGCTTGGGATAGCCTCACGGCTGTCTGTTGTTTCGATCGCGGGAATGGAAGTAGGCGCGCTTTTGCAATTTGCGCAGACCTGTTTCTTACTTACGATTGCGATCTCGCTTGCACCTAAGGTTAAGACCGCCTAAGACTAAGAGCGGTTGGGTTCTTCGAAGAGTGTTCTGCAAATTGGTGGCAGGTGCTGATCCTTGGCGCCTGTCACCAATTGTTTTTCGGTTTAATCTTACATAAGAACGCTTAAAAGTGTGTCATAGCCAGAACCTACCGCTAGATATAGCATTATCTCCGCAGACAATCTTCGTAGTAATTCGCTTCTTTGCAAGGAGTAAGGGTCAATTAAGTTTATGAAATCCAGCCTGCGGATTTTACTGCTTGGTTTTGTTTCCGGAATGTTCTTGCCGGCCATTTCCTTCGCGAGCATCCAAACCTTTGATGATCTAGTGGCCGACAATTATGGGCCAACGCTGTCATTGGATGAGCTGACGTTCCAAAGCGAAAATGGGATGTGGCTGGCTATTACCAATGCGGCATCCGATGGGCTTGGTACCGCGAACTCGCTGCCGAACAAGCTCTCGCTAGTTGGTCAAGAGATTCCCGCCGCTACGCAGCGAAGCGGCCTGACGGTGCGCTTTAAAGTTCCAGCCAAAGCGGTCGATTTTTCGCTGACAGGCACCTTCTACGATATGACGATCAAAGCTTTTGACTCGCAGAATAACCTGTTGGCTATGGTCGTAGACGCGCACCACAAGGAAGATCCTTTGACGTCAGGCGGCGCATCGATAGGCGTTGACTCTGATAAAGAAATCCGCCAGGTGCGGATCGCATCCCCTCAGCCTTCGAGCGCTGGCATCGCGAAACTATTCATCCAGTCTGCGAAATACGACCCTTTCAGTATCGACGACGTCTGCTATCAGATAGATGCCGACTACACGGCGCCTCTAGTTACTTTCGAATATCCAGGGTACAGCTTCGAGGTGGTTTCGCCGGATCTCGGCAGCCATACAGGATCGCCGCGCGGCGTCTACGATAGCCAAGGGAATTTTTATTTTCCGAGCGATCTTGCCGGCGAGCCGGGTGCTGTTATCAGCCGCAGAACGCCGACAGGTGCTACCGAGCGCTTCATGCGCCTCAACCCGGCCTATCATCTGCGTGATCTTGCCTTCGATCCTTGGCAGGGGAACCTCACGCTAGTCCTGCAGGCGCTGGGGTGTCCGCCGGTCGGAGCGCCGGCGTTAGCTTTGGTGCGCGTGATGGGTTTTGAGGCGGAGCCTTCTTCGGAGCCTGTCGCTACGCCGACAATCACGCCTCCGGGCGGAAGATTCGCCTCTTCGACGGGTGTTGTGCTGGCAACGACCACAACCGGGGCGGATATCCGCTACACGCTCGACGGCAGTACGCCGACTGAGCTATCGCTGCTTTACACGGGTCCGGTTCCGGTGACAGCAAGCGCAACGCTCAACGCCAAAGGTTTTAAAACAGGCAGCCCTGAGAGCGCTATTGCCGGCGCTGTTTTTGAGATCCAACCGTCTGCATTTGGCGTGATTCAGATCTCTCGCGCGGGCAGCCCTAATAATCGCGCCAGCGTTATAGGCGCTCCTCCTGCATTGATGGGAGTGACGGAGTTGATGCAAGTGATCACAATTCCTGGATCGAGCACCTCTAATAAAAGTGGCGGGTGGACGATCTCAAGTGTTACACCGACGGAGATCTATGCTTGGTCCGCGCCGAATTGGCTCGAGTATTCGGTTGATTTTGGGCAAGGCGGAACCAGCTCGTTCAGCGTGACCGCGAAAAACAACAATAATGCGAGCGCTCCCGGGCTTCCAAGCGGTTATGCTTTTAATCTTACCGTATGGGTTGACGGTGTTAGCCAGGGCACGTTACTGGTGCCGGGCTCTACCACGACCTACCTGACGGGCAGCCTCGATGTCACGGTTCCAGCGGGAGTCCACGCTGTTCGTTTTACTTGGACAAACGATATATTTGTTTCCGGGCAATATGATTCCAATATCCGCGTGCAGTCGGTATCTTTTACGACGTCGGATACGCCTCCACCAACGGTGGTGGCCACGCCGGTTATTTCTCCAAACGGGGGCACGTTCACAAGCTCCGTTTCCGTAACGTTAAGTACCAGCACGAGCGGCGCTGCGATCCGCTACACGCTTGACGGCAGCACACCAACGGCCACATCAGCACTCTATTCCAGCCCGATTCAGCTGACGACCAGCGCAACACTCAAGGCTAAAGGTTTTGCCAGCGGTCTGACCGAAAGCGACACCGCAACGGCCGTTTTTACGATCAATCCACCGCCGCCGGGCGGGGGCACTACGGTTAAGACAGCGATTGAGACCTCAGCTGCCAGCAGCGGCTGGACCACATCAGGAACCGAGCGATACACCTGGAGCGCCGGAAGATGGCTGGAGTATTCATTTGATTTCGGCTCGGGCGGCGACTGGACGCTGGGCGTTACGGCAAAAAATGAGAATACGCCTTCCGCGCCAGGTCTTCCACCGGGCTATTCTTTCCTTTTAGATGTGCATGTAGACGGGGTCTTTAGGGGCACTTTGGCTGTTCCGGGATCGACGACGAGCTACCAAACAGGAACAATGGTCGTTTCTATGGCATCGGGCGTGCATACGGTGCGCTTTACCTGGACGAATGACGCGTATGCATCCGGGCAATATGACGCGAACATCCGCATCCAATCGGTATCGTTTACGGCTCCGCAGACACCCCCTCCATCAACGGTAGCAACGCCGGTGATGTCTCCAAACGGAGGCACGTTCACGAACTCGGTGACGGTGACTTTAAGCACAAGTACCGCCGGGGCCACGATCCGCTATACCACTAATGGCTCTGATCCGACCGCAAGCTCAACAGCGTATGTTAACCCGATCGTTATTAATACGACGACCACCCTTAAAGCGAGAGCGTTTCTATCTGGGATGGCAGACAGCGCGATTGCCAGCGCTCTTTTTACGATTCAGCCGCCGGGATCCTCGGTTACAGCTCCCGGAGCCAATACATCCAACAAGAGCAGCGGCGGTTGGAATGTCATAGGAACAGAGATCTATGCTTGGGGCAACCCCAGTTGGATAGAGTACATGGTGGATTTTGGAGCCGGTGGAAACTGCGCGTTCAGCGTAACAGCGACCAACAACACCAACCCGAGCGCCCCCGGGCTTCCGAGCGGTTACTCTTACAATTTAACCGTGCAGGTCGATGGAGTGACGAAGGGTACTCTCTTCGTGCAGGGTTCAACCGTCACTTACCTGACGGGCAGCTTGTCGACGACTGTTGGATCGGGAGTCCACACCGTTCGATTCACATGGACCAACGACGCGTGGAGCTCTGGAGTTTACGATGCCAATATTCGGGTTAAAGAAGTTACTTTCTCGCCGGCTAATGCTGTGATCAACACAGCACTGCTGCCCAGGATCATGCCGGCGGGTGATTCGATTACCCGGGGTAATAGCGACCCCAATCTCTTTGGTTACCGCGACCACTTGATATCGGGCCTGAGCTTGGGGACGCACAATTTCGTGGGTACGTTCAAGAGCCCTGCGTCGGACTATATCTTTGACGTCGATCATGAGGGGTTGGGCGGCGACCGAACCGATCAGTTGGAAGCGCGCATGGCCTACGCGCTCTCAACGACCATGGCCACGCCGAATCCCGCCGGCTCGGCGGTCTTGATCCACATCGGCACAAACGACTTGGGCCAAGGCGTGGCGCAATCAACCGCTATCGGCAACATCGCCGACATCATTGATCTGATTGACAGCCACGACCCCGCGATCAACGTTTATGTGGCGCTGCTTGTGCCCAACACAAATGCGGCGGATGATGCCGATATTACCAGCTTCAATACCGCGCTTGCGGCTGAAGTGGCCGGTTTGCAGGCAAGCAAGAACAATCTCTATCTTGTGAACATGAACAGCGCGTTTAAGCAGAACCCTAATTGGCAGACCGCTTATTTTGCCGATGAAGTGCACCCTAACGACGCCGGCTATCAACTCATGGCCGACGAATGGCAAGAGAGCATTGATCTGCATCAATAAAGCTGTTGCCATAATCTTGGCGGCTGTGAAAAACCCCACGCTATAGCCTTCGAGGGTGTATCATGACTTAGTTTCCGAATAGGATACGGTCATGAAAGGCAACAGAGGGGAATGTGACATGGCAAAATCCATGAATGCACGGAAGAATGTAAAGAAAACGGCTAAGAGATCTATGAAAGAGAAGAAGCAGGCAAAGAAAGCAAAGAAGAGCCGTTAAATACCCGCCGTGCGTAGGGGGATTGTCCGTATCGCGGTGTAGTCGTTTGAGGGCGTTACTGGCTCTTAGCGTACAGAGCATTGGCGTGCGTAGGGAGGATGATTAATACCGAATGCCATATGTAAACTATGAATTTGAAAAGCGAAAGAAAGATTTAGAAAGAAAGCGCAAGCAAGAGGCGAAGCGACTGCGGAAGCTCGAAAAAAAGAAAACACCGGACCCTGAGGTTTCAGCCTAGTTTCTCAGGTTCGCTCGATCCACGCGTCTAAACGCCATCTTTGAGTTCCCCGGGCATGCTCGGGGGAATCGGCAGCGCCGCTGAATACAGGCTGCCCCTTCTACGAATGTGTGGAAGGGGTTTTTGTGTATAGAGGAGAAATAAGGTCGAATGCGCTCAACTTTTGCCTACGCCGTCACACGCGCTAAAGCGCCTCTAAAACCTTTTCTGATCCAGCGGCGCGAGCCTGGCTCGCACGATGTGCTGATCAAGATTCTGTATTGCGGCGTTTGTCATTCCGATATCCATCAAGCGCGCGATGAATGGGCAAATGCCGCCTTTCCCATGGTGCCCGGCCATGAGATCGCGGGTAAGGTTATCCAGGTAGGAAGCAGGGTGAAAAAGTTCAAGGCGGGCGACGCCGTTGGCGTCGGCTGTTTTGTCGACTCCTGCCGCAAGTGCGAGGCCTGCAAGGCAGGCCTCGAGCAATACTGCGCGAAAGGCCCCAGTTTTACGTACAACAGCTACGAGCAAGACGGCAAGACGCCCACGTTCGGGGGTTATTCAGCGCAGATCACCGTCGATGAGAATTACGTGTTGCGTATTCCGTCGAGCATTCCCCTTGAAAGAGCGGCGCCATTGTTGTGCGCCGGCATCACCCTATATTCGCCGCTGCGTCATTTCGGGGTAAAAGCGGGTGATCGCGTGGCTGTTTTGGGGCTTGGCGGTCTGGGGCATATGGGGCTTAAGCTTGCCAAGGCCTTAGGAGCCGAGGTAACTGTGCTGAGCCACTCGCCGGCAAAGCACAAAGACGCGCTTCGGCTTGGCGCAAACGATTTTATCAACACGCGCAAGGCGGGGGTGTTTCAGAAGAACGCCGAGCGGTTTGATTGCATTCTCGACACCGTATCCGCGCAGCACAGCTACGACGATTACTTGGGTCTACTTCGGCGAGACGCGACCATGGTATTGGTGGGATTGCCCGATCCAACACCGTTCTCTGCCGGCTCGTTGATTATGAAACGCCGCCGCCTGGCCGGATCGGTTATCGGCGGCATTCGCGAAACACAAGAGATGCTCGAGTTTTGCGCCAAACACAAGATCGCGTCCGATATTGAACTTATCCCGATCCAAGCCATCAACGCAGCCTACGAGCGCGTCATCAAAGGCGACGTGCGCTACCGGTTCGTTATCGATATTGACCAGTCGCTGGCCTAAGCAAAATAGTCGCCGTCATACCTCTACAAGAGGGGCCAGGTAAAAATTTTTCAAGTCCGATGCGCCGCGATCGCGCAGCGGGCAGTCGGTGCAGTTGTGGATGCGCACGCGGCATAGTTTTGCGGGGCAGCGGATCGTTATGCCCTGCAAGCCCAGCGTGATTCGCTGCAATCGCCGCGATTCCGAGCCTTTTATCAGCACGACATCGTTAGGTAAAAGCCGCTCGCGCAAATAGGTTACAGCCTCTTGCCAGCGGCTAGACACATACACCAGCCGGCTGCGGTCCATGCCTGAGCGGACGGCGGCGGCTATAAGCGCGCGGTGGTTGTCGCTGCCGACAAGCACGGCGAAGTCAGCAATCTGAGCAAGGCGCTTGCCTATTGTCTGATAGAGCAGGCGCTGGGCTCCCGGCGGCTCGTGGATGTCTCCCAGAACGACGATGCGCCGGCCGGCTTTGACGGCTGCCAGTGTGTCCAGCGCCGCTAGGATGCTCTCCCACGATGCCTTGAAATCGTCGCTCAGAAGCGTCACGCCGCTTGCCAGAACGATGGGCTGCAGGCGTCGGCGAGAAGCATCGAGTCGCTCGAGCCGCTTGGCGGTTGTTTCCAGAGGCAGTCCTTCAGCCAAGCTAACAGCCGCCGCCGCCAGCACAGGGTAAATTAGGTGCCGCCCGAGCAGGCGTGTTCTGATTTCACGTTCTTTGCCTTCAGTATGAAGTGTGAAGCGCATGCCGGCTGGCCATTCAAGCTGCTCATCACTTGCCCGCACAGCGGTTGTTTCACCAAAGCCGTAGGTGATCACTTGGGCCGCGGTCTGCGTCGCCATCCACAGCACATGAGGGTCATCGCCGTTGAGAATGGCCAAGCCGCCCGGCTTGAGCGCGCGGACCATCTTCACTTTTTCGGCCCGGGTATGCTCCAGTGTTGGAAGCGATCGGTTGTGATCGCTGGCAATGGCTGTTACTACGACGATATCCGGGGCCAAGAGCCAAGCATAAGAGGCCATGCGTCCGGTTCCAGCGATACCCACTTCAAATACCGCATAGGTATCCGAAGGCCGGCTGCGGAACACGTTGAGGGCAAGCGATAAACCGTAGTTGTGTCCAGCGGCGTGTATGGCGACGCTCTCACCTAGAGCGGCGTCGATCGCGCGTTTAGTGGTTGTCTTTCCGACTGAACCAATGACTACGATTACGCGTGAGCGCCTTAGAAAAGTGCGGCGATAGATAGCGGCAAGGACCCACAGTACTGGCCAGGTCTTGTCCAGCAAGAAAGGTGCGAATAGCCGCGGCCCCTCCAAGTGTCCTATGAATGCCGGCAGATCTCGAAGCGCGCGCCACATGAGTTGTGTTTAGGCGCGCGTGAAACGGTTGAATTTACGTCGGAGCCGATCGATCAAGGACGGTTGAGGGCTGACTTTGTATCCCAAGCTGAAGCGGTCGGTTTGCGAATAGATGGCATGCCACAGCGGTTTTTCGGACGCGATGCGAAAGAAGCGAAAGTTCCATGTGCGGTCAATGGCGGTCACTATCTTGCCTGTATCGGGATCGCGGTAGCGAAAGAAGGATTTCCCAGGCTGCTCGACATAATTGATGTAAAGCCGCCATCCGGGCGTGCGCAGATTGGTGTGCCATCCCATAAAGCTTCCGGGCGGGTACCAGAAATGCCCGCTGTTCTGAACGTGCAACGGGCGATCACTGTCTAAGAGAGCCAGGAGCTTGCGTTCGATAAGCGTGTCTACGTGTTTTCGGCTCTGCGCCACCTTTGGGCTTATTATCGCGTCTTTAACGTTCGCGAAGTTAAAGGCAAGGCAATTCGACAGCGTTCTGTCCGCGACGATGTCGTCTTTGTTTTTTCCAGAAGAGAGAATGTGCTGAAGCGTCTCCTCGGAAACTTCCTGCTGCGCTTGCGGGTTTGGCGAAAACTGACTGCGCAGCGCTTCTTGGCCGAACAAACGCTGAACAGCGATGCTTTCGCGTACAGCTTCAAGTAAATTGAGATCATTTTCCCATTCAGGCAGCTCAAAGAAGATGCGGGGAGAGTGGTAGGGGATCTTGTTTGCGGCGACGTTGTTCATTTGGGTTTCCGTGCAGCCGCACCGGCAGCTTGCTTGCGGCTGCGCAGTCGCTTGCCGACAACTTGCGCGGTTTTACGCGCCAAGCGAACGACAGACCAGCGGTTTCGCGTCGTATACGCATGGCAGTGTTTTTGCTTAATCTCGCCTGGAAGCGATTCAGCAAGGTGTTGTTGGAAGGCCTCTTCAAGCGCTTCGGCCAGACGGCCGCAGCCAAGCTTTTTGGCTAAGGCGATTTCATGCTGGCCCAGGCAGCGGATATTTTTTTCGAATGGATGCGCGCCGCGGTAGGCCATGCCCAGATCAAGATGATCCTCGAGCTCGTTGGCCAGCCGAAGCACCAAGACTTGGCGCAAGGAACTTTCGGTCGCGAGAGCAGCCGCTTGATCTTCGTGGCGTTGGATCGCTTCGGCGCTGTACCAGGGTAAGGCGTCGTACGCCAGGATCACTTGCTCGACATCTTGGCCGATGACCTCGCGCATATGGGCATTGAAGCGGCCTTTGCGTCCAGGCATTGTGCCACTGTTGAATACGTGTTCCATATAAGAGGCGTGCAGCAATCCGGCGATGACCGCCGCAGGCGGCAAGTTTTCCGCTAAAGCGATGCTGGCGGTGCGAACTAGATGGCAAATGAAAGGCACTTCTTGCGCGCGGTAATAGCCGTCGAATTGCTTCTGGGCTATCGCGTAGGCAGAGCGCAGGCGTGACAGATCCTGGATGCTCCAGCGCGCGACGCGAGCTTGGTTCATCAATTGTGGATAGGTAAGCGCGTACGTTTGTGTCGGCATGTTTTTCTTCCTAAACATAGACGGCTTCAAGAGCCTGCTCTGACGACGGGATGGTTGGGCTGATGGCAGCATGCAGGAGCGCTGTGAACCCGAAGCGTTGGTTGGCCCAACGAAACAACAACGCGAATACAATCCAAGCTATTACCGTTCGCGCTGCAGCTGTTACCCACATATTCCAGCCATGCGCCGGCCATAGCAGCAGAGAGCCGACAATAACTATCGCGGCCGTAAATGAAAGCAATAGGCGCGCGATAACGGCCAGCCAAGCCCGCTCACCGACGATCGCGAGCGTATGGCGCACCTGTGCGATGCCGTACACAGCAAACACTCCAGCCGTTGCCAAGGCAACGCCGGAAAGCCCGTATCCGGCTCGGATGATTGAAAAAGTGGTAGCGCTGTGCGCGGCTATGGCGATCAACGTGTGCGCGAACCATTCGCGCTTTCGGCGGGTCGCCAAGCAGACAACGTAGGTTACAGAAGCGATCATCCACCAGAAGCATCCGGCGACGTAGCAGCGCACGACCGGGATCGAGCCTTGGTAGGCTGGAAGCGCGCTCACTAAAAGCGGTTCGCACAGAAAAGCGATCAGCGCCAGCGCGAAGGGGCTGGCATAACCCATCAGATAGAGGCTCCAGATAAACGGAGCGCTTAAGCGGCGCGGGTTATTGTCGGCGCTGAAATGCCGGATAAAGTAAGGCAAGTAAATGCTCCGAAAAATATTAGGCAGAAACAGAATCAGGCTGCCGAAAAAAACAACAATGCCATAGTGTCCCATCGCTTCAGCGCCCATCTGCGAGGCCACCAGCCATTGGTCGACATCGCCTAATACCGTAACCGGCACCCAGGTCAGCCAAATGCCTCCCCCGATGCGCTGCATATTTCGGATGCGAGCCCAGCTCGGAAGCTGCGGGTGAGGAAAGGCGCCAGTTCCAGCGAGCCATAGAAGCGGGACAACCATAGAAATCACAAGCCCGATAAAGGCTCCAAGTACGCCGAATTTCCAAGCGCCCAATGGCATGGTGATCAGCGCGATCAATGCGACGGCAAAAACAATGGCACCGCCTTCGGTTACACGTTCTTCTGCCATCAGCTTAGCTTCAATGAAAAGCAGCAATAATTGCGCTGCGATCAGTAAAGCAAGAAGCGGCGCAAACCAGGCCGGCCATGCGGCAAGCAGCCGTCGATCCAGGAAAGCCGCCAGCCCGGCAAACATAACGCCCAAGCCCAGCACGAGCAACCAACCTAAAACATCACCGCATACTTCCTTGGCTTGAGCGGCTTTGTTTTTGCCGCGCGCGGCCGGCAACTCTTGGCGCAAGAAATGAATCGCGCCTAATGGCAGGTGCTGCGCGTAATCAAGCAGCAGCTTGACGATCCGCCAGAGCCCAAACTGCGTTGGGGTCAGCAAAGCAGCCAGAAGGACGCCGCGCAGAATCGAAAAAGCCTGGCCGGTATAAACCGCTGTCGTATAGGTTATAAATCGGTTCAAGGCAGTCGTCATTTTATTGAGAGGCGCTTAGTCTTTGCGCCGCGCCGCGATCCATTGCAGGTTGCCCAAGCCAGGCGGCGTCAAAGCGTTATCGATAGCGTTTAACATGCGGTAAAGAAAGCGGTCGCTGCGCCCGTGTTTAACAAGCGCGTAGTTGAAAGCGGGAAGCAAAAGCCCGCGTGTGCGGCGATCGATTTCGTAGCGCTGCGGATCACCCATGGCGGCCAGGATTTCAGCGAAGCTCAGCAGCCGGTGCGCGGGATTGAAGGCGGCGGGCGTGTAATGCATTTTAGAAAAGAATCGCCTGTTTTTAAGTTTCATGATCCGGCGCAGTGGAAAGGCGGCCGACTCCACAAAGGGCTTGGACCAGGTGGCATTGGACAAACCTAAAGCGTCGTACTCAATGAGAAATAGCCAACCGCGCGGAGCGAGTATGCGATCAGCCATAGCAAAGAAAGCGCGGGGATCCAGCATGTGGTGGAGCGTAAATGCCGCTAGGATTACGTCGAAACGCTCGCTGCCAAAAGAGTGATTTTCGATAGAGCCATGAACGAAACGGGCCCCCGCTACTCGCCAGCGCGCTTGGGCGATCATATCTTCGGCGATATCGATTCCTGTAAGATTTTTGAAACCGGCTTTGCCAAGCAGCTCAAGGTTATTGCCGGTGCTTTGTCCGGTTTCGAGCACGCGGCAGGTGAACGGATTGACGCCTGCCTTGCGCAGAGAATCGATGACCCAGGTTATGTAGCGCGCGCGTTCTTCCTCATAGAAATAGGAATTAAAGAGCGGGTTACTTTCATATTCTTTGGCGAAACGGTTCATCAACGCGCGTTCGGCTGCCAAGACGCCGGCAAGGTCAGCTTGGGGCATGGGTTGAAAGCTCCTTCGCATGCTGGACGGTATAGGAATGCGTGCGGCGCGCCGTCAGACTATTCGGCGCGCGCCAGGAGTCATTAATATTCTCGACGCGTACAGAGCGCCATCCGAGAAATCGGCGGTAGTGATACGCGCGGACAGCAGAAGGGTGATAGCGCGCTATTCCGCGCAGCGATGGGCGGTTGGTGTCGTCTACGGTTGTGCGGATAGCGGGCACCTCTTGCTGGCGAAATTGCTCGAACACAACGTTTTTTAGCGCGACATCTACGCCGCGGCCGCGCCAGGGACGCAGCGTCAGGGAATACACGAGAAATTTCTCGCCAGGCTCCAGGGGAAATGTGATGCGGCTGAATGGGCTGCGATAAGGTTTGTTCAGATACCAATTGTAGCCTACGATGCGTCCGGAAACTTCGGCCACGTAGCATTCGCCTCCTTGAGCCGAAAGCCAAGAGTAGAAGCGGTATTGCCGTCGAGAAGAGATCGGGCGCAGCAACGTTGTTTGGTCGGGATTCAGGCGCCGCACGCGAATTGTTTTGGCTATCGCCGGCAGCGCGATGGGCGCAAGGCTTGCCAGCGGCACAACCAGTTCCAACGTGGTTGCGCGTTCACTGATATACCTGATTAGTTCTCTGAAACCGCGTTGCAGCAGCCAGCCCAAGCCCGGCGCTGTTTTTTTGGGCTCGATCAGGGGCTTGCGCTGAGCTAGGAACGGATCTCCTACCGGTGATGGCCGAAGCGGGAGCAGCCCAACGCGCTGTCGTTCGCGGGCAAAGAGGGTGTTTAAGAGGCGGGCGGCTTGCGCAGGAGCGTTCCACCGCCATGACCATGGACCGATGCGCATATATCGCCAGCAGCCGACAGGCAGAGCGCCCAAGCGGGCGTTGCTCTTGAGTGAAGCGGCATTGCCGCTGATCACTCCTGAATAAAGTAAGCGCACCCCGGATGAGGCGAGCTGCTTTCTTGCGTGTTCTTTGAGCGTCTGAGCCAAACCTATGCCTCTGAATTGCGGCCACACGTAGGTGTAGCCGATGAACCCCTCGTCTGGCTTAAGCGGCACAGTGCCGAGGTAGTCGCCGATGTGGCGGCCGCCTGATGTGTACCAAATGTATCCGGCCGGTGTATTGTTGACCCAAGCCCAGGAGCAATGGTAGCCGGCGGTCTGAAAGCGTTGGAACAGCTGCCACCGGCTGCGCGTTGCCGTAGGGCGCAGCCGCTCAAATTCAGATTCGGCAAGCGGCCGGATGCTCGCGCTCGGCGCGAGCGTTACTTCCGGAAGCGGTTTGTCGGTTGAAAGACTGATCAAGAAGAATTTTCGCCATTCAAAGAGGCGGTTAAACGCGCGTTGCAGAAAAGGCCCGCGGGTGACACTATCCGCGCTCTCGAGCTCGTGCCGGCGCGCTCGGCGATGTTTATATTTATACCAGCTCCCCACCACCGGGAGCCATAAGCGCATAACCGTTTTCTGAATGGGCGCCTCGCATTGAAGCCACAGTTGCGTGGGCTCCAATAAGCAGCCGCGTTCGAGTTTCATCGTGTACGCAGACATTCCGTAATCTAATCGGATGGCTCCCGAGTCGATGGCTTTCTGCATAGGGAAGTAGTAGTTGATATGAAAGTGGAGCTTGTTCTGGTGCGCGGCTTGGCTATCGGCTTCGCCGCTGAGGAATAGGTGCCAGCGCGCAGAATCCTTGAGAACGATCGAGTAGCTGATGACGTGGCCGTCGCGGCGCGCCACATGCAGCAAAGCCCGTTCGCCGAGATGTCGTTTTAGCGCTCCGAAAAACTCAGGGGTAAGCAGCTGCCTACCGGCTGTGTTGTGGCGCTTGTAATGCGTGGCGTGCATCGCGGCCAACTGATCATCCGTAAGAGCGTTTAAGGGTTCTTCCGATAGCGCAATGCCCGATGATTTGAAGCGGTTAAGTTCATTGCGGATCATTTTGTACCGGTGCCGGTTGCCGCGCCGAATACGCTCTAAGAACATGTCGAGCGATAAGTAAGTGTTCAGCCAGAGCGCCGTTGGACACAGATAAGATGGGCGATAACCGGCCGCGCGCAAGGCTTGTTGGGGTTGATCGTTTCCTGTTCCAAAGAGCCACCCGCAAGCGGGAAGTTTCTCGGCTTTGCGTAGCGCTTGCATTGCGTCAAGAAGCGCTTTTATGGCTGTTGAGTGGTCAACACCGTCTGCGAGAAACACTTTGCTGCGATGCGCGAGCGGGCTGTAGGCCAGAAGCGCAGGCAACACGCGCAAGCCAAGATGCTTGGCGATGGGAGCCAATGGGCCGAACAGCCTGTCAGCTAACGAATAATACGGATCGCTTTTTTGGATAAAGCAGGGCAGGATGCCGATAGCTCGGCCATCCTGTTCCAACAGAAGATGGCGCGGGTGGGCATCTACGGCTTTGCTTTCCTCTAGAGCGAGAAACCAGCCATGACTGAATACGGTTTCGTCGCACAGCTTGTCCCACACTGAAGGCTCGATTTCTCGAATAGAGCGCAGCACCCGAACTTTCATGACACAGCTCTCGATGCCGACGTATGGATCTCAACAGCCCTGTGTTTGCCGGAGGCATCCCGAGGAATGCTTTCGACAAGCTGTACCTGAACTTCGATGGCATGGCGCGTCTTTTCTTTGATCAAACGCTGGATGGAAAGCTGCGTTTGCTTGCTTGTTGCCCCGCGCCGCAGTACAAGCAGCACTTCGAGCCGGTTCCCAGAGCGGAGAATCAGCTTAAACTGCATAACATCCGGTTGCGTGGAAAGCGCTGTCGTCAGCTCATAAGGCGATACGCACCCAAGCGAAGGAATGGAAAGATAGTCTACGACGCGTCCCTGCACTTCGGCTAAGCGTTCAAGCCCGCGCCCGCAGGGGCACCGTCCGCTTAGCCGCACCGCTCGATCTTCTGTGGCGTACCGGATCAGCGGCATAGCCCGGTTGGTTAAGGCGGTGACGACGACTTCACCGGGGGTGCCGTCGGCTACAAGCCGGCCGGACTCATCCACAATCTCCACAAGAACGTTTTCCATGTTGATGTGATAGCCCGCTCCATTGCGGCAGCGCCAGGCAATGTCTTTAAATTCGGTGTTGCCGTAGACATCGATTACCGGAGTGCCGAATGATTCTTCTAATTTGGAGCGCAGCGCGCTTGTCAATGTTTCGCCGCTTGTGATGAGTGCTTGCACCGGGACTTTGCGCCGGAGCGTTGCGTTCCAGAATTGCGACAGCTGCGCGAAATAAGAGGGGGAAACAATAAATCATATGCGGCCGAAACGAGAGATAGGATGCCAGGTGCCGCTCGGGGTCATCAAACACCGAAAGGTACAGGCGTGATTTCAAAGCGCCTTCACCCCAAAGCGCCATCTGCGCCGTGTGCTTGGCCAGACGAGATGCTGGAACGTCATCTACGATGGCGACGCGGTGCCAGGGGCGATAACCTGCCGCCAGCAGCCATCGCGCTTTCACGGCGTATTTCACCTGCCACCAACACGCGGGATCAAACCATGTCTGCAGCGGTTTGCCGAGCGAGCCGGATGTGTGCGATTCATACCAACTGGCGCGATTGCCTGTGTCGGCGAGAAACGCGTCGGGGTTTGCTTGAATCTGATCGCGCCGCAACAGCGGTAAATGAGCCAAATCCTCAATGCGCTGTATGCGGGGGAGCATTTCCCATGAGCCGGATCTTTCGCGGTAGGCGCTTACGTGCCTAGCTGCGAAGGCGGCCTGAGTGATTAAGGCGCGGCGCTGTTGTTTTCGCAAGACCTCTTGCGTCCGCCATTGAGAGCGGTGCAGGTCGGCCAGCGCCAAGCCGCACTTGAACAGGTCAATGGCCCGCATGAGCGCTCCTTTCATGTCGCTCAAGCACTGAACGGTATGTCTCAAGATAAGCTTGGGTTGTTCGCTCCCATGTGTATTCAGCATGGGCCTTTTGGTTGTTGCGGGCGCCCATAGCTCGGCATATCTCCGGAGCTTCTGCCAGATGCCGGATGGCCTCAGCCAGGCGCATAGCGTCATTTGGAGGAACGATCAGGCCATTGACGCCTTCTTCGACATAATCCACCATGCCGCCGACACGAGAAACGATAACCGGAAGGCCGCATGCCATGGCTTCCAATACCGCCAGCCCGAATGATTCCGAGTGAGAGGGCATAATAAAGATATCCGCGTTTTGATAGACTGGCGGCAGCGACTCCCGCTCGCGAAAGCCTAAGAACGTGACACGATCCTCTATGCCAAGCGTGGCGGCCAGTTCGCGCAGCGATTTCTCGTCGCTTCCGCTTCCTTGAATCAGCAGGCGAATCGACAGATCGCTCAGCAGCGCCACAGCCCGCAGCAGGCTGTCCAATCCTTTGCGTTTCACGAGTCGGGCAACGGTCAGAATCTGTAGCGGTTCGCCGGCAGAACGCGCTTGTTTTGGCCAGGCGTTAGGCCGGAAATCAGCGCAAATGCCGTTAGGGATTACCCCAATCGGCGCGCCAGGTAGCGTCTGGTGCGCTAGCCGGCGTAGCGAGTCGCTCAGCGCCACAACCGCTCCGGAGCGTTGCCAGATGCGGCGCGTCAATGGGAGCATGCACCGATGCATGCGCTGCAGTAGGCGGTGTTCAGCGTCATACCCAGGAACGTCGGATCCGCGCAGGGATATCACAGCCGGCAAGCGGCGCAGGCCGGGCACGCAAAGGGAGAGCAAGCCTGTCGGCAGGCTGAAGAAGCAGTGTACGATATCGTAGCGGCGCTTGCGGGTTAAGTGTTCGATTACCGGCGCCGCGAAGAATAGGTACGACCAGGCTCCGTTGATTCCGCAATCCTGGATGCCTCGGCGAAAACTGCGCACACGAAATACGGCCAGCCTGCCTTTGCGCTCCCAGCGTCTTTGGCTACCGACGCGCGAGGTGACGACATCCACGCGGTGTCCGCGTTTAGCCAAGGACGATGCAATTTGGAAGCTGGCATGCCCTGCGCCGCCACCCATCGGTGGAAATTCATAATTGAGAATTAAGATGCGGAGCATAGTGGCGCTCATGAGTCTGGCGTTTTTGTCTCGTGCTGGGCAAGAAATTCTTGGACATGTTTTAATGAGAATAGGCGCCGGCTCTCCTGGCCTCCAAGCCGGTAGCAGCGCAGGCGACCGCTTCGCGTCCAACGGCGAATGGTGGCATCGGATGCGCGCAGGTATGTCGCCACTTCTTGCAGGGTGAGGAGGCGGTTTTTATCCAGCGCGCTTTCGTCTGATTTTTTGGATGCCAGTGTTCTCATATTTTAGGCGGTACGATTTTTCTGGTACAGTGATGGAGAAAGTTAAACTCTTTTATACAAGGCAGCTCATTTTAGAGCAGGATGCATGCCCTTTTCTTACCATTTTTAAGATTATTTTACCTATTGAAACACAATGAGTTAGAGAGATTCATCCTCACTAGGAATGACATGGCGCTCTAGAAAGCTGTCCCCACGATGTCTTGGCGTTCCGACATATGTGTAAAAATACAGCGAGTTGGCGCAGACGGTTTTTCCATTTAACTGCTATATTGATCCACACCGTTAAGAGCGGGTAGGTTATGTCCTGAAAGACACAAGGGAGGCGGTTATGCGTAAAATATTATCAGTGTTTGCAATCGCGGCAGCGGTGATGGAGGCTATGCCGGTATTGGCGGCTGATTGTTGCTCGCATGGCGGGCAGTGCCCCATGGCAAAAGAGCAGCATGGCGGCGCGCAAGAGCCGGAGTCGATGTGCCCCATTACCGATAAGTTGATGGACTAAGCGACGATCAGGTAAAAACAATTAAAGGCCTGAAACTTGAAACGAAGAAAGCTTCCCTGCGCCAAGAAGCGGAAATGAAAATTTTTGCGTTGGACATCAAAGCAAAGATGTCCGAGCCGAAGCTGGATGTCGAGTCATTGAACGCGATGATGGATGGCGCTTCAGCGGGGATGTCGCAAGGGGCAAAAGCGACGATTGCCAGCTACGCGTAGCTTAGGGCGGTGCTTTCTGAAGAGCAGGCGGCTAAGGCGAAGGCAATCTGGAAGAAGCAGACTGCTAACTCTCTTGTTACACAATGAAGCCGGACAGGTCTTTTCACGATCACGTAGTCTATGACCTGATGGCCGATACTTCCGGCGTTACCAGCCGCGCTATGTTCGGCGGCTGGGGGATTTACAAAGAGGGTGTTATTTTTGCGATTATCGCCGATGGCGATCTGTACTTTAAGGTCGGCGCCAATAATCGAGACGATTTCGAAAAGGCCGGCAGCCGGCCGTTCACCTACACTCAAGGTAAACGTAAACCGGTCGCTATGTCATATTGGCTGCTTCCAGAGAGCGTCATGGAAGACCGCGAGATGCTCGGTGAATGGGTTGCCCGCTCACTGCAGGCGAGCAACCAGAGCAAGCGTTCCAAGAGCCGTTAAGTTGTGCCATTAAGACGGGCATTCGGATGACAATCTTCTAATCTTGCTTTCATCTGATCTTAATCATCCGGATGCTAGTATGCGCGCAAGGACAAGGGGATTGTCCTTGGCAGCAGTGAAGAATAAGCATAGCGGGAGGTAAAGACAGATGAAGCGACGCGCTGTTTTGATGGGAGTGCTCGTGTTAGCAGTTTTTGGCGCAGGAGGAGCCGGGGCTGAAGCAGCAAGAATAGTCACTGGAACGGTCGAAGACATCAATGCTAGGGACAATAAAATGACCTTAAGCCGGCGAAATGAGAAGGGCGAACTCGAGAAGCTTGCCTTCAAGTGGAAGGAAAATATTCAAGGCTTTCAGGCGCTCGAGAACGCGCAGGTGGGCTCGCAATTAACGCTTGAAGCTAATGACTCGCTTGGGGGTTGGGAAATAGCGCGCGTCATCACGGATCCAAGCCAGCCGGCGGCAAGCGCGCCAGCGGAGTCATCTCCTCAAGCGGCGACTCAAGGCGCCAAGGGCACTTATTAAACGTTAAACGGTTAAGGATAGGTCGTCTACACAGGAGATGCAACGTTCGGACTTTCTGCCGGGCGTTGCATCTTTTTCTGGTGGTTGGCGTGTGATTTCCTTGCTTGAGAGCGCAAGAGCTCATAATATAGCGGTTATTCACCAGATCCCGCAATCCTTCAAACCCGCTTGGTGGTGCCGCAGCGGACATGCGCAGACGATATGGGCTGCGACGCTGCGCGTGATGCCGTCTGTTCCCTTGAAGCGCGAGCAATGGGAAACGCCCGACGGAGATTTCTTAAATATCGATCGTGTGAGCGCGAAAGTCGGCCAGCCTACCCTGATCGTCTTGCATGGCTTGGAAGGCTCATCGGCTACAACGCACGTTCGAGGTTTTTTACGTGCGGCTTTCGACTTAGGATGGCAAGGCTTGGGCGTCAATTTTCGGTCATGCGGGGGGGAGCCCAATCGCTTGCGCCGGTTTTATCATGGCGGAGAAACGACCGATCTGCATTGGATCATTGAGCGATTGTCCAAGCAAGACCCGAACGCTCTGATTTTTTGCGTCGGCATATCGCTTGGCGGCAACGTGTTGTTGAAATATTTAGGAGAGCAGGCAGATGGCGCGCCCGCTCAATTACGGGCAGCGGCTGCCATTTCGACCCCTTTTGATTTAGCGGCCTCGGCGCATGCGTTCGAAAAAGACTCTTTCAATCGTATCTATATGAGACGCCTGGTTCGCAGCCTTAAGCAGAAGGCTTTTCATAAACTCAAGCGCTATCCGGATCTGGCGGATCATCGGCGTTTGGCAGCGGTTCGGACGATTGTTGAGTTTGACGAGGTCGTTACCGCTCCCTTGAACGGGTTTGCGGACGCTAAGAGCTATTGGCAAGCCTCGAGCAGCAAGCGCTTCCTTGCTTCGATTCGCCGCCCGGCGCTGCTTATCAATGCTATGGACGACCCTTTGGTTCCCGCAGATAGTTTGCCCAGGCAGGAGGAAGTTGCCAAAAACCCCCGGCTTTCGGCCCTTTTTACCGAAGCCGGCGGACATGTGGGTTTTGTGGCCGGAGAATGGCCGAATCAGCCTCTTTTTTGGGCGCAAGAAAGCGCTATCTATTTTCTAACCGAGCACATGAAATCGGCATGACGGCTTTGGATCGTTCTCGGTAATATGTTATATTTGTACTGACAATTGAAAGCCCGATCGAAAAGGCAAACCCGGGGAAATCCGGGGACGCAAAGCCACAGGCCTAAACCTCTCGGGGCATGGCGGCTGGGTTGCCGAAACGAAGCTTGCGCAATGAAGCGGAGTT
>Ga0247727_10005468_pt1 | contig 25759 bp, 19 predicted proteins | sample WisWelCaveWW1625_FD_202498 | JGI IMG/M metagenome (GOLD analysis project Ga0247727, IMG submission 202498) | Biofilm microbial communities from Wishing Well Cave, Virginia, United States - WW16-25 | ecosystem: Environmental > Aquatic > Deep subsurface > Groundwater > Cave microbial mat | place...
TTGTCTCTTTGTCTCTGGTGCGCGGTTCTTGACGCTTTTTCCGGGCTGCGCTACTCTCGTGTCTTCGTAAATGCGCGGCACTTCTCCGCAGAGAGAGGATGAATGGACCCGAAAACCGTCCTGGATTTCGCAGCCAAGAACAGCGTCAAAATCGTAGACCTCCGCTTCACCGACCTCCCCGGCCTCTGGCACCACGTCAGCTTTCCCATCAACCAGCTCACTGAGTCGTCTTTCGAGGACGGGTTCGGGATTGACGGCAGTTCCATCCGCGGATGGGCTTCCATCCACGAGTCCGACATGCTGCTCGTCCCCGACCCCAAGACGTATTTCCTCGACCCCTACCGCGATACGCCCACGCTGGTGATGATCGGCGACGTGATTGACCCGGTGACCAAGCAGCCCTATCCGCGCGACCCCCGCCATATCGCCCGCAAAGCCGAGGCCTATCTCGGGTTCAGCGGCATCGCGGACGAGGCCTTCTTCGGGGCCGAGGCTGAATTCTTCATCTTCGACAACATCCGCTTCGACCAGGCCGTGCAGCACGGCTTCTATTTCATCGACGCCGAGGAAGGCCGCTGGAATTCCGGCCGCGAAGAGAACAACCTGGGCTACCGGCCGCGCTACAAGGAAGGCTATTTCCCTGTCCCGCCCACGGACCACCACATGGACCTGCGCACCGACATGACCATGCAGATGATCGCCTGCGGCCTGCACGTGGAGTGTCATCACCACGAGGTGGCCACCGGCGGCCAGACGGAAATTGATATCCGCTATGACCGGATGCTGAAGTGCGCGGACAATATGATGCTGTTTAAATACATCGTCCGCAACACTGCCAACCAGTACGGGAAGACGGTGACCTTCATGCCCAAGCCGTTGTTCCAGGACAACGGCTCGGGAATGCACACGCACCAGTCGCTGTGGCTGAAGGGCAAACCGCTGTTCGCCGGGGACGGCTACGCGGGGCTCAGCCAGCTGGCGCTGTGGTACATCGGCGGGCTGCTGAAGCACGCTCCGGCGCTGGCCGCGCTGATTGCGCCGACCACCAACTCCTACAAGCGGCTGGTGCCGGGATACGAGGCGCCGGTCAACCTCGCCTATTCGCGTCGCAACCGCTCCGCGGCGGTGCGCATCCCCATGTACTCGACCAGCCCCAAAGCCAAGCGCATCGAGTTCCGTCCGCCGGACCCGTCCTGCAATCCCTACCTGGCGTTTGCCGCCATGCTGCTGGCCGGTCTGGATGGCATTGAAAATAAAATTGACCCCGGCCAGCCACTGGACAAGGACATCTACGATCTGGCGCCCGAAGAGCTGAAAAAAGTTCCCTCGCTCCCCGGCTCGCTGGAGGATTCACTCAAGGCGCTGGAGCAGGACCACAAGTTCCTGCTCAAGGGCGATGTCTTCAGCGAGGAAGTCGTCCAGCTTTGGATTGACTACAAGAAGAAAAACGAAGTGGACGCCGTGCGGATGCGCCCGCACCCGTACGAGTTTTCGCTCTACTACGACATCTAGACGAAACGACAGCCCGGTCCCCGAGGCACAGACTGCTACAATTCAGTCCGATGCGCTCCGGATTCGAGGGACTTCATTTCCAGGATGCCGGCCGGGCGGAAACCAATCTCCGCCTGATTGAAAAACGGCTGGCGGCAAAGGTGTGGGCGTCTTTGCCGACGCTGCTGGCGCAGGTCCCGGATCCCGACGCGTCGCTGAATTATCTGGAACGCTTCACGGCCGGGGCCGGGCCGGACATCATGCAGTTTCTGGGCCGCGCGCCGGCGGCGATGGACTCGCTGCTCACGCTGTTCAGCTACAGCAATTTCCTATCGGAATCGCTGGTCCAGCAGCCTGAACTGATCCAATGGCTGCACCAGTCGGGGAGGCGGGCGGGAAAATCATCCCCGACCTCGGCAGGCCGCGCGGCGCTGGCCGCGGGGCTGGAGCGTTCTAAGTCGAGGGAAGACTACGAAGCCGATTTCGAGGGCTTCGCGGCCACCACGCATGATTTGCCGGTGGCGCTGGTCCTGGCGCGATTCAAGCGCCGCGAGTATCTGCGCATCACGCTGCGCGACGTGCTGGGCCTGGCCACCCTGGCCGAGACCACACTCGAGCTTTCTCATCTTGCCGACGTCCTGCTGGAAAACGCTGTAGCCGGTTCGGAGCGGAAACTCCGCGAGAAGTTTGGAACTCCGGAATTTGCCGACGAGGCCGGCCAGCCGCGCCCTGCGCGGCTGACCATCCTTTCGCTGGGCAAACTCGGCGGAAACGAACTGAATTACAGCTCCGACCTGGACCTGATGTTTCTCTATTCCGGGGCGGGTGAGACATCCGGCGGCCCCAGGAAAATTGTCAATGCGGAATATTTTGTCCGCCTGGCGCAGGAGGTGCTGAGGACCATCTCCGGCGCTTCGGCGGAGGGCGCGGTTTTTCGAGTGGACCTTCGCCTTCGCCCGCAGGGCACCGAGGGCGACCTGACCATCAGCTTCCCTGCCGCGCGCGAGTATTACCTGCGACGAGCGCGGCCCTGGGAATTGCAGATGCTCATCAAGGCCCGCGCGTCCACGGGAGACGTTGCCGCCGCGCGCAATTTCCTTCGCGCGCTGGCCACGCGCATTTTTCCACCGGCCGGTGAGACGCCCACACGCGAGCAGTTCGCGGCCATTGAAGCCGTGGTGCACGCGCGCCAGGAAATCACCCGCAAACTGCGCCGGGGCCGGCCCGGCGGTATTTCGCCGGACCATTCCGCGGAGTGGAACATCAAACTTTCCCCTGGCGGCATCCGCGACATCGAGTTCCTGACGCAGTGTCTGCAGAGGGTGCACGGGGGCAGCGACGCGTGGCTGGCGGCTCCGGCCGCCGCTTCCACGCTGGTGGCGCTGCAGCGGCTGCACGACAAGGGGCACCTCTCCGGCCGCGATTTTTCCCGCCTGGCGGACGCCTACCAGTTCCTGCGCAAGATCGAGCACCGCCTGCAACTGCGCGACGGCCTGCAACGCCATACCTTGCCCGATGCCGCCGCTGCGCTCGACCGCCTGGCCCGGCGCTGCGGCATCAGCGCAGACGAGGCCGCCGATTCGCCCATCTCCGATCGCCCTGGCGATCTGCTGAAGGCGCGCATCGCCCGCCATTTTGCCGGGGTGCGCGAACTCTATGAGCGCACGGTGCGCCCGTCCCAGACGGAAACGCACGAGGCTCCGGCTTATGCGGCCTCTGTCGGTCAGACCGCTGACGCAGCGCTGGCCGCCATGGTTCGCGAACAGTACCCGGGAGTGGCGCGCGCGGCGGAGGCCGCTCCGGATGCCTTTGCCCGGCGCGGCTGGCAGCGTTTTCTGAGCGCCGCGGCGCTGGATGCCGGGGTGATGCGCGAGCTGGAGGCCCATCCGGAATGGATCGGGCGATGCCTGGAGTTGTTCTCCCTCAGTGACCTGGCGGTGGACTGGCTGGCACGCGATCCGGCGGAAATTCGCGTGCTGGCCGACCCGGGGCTGGTGGGCCTGCGCGGGTCGCTGGCGGCCATCGCGCATCCGGCGGCAAAGCTGGAGGACCGTATGTCCGCGCTGCGGCTGGCCTACAGCCGCAGCCTGCTGGCTACGGTGGTCCGCGCGCTGAGCGGTGCGAGCGCGCCGTTCGACACGTTCCGCGAACTGACGCGCCTGGCCGAAGAGGCCCTGCGCGCAGCCTTGGCCGCCGCAGCGCAGGACGTGGCACAGGTCGCCGAGCTGGGCAATGCTCCGTTTGCCGTCCTGGCTCTCGGACGCCTGGCGACCGGAGAGATGGACATCGCCTCCGACGCTGACCTGGTTTTCGTCGCTGAGGAGGCGGCGAGCGGCGCTTCTGAGCAGGCCGCCCTCTGGCGGCGTGTTGCCGAACGGCTGGTGCACATCGCCAGCAGCCACACACGGGACGGGATTCTCTTCCCCGTGGACACGCGGCTGCGGCCGCAGGGCGGCGAAGGCGAACTGTTGCAGACCGCCGCCCGCTTGACGGACTACTTCTCCACGCAGGCGCAGGCGTGGGAGGCCGCTCCGTGGATCAAGGCTCGCTGCGTGGCGGGAAACGCCGTGCTCGGCGCGAGGGCGCTGACGCGCGTTCGCGGCGTCCTGGTAGAGCGCTGGGGCACGCCGGAAACTTTTCCGGCATTTTCGGCCGAACTGTCATTGCTGCGCGCGCGGATGGACCACGAAGGGACCGGGCCGCGGGCGCGCACGGAATTCAAGCATCTGCCCGGCGGCTTCTACGATATCGAATACATCACGACGGCGCTTTACTTCCGCCGCCTATGCGCTGACCCTGCCCGCGAGTCTCGGGAGTTCGGGATGCACGTGCTGCACCAGCTCGAATGGCTGCGGGCAGAGCGAATGCTGGATGATGGGCAGGCGGGTCCGCTGCGCGAGGCGGCCGCGCTGTTCCGGTGCGTGGACCACGCACACCGCCTGATTACGGGTCGCGCGCCGAACCGCGCTCCCGAGCCGGCGCTGGCCGAACGCCTGGTGCGACTGCTGGCGCTGTGGGGCGTCCCACTGCCTTCGCCGGACGCCGCGGGACTGGAATCCGGGCTTTCCGCAGCGCGTCAGAACACGCGCTCCGTGTACGGCAAGATTGTGATGACTGGCGAAGCAGAATCCACACCGGAAATGCGTGGAGTCTGAATTATCCTGACAGGTTTTGCTGTACAATGCGTCCTCGCGCCTGCCCGTGCTGCGTCTGCGGGAGAACATGCCAGATGAAAACGACCTACAACGGGGCGGCCATCCCGGCCGACGGACAGCCCATTGAATACCGCGACGCGAAGTTCCTGGTTCCCGACCGGCCCATTATTCCGTTTATCGAAGGCGATGGCACCGGCCGGGACATCTGGAAAGCGTCGCGCCGAGTGTTTGACGCTGCGGTCGAAAAAGCCTACGCCGGAAAGCGCCGGGTGTCCTGGTACGAGGTCTTTGCGGGCGAAAAGGCGTTCATCACCTACAGGGAATGGCTGCCGCAAGACACTGTGGACGCCATCCGCGAATTCCGCGTGTCCATCAAGGGCCCGCTTACCACGCCGGTGGGGGGCGGCATCCGCTCTCTGAACGTGGCGCTGCGGCAGATCCTGGACCTGTATGCGTGCGTGCGGCCGGTGCGGTACTTCACCGGCGTGCCATCGCCCGTTCGCAGTCCCGAAAAAATGAACGTGGTCATCTTCCGCGAAAACACGGAAGACGTGTACGCGGGCATCGAGTGGCGCTCGGGCACACCGGAGGCCAAGAAGCTGCTGGAATTCCTGAACAACGAGATGCTGAAGGGCGGGAGCAAGCAGGTGCGGTGGGATTCCGGGGTGGGCATCAAGCCGATGTCCCCGACGGGAACGAAGCGCCTGATGCGGCGGGCCATACAGCACGCACTGGCCACGCGGCGCAGGGTGGTCACGCTGGTCCACAAGGGAAACATCCAGAAATATACGGAGGGCGCGTTTCGCGACTGGGGCTACGAGCTGGCGCGCGATGAATTCCGCGCCGAAACGGTCACGGAACGCGAATCGTGGGTCCTCGATAACCGCGACAAGAACGAGGGCCTCAGTATCGAATCCAATGCCGCGATGATCGAACCGGGACTGGAACAGGCGCCGCGGCCCTTCCGCGACGCCGTTGCCGCAGAGGTGAAACAGACGCTGGATGCGATTTATCCAACGCACGGCCGCGGGGCGTGGAAGCAGAAACTCCTGATCAACGATCGCATTGCCGACTCCATCTTCCAGCAGATCCTGACCCGCGCGGATGAGTATTCCGTGCTGGCCACGCCCAACCTGAACGGCGACTACCTGTCGGACGCCTGCGCGGCGCAGGTCGGGGGCCTGGGGATGGCGCCGGGATCGAATATCGGCGACGGATTTGGCGTCTTCGAGGCCACGCATGGCACGGCGCCGAAATACGCCGACAAGGACGTCATCAACCCGGGCTCTGTGATTCTCAGCGGCGCAATGATGTTCGACTTCATCGGCTGGAGCGAAGCGGCGCGGCTGATCGAGCGCGGGATCGAGAAGACCATCCAGCAAAAGCGCGTGACCTACGACTTGGAGCGCATGATGCCCGGCGCAGTCAAATTGAGCACCTCGGCCTTTGCGTCGGCCATCATAGACAACATGCAGGAAGCCATGGCCGCCCGTTGAACGCGCACAGCCATTCCCGGCTGTGCGATTCCTCTGCTGTGGATTCTTATTACTTCGGGGTCACTCCCAGGCTTTCAAACAGAAACGAATAAATGTCCGCCGCCTGTTCGATCGCTTTGGTTGTGCTGCTCGCGCCGTGGCCCGATTTGGTGTCGATGCGAATCAGAATGGGATTGTCTCCACCCTGAGCCGCCTGGAGGGCCGCGGCATACTTGAAATTGTGGGCCGGCACCACGCGGTCATCGTGGTCCGCCGTGGTAATCAGCGTGGCCGGATACTTCACGCCCGCGCGAACGTTATGAACCGGCGAGTAGGCAAAGAGCGCCTTAAACTCCGCTTCGTTGTCGCTGGAGCCGTAGTCTGCAATCCAGTTCCAACCGATCGTGAACTTGTGGAAGCGCAGCATGTCCATTACCCCGGCCTGCTCTACGACCGCCTTGAACAACTCCGGCCGCTGATTCGAGACGGCGCCCACCAGCAGACCGCCATTTGACCCGCCTTGAATCGCCAGCCGGCTCGGCGAGGTATACTTCTGCGCGATCAGATATTCCGCCGCCGCGATGAAGTCGTCAAACACGTTCTGCTTCTTGAGCTTTGTTCCCGCTTCATGCCATTTCTCGCCATACTCACCGCCGCCGCGCATGTTTGCCGAGGCATAGACCACGCCCTGCTCCAGGAGCGCCAGCCGCAGCGAGCTGAAGGAGGGAGCGGTCACGCTGTTAAAGCCGCCGTAGCCGTAGAGCACCGTGGGATTGTTGCCGTCGAGCTTGATTCCCTTCTTGTAGACGAGAAACATCGGCACGCGGGTGCCATCTTTGCTGTTGTAGAAGACCTGTTTGGTTTCGTAGCCGGTGGGTTGGAAACCGGGAATATCGACAGCGCGAAATACCGTCGACTTCCGAGTGGCGATATCGTATTTGTAGATCGTCGGCGGGAAGTTGAACGATGTGAAAGTGTAGAAGACAAACTTGTCGTCGTCCCGGCCGCCAAAACCGCCGGCCGTGCCCAGCCCGGGTAACACGACTTCGTGCTCGAGCTTGCCATCGAGACTGAAGACATAGGCGCGCGTAGTGACGTCTTTCCGCCACGAGGCGAAGAGCTTGCCGCCGGCCGTGCCCACGCCCTGCAGGGGCTCCGATCTTTCCGGCAAAATGTCTTTCCAGTTCATCTCCTCCGGGTTCTTCGGGTCATAGAGAATGACTCTGCCGTTGGGGGCAGCCTTATTCGTCCGGATGAGGAACTTGTCGCCCACGTTGTCAATGATTCCAAAGCTGTCGTCGCCGATGTGGGCCACGATCGGCGTAAAAGTCTCCACACTCTTAGAGAGAGCCTTGAAGAAGAGCGCATTGCCCTTTTTGCCCTTGCCACGCTCGGAGACGGTCAAGATGGCGAAACGCTCGTCTTTCGTAGTGTCGACGGTATGGAACCGCTGCGGGTTGGCCTTGTCGTCATAGACCGGCTTGTCGTCTGACTGCGGCGTGCCCACCACGTGAAAGAAGACCTGATGGCCTTCGTTTTTCGATGTAAGTTCCTTGCCCTTCTCGGGCGCGGGATAGCGGCTGTAGTAGAAGCCTTCGCCGGCCCAGGAGACGCTGGAAACTTTCAACCATTGCAGATCTTCCGTCAGAGTTTTCCTCGAGGCCACATCCATCACGAATAGCTCTGTCCAGTCAGAGCCGCCTTTGGAAATTCCGTACGCCAGGTATTTGCCATCCTTCGAAAGCGAGAAAGCACTCAATTGTGACGTGCCATCCGGAGAGAGCTTATTCGGATCAATCAGCACCTCCGGCGTGCCATTGAAACCTTTCTGGATGTAGTAGACGCTCTGGTTCTGGAGCCCGTCGTTCTTGGTGAAAAAGTAATTCTCGCCTCGGCGGAAGGGAGCAGAGTACCGGGGGTAGTTGAACAGCTGCGTCAAGCGGACTTTGATCTTTTGCCGGTAAGGAATCTTCTCCAGATACGCGAACGTGACCTTATTCTCGGCTTCGACCCAGGCAGCCGTCTCCGCGGCATTCTCATCCTCCAGCCAGCGATAGGGATCAGGAACCTTTGTACCGAAGTAGTCGTCAACATGATCAATTTTCCTCGTTTCCGGATATGTGAGCTTGGACGGGGCAGTCTTCGCCGCACCGGAAGAAACGTTCGTGTTAGACGACGGCCGGCATGCGGAAGGTGCTTGCTTCTGCACACCCTGCGCCCCCACAGGCGGCGTCTGTGATCCGGCTGCGAAAGCAACTAGAAGGAATGCCAGCGAGAGTACATTTGACCTTTTCATTTCCCGCTCCCTCCAAAAGGCAGGCGTTGCTTATTGCCGCATATTCTACGCGATTTGGGCGCGCAACACACCTTTCAGGGGCCGGAGTTGGTACCAGCCCTGGGGGCTCCGCCTTACCTATGCGGTGTTTGCACGCTCGCTGCCCCCAAGCTCTTGCTTTTCATCTATTCCACGAACTCGCATACACTCACAGGCGATTGTTCGCACAAACCTATTCTTTCCCACACTGACCGAAAACACCGGAAGGGAGGAGGCGTGCCGGGGGAGGGGGGTGGCGATCGCTTCCGTCACCGGGAGATCGTGTCCGCCAAATCCGCGATGCTTCTTTGGGTGGAGCTCGCTGTGCTCTTTTGCGTTCTCTGTGTTAATGTTCTCTTCCTTTTTCCGGCTCTGATTCTCTGAAGGAGACACTTCATGCGCAGGAAAGTGACTGTAGTAGGCGGCGGGTTCGTTGGCTCGACCACCGCCCAACGCATCGTGGACGCCGAGCTGGCCGACGTGGTGTTGACCGACGTGCTGGAGGGAGTGCCTGCCGGCAAGGCGCTGGATATGCTGGAATCCGCGCCCATTAGCGGGTCCGATTCGCGCTCGACGGGCATCAGCACGGCCGCCGGGGATTACAGAGAGACCGCCAACAGCGACATCGTGGTGATCACTGCGGGCTTCCCGCGCAAGCCGGGGATGAGCCGCGACGACCTGCTGAAGGCCAACTATGACGTCATCAAGCAAGTGGTCGAGCAGGTGGTAAAGTTTTCGCCCAACGCCATCCTGATCATGGTGACCAACCCGCTCGACGCGATGGCCCATGCGGCGTACAAGATCAGCGGCTTTTCGAAGAACCGGGTGATCGGGATGGCCGGAGTGCTGGACTCAGCTCGGATGAGCGCGTTTGTGGCCGCGGAGCTGAACGTAAGCGTGGAGAACGTGAACAGCTTTGTGCTCGGCGGGCACGGCGACGATATGGTGCCGCTGACGCGCTACTCGACCGTGGCCGGCATCCCGTTGCCAGAGCTGATCCCTGCGGACCGCCTGGAAGCCATCGTCACGCGCACACGGAAGGGCGGGGCGGAAATCGTCAACCTGCTGAAAACCGGTTCGGCGTACTACGCGCCATCATCCGCGGTGGTGGAAATGGCCGAGGCCATTCTGAAGGACAAGAAGAAAGTGCTGCCCTGCGCCTGCTACCTGGAAGGCGAGTACGGGATCAAGGGGCTCTTCGTCGGCGTGCCGGCCAAACTGGGTGCGAGGGGCATCGAGCAGATCGTGGAGATCAAGCTGACGGCCGAAGAAAACGCCGCGCTACAGAAATCGGCAGCGTCGGTCCGTGAGCTGGTCACCGTTTTGGGCCTCTAGACAGCAACGCCGGCGATCCGCTGGCAGCGCTTTTCCGTGTTCGACCCAGCTCCGGATACCGCTAGACAGGCTTTTTCGCCGGACCCGTCCCTGTCTTCGCAGGTGCTTTGCCTGTCTTCGACGGCGCCTTCGCCGGCATCCCGCGCTTGGCCGGGATCGCCTCCGGTGCGTTGGCGGGCGCAGGCCCCACGCGTTCTACTACCACTCGTTTCATCACCACTGGTTCGAGCGGGCGATTGTTCGCGCCGGTGGGCACACGCGCGATAGCCCGCACTACCTCCGGGTTGCCGCAGTGCCCGAAGATGGTGTGCTTGTTATTCAGGTGCGGTGTGGGGACCTCAGTGATGAAAAACTGGCTGCCGTTGGTTCTGGGGCCGGAGTTGGCCATGGCCAGCCGAGCGGGCACGTCAAACTGCAGTGTGGGTACAATTTCATCCGCAAATGGAAACCCGGGACCCGCCGGCCCGCCCATTCCCGTGCCCTCAGGGTCTCCGCCCTGGATCATGAATTGCGGAATCACGCGGTGGAATATGAGCCCGTCATAGAACCGCTGGCCCGCAACCACCTTCCCGGTCTTGGGATTGATCCAGGATTTCTTGCCGATGGCCAGGCCCACAATCGTTCGAACCGTGACCGGCGCGTCATTTTCATACAGCTTGCAGGAGACATCCCCCTGCGAAGTCTCGAATCGCAAGTACAGGCCGGGTTCACGGCTTTCGGCGGCCGCAGCCGGAGTCCCCTGCTGCGCGGCAGCAGGCAGTGCAGCGAACACAGAGCAAACAAGCAGAGTCAAAAAGGCCGTTCTCATTCTTGTGATGCCTCCCGTGTGTGCTGTTTAGTGGCCCCGTTCAATCTTAAGCTTACTGACTATCCGTGCCCATCCGGCAGTGCGCCTGCTATCGCGGGTTCAGCTCCCGGCTCACCCGTTCGACCTGTGCCATCACGCGCAGCAGGTTTCCGCCGAGGATTTTCTCGATATCCTTTTCTGCGTAGCCTTTTTTTAGCAGGGCATGGGTGATCTTCGGAAGATGGGAAACGTCTTCCATGCCTTCGGGCATCGTGGCGCCGTCGAAGTCCGAGCCCAGGCCGACGTGGTCCACGCCACCAATTTTCACGGCGTGATCAATGTGCTCAATAATCTTCTCCCAGCTCACCTTGGGAAGCCGGGCGCGAAATTCCTGCGCTACTTTGCGGCGCTCTTCGCGCTGGCGGCCGGGGTCGTTGGGAAACTGACCGGCAATCTCCTGCATCCGTGCGCTGCGCTCGGCTTCGATGCCATCTTCGGCGGCGCGCAATTCCTTGCTGAGGAAGGAATCCACGTAGGTGATCTGGATGACGCCGCCCTTTTTGGCCAGGGCCCGGATCATCTCGTCCTTCATATTGCGCGGGTGGCCGTTCAGGGCGAAGCACGAGGAGTGCGAGGCAATCATCGGCGCGCGGGAGACCTCCAGCGCATCCCAGAAGGTCTTGTCGGCGACGTGCGAGATGTCCACCATCACGCCCAGGTGGTTCAGTTCTCTCACCACGTCCTTGCCGAAATCGGTCAGGCCGTTGTGCTTCGGCGCTTCGCCCGACGAATCGGCCCAGTTGGTGTGACGGCTGTGGGTCAACGTGAGGTAGCGGATTCCCAGCGCGGCATACTGCCGGAGCACGCCGAGGTCGTCGTCAATCATATGGCCGCCCTCCATTCCCAGCAGGGCGGCGATTTTCCCCTGCTTGTGCGCGCGGCGGACGGCGGCGGCGGAAGTGGCGATGACCAAATCGTTCGGATATTTGCGCGCGGCTTCGTGAACGGCATCAATCTGCTGCAAGGAGCGCTTCACTACCTGGGGCCCACTCAGACTGGCAGACATATAGATGGAGAAAAAAATTGCGTCCATCCCACCTTCGCGCATCCGAGGGATGTCCACGTGGCCCTTGGTGTTGCGACGTCCGATGTCGAACTCTTTGTCGAAAAGGTTTTGCGTGGTGTCGTCGTGGGTGTCCACGACGATCGCTCGGGCGTGCACCCGGCGCGCGCGGGGCGAAATCTCATCCCCGGCGCCGGAGAGCCCGAGGACTGCGCCCAGAAGTGCACTGAGAACTACTGCCGGCGTTGCTCTCCGCATCGGCTACTTCGGCTCGGGCGCGCCGCCGGGGGAGACGGCCTTGGCCACCGCGGGTTTCCCATCCGTGTCGTACACTTCGACGGGCCCCAGTTTTTCCAGCACGGCCTTGATCTTGCTGGCGTCGCCCACGGCGACGATCTGCATCCGGTCCACGTCCACGTATTTGCGGGCGATCCGTTGCACGTCGTCGGCTGTGACAGCCATAATCTTGGCGGGGTACGTATCCCAATAGTCCTCCGGGAAGCCGTAGATCTTGCGCGTGATGGCGAAGTTCAGCAGGGTCGTGGCTTGCTCGAGCGAAAGGGCAAACCCCGCAACCACGGCGCGCTTCGCTTCCTCCAGTTCCGCTTCCGGCACCTTCTCGTCCCGGATGCGTGCGAATTCCTTCATAAACTCCGTCATCGCGTCTTCGGTGACTTCCGAGCGCATATTTCCGCCCGCGGTCCATGTGCCCTTGTGTTTCAGCGCCCCAAAAAAGCTGTACACACCATAGGTGTATCCCTTTTCCTCGCGCAGGTTCAGGAATAACCGCGCCGCCGGGCCGTCGCCGACGATCCGGTTCATCACCACCAGAGGCACGTAATCCGGATCCTTCCGGTTGATGCCGATGTTGCCCAGCGCCACGTCCGTCTGCACGGAGCCCGGGCGGTCCACCAGATATACTTTGCGCCCGGGGGCCGGCCCCGCATCCGCCGGAAGAGTTTCCTTCCAGTCCGTCTTCTGCCAGCCGCCCAGCCACTTTTCCAGTTTGGGGATGAGCGTCTTCGCGTCCACGTCTCCGGCAATCCCCAGGATTGCGTTTTGTGGCAGGTAGCGCTCCTTGTTCCAGGCGGCCAGCGCCTCGGGCGTCAGCTTCTCCAGAGCTTCCGCCGTGGGAGCCACCCGCGAAGCCGGATGGCCTCCGTAGACCGCTTTGTTGAACCTCTCGTTGACCAGGAATCCCGCATTCCCGCGCTGCTGCGTGATCTGGGCTTTCGTGCGCTGCTTCAGCCGGTTCCATTCTTCAGCGGGAAAGGTGGGATTCAGGAGCAGGTCCGTGGCCAGAGCGAACCATTGCTCAAAGTTGTCGCTCAATCCGCTGGCGTTCAGTCCCGTGGATGCAGATCCAAAGCCCGCCCCGGCATTCATCGTCGCGCCCAGCTTGTCGATCTCCTCCGCGATTTGCCGGCTGGTACGTGTCTTGGTTCCCTCTCGCAGCATCTGCGCCGTGAACGTGGCCAGTCCCGGAGTTTCGGCCGGATCAAAAATCCCTCCCGCACCGCTGATGCTCAGCAGGACGGAGACCGTCGGAAAACGGTGATCCTCCATGATCATCACGGTCAGGCCATTCGACAACATGGCCTCGACCGGCTTCCCCAGCTTCACCCGCAGCACTTCTTTGGACACCGGGGCGTGGTTCATCCGTACGACCTTGCTCACCGACACAGCCTTGTCCTGGCCGCCCGGGGCTTGCCCGGAAGCGACAGTTGGCAGTGCCAAGGTGGCCGCCAGCAAGGTGAAAATGGATTTGCGATGGAAACATTTCAGCGTTTTCATGGCTCTTCTCCTCTTCCGATCTTCAATTCCCTGCCTTGGCCTTGGGGGAGGTGGTCAGCACGGTGCGGTTGGTTTCCTTCCAATAAGTGCCGGCCACGCGCTGGATGTCTGCTGCCGTGACGCGGTTAAAGTTCGCCAGAGCCGTGTTCACCATCCCCGGGTCGTGGAAGCCCACCGCGTATTCGCTCAATTGGATCGCTCGGCCGAGCGTTCCCTGGAGCGACTGCACCTGGCTGCGCCGGTTCTGCATGCGGATTTTTCCGATCTCCGCGTCGGGTACGGCCTCTTTCTGGAGCTTCTCCAGGTCTTCATACACCAGTTTCTCGACGGCGGCGAATTCTGCTCCGGGCACCATCGCCACACCCACCTGGAACAGCGCGGGGCCGCGTTTTCCGTCCGGCCCGCAGAAGACGCCGGTGGCCACGCGCATTTCCCGCACCAGCTTCTGATACAGCCGCGAAGATTGACCGCGACACAGCACATCCCCGGCCACGTCCAACGCATACCAGTCGGGGGTGTGCGACGCCGGGATCTTGAAGACCATGTCCAGCCGCGGCGCACGCGCAAAGCCGTCGTCGAGATGCTTGCGGCGTTCCGCGCTCTGCGGCGGCTCTGTCAGGTCCACCGGCGGGGGCCGCTTCTGCGCCGGGATGTTCCCGAAGTATTTCCGCAATTTGGCCAGCGCTACCGGGGTCTGAAAATCCCCGACCAGCACCAGCACAGCGTTGTTCGGCGCGTAGTACGCCTTGAAAAACTCTTGTACGTCCTGGACCGATGCCGCGCTCAGGTCGGCCAGGGAGCCGATGACCGAATGTTTGTAGGCAAAATTGTCGTATGCCGTCTCGTCGATGGCCTCAAACGTCGGCCCGTAGGGGCTGTTGTCAATTCCGATGCGACGCTCTTCCTGCACAGCATTGATCTGGTTCTTCAGGTTTTCTTCATTCACCACCAGCGAGCGCATCCGGTCGGCTTCCAGGAACAGCGCCAAGTCAAGCTGGTTGGCCGGCAGGGTCTCAAAATAGACGGTCCGGTCGTTGTTGGTCGTGCCGTTCATCCCGCCGCCGTTGTTGTACACCAGGATGAAATGCTCGCCTTTGCCGACTTTCTCCGAGCCCTGGAACATCATGTGCTCGAACAGGTGGGCAAACCCCGTGCGTCCCTTGCGCTCATCCCGGGAGCCGACGTCGTAGTTCACGCTGATGGAAATGGTCGGCGCATGGTGGTCTTCCGACAAGATGACGCGCAAGCCGTTCTTCAGCTTGTGCTGCGTGAATTTGATGGCAAAGGCCCCGGCCGGCGCCGCGGATTTCGATTTTGAGGTCTGCGGCGTGTCCGCACCGGCAGGCAGCCCATCGACCAACAGCCCGCCGCAAGCGAGCGCGCAAATTGCTGCGTAGAGTTTCATGGTTTACTCCTTATCGAGTCGTCTTTCACATCCGTCCCAGTCTAGCCGAACAACCATCCCAACACCGCCTGCTTAAGGGCCTGGCGGTTCACGTCGGCAATGGATTCCGTCAGCGGAATATCTTTGGGGCAAACCTCGACGCAATTCCGGGCGTTTGCGCAATCGGCCACGCCCCCCGCTCCCATAACGGCATCCAGTCGCTCGCGCGCGTGCATGGCTCCGGTCGGGTGCATATTGAACAGGCGAACTTGGCTGATGATGGCGGCGCCGACAAACTGCGAGTGCTGGTTGACCTGCGGGCACACTTCCAGGCAGTTGCCACAGGTGATGCAGCGCGAGAGCGGGTAGGCCTTCTCCTGCTGGTCGGCGGACATGCGCGGGCCCTCGCCGAGGTCGTAGGTACCGTCAATGGGCACCCATGCCTTCATCCGCTTCAGGTTGCGGAACATCGAATCTCGGTCCACGGTGAGGTCGCGCACGAGGGGAAACTTGGTGAGCGGCTCGATGCGGATGGGCTGCTGGAGCGTATCCACCAGCGCGGAACAGGCCTGGCGGGGACGCCCGTTGACGATCATGGCGCAGGCCCCGCACACCTCTTCCAGGCAGTTGGCATCGTAGCTGACCGGCGTGGTCTGCTTGCTGTCGCGGGTGACCGGATGCTCCGCGATGTCGCGCAGGCAGATGATGACGTTCATCGAGGGACGCCAGGGCAGCTCGTACTCTTCCCAACCCGCCGCTGCTTCCGGCGAGGCCTGGCGCTTCACGCGAACAATGACGGTTTTCTTCTCGGCCATGCTCTGCCTACTTGGTCATATCGTACCGCCGCGCGCGCGGAGGCACCAGCGACGTATCCACCGCGTCGTATTCGAAGCGGATGGCGCCCTGCTCCCAGATGGCGCGTGTGGTCTTCAGCCAGTGCTTGTCGTCGCGCTCCGGGAAGTCCGGCTTGTAATGGGCCCCGCGGGACTCGTCCCGGGCCGCAGCGCCGAGCGTAATCACCCGGGCCAGCACCAGCATATTGTATAGCTCGCGCGCGAAACTGAGTGTCTGGTTCGACCACTTGGTCCGGTCGGAGAGGTTGATGCGCGTGTAGCGCTCCAGCAGTTCCTGAAGCTTGGCGTCGGCCTGATGCAGGTTCTTGTTGTAGCGCACCACGGTGACGTGCTCGGTCATCGACGCGCCCATCTCCTTCCAGATGGTGATGGGATTCTCCGAGCCTTCCTGCCGGACCAGGGCGTCATGGATGGCTTCCTGCCTCGTGCGCTCGCGGTCATAAATGCCGGCCGGAACGCTCTCCCAGCCGTTGTCCAGTCCCTTCGCATACTTCACGGATGCCGGGCCGGCCACCATCCCTCCCCAGATGCAAGAGACCAGAGAATTGGCGCCGAGGCGGTTGGCCCCGTGATACTGATACTCGCATTCTCCTGCGGCATAGATGCCCGGGACGTTTGTGGCCGCGTGGTCGTTATCAATCCAGATGCCGCCCATGGTGTAGTGCATCCCGGGGAAAACTTTCATCGGATGGTCGCGTGGGTCGATGCCCACAAATTTTTCGTAGATTTCCAAAATCCCTTCGAGCTTGCGGTTCAAGACCTCGCGGGGGATGTGGGTGAGATCGAGATAGACGGCGGCCTCGCCGTCCACGCCCAGTCTTTCCTCGAAGACGATTTTGTGAATGGCGCGGGTGGCCACGTCGCGCGGCACCAGGTTGCCGTACTTGGGATACCACTCCTCGAGAAAGTAGAAACGCTCCGGCACCGGGATGGTCAGCGGAGCGCGGGAATCGCCCGGCTTGCGCGGCACCCACACGCGCCCGCCTTCGCCGCGGGCCGATTCGCTCATGAGGCGCAACTTGTCTTCACCGGGGATGGCCGTGGGGTGGACCTGGATGAATTCGCCGTTGGCGTAGTGCACTCCCTGCTGGAACAGCGCCGACTGTGCTGAGCCAGTGCATACCACAGAGTTCGTCGAGCGGCCGAAGATAGCCCCGTTTCCGCCGGTGCAGATGATGGCGGCATCGGCGGGAAACGAGCGCACTTCCATGGTCTTCAGGTCCATTGCGCAGATGCCGCGGCAGACTCCCGCGTCATCCAGCACGGCGGAAAGGAACGTCCAGCCCTCGTACTTGGTCACTCTGCCTTCGGCTTCGAAGCGGCGCACCTGTTCGTCGAGAGCGTAGAGGATTTGCTGCCCGGTGGTGGCGCCGGCGAAGGCCGTGCGGTGATAGAGCGTCCCGCCGAAGCGACGGTAGTCCAGGTTCCCCTCGGGCGTACGGTTGAACATCACGCCCATACGGTCGAGCAAATCGATGATGCCCGGTGCGGCGTCGCACATCCGTTTGACAGGCGCCTGGTTGGCGAGGAAGTCGCCGCCGTACACGGTGTCGTCGAGATGCCTGGCGGTGGAGTCGCCTTCGCCCTTGGTGTTTTTGGCCGCGTTAATCCCTCCCTGAGCGCAGACGGAGTGGGAACGCTTCACTGGAACGATGGAGAACAGCTCCACCGGTACGCCCAATTCCGCCACGCGGATGGTGGCCATCAGCCCGGCCAGGCCTCCGCCGACAACGATGATCTTGGCAGTTTTCATGGTTGCGTGTAGGACTCAAACGGGCGCCAATTCAGCGCCACGCCGATCACAATGGCCAGCCCCACGGCGCTGAACGCCACGGCCACGGCCGCGCCCAGCCATGCCGCGGCTCTCTGCGACCGCACGGTGGCGGCAATGCCCCACTTGCACAGGAAATTCCACAACCCGTTGCCCAGGTGGAACGACGACGCCAGCACGCCTACAACATAGAAACCCAGATACAGCGGATTGGCCATGGCCTGCTCGATGTCGGCGTAGGTGGATTTACCGTGGGTCAGGAAGCGCTCGGTATAGACGTGCCAGCCGATAAAGCCAAACGCTAGCATCCCCGTCCACCGTTGCAGGGTGTACATCCAGTTGCTCATCCATGGGTACTGGCTGACGTTGCTCTGGCCCCTCCACCACACGTACATCCCGTAACCGCCGTGGAAGAGGAGTGGAATCCAGATCACTCCGGCTTCGACAAAGAGGCGCCAGGGAATCTGCTGCAGCGTGCGCGAAGCTTCGTTGTATTTTTCGACGCTGACCAGGGCGTAGCTGTTAGACCAGAAATGTTCGGCCAGGAATACCCCTATGGGAAACAGCCCTGAAATGGAATGCAGTTTTCTCCAGAAGAAACTGTGGTCGGTTGAGGCCCCTGCGGCGGCCATCCAAGAATCTCCGTCGGGTGCGAATGGCGAGATTTTCGCCCGGAACCGCAGCCGTCGGTGCTGCAAGCGACGGCCATCCTGTGGGCGAAGCGTCAGTATAGGGACTTCGTCCCATCATTTCAAGGCGAGCCAATCCGCGCTCTTGTGTCCCAGGCCGGGGTTATGGATATAATGACGCCGACTCCAGCGCCAGGGGAGATGCGCGAATGCCACTTGCAGCGGATCTGACAAAGGTAGCCGACGAACTGACCAAAGGCGGCGGCAAAATCCCATTGCCTGTCTTCGCCAAAATGGCCGAGCAGGTCAGCAAGGCCTTCAGCGTGAAGGCGGACGAAGTTGCCATTCTGTCCCTGATGGAGGGCGACAAGTTTCTGAAATTCGTCATCCCGGAAAAATTTCAGCAAGTGGGCAATCTGCCGATGACCAGCACTACTTCCTTGGCCGTGCGCACCGCGCGCGAAAAACGGCCGGAGGTGATCAACAACTTCACTACGGCCAAGCACACCACGGTGTTTGAAGCCATCCCGCTGGGCAAAGAACGCGGCGAGCCCATCCAGAAGATCATGAGCGCGCCGATTACCGTGGAGGGGAAAATCACCGGCGTCATCCAGGTGTCGCGCAAAGGCAAGAGTGTGGCCGCCGTGGGTCCGGACTTCACTCCGAAAGACCTCAGTGAGCTGGTCGCCGCCGGGGGACAGATCGGCCGCTGCCTGAAAATCCTCGAATCGTGAGATCGGAAATCCCTGTGAACCGAGCATCTTCTGCCGGCCGGGGCTTCCGCTCCTGTCGCAGGTACTTCTCCGCGATTGGGCTGCTAGTTCTCCTGAGTGCGAGCGTTCCGCTGCACGCCGGGGAGAAGTCCCGGCAGGCCACGATTACGCTGCTGGGCACCACGGACCTGCACGGTAATCTCTATCCTTTCGATTACTACTCCGAGCAGCCCGCCAACCGCGGCCTGGCCAAAATCGCCACGCTCATCAAGCGCGTCCGCGCCGAGCAGCCCAACGTGCTGCTGGTCGATTCCGGCGACACCATCCAGGGCACGCCGCTGGCTTACTACTTTGCGCGCAAGGATACCTCGCGCCCCAATCCGACCATTGCCGCGATGAATGCATTGCGTTACGACGCCATGGCCATCGGGAACCACGAATTCAACTTCGGCCTGGATCCGATGTGGAAGGCCAAGCGCGAGGCCCGATTCCCCTGGCTGGCCGCCAACATCGGCGGTACGCACAGGAAGGGCGACGCGCATTTTGCGCCCTACATCATCAAGAAAATTGCCGGAATCCGCGTGGGCATCGTCGGCTTCATCACTCCTGGCGTTCCGCGCTGGGAGGTGCCTGACCACTACCGGGGCTATACGTTCGAGCCCATCCTGGATGCCGCCCGGCGCGTGATCCCTCACGTGCGCAAGAAAGTGGACGTGCTGGTGGTGATCGCGCATTCCGGATACGAGCGCAACCCCGACCGCCCTGCCGCCGGGCAGCCTGCTGAGGGCGACGATACTCCGATCGAGAACTCGATGGTTTCACTGGCCGAGCAGTTTCCGATGGTGGACATCATCCTGTTCGGTCATACCCACCAGGAGGTTCCGGAGAAATTCATCAACGGCGTGCTGACCGTGCAGGCGCGCAACTGGGGACAGTCGCTGGCCCGCGCCGATGTCGCACTGGCGCGCGGCCCCGGCGGGAAGTGGAGGATCACATCGAGAAAATCCACGGCGATCCCCGTCACAGACGCGGTGGCGCCCGATCCAGAAATCACGGAATTGGCGCGGCCGTATCACCAGACAGTCGAGGCCTACCTGAAAACGCCGCTGGGCACTTCGGACAAGCCGCTGGACGGTTCGACCGCCCGGTACGAAGACCACCCCTTTGTGGACTTCATCCACACCGTACAGCGCGAAGCCGGCCAGGCGGATGTTTCCCTGGCCACGATGTTTCTGACCAGCGCGCGCGTTCCCGCGGGAACCGTGACCATTCGTCACGTCTCTTCCATCTATCTTTACGAAAATACATTGTACGTCGTGGAGATGACTGGGGCCCAGCTCCGCGAGGCATTGGAGCACTCGTCCTCGTTTTTTCCGCAGTGGCCGCCGCGCGAGGGCGAGCGCCTGCGCTTGCCGGGCTACAACGCCGACGTGGCCGATGGCGTTGCGTACACCGTGGACCTCACACAGGCCCCGGGCCAGCGCATCCGCGACCTGCGCTACAAAGACGCCCCCGTTGACCCTGCACAGAAACTCCGCGTCGCCATCAATAACTACCGGCACGCCGGCGGCGGGCGTTACAGCACATTGCGGGAGGCGCCCATCGTGTTCCAGGCTGGCCAGGAAGTGCGCGAGCTGATGATCGAATGGATGTCGCGAAGCAAGGTGTTGCCCACCTCCGCCGATCAGAACTGGAAAATCGTTCCGCGAGAAGCCGTGGACGCGATGATCCGCGAGTCGCGCCCGCGCGAGCGCCGTCCCTCTGCCGGGCCCTGACACCCGCGCACGGTTTTCCCGCCGCCAACCTCCCCGCCGGCTTGCCGGCGAGGCGGAATCTTGTTGACTCTGTTTGCGCTTCTTGTTACTTTTTCGCGCGCAAATTTTTCTGATGCGCGCAGAACCAGCCGGGAGGTGTGGAGCCGCGGTTCGGGCAATCCAGATGGCCTTCGTCGCAAAAAAAATCTTTCTAACCAAGGGCGTGGGCAAACATCGCGAGCGGCTCTCCAGCTTCGAGCTGGCCCTGCGCAACGCGGGCATCGCGGCGTGCAACATAGTGCGCGTCTCCTCCATTTTCCCCCCGCACTGCAAGCTCATCTCCCGCAGCGAAGGGCTGAAGCACATGAAGCCGGGCCAGGTGGCCTTCTGCGTCATCAGCGAGAACTCCACGCGCGAGCCGCATCGCCTGATCGCCGCCGGCATCGGCGTGGCCCTGCCCGCCGATAAAACGATGTACGGCTACCTCTCCGAACATCATTCCTTTGGCGAAACCGAAGAAGTGGCCGGCGAGTACACCGAAGAACTGGCGGCGGAAATGCTCGCCACTACACTGAATGTGGAATTCGATCCGGATCTGTCGTGGGATGAGAAAAAGGCCGTCTACCGGATTTCCAACAAGATTGTCCGCACGATGAACATCACGCAGTCGGCGGTCGGCGACAAGCGCGGGCTGTGGAGCACCGTGCTCGCCGCCGCGGTCCTGATTGGCGAGGATGATTGAGGCCGGTTAGCGGCCAGACGTCATCGTTCTGAGTTTGCCGTTTTACTTTTTCCGTTTCCCTTTCTTCCCGTAATACCTCAATCTCTCCAACACCGCGCCGGCGACCAGCGGAAGCGCGACCGTGGCGTCGTCGAGCACTTCGGCGAACCGGCCGCCTTCTTCGGGAGGCACGAATTTTCCCCACGAGACGGCCTCCGTGTAGGTGCTGCCGGAGAGTCCGCCCCAGTTGACCGGCTCCGGGCAGATGCGCACGCCGTAGCTGTAGCGCTTCAAGGGTAGCTTCTCGTGGCCGCGGCGCGTGAGCAGCTCGGCAAACACGCCCACCTGCTGCGACCAGTTGCGCGGTACCCCGCCGCCGATGGTCAGGATGCCCCAGCGTTTTTGCGCGAACATCACCTCCGCGAATTTCTCGAAGTCCTCAAAAGGGTCATACCGTAGATAGGGCCGCCCGTCGCGTTGCCGCTGGCGCTTGTGCAGAGCGAAGTCAATGCCCAGCTCGCTATCGGTGAACGCGGGCACGAACACGGGCACGTCGTGCTCCCGCGCGGACTTCAGGATGCCCCGCCCTTGGCTCTGGCGGATAAGGAACTCCCCAATGCGCCGGTGCAGCTTCCAACTGCATACTGCTTCATCGGCGTCCCAAGCGTTCAAAACCCCTTCCACCACTTCCTCCACGTGGTCCAGGTTGATTTCCGGCTCCAGGGAGTCGTACACGCGGTTATACCCGGCATGGAACAGCTCACGGTCGCTCATCTTCCCTTCGTCGTAGCGAAAGTGGGACCGGCCTGTAGCCTCCACCAGCCCGTGCGCCATCAACGCTCCGGTGGAGACAATGGCGTTGACCATGCCGGACTCGACCAAGTCGCAGAAAATCAGGCCCATCTTGCCGACCGTCATCGCCCCGGCCAGGGTCATCACCACGAAGCAGTCTTTGTCCCGGGCCATGGCCTCCAACACGTCGGCGGCGTCGCCCACCTGCCGTGCCGTAAATGCTGTGTCGCTCATGGCCCGCACCAGTCGGTCGATCGTGCGGCACTGGGACAGGTCCAGCGGATAGATCGGCCGCAGCTTGTCCTTGACAGGATCGTGAAGCGTCCTGCCCGTCACACCCTTTTTCGCTTTATGGGTCATTCTCTCTCCCGGATGGCCTGTGCGTGCTGGCTTGCGTCGCGCGGGAATGCGGGACTATTGATAATACATTTCGGCGCATTCCGTGAAGAAGAATTTGCGCCCTGCGCCTGGCGCCGGCGCCAGGTCTGGCACGGTTGTGATACGATGGCCCGCTGCGCTGGAGGCCATCCATTCCTGCCAATCCGAATAGTTTGTGGGCCATTCCGCTGGGCGGGCTGGGCGAGTTCGGGATGAACATGCTGGCCCTGCGCTCGGGCGACGACATCATCGTCATCGACGCGGGGCTGATGTTTCCCGAGGCCGAGCTGCTGGGGGTGGACATCGTCATCCCGGACATCACCTATCTGCGGCAAAACCGTGAGATGATTCGCGCGCTCATCCTCACCCACGGCCACGAGGACCACATCGGCGCCATCCCCTACATTTTGCGTGACCTCAACGTGCCCATCTATGGCACCGAGTTTACTCTCGCCCTGGTGATGAAGAAGCTCGAAGAGCACGCCCTGGTGGACGTGGCCAAGCTCCGAGAGGTGAAGCCCGGACGCAAGCTAGAGCTCGGCCCCTTCGAAATCGAGTTCATCCACGTCACCCACAGCACCATTGACTGCGTGGCCCTGGCCATCCGCACGCCAGCCGGCGTAGTCATCCACACTGGCGATTTCAAGATTGACCAGACACCGCCGGACTTCCAGCCCTTCGACCTGCACGCACTGGCCAAGTATGGCCAGGAAGGCGTGCTGGCGCTATTCAGCGATAGCACCAACATCGAGCGCCGCGGACACACGCCGAGCGAGCGGGCCGTTCTGCCGCGCATCGAGGAACTGATGCGCGCGGCGCCGCGCAAGGTCCTGGTCTCCTGCTTTGCCAGCTCCATCCACCGCATCCAGCAGGTGATCAATATCTCTGCAGCCTGTGGCCGCAAGATCGGCTTCATCGGCCGCAGTATGACCGACAACGTGGAAATCGCCCACAGCATGGACCGTCTGCGCATCCCCGACGGGATGGTGGTCCGCAGCCAGGATTTGCGCGCCTTTGATCCGAAAAAACTCACCGTGCTGGTCAGCGGCAGCCAGGCCGAGCCGATGTCGTCCCTCTCCCGCATCGCCGTGGACAGCCACCGCCTGCTGTCGGTGGACGAAACCGACACCATGATTCTTTCCGCGCGGGTCATCCCCGGAAACGAGAAAGCCATCTTCCGGATGATTGACCATATGTTTCGCCGCCGCGCGCTGGTCTATTACGAAGACGGCCACGGCGCGCCCATCCACGTGTCCGGCCATGCCAGCCAGGAGGAGCAAAAGCTGCTGCTGAACCTGGTGAAGCCGCGCTACTTCATCCCCTTGCACGGCGAATACCGGCAACTGTTCCGCCATGCGGCGCTGGCCAAGCAGGTGGGCGCGGTTTCGGGCGAAGTCATACTCCTGGAGTCCGGCCAGCCGGTGGAATTCACTCCGGACGGCGCGTTCAAGCGCGAGCCCGTCCCTGCCGGGCGCGTGCTGGTGGATTCGGGCTCGCTGGAAGAAATCGAAGACGTGGTCATCCGCGACCGCCGCCATCTGAGCGAGGACGGAGTGCTGGTTCCCATCGTCGCCATAGACAAGCACACGGGCAAGCTCGAATCATCGGAAATCGTCACCCGCGGCTTCCTGCCCCCGGCCAACGGTCAGGCGGTGATCAACGGTGCGCGACAAGTGATGGCCCGCACCATCGACCAGTCCAACCCCGAAGAAGTCGGCGACTGGACTGTGATGAAGGAAAAAATCCGTGTAGACCTGCGTCGCTATCTGAAAAAACAGACTTCCAAGCGGCCGTTGATTCTTCCCGTCATTCTAGAAGTGTAGACACCTTGAACGCTTCCTTCCGGCTGCGTCTGTACAGTCCCGCAGACTTCGAAACTCTGTACCAGCTGGACCAGGCCTGCTACCCGACGGGAATTGCCTACAGCCGCCGCACGCTGCGCGGCTATCTGGCGATGCCCGGCGCGGAATGCCTGATTGCGGAAGCGGCGGGCGAAATCGCGGGGTTTATCCTCACGGAAGCGGAAGAACAACAAGCGCAGATCATCACGATTGACGTGTTGGAAGCGCTTCGCCGAAAAGGCAGGGGCAAGGCATTGCTGCTCGAAGCGGAGAAACGGCTGGCCGCTCGCGGCGTGCGCCAGGTGCATTTGGAAACGGCACACGACAATGTTGCGGCGATTGCCTTCTGGAAGAAGCACGGCTATCGTACGCGCGGCGTGTTGCGCGGCTACTATCTCGGCCGCACGGACGCATTCTCGATGGTGAAGGATTTGTAGCGCAGGGTTCCGGGCGTTTGTGCGCGGATACCGGACTTGCCAGGCAACACTGCCGGGTGTGGCCGCAGAGAGCGCGTGCGACCCGGCGCTACACACGGAGATCCGCTCGCACATGTCCATTTTTCAGGCGGTGATTCTGGCGCTGGTGCAGGCGGTCACCGAATTCCTCCCCATCAGCAGTACGGCACACTTGTTTCTGGTTCCCTGGCTGTTTGGATGGGAGGACCCCGGTCTGGCCTTCACCATGGCTGTGCATGTCGGCACACTGGCCGCGGTCATTCTCTATTTTTTCCGCACGTGGATGGAATATGGCCTCGCCGGCATTGGCCTGCATTTTCCCCGCGGCGCGCACAAGGAGCAGGTGGCCGTTGCGCGGAGGATGTTCTGGTTTCTGGTGGCCGGGACATTCCCCGCTGCTGTCGCAGGGGCGCTTCTCGAAGAGGCCATCGATACCACGTTTCGCAGCCCAATCCTGATGGCCTCGATGCTGATCGCGGTTTCCGGCGTGATGTGGCTGGCGGAGGCTTACGCGGCACGCGCGGCCCTTGCTCGCGCACTGGATTCCTTGTCGCTGGCGGATGCGCTGCTCATCGGCACCGCGCAGGCTGTGGCTCTGGTTCCAGGAGTATCGCGCTCGGGCATCACCATCTGCGCCGGACTGTTCCGCGGGATGACCCGCGAAGCATCGGCACGATTCACCTTTCTGCTTTCAACGCCGATCATTGCCGGGGCCTCGGCCAAGAAACTGCTCGAACTCCGCAACGTGGAGCTGGCCGGCGATACGCTCCCCGCCTTCGTGGTCGCCGCTGTGGTCTCCGCCGTGGCCGGCTACGTGGTGATCGCCTTCCTGCTGAGGTATTTACAGACACGAACACTCCACATCTTTATCTACTACCGCGTTCTGCTGGGGGCCGTGATACTGTTGCTGGCGTACCTCCAAATGGGTCCTGCGCGCTAGCGCCCGCGCTGGTCCCGGGACGCCCGGTGGTTTTGTGTCCCGCGACCACCCGTTCCAGCGGCCTCCCGATACAACGGGAGGCCGGCTCGCTGACTCGCCTTCCCCCTCGGCCC
>Ga0247727_10005469_pt1 | contig 25748 bp, 19 predicted proteins | sample WisWelCaveWW1625_FD_202498 | JGI IMG/M metagenome (GOLD analysis project Ga0247727, IMG submission 202498) | Biofilm microbial communities from Wishing Well Cave, Virginia, United States - WW16-25 | ecosystem: Environmental > Aquatic > Deep subsurface > Groundwater > Cave microbial mat | place...
CAGGAACACCGATCCCCACCAGAAGCTCTCGAGAAGCACGCCGCCGAGCACGGGGCCAACCGCGCCGCCCGCCGAGAACCCTGCGATCCACACCCCGACCGCGATGGTGCGCTGCCGAGGGTCGAGGAACATGTTGAAGATCAACGAGAGCGTCGCGGGCGCCAGCGTCGCGCCGGCGACGCCCTGCAACGCCCGGCTCGCGATCAACATCTCGGGGCTCGTGGAGAACGCCGCCAGGATCGAAACGGCGCCGAAGGCTGCGGCGCCGAACATCAACAGGCGACGCCGGCCGATGCGGTCGCCCAGCGTGCCCATCGTGATGAGGAAGCCGGCGACCATGAATCCGTAGATATCCACGATCCACAAGAGCTGCGCGCTGCTTGGCGCGAGGTCGGCGCTGAGGGTCGGTACCGCGAGATGCAGCACCGTCAGGTCCATGGCGTAGAGCAGGCAGGCGATCGCGAGCACACCGAGCCCGATCCATTCGCGCCGTGTTGCTTGCGGCGGGGCCGCGTCCTCCGTCCGTACGTCGAGCGCCATCTCCCTTGCACCTCCGGGCTCGTTGGTCTTCGTCGATGAGACGGAGTACGACTCAGGAACTCATCGCGGTCCGGGGTTCATTCCCGTCGTGCAGTCGTAGGGTGAGCGGCATGGTTCGTGCGCCCGAAGATCTGGAACTGCGGCTCGAAGGGCACCGCCATGAGCTCACCGCCTACGCGTACCGCATGCTCGGGTCCGCATTCGAGGCCGAAGATGCCGTGCAGGAGACCATGCTTCGCGCGTGGAAGAGCTTCGAGAGCTTCGAAGGCCGGTCGGCGCTGCGCTCGTGGCTGTATCGCATCACGACGAACGTCTGCCTCGACATGCTGGGTGGAAGGGAGCGACGCGCTCGTCCCATGGACCTCGGGCCGGCGAAGGTAGCCGACGCATCGAACCTCGGCGAGCCGCTCCCCGAGGCCACGTGGATCTTGCCGATCCCCGACGACCAGGTGATGCCAACGGGTGGCGACCCGGCCGAGGTGGCCGAGACGCGTGAGACGATCCGGCTGGCTTTCATCGCCGCGCTACAGCTCTTGCCGCCCAAGCAGCGAGCGGTGTTGGTCTTGCGCGACGTGTTCCGTTGGAAGGCGTCGGAGGTTGCGGAGCTGCTCGGCACGTCGGTCGCTTCGGTCAACAGCGCCTTGCAACGGGCCCACGTGGCGCTCGATGCCGCCGACATCTCCGACTCAGAACCGCTGCGGCCCATGGACGAGCAACAGCGTTCATTGCTCGAGCGCTACGTCGATGCCTTCGAGCGTTACGACATGGATTCGCTCACCTCGCTCTTGCGCGAGGACGCTTCGTGGTCCATGCCGCCTTACCAGCTCTGGCTGCAGACCCACCACGACATCACTACCTGGTGCCTCGGCCCGGGCATCGGGTGCCAGGGCTCGCGTTTGATCGCGATCGCAGCGAACGGATCGCCGGCGTTCGCGCAATACAAGCCGAGCGCGGCGGGTGGGCACGAGCCGTGGGCGCTCCAGGTGGTCGAGGTCTCAGGAGGGCGCATCGCCGCCATCAGCTTCTTCCTCGATACCGCGCACCTGTTCCCGCTCTTCGGCCTGCCCGATCGTCTGGATCCGTAGCCCTTCGGCGACCGGGAGCTGGTGCTCCAAGCCCACGAAGGCGATGAGCGCCCGGAGCTCGTCGCAGGCGTGACGGAGGCGGATCGTGCGTCCGTGCCGCCCAGCCACGAGCTGGAGCCGGCCGAGCGCGTCGACGGTGACGGCGTCGGGACTTGCGAGCCCGCCTATGTCGAGGAACACCGGTTCGGGATCTCCGTGGTCGAGCAGTTCGCGGGTGCGTTCGCACAACGCCGCGATGTCGCTTCTCGAGATGGAACCCCGCAGGATCAACGTGACCGTCATCCACCTCTTCAGACGGCCCCACAGGCCTGCAATCATCGGTAGCCTCGCTCGGACGTCGCCCCTCAGCTCCGTACGAGCGATGCGGCGAGCGACGGATCCGCGGCGTGTTCCACGCGACCGTCCAGAAACGTGAGCCAGATATCAAGAGAGGAGATCTCCTCGGCGTTCGCCGCGCGGAGGTCCCCGTCAGCAACGACCACATCGGCGAGCTTGCCGGCCTCGATGGAGCCGATCCGGTCCTCCATACGGAGCGCGTAGGCAGCCGCGATCGTGTGCGCGCGAAGGGCTTCCTCGAGCGTGAGCGCCTGGGATGTGCCGATCGTTGCTCCGCTCCTTGTGCGCCGCTCGATCGCAGAGCGGATCGTGTCGAGCGGACGGTACGACGTCACGTCGGAGTCACTGCTCACCACCACCGTGATCCCCGCGTCGAGCTCGTCGCGGAGCGGCTGGAGCCCGTGGGCGCGCTCGCCCAGCCGGGCGAGGAACTCGTCGCCGCTGTCGTGGAGGTAGTTGGGCTGGTTGATCGTGATCGCGCCGAGCTGGGCGATCCGCCCGATCAGCTCGGGTGTGGCGTAGCCGGCGTGCTCCAGCCGGTGGCGGTGATCGCGGGGCGCACCTGCGACCGCTGCCTCGAGGGCGTCCATGACCGCGGCCATCGCGCGGTCGCCCTGGACGTGGACGCCGACCTGCCAGCCGCCGCGGTGCGCCGCGACGATCATCTCCTGCAGCTCGGCGGGCGACCAGTACATGGAGCCTTCGAGCTCGTCGTGCTCGCCGTAGGGTTCCACGAAGGACGCCGTGCCACCGATGAGCGAGCCGTCGGCGTAGAACTTCATCGCTCCGATGCTGAGGTGATCGTCCCCGAAAGGTCCGGCGAGACCGAGCGAGAGCAACTCCTCGAGCTGGTGCGACAGCGGCATGCACACGGTCCGGACGCCCAGCTTCCCTCGCTGCCGAGCCTGACGGTATGCGACCAGCTCGCGCCGGGTGACCTGCGCATCGCACACGGTCGTGAGTCCTGCTTCCAGGAACGCCCGCCCTGCCCGCTCGACGTGCGCGACCGACTCGGCCACGGTCGTCACGGTGTGGAAGTTGGGCCCGTGAGCGCCGATATCGACGGCGACGGGAAGGATGAGGTTCATCGCGGCGTCGAGACACTGGCCCGTCAGCCGCCCGTTCGCGTCACGAACGAGTCGGCCGCCCTGCGGGTCGGGCGTGTCCTCCCCCACGCCTCGACGCTGGAGCGCCACGGAGTTCACGAAGACGTGGTGGCCCGACACGTGGTGCACCCTGATGGGGCGATCGGCGTTCGCCCGATCAAGATCCCATCGTGTGAGCGCGCGTTCGTACTTGGCATCGTCGAAGCCGGACGCCATGATCCACTCTTCGGCCGGCGTGCGCTCGGCAACGTCCGCCAGGATGCGGATGAGGTCGTCGATGGTCGCTATCCCCGGGTAGCGCGCATCCACGGATGACATGGATTCGCCGGTCGCGAGGAAGTGGTTGTGGGCGTCGATGAAGCCGGGGAGCACCGTTCGCCCCTCGACGTCGAGCTTCGACGCGCCGGGGAAGCGCTCGGTCAGCTCATCGAGGCGGCCGACGCCCGCGAGACGGGATCCCTGGATGACGAGGGCCTCGGCCCACGGCGCGTCACCGGCCGCCGTGAAGACCGCTCCGCCGTGGATCAGGATCGGAGGGCCGCCATCCATCACGTTACGCCGCCGCGACGAGTTCCCTCTCGAAGATGGAGTGGCCGTAGGTGGGTGTCATGCCGACCCGCTCGTACAGGCGGTGAGCGCCGGTCGGGCTCTCGGCATCGACCGCGGTCGTGATGTGGTGATAGCCGCGCCGGTAGAGCTCGCCGAACGCATGATGCAACAGCGCCGTCGCGATCCCTTGCCCGCGCCACTCGCGAAGGACGCCGAGATCGAGCAGGTAGCCGCCGTCCGGGTTGTCCGGCGTCTCGGCCCGGCAGATCGCCTCACCGACGAACCGATCGCCATCGGTGGCGAGGAAGACGAGCCCGGGATCGAACCCATCCTCCTCATCGAGCGCGTGCAGCCACCCGTCGAAAGTACCCTCACCGCCGCCCCAGTGATCGTCGAAGGCCGCCATCTTGACCTCGTAGAGCGCACGGTCGTCGGCTCCCCGGACCATCGTCCGCGCCGAGATGCCGTCGGGCCACATCGGCTCCGGCGGCGGTTCGGCGAACGTGGCTTCGAGCGCCTGGAAGAAACGGACCGGACGGTAACCGCGCCGTTCGAAGAAGCTCTCGGGCGAACGAGCGCCGAGCCACACGCCGTGGCGGATCACCACGCGCTCTCCTTGCGGCGCCAGCAGGGCCACCTGCTCCGCACGACCCTCCGCCCAGTCGAGCAGAGCGGAGCCGATGCCATGTCCGGCCCAGCCCGGATGCACGTAGTTGTCGATGTAGATCTCGACGAACGGCGCCTCCGGCCACACCGTGCCCGAGCCCACCAGCTCGCCGGTCGGCGCGGTGATGACCACCCAGTCGGTCGCGAGATCGAGGTCCGGACTGGTCAGCTGCGTGCGCGTTTCAGACTCATCGGTGAAGGGCTGCCCGATCTCGGCTCCATTCAGCGCCTGGCGCACGAACGTGATCCCTGCAACATCACCGAGCTTTGCGGCGCGCATCGTGAACCCCTCGTCCATACCCCTCCTCTACGCCGATGACGCTGGCTACGCAGCCGTCTCCGGCACCAAGCGACAACCGGCGCAAGCCTAGCCGCTCTGCGTCGGCGCCCCCGGGCCCGGTGTCGCCGCAGCGTTGTTGGTCTCTCGCGCGTTCAAGGGGCAAGATGGAGGGGAATCTGCGATCCGTGCCCGCGGGACAGGCCGAGGAGGCCGACGTGGGCGAGGCGGTGCCGAGCTTCGAGGAGTTCTACGGCACCAGGTTCCGGCCTCTGTTCACGGCGCTCTGCCTGATCACCGGGAACCGCCACGAGGCCGAAGAGGTCGCCCAGGACGCGTTCGTTCGCGTGTTCGAGCGATGGGACCACGTCGGGGTGCTCGAGGATCCGACCGGATACCTGTTCCGGGTATCGATGAACGTGTTCCATAGCCGATACCGGCGAGCATCGCTCGGCCTTCGGCGCGCGCTCTTCCTCGCGCCTGCCGAGACCGACGACCTCGCCGCCGTGGAGACCCATGACGCGGTCGTTCGCTTGCTGAGGGGGCTGGACCCCAAGCAGCGGGCCGCTGTCCTGCTCACCGCGATCTTGGATTACTCGGCCGAGGAGGCAGGCCGGATCCTCGGCCTCCGTGCTTCCTCGGTCCGTTCCCTCACCACGCGCGCACGCGCCCAGATGAAGCTCGAGGTGGTCGATCCCATATGAGTAGTGAGCGGTTCGACGTGCTGGAGCGGTTCGCGCCGCTGTTCGAGGCGCCCGAGCGTTCGTTCGAGGGGTTCCTGCGCCGGCGCGACCGCAAGCGCCGGAACCAGCGCATCACGGCGGGTGCGGTTGGGACCGCGGTTTTCGTGGCGACGGTCTGGATCGTCACGACCGGCGGGTCGTTCGATCGAACCCAGACGCCGGCCACGCCCGGACCGACGGTCGCTCCCTACGACGCCGACCGGGTCGGCCTCGTCGGTCTGCCTCCGGAGGGAGCGATGCCGAGCACCCCGAGGAGGGGCGAGCTCGTCCTCAGCTTCGTGTTCGGGCACACCTCGGGGGACCCCGGAAGGTTCAGTGGCTCCGTGTACGCGGACGGCCGGCTGATCTGGCAACGGTTGGGCGGGGGCGCGGACGAGTACGCGATCGATCACACGACCGGCTTCCTCGAGCAACGCCTCACGCCAGAGGGCGTCGAGCTGGTGCGGTCCGAGGTCCTCTCGACCGGGCTGTTCGACGACGACCTCAACCTGTGGGGCACGTACGGCCTGTACTTCGGCCGGATCGAGGTCCGCAACGGGGACCGGCTCGTCCGCGTCACCTGGGGCGATATGCGCCCGGACAACGCGACCACGGAGGTGCGGACGACCCCGCAGCAAGCGAGCGCTCTCCAGCGGCTCGATGCACGACTCGCCGATCCGGCGTCGTGGTTGCCGGCGAGCGCGTGGGAGGACCCGGAGATCAAGCCATACGTGCCAGCCGGGTACTGGGTCTGCTACGAGGCGCAGCCGGGGGGGGTCGGACTTTCCCGCGTCTTGGCCTCGCTCCCGCGACCTGCCGAGGACCTGCTCCGAACCTGGGACAGGACCCGGCAAGAGTTGGTCCTTCCTTACCCCGGAACATCACTGAGCATCTGGTGCTCCAACGTGGCGACCGAGGAGGCCCGCGCGCTCGCTCAGATCCTCGACGATACGGGCCAGGAGCGCCATGAGGACTTCTTCGGGCTGAGGTACGTGATCGGGCAGCGAGACCCCGGCGCGACGGAGGTCTCGCTCTCGGTCGGGCCGCTCCTCCCGGACGAGTTGTGACCCCGCTTGTAAGCCGAGGGCTTCCAATGGCATCGTCACAGGGCGAGCAGGGCCGTGACCCAGGCACCTGCTCGCCCTGTGCTCGAGCGTCATCCTCCCGCCATGAACCTGAAGACCTGTCTCCGCTGTGACTGGGAGGGCGACACGGTCGAAGCGACGTGTCCGGACTGCGGGGTGCGGCCGCTCTACGCCCTTGGCGCATCCCTTCCACGGGAAGCGGAGCCGGCGGCAGGAGATCCTCCCGAGGAGCGGGGTCCGGAAGCGGCGATCACCCACGCCCCCTCCCCCGAGTCAGACCCACCCCCGTCCCAGCAGGACACGGTCACGCCGCCGAGACGGTCCGCCCGTTCGGTCGCCGCGTTCGTCGTCACGGCACTCGTGCCGATCGTCACCCTGGGATCCTGGCTCAGCGCGGACGAGGAACGCTCGGCCCCAGCGGCACCGACCGACGCCGTGACGCCTGCGGGCGATTCCTCACCCACGCCGGCCGACGCGGCCTCGCCGTCACCCGTCAGCAGGCAGGCGCTGACCGTGGGGGGCGTTCGGTTCTCGTTCAACGTGCCAGCGTCCGGCTGGGAAAGGCCCGGCCGCATCTCGCTCAACAAGTCCGACCCCAGCGCGGTGGACGGACAGGATGCGGAGGCCATCATCTTCTGGACGACCTACCCCGAGGGGGACATCGCAGACCCGTGCGCCAACCTGCGCTCCATCCGTGGTCCATCCACCGCCGAGCTCGCGGCCGCGGTGGCGACGGCGCCAGGGACCGAGCTCGTCACAGGGCCCTCCTACGTCTCGGTCGGCGGGCACCCGGCGACGTACGTGGTCCTCATCGTTCGAAAGGATCTCGGTTGCGACCCGGGATACTTCTTCACCTGGGATGCCGTGCTCGGGGGTGCGTTCTGGCTGCGCACGGTTCCAGGCGACACGATCAGGGCATGGATCGTCGAAGTGGACGGGAAACGCCTCTTCATCGAAGCCGAGACGAGCACGCAGGCCACGGCGGGCCTCGAGCAGGAGATCCAGGACATCATCGGATCGATCCGCTTCGACTAGAGGGGTCGTGGTGCCACGACGGGAGCTACGAAGCTTCTGCGCACGACCGCGTCAGCATGCCCCTGTAGACCCGACTCGATCTGCCTGTTGCGCCTCGCAGGGTGCATCGGGGCGAAGGCGTTGGCCGCCCCAGCGGCCGACGCCTTCGCCCCTCCGTGGTCAGCGTGCCGTCACGGCACGGTGACGAAGTCGTCGATGAAGGACCGCGCCGTCTCCGTGTCGTTCCTGAACGCCCACGAGATCGAATTGCACCGCCCGGTCTCGCCGTCGGCTACCGCGACCGCGATGTTGGAGTCCCCGAGGAAGAACGGAGAGCCCCCGTCGTCGCACACGCCACCCAGCCCCGTCGCGTTCGTGTTGTTCAGCAGCTGGATCGTGCCGGGCGTGATCTGCGAGATCGTCACCGTCGCGGAGCGCCGGTCATTCGAGCCGTAGCCGACGGCGGTAAGCGTCTGCCCCTTGTCGAGGGACTCGAGCTGCTGGAGCGTGGGGAGCTCGGCCGGCGTGATCCCGCGAACGGGCCTGGCGAGTACGGCGATCCCGTAGAGGTTGGAGCCGTTCTTGGGGTTCGCGTCCGGGTGGACGTACCCCGCCTCGACGGTAAGGAACTCCCGCCCCACGGGGGGCCAGGGAAGGACCGGTGCGAACGTTACCACCGCGCGGCCGCCGATCGACTGCGCGAAGGCCACGGCGCCGGGACAGTTGTAGTTGGTGAGGAAGACCGTGGGCGAGATCAACACGCCGCCGCAGAACTCGAAGATGTCCCCGTTGGCGTCCTGGACGAGCATGACGCCCACGTTCGGATGCGCGGTGCCGTCCAGGTCGCCGTTCACCGCGCCGACAGGTGGGCTCGCCGCGAGCGCAACCGCGAGCGCCGCCCATGCCACGAGCACCTTCCGCATGACTTTCTCCCTTCGTCCGGGGCCGACGACCCGACGGTAGTGGGGCGTGCCCGGCCGAGGAATCCCGGGTTCCCGTACGTTTCAGAGCTTCCGAGCGAGCTCGGTCCTGGAGCGCACGTCGAGCTTGCGGTAGATGCGCTTGAGGTTGGCTTCGACGGTGTTCACGCTCACGAAGAGCGCCTGGGCGACGGGGAGGCGGCCGCCGGACGTGAGGCGGTCGAACAGGCGCGCCTGCTGCACCCCGACGTCATCTTGATGGATATCCGGATGCCGGAACTCGACGGTGTCGAGGCCACCAGGATCCTCGTGACCGAGAACGACGCCGCCAAGATCCTGATCCTCACGACCTTCGACATCGACGAATACGTGATCGAGGCCTTGCGAGCGGGGGCGAACGGGTTCCTGCTCAAGGACGTGCGCCAGGATGAGCTCGTCCATGCCATCAGGGTCGTCGCTGCTGGGGAGGTTCTGCTCGCACCCTCGGTGACCCGCCGGTTGCTGGATGCGTTCGCGGCATCGCCGCCTCCCCGGCCTGAGCGCGCGAGCCTCCTCGCGACCTTGACCGAGACCGAGATCAAGGTGCTGACGCTCGTGGGCCGAGGCCTGTCGAATCAGGAGATGGCGGAGCAGCTCTTCGTCGCGGACACCACCGTCCGGACGCACCTGCGTCACATCTTCGAGAAGCTCCGACTGCGTGATCGCGTGCAGGCCGTCGTGTTCGCCTACGACACCGGTCTCGTGCAGCCGACCCTCCGATAGCGTCGCACGACAACGAGGCATCGTCGCCGGCGACGAGGGAAGGGTCGTCGCTGGGGATGGCGACGTCGGCATCTGCCCCTCCTATGTTGTTCCCGCTTCTATGCACATCGGGTAAACGCGGACGTGCTGCCCGCGCAGGGAAGGATGTCGTGACCGCCTACCAGCTCCGGCCATCCGGCCGCGCCGCCATCGCGTGTCTGCGAGGTGAGCGTCGATGATCCGCTGGATCGTCGGCGTGAGCCTGCGATCTCGGCGCATCGTGATCGCGTTCGCCGCGATCATCATGGTCTTCGGCTTCCTGTCTTTCGGCGACATGCCCAAGGACGTGCTGCCCGAGTTCACCCCGCCGACGGTCGAGGTCCAGACCGAAGCCCTCGGGCTGTCCGCGGTCGAGGTCGAGGAACTGATCACCTCACCGCTCGAGCAGGATCTGCTGAACGGCGTGGCGTTCCTCGACACGATCCGCTCCAGGTCGATCCCCGGACTGTCCTCGATCGAGATGATCTTCGAACCGGGAACGGACATCCTCGATGCGCGTCAGGTGGTCGCCGAGCGACTCACTCAGGCGCACGCGCTCCCGCAGGTGTCGAAGCCCCCGCAGATGCTGCAGCCGCTCTCGTCGACGAGCCGCGTGATGATGATCGGCCTGTCATCGGAGGATATGTCCGCGATCGACCTGTCGATCCTCGCCCGATGGACGCTCCGACCCCGCCTCCTCGGCGTCGACGGGGTCGCGAACGTGGCCGTGTGGGGTCAGCGGGAGCGGCAGCTGCAGGTGCTTGTCGATCCTGAGCGGCTGCGTGCGAACGGCGTGACGCTGCAGCAGATCATCGAGAGCACGGCCAACGCTCAGTTCGTCTCCAACCTGAGCTTCGTCGAGGCATCCACCCCGGGGACCGGCGGCATCGTCGAGACCCCGAACCAGCGGTTCGGGGTCCGTCATGCGGTGCCGTTCGCCACGCCCGACGATCTGGCGAAGGTCATCATCGACGGTGCGGGCTCCCGCGCGCTCCACCTCGGAGACGTGGCCGACGTCGTCGTCGACCACCAGCCGCTGATCGGCGACGCGGTCCTGCCCGAAGGTGTGGGCCTGATGCTGGTGATCGAGAAGTTCCCCGGCGCCAGCGCGCTCGACGTGACCCGTGGGGTTGAGGAGGCGCTGGACGCGATGCGGCCCGGGTTGTCGGGCGTCACGATCGACCCCTCGCTCTTCAGGCCGGCCACGTTCATCGAGCAGTCGCACGACAACCTCGTCGTCGCCCTCATGATCGGCGCCGTACTGCTGGTGCTCGCGCTCGGCGCCCTGCTGTTCGACTGGCGGACGGCGCTGGTGAGCTTGCTGGCCATAACCGCGTCCTCGCTGGCTGCGGCCCTGGTGCTGTCCACGTTCGACACGACACTGAACGTCATGACGATCGCCGGACTGGTGCTCGCGCTCGTCGTGGTGATCGACGACGCGGTGGGCGACGTCGAGAACGCAGCCGAGCGGATACGGCGACGCCGAGAAACGGACGGCGTTTCGGTGCCTAGGGCGATCCTCGATGCCGCGTTGGGGATGCGCAGCGCCGCTGGCTATGCGGCGGCCATCTCGCTCGTGGCCCTCGTGCCCGTCTTCTTCACGGGGGGCGCGTTCGGGGCGTTCTTCCCGTCGGTCGCCGTCGCCTATGGGGTGGCGATCCTCGTCTCCATGGCCGTGGCGCTCGTGATCACGCCCGCTCTGGGCGCGTTGCTCCTGGGCCGTGCGTCGGGGCGCCGTGAGTCGCCGATCGTGCGCTCGCTCCGGCCGCGGTACGAGAGGGGCGTGTCACGCGCGATCGGGTCCGCACGGCCCGCGATCGTTCTCGTGGGGCTCGCCCTTGCCGCCGGGCTGCTCGCGGCGCCGCTCCTCAGCACGTCGATGACGCCTGCGTTCCGCGACCCGAACGTGTTGGTACGCCTCGAGGCGACACCGGGCACGTCCCTGTCGGAGATGGATCGCGTCTCGTCGCTCGTCGCAGGCGAGCTCCGGACGGTCCCCGGCGTCCTCGCCGTCGGTGGACATGCGGGGCGCGCGTTGGTCTCGGACCAGGTCGTCGGAGTGAACGTCAGCGAGCTGTCCGTCACCGTCGACCCGGACGTCGACTACGACGCGACGGTGTGGACGATCGATGAGGTCGTGCGGGGCTACCCCGGCCTCGCCCGTGACGTGATGACCTATCCCGCCGAAAGGATCGGGGAGGTGCTGGGGGCGTCGTCCACCGACCCCGTGACCGTGCGCATCTACGGCCAGGACCTGTCCATCCTCGCCGAGAAGGCCGATGAGGTGAAGGAGATCCTGGGCGGCATCGAAGGCGTCGTCGATCCGCAGGTCGAGACGCAGACCCTCGAGCCCACCCTGGAGATCGAGGTCGACCTCGCCGCTGCACAGGGTGCCGGCATCGTGCCGGGAGACGTCCGCCGCGCCGCGGCCACCGTCCTCTCGGGCATCCAGGTGGGAAGCCTCTTCGACGAGCAGAAGGTGTTCGAGGTCGTCGTCTGGGGCACGCCGGGCACCCGGCACGATCTCTCCCAGATCGAGGATCTCGCCATCGACACGCGGGGCGGCGGCAGGGTGCGCCTCGGCGACGTGGCCGACGTGACGATCGCGCCTTCGCCGAACGTGATCCGCCACGAGGCCGTCTCGAGGAGCCTCGACATCACCGCCGGGGTCTCCGGTCGAGACCTAAGCGACGTGGTCGGCGACCTGGAGGAGCGCCTAGGCCAGGTGACGTTCCCGCTCGAGTACCACGCCGAAGTGGTAGGCGATTTCGCCGAGGAGCAGGCCGACAACCAGCAGGCGCTCGGGTTCGCGTTTTTGGCCGCGATCGCCGTCCTGCTGTTGATCCAGGCGGCCATCGGGCACTGGCGGCTCGCCGTGCTCGTCTTCCTGATGCTGCCGCTGTGCCTCGCTGGAGGTGTCGTCGCCGCAGCGATCACCGGCGGCGGGGTGTCGCTGGGGACGGTCGCCGGGCTCTTCGCCCTCTTGGGCGTCGCTTCACGCCATGCCGTGACTCAGATCAGGCACTACCAAGGGCTGGAACGGCGCGAGGGTCTACTCCACGGCCCCGACCTGGTGCTGCGAGGCGCGCGAGAGCGGTTCACCTCCGTCCTGACGTCGGTGTTCGCAACGGCGCTCGTGATGGTGCCGTTCGCGGTCGCCGGCCCGATCGCCGGACTCGAGATCCTACAGCCCATGGCCCTCGTGATCCTGGGGGGGTTCGTCACGACGATGCTGCTGACCCTTTCGTGGTCCCGGCGCTGTACCTGCGATTCGGGGCTGGGTCGGAGCCCGACCTGTCCATCGTGCTGGCGGAGCCGCTGGTCGATCTCGCCGATCTCGAGCGAGCCGAGCTCGTGAGTCCATAGGAGGAACGATGCGGTATCCGGATCGAAGGATCGCAAGTCTCCTGCTCGCCGCGACGCTGCTGGTCGCTGCGTGCTCCTCGGCGGCAGCGGGGGAGGGCGAGGAGACGAGTGGGCAGGGCCCGGCTACGATCGAGCCGATCGAAGGGTCGGATCTCGCTCGCGTGATCCTGACCGCCGACGCCGTCGAGCGGCTCGATCTGCTGACCGCCCCGGTGGGCGACGCGAGGGGCCAGTACTCCACGATCCCGTACGCCGCCGTCTTCTACGGCCTCACCGGCGAAACGTGGACGTACACCAATCCCGAACCGCTGGTCTTCGTCCGCGCTCCGATCGTGGTCGACCGCTTCGAGGGCGAGGTCGCCCTGCTTTCGGACGGCCCACCCGCGGGCACGCTCGTGGTGACCCAGGGCGTCGCCGAACTGTTCGGCGCCGAGACCGGCGTCGACGCCTGACCCGCGGAGGAACCTCCCCAACCATGATGCGCTGGATCGTCGGGACGAGTCTCAAGCTGCGGTACATCGTGGTCGCGTTCGCGATCGGGATGATGGTCATCGGCTTCGGACGGCTGCAAGAGATGCCGGTGGACGTCTTCCCCGAGTTCGCGCCTCCGCGCGTCGAGATCCAGACGATCAGCCTCGGTCTCTCCTCCGCCGACGTGGAGTCGCTGATCACGGTCCCGCTCGAGGAATCACTGAACGGGGTGCCCGGCCTCGACTCGATCCGCTCGAAGTCGGTCCAGGACCTGTCGCAGATCGAGCTGATCTTCGAGCCGGGCACCGATCTCCTGAGCGCGCGGCAGGTCGTCGCGGAGCGGATCGAGACGGTCACACCGCTTCTCCCCACGTGGGCGAGCCCGCCGTTCATGATCCAGCCCCTGTCGGCAACGAGCCACGTCATGAAGATCGGCCTGTCGTCGGACGACGTGTCGCTGATCGAGATGTCGACGATCGCGTACTGGAAGATCCGGGCCCGTCTCCTGCGGGTGCCCGGCGTCGCGAACGTGCCGATCTGGGGTGAGCGACTCCAGCAGCAGCAGGTGCAGGTGATCCCCGCCAAGCTCCGCAAGTACGACCTGACCGTGAACCAGGTCATGAACGTCACCGCCGACGCCCTGGACGCCGGGTTGCTCAAGTACTCCGACGGCGCCGTCATCGGTACCGGGGGCACGTTCGACACGCCGAACCAGCAGATCTCGATCCGGCACGTGCTGCCCATCCTGTCGCCGGAGGATCTCGCCCACGTCGTGGTCGAGCAGCGGAACGGCACGCCGATCCTCTTGGGCGACGTCGCCAGGGTGGTGACGGAGCACCAGCCGCTCTCGGGAGACGCGGTGATCAACGACGGCCCCGGGTTGATGCTCATCGTCGAGAAGCTCCCGTGGGGCAACACCCTCGAGATCACCGAAGGGGTTGAGGCGGCGCTCGATGAGATGCGGCCGGGCCTCGAAGGCATCGAGATCGACTCGTCGATCTTCCGCCCGGCGACCTTCGTCGATGACGCGATCGACAACCTTTCGCGTTCGCTGCTCCTCGGCGTGCTCCTGATGGTGATCGTGCTGGGCGCCTTCCTCTACGACTGGCGCAGCGCCTTGATCAGCGGAGTGACGATCCCGCTGTCGCTGACGGCCGCCGGACTCGTGCTCTACGTGCGCGGGGCCACGATCAACACGATGGTGCTCGCCGGGTTCGTGATCGCCCTCGGCGCCGTGGTCGACGACGCCATCGTCGACATCGAGAACGTGGTCCGCCGTCTGCGGCTCCATCGCAAGGTCAGCGATGACCGATCGATCGCGACGACCGCCAAGATCATCTTCCATGCCTCCCTCGAGGTGCGCGGCGCGGTCGTGTACGCATCCATGATCGAGGCGTTGGCGCTGCTGCCGATCTTCTTCCTCCAGGGTCTGACCGGATCGTTCTTCCGGCCGCTCGCACTCGCCTATGCCTTGGCCGTGGCGGTCTCGACGTTGATCGCGCTGATCGTGACGCCGGCGATGGCGCTGATCCTCCTTCGCAAGGCGCCCCTCGAGCGCCGGGAGTCGCCGATCGTTCGCTGGTTGCAGCACGGCTACGACCGGCTCCTGTGGCCGATCATCCGGACCCCTCGCCCGGCCTACACCACCGTGGGCGTGATGATGGCGGCCGGCCTGGTCGTGCTGCCCCTCCTGGGCCAGTCGCTGCTGCCGTCCTTCAAGGAACGCGACTTCCTGATGCACTGGGTAACCGCGCCAGGCACGTCCCTGGAGGAGGAGACCCGGATCACGACCGAGGTGAATCGGGAGCTGCTCAGCATCCCGGGGGTCCGCAATGCCGGTTCGCACATCGGCCAGGCGTTCCTTTCGGACGAGCCGGTCGGCGTCGAGTTCGGTGAGAACTGGGTCAGCGTCGATCCCTCCGTTGACTACGAGGCCACGGTGGCATCGATCCAGGAGGTCGTGGACGGTTACCCGGGGGTGCGGCGTGATGTGCTGACCTATCTGAAGGAACGGATCCGGGAGGTGCTCACGGGCACGAGTGAAGCCATCGTCGTGCGGATCTACGGTGACGATCTCGAGATCCTCCGCACCAAGGCGGAGATGGTCGGAGCGATCTTGGGCGACATCGAGGGCGTCATCGAGGAAAAGGTCGAGCTCGAGATCGACATCCCTCAGATAGAGATCGAGGCAGACATCGCCGCCGCCGGCCGGTACGGGCTTAAGCCCGGCGATATCCGGCGGGCCACCGCGACGATGCTCGCCAGCGAAGAGGTCGGCGACATCTTCCGGGGCGGCCGGGCGTACGACGTGCACGTATGGAGCGTCCCGAGGGCGCGGGACACCGTCGACGACGTCGGCGCGATGCTGATCGACACCCCCGACGGAGGACGCGTGCGACTGGATGAAGTGGCCAACGTGCGCATCATCCCGATCCCGAACGAGATCCATCGCGACTCCGTGTCGAGGAGCATCGACGTCAGCGCCAACGTCAAGGGACGCGATCTCGGGGTGGTGGTGGGCGAGCTGGAGGAACGGCTGGAAGCGGTCGAGTTCCCGCTCGGGTACAACGCAGAGCTGCTCGGCGAGTTCACCGAGCGGCAGGCAGCGCAGAAGCGGCTGCAGGGGTTCGCGCTTTTGGCCGTCATGGGGATCTTCCTCATCCTCGTGACGTCCTTCGGCAGCTGGCGCCTCGCGACGCTCGCGTTCGTCACGCTGCCGATGGCGTTGGTCGGCGGCGTGCTCGCGGCGTACGCCGGGGGCGGCGTGATCTCGCTCGGGTCGCTCGTGGGGTTCTTCACGGTGCTCGGGATCGTGGCCCGAAACGGGATCATGATGCTGAGCCATTACCAGCATCTTGAGGAGCACGAGGGCATCGCGTTCGGCCCGGAGCTCGTCGCGCGGGGGTCGAGGGAGCGGCTGGCCCCCATCATGATGACCGCCCTGACGACGGGCCTCGCCCTGGTGCCGTTGCTGCTCTCGGGCGCCATCCCCGGTCAGGAGATCGAGTACCCGATGGCGATCGTCATCCTCGGGGGCCTCGTGGCCTCGACGCTGCTCAACCTGTTCATCGTTCCCTCGCTCTACCTGCGGTTCGGGAAGTCGCGCCGGTTCTTTGAAGGCGGTGTGACCCCCGTCGCCCCTATGCCCGCCTGAACAGATCTGGAGGGTCCGAGATTCGCCGTTCCCGGATGATGGCCGTGCTCGTCGTACCGATGTCGATGCTCTGCGCCTCGGCGTTCGCCGACGAAGCCCCCGAGCCCGGCGTCGAGCTCCCCGTCCGTGACGAGCGACCCCGACCCTCGTCCCCCAGCTTCAGCAACCCGACCGAGGCGGGGCGCTCGTACACCACTTAACGGGACGTGACCTCAACATCGGCGCCCTTTTCGGCGCCGAAGGCTGCGTCCCCACACGACCCAGCCCGATCTGGAGGTCTGACCTGCCGCCGCCCGCAGCGCGGTTCCTTGCGGGGCACAAGCCCCGAGGTTCACCATGACGTGGCGCGTTCTACGCTCCTCACGGCAGGAGATCACTCGTCGCGAAGTAGTTCCGTGGGCTTGAGTCGGCCGATCAGGATCGCTGCCGCGGCCGATGAGAGCGCTGTTGCCCCGAGCACGAGAGCGGCGAGGACAGCCAGTTCAGCTGCGGGAACATCGGGGTGGGAGGCAGCGTGAAGATCGGTCGGAGCACATGGACGTCGATCACCGCCGACCCATCTCAAGCGTTCCTCTAAGGATCTTCTGCACGCGGCTCCGCCGGTTGCGTGCGAGCGTAGGCGTACGCGCGGTGCTCCAACGCCAGCGCCTCAGCGCGTGCCTCGGCGAGGACCCGCGGGCTAAGGTGGAGGAACTTCGCCAGAACCATGACCTCCCGCTCTTCCTCGTTCGGACCCCTCCAGCCGACGCGGATGTTCCCCACTCCCTCCGCGTAGTACTTGAGCTGGTAGGCGCCTGGGACGCGGGGCTCGAACTCCTCGATCACGAGGGCGTCATCGAAGCAATCGACGGGTACGCAGGTCCGCACCCCCACGTCGGATACCCTCGAGAGGTCATTCCAGAACCAAGGCGGGGGGGCGAAGCCCTGCGAGTAACTCGATGTCCCGAGCGCAGGCTCGGCCCCCATGGCGACCCCAGCCTTCGACCCTTCCGGATCTCCGACGACCCAAACCCGGCCACCTTCGAACTCACCGTCGTTCCAGTGCTCGACGTACTCGCCCAGATGCCAAACGTTGCCGTACTTGTCCTGAGCGAAGAAGATGAGCTCCGATTCCCCCAGCTCGCCGTCGTTGAAGTCCCTGTCCCAGCCCACGACGGCGCGAACACCGCCGATCACCTTGGTGAGGTCGGTGACGGTGAACACGACACGGCGATCGATCCGTCGCCCATCATCCGCGAAGGCGCGACCGACCCAGACGTAGCGTGTTCCTGGTACCAGCGGGAACCATTCGTTATCGACGGTGGCCGAGTCGTCGTCGAAGTTGTTGGGGTCGAATCCCTTCGCGCTGATCGCTGCGGGGCTCCCCTCGTCGGTGGCTGGTGCCTCGCTGGCGGAGGTCGCTCCTGGTGTTTCGCTTGCGGTAGCCGCCTGGGGCGGATCCCCGTCGCATGCGGTGGCTGAAAGGATCAGAAGCAACCCAGCTATCGCGGAGACGCTGCGGAGATATCTCATCCTAACCCCACCGCGTTCCCGGGTTGCAGGGGCCTCCACTCTGACCGATGTCTTCGGCAGCTGTGTGATCCCCAGGGTCAGCACCCCTGCCGCGAGCGCCACCACGTGCCCACGGAACCTCAGGCTGGACGCGATCAACCAGCGCATCATCGTGAGCGGCCTCCCTACGTGATCAACGGCTCAGCTGGTTGAGGAGTCTCCAACCATCCGAGTCATGGTTGCTTCGCTCATTCGACGTACGTTTCGTCGCGGGTCGACACCGTGCTGGATCCCAGGACCGCGGCCCGATTCGAGGCGCGTAGCTCACGTACGCAGAACGACCGATGCTCCGGCGCGGGCCCCCGATGACACTTGACGGAGATACGAGTTCGACGACAGAGGGGAGCGGGAGCGTTCGCTGCGGCGGATGGTAGTTGCCGGACGCCGTTCCGTGGCGTTGGGGGTCATCGTGTTCGCGTGCGCGCTGGCGTCGCTCAGCCCGGCGCCTGTCTTCGCGCAGACGACGACCCTTGCGATCGGCGTGACGGCCGACGCGACGCTCGCGTCGGACACCCCGACCACGAACCACGGAGCGTCGAACTCGTTGTCCGTGGACGGACGTCCGGCGAAACACGCGTTGTTGCGGTTCCAGGTAGCCGGGGTGGGATCCGCGACGGTGACCTCGGCCGTTCTCAGGCTGTATGTCACCAACGCATCACCGGTCGGGGGGCAGTTCTTCGAAGTCCCCGACGACACGTGGAATGAGAGCGCCGTGACGTGGCAGACGGCGCCGGCTGCTCAGGGCGGCGCCGTGGCTTCGCTCGGGCCCGTATCCAAGGGTCTCTGGTACGAGGTCGATCTCTCGTCCCTCGTCACCGGCGAGGGGGTCTATAGCCTGCGCGTCACCTCGAGCTCGAGCAACGGGGCGGATTACGCATCTCGCGAGGCGCCGGTGGGGCAACGTCCCGAGGTGGTCCTCACGCTCCAGGACTCGACCCCACCCTCGGTCGAGATCACGAACCCACCAGAAGGAGCGACCGTCTCGGAGATCGTCACCCTCCAGGCCGATGCGACGGATGATGTCGGCGTCGCATCGGTGGCGTTCCTCGTCGACGGCGTCCTGCGGTGGACGGATGACACGTCGCCCTTCACGTTCGACTGGGGGACGCGGTCGGTGCCGAACGGGCTCCATGCACTGGTCGCCAGCGCGGTCGACGGCGCCGGGAACGTCGGGACGTCAGGTGTCGTGACGGTCCTCGTCGACAACCCCCCCGACCTCACCGCCCCGACGGCGCCCTCGGGTCTCTTCGCCTCCGTCGTCGGGTCGACGAGCATCCAGCTCTCCTGGACACCGAGCGTCGACGATGTGGGCGTGGACCACTACGTGATCTTCAGAGATGGAACCGAGATCGCTACGGCCCCGGCACCTCCGTTCACCGACACCTCGCTCGCTCCGAGCACGACGTACGACTACGCCGTGACGGCCGTCGATGCAGCCGGGAACGTCTCCCCGATGTCGAACATCGCACAGGTCACGACGGCTGAGCCCTCCTCCTCATTCACTTTCGCGGCCGCCGGAGACCACGGAGCGAACCCTCAGTCGGCCGCGAGCCTCGCAGCCCTCGACTCCTCCGGGGCGTCCTTCTACCTCGCCCTCGGAGACCTGGATTACGACGAGACACCCACCGACGCGGCCTGGTGCGACTACGTGAAGCAACGCCTTCCGACGCTCGGTCCGCAGTTCCCCTTCGAGGTGGGAGTCGGCAACCACGAGGACGACAACGGCATGGACGGCCACATCCTCAACCACGCCGCCTGCCTCCCCGACCGGCTCGGGGCCACGATCGGGCCATCGAGCTCCTATGGGGTGGAGTACTACTTCGACTACCCAGCCGCCGACCCGCTCGTTCGGGTCATCATGATCGCGGCCGACCACACGGTGAGCGGCATCAACTACGACTACACCGTCGGATCGGCCCGGTACCAATGGCTCTCGGCGACGATCGACGGTGCTCGCGCGGCGCAGATCCCATGGGTCGCGGTCGGTACCCACAAACCATGTCTCTCGGCCAGCGGTGGATGCTCGGGCGGCGAGGATCTGACGAACCTCCTGGTCGAGAAGCGCGTCGATCTGGTCCTCAACGGGCATCATCACAACTATCAACGCAGCAAGCAGCTTCAGCTGGACCCGTCGACGTGCCCCGCGATCCCCGCCATCGGAACCGACATCGACTGTGTTCAGGACGACGGCGCCGACGACTCCTACACCAAGGGTGCGGGGCCGGTCTTCGTCATCGCCGGCTCGTTCGGGGCCGGGCTGAGCTCGATCGACCCGGCCGACCCGGAGGCGCCGTACTTCGCGCGGACCAACGGCACGAGCTTCGGGTTCGTCTCGTACGCGATGACACGGGATCGGCTCGACGCCACGTTCGTCGCGAGCAGCGGCACCTTCTCCGACTCGTTCTCGATCCTCGCCGGTGCCGCGCAACCTGACATCGCACCTCCGACGGTTCCGACCGGGCTCATCGGCAGCGCGTCGAGCGGCACGACCGTGAGCCTCACATGGCAGCCAAGCACGGATGACGTCGGCGTCGACCATTACGATGTCTTCCGCGACGGAGCCCAGCTTGCCTCCACGCCGTCGACGTCGTACTCCGACGCGACGGTGAGCCCGGGCGCCACTCACGCGTACTCCGTCCGTGCCGTGGACGCGGCCGGCAACGCGTCCGCTCTCTCCGGTACCGTGACCGTGACCACGAGCGCTGCCGGGGCGACCCTCACGTTCGAGCCTGTCGCCGACACGTACGTCAGCGAAACCAACCCGACGACCAGCTACGGCTCCTCATCGAAGTTCGCGGTCGACGGAAGCCCTCGGGAGCACGCGCTCATGAAGTTCGCCGTATCGGGCGTCGGCTCGACGCCGATCCTGAGCGCGAAGCTCCGCCTGTACAACACGAACGGCTCGTCCTTCGGCGGCCTCTTCTTCCCCGTCGCCGATGCGATGTGGGGTGAGACCACGACATGGAACACAGCTCCGGCCGCGGGGCCGATCGCGGTAGCGTCGCTCGGAGCCGTGACCGCGGGCACGTGGTACGAGGTCGATCTGACGTCGTTCATCACCGGCGACGGCGTGTATTCGCTGCGTGTGACCTCAACCTCCAGCAACGGCGCCGACTACACGTCACGTCAAGGCACCGCCGGGTTCCATCCTCAGCTCGTCGTGGTCCTAGGGGCATCGTGAGCGTCCAGACGCGCCGCACGAAGGTGGGCCGCCTCCCCAATTTCCTGATCATCGGCGCGATGAAGGGGGGCACCACTGCGCTCTACCGGTATCTCCAGCCCCACCCCGAGGTCTTCATGCCGGCCGTGAAGGCTCTGGAGTTCTTCCTGGCCGACGCGGACCGGAGCCGTCGCCTCGAGTGGTACCGACAGCAGTTCGCCGGCGCGGACGAGCACGTGGTCGCCGTGGGGGAGGCGTCGAACGCCTACACGAAGTTCCCGCAGTTCCGCGGCGTCCCCGAGCGGATCGCGTCGCAGATCCCGGACGTGCGGATGATCTACCTGGTGCGCGACCCGATCGATCGGATCCGATCGCACTACCAGACCCGCGTCTGGCAGGGTGACGAGCGAGCGCCGATCGAAACGGCCGTGTTCGACGATCCCCGGTACGTGGACTACAGCCGCTACTGGCTCCAGCTCGAGCAGTACCTGTCGTGGTTCCCGCCGGAGCAGATCCTCGTGATCACCACGGAGGGGCTTCGCAACGAGAGGAAGGGATCGCTCCGCCGCGTCTTCGAGTTCCTGGGGGTCGACCCCGCCTTCGTTCCCGACAACGCCGATCGTGAGTTCTACCGGTCCGGGGATCACCCACACAGCTCGCTCGTTCCCCTGAGGGTTCGGAAGGCATTGAAGAAGCACCTGCCCGCCGCCAAGCGAGCCAAAGAGCTGGAGAACCACGTCTTCCGAGCTCTCGACACGTTGCGTGGCAGGAGTGCCGCGCCAGCCCGACCGCCCATCGTGATGTCGGATCCTATCCGGACCAGACTCTCGGCGATGCTGGAGGGCGACGTGCGGCAGCTCCGCGGGTTCCTCGGGCCCGAGTTCGACGGGTGGGGGATCACCTGACCCGGGATCTGGGCAAGGCGGCGAGATATACGGTGAACGTCGGATGAACGATCGCCGACGCGGGAGCACGCTCGGCCCCATCAGAGCATGGGGGTCGAAGGTCGGTGACGATACGTAGCGTCGGGGTGATGTGCACGCTGGGACCGGCGTCGCTGGATCCCGTCGTGATCCGTGAGCTCGACGCACGCGGTGTGGACCTGTTCCGCATCAACCTCTCGCATACCTCCATCGACGACGTCGAAGCGACGATCGACCTGATCCGTCGTTACTCGCAGGTTCCGATCAGCCTTGACACGGAGGGGGCCCAGGTCCGCTGCGGACACGTCGTCCCCGGACTGGTCCTCGAGGCCGGCTCGGAGATCGACCTCCTCGCCACGGAGCTCCTGGGAACCGCCGAGAGGCTTTCGCTCCGCCCGCGGAGTGCTCTTCGGGCGATCGGGCCCGGTGCCATGATGACGATCGACTTCAACGGGGTTGGGCTGCGCGTCCTGGAAGGGAACGGCAGTTGGGCCCGTGCGATCGTCGAGCGCGGAGGCCGTGTGGGGTCGAACAAGGCGGCGACGATCGATCCGCCCCCTTCCCTGCCTCCGCTCACGCAGAAGGACATCGCCGCGATCGACGTGGGTCGGCGGATGGGGATCCGGCATTACGCGCTCTCGTTCGCGGGGTCTATCGAAGACGTGCGGCGGATCCGCGACGTGATCCCTTCGGACTCGCACCTCATCTCGAAGATCGAGAGTCGGGCTGGTGTCCTCAACATGGACGAGATCATCGAGGGATCCAACGCGGTGCTCATCGACCGAGGCGATCTCTCGAGGGAGATCCCGCTGGACGAGGTCCCGTACTACCAGAAGATGATCGTCAGGCGCGCCAATCGTCTGCGGAAGCCCCTGTACGTTGCGACCAACCTCCTGGAGTCGATGGTCCTCAACAGCCGGCCCACCGTCGCGGAGGCCAATGACATCGCGAACACGCTGATCGACGGAGCCCACGGTCTCGTGCTCGCCGCGGAGACGGCGATCGGGGTCGACCCCGTCGGGGCGGTGGACATGGTGATGCGTTGCATCTCCGCATTCGAGCGCACCAGCTTCGGGGCCCTCATGGAGGGGATGCCCGTCCCGGCACCCTCGACGTTGAGCGCTTCCGTCGCTTGAAGCTCGATGACTGAGTTCCAGCTCGCCCCGATCCTCGTATCGCTCGCCGTCCTGTTGGCCGGCGCCCACGTTCTCGGGCATGTGGCGTTCCGGCTCAGGCAGCCGCGGTTCGTCGGCGAGATCCTGAGCGGGGTGCTGCTCGGTCCGGTCGTGCTCGGGGAACTCGCGCCACGAGCGGGTGGCGAGCTCCCAGGCGAGACGGGCGACCCCACCGCTCTCGTGCTCGGGTTCGTCTCGTGGCTCGGCCTGCTGTTGCTGATGTTCGTCTCGGGCTCCGAGGTCCGACGCGTGCTGGCTCGGGAGCAACGACTCCCCACCGCCTGGATCCTGGGACTCGGCACCGCGGTGCCGTTCGCGATCGTGTTCTGGCTCGGTGCCGCGCTCCCGCTCGACGACCTGCGAGGTGCCCGCGGCGGCGAGTTGGCGTTCCTGGTCGTTCTCGCAACGGCGGCCGCTGTCACCTCGATCCCCGTGATCGCTCGGATCTTCCACGAGCTCAAGATCCTGCACACGCGCTTCGCGAGCCTCGTGCTCGGCTCGGCGATGCTGGAGGATGTGGCGCTGTTCGCCGCCATCGCGGTGGCCACCGCGCTCGCCCAACCGGGAGGTGATGCCGTGGCCGGTTCGGTGGCCGTCCACGTGGCCATCACGATCGGCTACCTGGTCGTGGGGCTGCTGGTAGCACCTCCGTTCCTCCGGCGGATCCAGGAGCTCCGCATCAACGTCCTGGCGCGCCGAGCGCGCGTCGCCTACGCGCTGCTCCTGATGCTCTCCTACACGGCGATCGCGGCCGTGCTCGGGGTGAACATCGTGTTCGGCGCGTTCCTCGCCGGATTCGGACTCGTGGGTGGGGTGCGAGGCACAGAACGAGAGCGCTACTCGGCGCCGCTCGACGCGATCTCCCAATTCGCGTTCGCCACGTTCATCCCGCTGTACTTCGCGATGGTGGGCACCCGTCTCGAGCTCGCCGACGGATCCTCCTTGTCGGTGCTCGTGGTGTTCCTGGTGGCGAGTTCAGCGCTCCGCATGACGTTCGTGGGAGCGGCGACCCGACTGGCGGGATTCGGTGTCCGCGACGCCGGCGACGTGGCGGTGGCCATGAACGCGCGCGGGGGACCCGGTATCGTGCTCGCGACCGTGGCGTTCGACGCAGGCATCATCGCATCGGGCCTGTTCACCGTGCTGGTCCTCACCGCGATCCTCACATCGCAATTCGCAGGCTGGTGGCTCGGGCGCGCGATCCGGAGCCGAGGCGTGCTGCTGGGTGAGCCGATCCCCTCAGGGGCCGCCCCATCGCCGATGATGGGTCGCAGTATCTCTTGAGCCACCTATGAGTTACGCTCGGCCCCTGATCGGGGGTCGATGACCCCGCCGCGCGGTGGCTTAGACACTTCTCCACTGAGCTACGGGAGCGAGGGCGAAGTGCCTCGCTCTCAGGTGAGAGAGGTGAGTTCAGAGCCATGAAGTGGTCTTGGTCTCGCGGCGATCGAGCCGGGCCGCGCTGGGGCAGCGAGTCGGGCACACCGCGGAGTTTGACGTCTGTCATGCCGTGGGGACCCGAAGGACCATCCTAGGTTCGTCGCGTGTGCCGTGGGAGCACGCGAACACATACAAGCTCCGCGTCGTCGTCGGGCGCCTCTCTTGTTCTTCTCTGCCGACGACGGGTCCGCGGTCGGGAGCCGCGGTTCACAGATGGCTCCGGGCACCCAGCGGGTCGACGACATCGCGTGGATCGGCGGCAGGTGTCGGTCGCACCTTCACGACATCCAGGTCTGAAGACGCTTCCTGGTCCCCGCGAGCTGGCCAGCCGTTGCGACATCGCCCGCCGATTGTCAACGACGCCTGAAAACTGACCCCCTGGCGCCGCTGGAAAACTGACCCCCTGGCGGGTCATTCGATCAGTCCTCGCTTCCCTTGGTGGCCGGGACGCGGCCGAGGTCACGGTCCTTCAGACGGTAGCTGTCGCCTTTGAGCGAGATCACCTCGGCGTGGTGCACGAGCCGGTCGATCATCGCGGCGGCCACGACGTCGTCGTCGAAGACCTCGCCCCAGCGTCCGAACGGCTTTTTCGACGTCACGATCACCGAAGCCCGCTCGTAGCGGGCCGACACGAGCTGGAAGAACAGGTTCGCGGCCTCGGCCTCGAACGGGATGTAGCCGACCTCGTCGACGACGACGAGCGGGATCCGCCCGAGACGACGCAGCTCGTCTTGGAGCCTGCCTTGGGCGTGGGCCTCGGCCAGGCGCGCCACCCACTCGGCCGCCGTGGCGAACGCGACGCGGTGCCCCGCTTGGGCCGCGCGGATCGCCAACCCGATCGCGAGATGCGTCTTGCCGGTCCCCAGGAGGGCCCAGGAACACGACGTTGTCGCGTGCCACCACGAAGTCGAGCGTCCCCAGATGGGCGATCTGCTCACGACGGAGCCCTCTGGCATGGTCGAAGTCGAACTCCTCGAGGGACTTGCGGGCCGGGAACCGAGCCGCGCGGATCCTGCCCTCGCCCCCGTGGGCTTCGCGGGAGGCGACCTCGCGCTCGAGGACCGCCACCAGGAACTCCTCGTGGCTCCAGGTCTCTGCCCGAGCCCGCTCGGCGAGACGAGGAACCGCCTCCCTCATCGACGGCGCCTTCAGCGCCCGGGTGAGGAACGCGATCTCGGAGGTGAGGTCATGCTCGGCCGTCCGGGTCGCCATCTACGTCACCTCGATCCCGAGGGCCCGGTCGTGTCGGTGAGTGCCCGTTGTTCGACCTGCACCGCAGCCGGGGGTCTCATCGCCGTCCGGTGGTCGTGGCGGGCCAGCACTGCGGCCCGAGCGTGCGCCGGATCGGTGATCGTCTGGTGGCGAGCCCAGCACCTCGGATGATCCGCGACGATGCGTCCGGCACAGCGCACCCGCACGCGCTCCAGG
>Ga0247727_10005470_pt1 | contig 25743 bp, 27 predicted proteins | sample WisWelCaveWW1625_FD_202498 | JGI IMG/M metagenome (GOLD analysis project Ga0247727, IMG submission 202498) | Biofilm microbial communities from Wishing Well Cave, Virginia, United States - WW16-25 | ecosystem: Environmental > Aquatic > Deep subsurface > Groundwater > Cave microbial mat | place...
CGACCCAGCCAGTTACCCGACCAAGCCGCTCGTCAGCTTCCGGACCTATCGACAATTATCCGGGTGGAATCCTCCTCCACAGGTGTTTCGCGCCTTCGGGGCGCACTGCCGTGTGCAGACGTTGGAATACGCCGAACAGCTTGGCGGCATACGCCATATCGAAGCCGGCCCCGTCGTCGCGCACGAAATAAACGTCGCGGCCATTGTTCGCCGTGGCTCCGACCTCGATGTGCGCGTGCGAGCGCTTGCCCGAGTATTTCCAGGCGTTGCCGATCAGATTTTCCAGCACGAGGCCCAGAAGGCTGGAATCGCCCTCGGCCACCAGACCATCGGCAATGACGAGCTCGACCTGGCGCTCGGGTTGTGAGCGGCAGAGGTGGCTTGCAACCTTGCGTGCGATCTGCGTCAGGTTTACGCGCTCGCGCCGAAATTCGCTTCGAGTCACGCGCGAAAGGGCCAGAAGATCGTCGATCAACTGGGCCATCTGCTGGGCGGATTCGCGGATGTACCCGAGGTAGGCGCGCCCATCGTCGTCGAGTTCTTTGGCGTGGTCCTCGAGCAGAGCCAAGCTGAAGCCGTCGAGGCTGCGCAACGGGGCGCGCAGGTCGTGCGCCACCGAATAGCTGAAGGCGTCCAGCTCCTGATTCTTCGCCTCGAGCTCCTCGACGAGGGCGGCACGCGCTTCCGCGGCTTCCTGCGCGCTCCGCGCCTCCTTGCTCTCCAGCTCCGCACGCAGGAGCTGTTCGCGAATGAGCCGGTTCTCGTCGGCGAACTGCTTGCGCCTGATCTGCGCCAGCACGCGCGCGCGCAGCAGGTCGAAGTCGCTCGACTTGGCGATATAGTCGTCCGCGCCGGCGCTCAGACCCTGAATCATCGCCTCGCGATCCTCGACTGCGGTCAGCATCACGATCGGAATGTCGCGCATGTTCGGCGCGCTCTTTACGCGTCGGCAGGTTTCTCGGCCGCCGATGCCCGGCATGAGCAGGTCGAGCAGGACGCAGTCGACGGGCTGGACCGCGAGCATTTCCAGGGCTTCCTCGCCCGAGCGGGCCAGCACCACCTCATAGCCATCCGCCCGCAGGGCCTCGGCGATGCCCTGGAGATAGGTCTCGCTGTCATCGACGGCCAGAACCTTCTTCGGCCCGAGCAGGCTCGCCATGCCGTGCTTGGGCAGTTGGCCGCCCGCACTGCGCAGCATCGCGTTCAACTTCGCGATGATGACAGGAAGGTCCTCCTCCTTGCGGACAAAGGCATCCGCACCCGCATCGAGCGCGCGAACCTCGGCGCCGCGATCCTCCGAAGCGGTGAGCAGCAGGCACGGAAGCCCGCGCAGGGCAGCGTCGAGCCGGATGCGCCGGATGACGGTTGCACCGTCCATCCCGGGCAGCACCCCATCGACGATGACGGCGGTCGGGCGCTGATCTGCGGCGAAGCGCAAGCCCTCCTCGCCGCTGCCCGCGACCAGCACGCGGCAGGACGCGCTTTCCAGGGCCGCCTTCAATTCTTCGCGGAAGGTGATGCTGTCGTCGATCAGCAGCACCGTCTTCTGGTCCGGCGTGGCGCTGCCGCTATTTCGGGACACCAGCTCGCGCGCACGCGCAACGACGTAGCCCGAGTCGTAGGGCTTGCCGACATATTCGTCGGCGCCGGTCGTCAGCCCGCGCACGCGGTCACGGATCTCGGCCTCGGTGGACAGCATCATCACCGCCGTATCCTTCGCCGCGGGCGTGGCACGGATCTCCTCGAGCAATTGCACGCCGTCGCCGTCCGGCAACAGCACGTCCAGAATGACGAGGGCGAACCGGTCCTTGGCGAGCGCTTCCCTCGCGTCGGCAACGGTCGCGCAGGCGACCGTGGAGAGGCCCGCCGCATGCAAGATCTCGATCAGGTTCATGCGGACGGTGCAGCTGTCGTCAACCACGAGGACGGTCCCGCTCATGGACGCGCCTCCCTGCCGGCGCCCTGCAAAGAGGCGAGCCGGGGCCCGATTTCTCCGATGCGCAGAATCTGCTGTGCCGCGCCGAGCATCGCCGCTTCGCGCGGCATGCCGTAGACGATCGACGTCGATTCGTCCTGCGCGATCGTGGTGCCGCCGCAATCGCGAACCTTGCGCAGACCGAGCGCGCCGTCCTTGCCCATGCCCGTCAGCAGGCAGGCCACGGCGGACGGGCCGTATTCGGCCGCGACCGACTCGAACAGCACGTCGACGGATGGCCGGCAGGAGTGCCGTTCGTGGTCCAGCGTGAGACGCAGGCGCCGGTCACGCACGACGAGATGCCGCCCGCTCGGCGCCACCACGACGCGGCCGCCGAGCGAGGCGACCGGAGCTCCATCCTCGGCGTAGGAGACACGCCGGGCGGTCTGCCCGTCCAGCCAATCCGCAAGCGCCGTCCCGAAGGGCTCGTTGATATGCAGGACGAACAGGATGGGAAGGTGAAACTCGGCGGGCAGGCTGCGCAGGATCTCGACGATCGCGCCAGGCCCTCCCGTCGATGCCCCGATCGCGACCAGGTCGAATTTCTGCGCCGGCCGGGAGGCGCCTGGCGCTGACGCACCCGCGTTCGCCACCCGCTCGCGCATCCCCGTCAGCCGGGCACGCAGGTGCGTGATGACCCGGATGCGGGCAACCAGCTTCACCATCGCCAGGAAGCGCCGTTCCCAGACGCCTTCGGCTTCGGTCCCGGTGGGCTTCTCCAACACGTCGACGGCGCCGGCCGCCAGCGCCTCGTAGATCTTGAACAGCTCGCCGCGGTTGGTAGAGGCCGAGACCACCAGGATCGGTGTCGGGCAGTGGGCCATGATGTATTCGGTGGCGGCGAGCCCGCTCATGACCGGCAGCATCATGTCCATCGTGATCAGATCCGGCCGGCATTGCTCGCAGATCTCGATGGCGCGCTTGCCGTCCTCGGCCTCGCCCACCAGCTCGATATCGGCATCCGAGCCGAGGATCTCGACCAGCCGCTTGCGCACCGTGAGCGAGTCTTCGACAACGAGGATCCGGAGCTTCGACATCCGCTATCTCATCAGTGGGCCAATCAAGGCCAGCAGCTCGGACTGATCGAACTCGCTCTTGACGATGTGACCGTTGGCGCCGACGTCGAGGCCGCGCTGACAATCCTCCGGCGATGACCGCGAGGTGACCAGGATCGCCGGGAGGTCGCGCAATGCGGGGTCGGCGCGAATGCGCTCGATGAAGGTGAAACCGTCCATGCCGGGCATTTCGACATCGACGAGGATCAGCGCATAGCGCTTGTGGCGCAGGATCTCGAGCGCCTCCTCGGCCGACACGGCGACGTCCACCTCGTAGCCGGCCGACTCGAGAATGCTCTGCTCCAGCATCCGGGTGGTCATGGAATCGTCGACCACGAGCACAGGCAACCCCGGCGGCGTCGGATCGAGCCGGACCGGGTCGCCGCGCTGTGCCGCCGCCACCAGGCCGTCCGGGTCGAGCACCAATTGCGGATTGCCGTCGGCATCGAGCGAGGCGCCGACCACGATGGGACTTGCGACGAGGCCGCCGGGCAGCGGACGGGTCACGATGCGTGCCGTGCCGCGCATGCGGTCGACGCCGATGGCAGCGGTTCCCTCGGCTCCGGCCACGACGATTACCGTCCAGTGGCGGGCCGCCGACCAGCGCGCCCCGCCGAGCGCCGTCGCCAATGGCATGAAGGGTATGGCCTTGCGCTCGTAGACAATGGCGGCACCCGGCGAGCCGTGTGAGATCTCGCCGGCGGCGACGCGAACCGTGCTGCGCACGGCATCGAGCGGCACCGAGGTCGTGCTCACGGCCCCGTCCGCCTCTTCGGTCTCGATGAGCAATACGTCCATGGATGCGAGGGACGGCGGGATCACGAGCTCGATGGTCGTGCCGACGCCACGGCCGGTGCGGACCACGACATCGCCGCCGAGCCGCTCGACCGCTTCGCGCACGACATCGAGACCAATGCCGCGTCCGGACACGTCGGTGACGGTCTTCGACGTGCTTATGCCCCCGGACAGCAGCATGCGCACGAGGCCCTGAGCATCGAGCTCCTTCGCCGTCCGCTCGAGCAGCCCGCGCTGCAACGCCACCTGGCGCACGGCTTCGAGATCCACGCCGCGGCCGTTGTCGCGACACTCGAGCACAATGCGCGGACCGCGTCGGGAGGCATGGACGCAGACGCGTCCCACGGCCGGCTTGCCGGCCGCAGTCCGCTCGCCCTCCAATTCGATGCCATGCGCCACCGCATTGCGCACGATTTGGATGAGCGCACTCTGCAGGGTCTCGACCACGTGGGAATCGAGCCGGATATCGCCTCCCTTGCCCTCGAACACCACGCGCTTGCCAAGGGCGCGAGCGGTGTCGCGCGTGGTCCGCTCGAGCGCGACGAAGAGGCTTCCCACCGCCACCAGCCGAAGCCGTTCCGCGGTTTCGCGCAGCTGACGCAACTCGCGGTCCATCTGGTCGATGATCGAGGTGAGGGAGCGCTCGATGCCGCCGAATTTCCGGCAAAGCTCCTCGACGATGGGCAAGCGACGATTGGCACCACCAGGTTGCCGGCTGTTGCCCGCCGCCGCGAGCGGGGCAAGCTGTGCGTGCAGCAGCTCGGCCAGATGCCGCGACTGCTCCATACCCTGGGTGGCGCCGCGCAGGCCGTTGAGGAGCGCATGAACCTCCGCCACCCCCTCGAGCACGGCATCCGTCTCCGCGATGTCGGCGCGGACCGTGCGCGGATCGTCCTGGGGCTCGGACCTGGCTTGGGCGGACTCGGGCGCGGCCTCGGCCGGCGTGAGCGTGACGAGCTGGCTGCTGATGCCGTCCAGATGCTCGAGAATAGCGTCGATCTGCTCCCGCGCGATACTCTGCGTGGTATCGCGAAACGGCGACAGCGCATCCTCGATCGCATGCGCCCGCTTGGCAATCTCCGCTTGCTTGACGACGTGCGCGGCGCCCTTGAGCGTGTGGGCGACCCGGAGCAGCCGCTGCACGGCAGCCGTGCTGGCGCCGTCCTTTTCGAGCTCCAGGACGCCCTTGGCGAACTTGTCGACCAGGGCGCGCGCCTCGGGGCGAAAGTACTTGTAGGGATCCTTGGCCATGCCTCACGTCGCCCCTTTAGGCCGCCCCTTTAGGCCGCCCCTTAGGCCGCCATGTGCGGCTGAATGATCCGCAACAGATCCTTCGACAGGACGGCCATCTGCGACACCGTCTGCAGCGTCTGGCCCGCGCTCGTTTCGGTCTCCACCGACGCCTGGGTGACATTGGCGATGGCGACGTTCACCTGCTCCACGGCGGTGGATTGCTGCTTGGTCGAGAGCTCGATCTCACGCGCCGCCTCCGTGGTGGTGGAGACGAGACCCGAGATCTGCTTGAACGCGGACGCCACGTCGCCGAACTGGCGCGACCCCGCATCGACCGCCTTCGACCCCGTCTCGGTGGCCATGACGGTGGTATTCACCGCGCTGCGGACGTCGTCGATCAGCGTCCGCACCTCCTTGGTCGAGCCGCCGACGCGGTCGGCCAGCTTGCGGATCTCCTCGGCCACCACGGCGAAGCGCTTGCCGGCCTCGCCCGCCCCCACCGCCTCGATCGTCGCGTTGATGGCGAGGATGTTGGTCTGCTCGGCCAGCTCGGAGACGATGTCGAGAACGGCGCCAATTTCCTGGGATTTCTTGCCCAGCTCCAGCATATGGGCAACGATCTGATCGACCTGGCGGCGGATGCTCGCGATCGACTCGTGCGTCATGTCGACCGTGCCATGGCCCGTACGTGCCGCGTTTGCCGTCTGCTCGGCGTTGTGCGCCACGCGCTGCGCGCTCTCGGCGATCTGGCGCGACGTCGCCAGCAGCTCGCTGATGGTGGTGGCGATCTCCGTCATGGCGGCTGCCTGCTCCTTGGCGCCGTTGGCCTGCTGGTTGGCTGCGGCCTGCAGCTCGGTCGACGAGCTTCGCACCAGCCCGACGGCGGACCCGATCTGCCCGGAGAGCGACCTGGAGATGAACCAGCCGATAGCTACGACTGCCAGCGTGCCGAGCAGGCCGCCCAAGAGGACGATCACTGTCGTCGTGTTGGCGGTGGCGCGTGCCTCTTCCGAGCGCCGATCCAGCAGGCTCCTTTCCTCCTGGTCGGCCTCGGCGAGGATGGTGCGCAGCTGGTCCATATGGATCTTGCCCGCACCCGACAACAGGTATTTGACACCGGCGTCGAGCCCCTGGCGCCGACGAAGATCGATCGACTCCCTGAGTTGCGACAATCTCGTGTCGATCACGGGCTGAATGGCTGCCAGACGCCGCTGCTGATTGGGATTGTCGGCGGTACGTTTGCGAAGTTGATCCAACGTGCCTTTGATCGTTCCGAGCGCCGATTGATACGGTGCCAAGTACGCCTCATCGCCCGTAATGATGTAGCCACGCTGCCCGGTCTCGGCGTTCACCATTTCGGACAGCAGCGAGGCGAGATCGGTGCGCACCTCATGGCTGTGCCTCACCCAGCCATCGTTCTCGATCAAACGGTTGGCGTTGTAGTAGGAGATGGCTGCGATCACGACGAGCACGAGCGCCGAGAGCCCGAAGCCGGCGGCCAGCCTCTTGCCGACGGTCCAACTGCTGAACATGGTCATATGCTGATCACTCCTCTTTGGGCGCCGCTTGCGCTCTCGACGCTTTGATCGCATCGAGAAGCGAAGGCAGATGCAGGATGGGTCCGACGAAATTCCGCGTCCGCACGATGTCTCGCGCGTAGCCCGGCATCTCCGGGCGCGACGATTGGGGCAGGATCTCGGCCTGGGAGACACGCAGTTGCCCCTCGAATGTCTCGAAGGCGAACGCAACCGGCGCGGCCGACGCGATCACGAGCCAGCGCGGCGCCTGCGCGCTGGAATGCCCCAGGAGGAGCTGCAAATCGTAGACGGGCAGCAAGGCGCCGCGAAAACCGGCAACGCCGCGCAGTGTGGCATTGGCGCCGGGAATGCGCGTGACCTTCTTGCCAGAGAACAGACCGGCGATCTCGAGCAGGCGGACGGCGCAGGCCTGGCCGCCCACACGAATGCCAAGCAGATCTTCCTTGGCTGCGGCTTCGATGCGGACCGGCTCCGCGAACGCCCGATCGAAGTCGCGCCGAAGCTCGCCGGCCCGCTCCGAGACGCGCGACGTTGCCTCGCTCATGGCCGCCCTCCGCTCTCCCTGAGGGCCGACTCGCAGAGCGCCAGCATGGCGTCACGACTGAACCCGCCGCCGAACAGCAACAACCGGGATGCGTCCTCGCGCCTCAGCAAAATGAGCGCCTGCGCCAGCTCGCGGCGGGCGGCATCGCGCTCGCCGGAGCGGCGCGCCAGCAAGCCCAGGTGCAGCCGCGGCATGGCGAATTCGGGATCGAGATAGGCCGCGACGCGGTAGTGCTCGCTGGCACGGTCTTGGTCCCCCGACTGCTCGCGGCAGAGTCCCAGGACGTAGTGCGCCCCGGCATTGAGCTCGTCGCTCAGCAGCAGCCGCCGGCAGGCGTCTTCCGCAGCCCTGATCTGCCCGCTGTGCGCGAGCAGCGTCGCCTCGAGAAGCAGCACGTCGGGGTCCCGTTCGGCTGGAGGCGGTCCCGCTCGAACATGATCCAGCGCCGCGGCGAAACGCTCCATGCGCAGGAGGTCGAGCGCCGGCGCCAGGTCCCAGGGCAGCGCCGGCGGGCCGGCGGCCGGACTGACGGCGCGCGTCGAGGGCACGAGCACCGCGACCCTGTCCGTTGCCTTGCGGATCGCGTGGAACCAGGCGTCGCCCGAGGCAGCGAGCGGCGCACGGTCGTCATCGCATTTTGCGTCCGATCTCGGGGGCGACTGCGCCGATCGTGGCGGGTACGCCCGCCCAGTACCCACCTTGCGCTCGTAATAGAATGTCTCGTGGGTATGACGCAGATGAAATTCATCCGAAATGCCGCGCAGCGTCTCCGCGTGACCGAGAAACAGGAAGCCGCCTGGAGCAAGCGAGTGCGCGATCCGCGCGATCACCGCGCGCATCTGTTCCGGCGCGAAATACATCAGGACGTTGCGGCAGAAGACCACATCATACGCGGCTGGCTGCCAAAGATCCGGATCCTCGCTCGCCAGGTTTCCCGCTTCGAATTTCACCGCGGCCCGCACGCCTGCATCGAGAACCATGTCGCGGCCGTCGGCGCGGAACCACTTGCGCTGCATCTCGGGCGGCGTCTCGCGCAGCGCCCAGGACTGATAGCGCGCCCGCGCGGCCTTCTCCAGCACGGCCGGATTGAGATCGACCGCCCGGATCAGGATTTCCCAGGAGGGATCGGCGATGGTCTCCCGCGCCACGATCGCCATCGAGTACGCTTCCTCGCCCGATGAGCAGCCAGCCGACAGCAGGCGTAGGGTCCTGGGTGCTCTGTCGGCGCGCATGCGCTCGGGCAGCGCAACCTCGGCAAGCGCGCGGAACTGTTCGATGTTGCGGAAGAAATACGTTTCGCCGACGGTCAGCTCATGAGCCAGCGCGGTGAATTCGCCGCTGGAGGCTTCGCGCTGCAGTCCCCACAGGTAGGTGTCGCTGGAGTGACCGAGCTTGTTCAGCCTTCGCTGCAACACCTCGCCCAGAAAGCCGAGTTTCGCATCATCGAATTGCAGGCCGATCTGCTCGATAATGGCGCTTCTGAATCGCTCCAGGTCACGCCGCGTCGCTTGGCAATTCACGATCGGGCTCCCTCGGCGTCGAGAGCATCGAGCAAATTGGGGGGAATGATCTCGGCCGTACGCAGGAAGAAGAGCAGCTCGGCATCGAGCGTTCCGATCGCCGCGATCGTTTCGGTGGCGGCATCGCGCAGCAGCGGGGGCAACTGGCTGAGCGTTTCTGCCGCAACCGCCGAGATGCCCAGCACCGCCTCGACCGCAAGCGCGATCGTCCTGCTTCCCGTCCTGATCGTGATCAACCGCTCGGGGCTGGCCGCGTGATCGCCAACGAGGAGCCCGGCGTCGACGACCGGCACCGGAGCCCCGCGAATGATGCACAAACCACGTACATATCGCGGCGCGCCCGACACCGCCTTGATCGGCAACACCCGCATGATCTCGATGACGTTATCGAGCGGGACGGCGCACAGATGCGTTCCGGCCCGGCACAGCAGCCGATAGTGCCGCGCGCCGATTTGCCCGTCGATACGGGTCGGATTGGTTGCGTCAATAGTCTCAATCATGGAACACGAAATCCCATTGCATTCTCTTCTATTTCTCTCTGCCCGCGTGAATGTTCAGTTACTGCGAGCGAGCGAAGGACAGAATATTTGCAGGCATATGGTGATTATGATGGATGCCGGTATTTTACATCGGATATCTGTTATTCGATATTCGATTATTCAAGCGATTAGGATATAAAGGGGAATTCGAGGGGACGTATTGAGGAAGCGGAGACCCGACCCAGGGGCGCACCGCATGCCGAGGTGGCGACTATCTGCCTGAGCCAAACGGCTGCTGCTTGGGTGCGACCTTCAGCGCGCCGGATATACTGGCTGGGACGGCTACGGTTGGGTTCCGAGCCAGCCTAATCCGTCAGCTTCTCGACCCACGTCACGAACTCGCCCGCGCCCATCCGGCCCGGCGTGAACGTGTTGACCTGGTCGGCGGGGTCGGGATACCCAAGCGACATGCCGCATACAATGGTCTGTTCGGCCGGGATCCCGAGCCGGCGCTGCAGGGTGTCGTGGAAAATCAGCCACGCCGCCTGCGGGCAGGTCTCGAGCCCAAATGGCCGCGCCGCCACCATGATCGACTGCAGGAACATGCCGTAGTCGAGCCAGGAGCCCTGCTCCAGGTCGCGGTCGATGGTGAAGATCAGCCCGATCGGCGCATCGAAGAACACGTAATTGCGCCGGTGCTGGTCGTGCATCTTGTCCTTGTCCGCCCGGCCGATGCCGAGCGTGCCGTAGAGCCCCCACCCGCACGCCCGCCGCCGCGCCAGGTACGGCTCGCGCCACTTCTCGGGGTAATAGTTGTATTCGCGCGGGCTCACCTCGCCGCGGTCGTAGCGGCCGGCCAGATCGCGCGCGATCTCCTCCTTGACGGGCCCCTCGAGCACCCACACCCGCCACGGCTGCACGTTGCTGCCCGACGGCGCGCGCCCCGCGATCAGCACGATACGCTCGATCAGTTCGCGCGGCACCGGCTTGGGCAGGAAGGCACGCACGCTTTGCCGGCCGGTGATGGCCTCCTCGACCGTCATCATGGGGTGTCCTGCAGCGATGAGGGGTTGGTCTTGCTGCGGGACCATGGCACGGCCTAGTTTGCAGGGTCAATTCCAGCGCGCCGCTCGCGACGGCCGCGCGCCCGCCGGGAGGACCCGCGCATGCCGTTCGATCCCAACGCAGCCGATCTGACCGTCGGCGTGGTCGGCACCGGATCGATGGGGCGCGGCATCGTGCAGGTCGCGGCCCAGGGCGGCATGCGCGTCCTCGCCTTCGACGAGAAGCCCGGCGCCGCCGAGGCCGCCAAAGCCTACGTCGGCAAGATGCTCGATGGCATGGTGCAGAAGGGGCGCCTGGAGGCGCAGGACGCCGGCGCCGCGGTGGAACGCATCGTTGTCGCCGCCTCCCTGGACGAGGTTGCCAAGGCCGACATCGTCATCGAGGCCATCATCGAGCGGCTCGACACCAAGCAGGCCGTGTTCGCCAGGCTCGACGCGCTGGCCGGCCCCGACACCATCATCGCCTCCAACACCTCCTCGATCCCTATCACCGCCATCGCCGCCGCCTGCCAGCGGCCCGAGCGCGTCGGCGGCATGCATTTCTTCAATCCCGTTCCCTTGATGCGCCTGGTCGAGGTGATCCCCGGCCTCAAGACCGCGCCGTGGGTCACCGACGCGATGATGGCAGTCGGCCGGCGCATGACGCGCGAGCCGGTGCTCTGCACCGACAGCCCGGCGTTCCTCGTCAACCACGTCGGCCGGGCGTTCGTGCCGGAGGGCCAGCGCCTCCTCACCGAGAACATCGCCGCCGCCGCCGACATCGACCGCATCCTCACCGGCGCGCCGGGCTTCAAGCTCGGGCCGTTCGCGCTCGCCGACATGGTCGGCATCGACGTGCAGCACGGCGTGATGGAATCGGTCTACGCGCTGTTCTACAACGAGCCCGCGTTCGCCCCCTGCCCGCTGTCGGCCCAGCGCGTCGCCGGCGGTCTGCTCGGCCAGAAGACGGGCGCGGGCTGGTATCGCTACCAGGACGGCAAGCGCATCGAACCGCCGCTGGCGCCGGTTCCCGCCGCTCGCCCCAAGTCCGTGTGGGTACGCCCGAGCGAGCACCATCCCGACCTGCAGGCGCCGCTGCTCGAGCTCTTCCGCCAGGCCGGCGTGACGGTGGAGGACGGCGCCCAGCCGAGCGCCCAGGCCCTGATCGTCCTCACGCCGGTCGGCTGGGACCTGACCACGGCGGTGGTCGACCTGAAGCTCGATGCCCGGCGCGCGGTCGCCGTCGATGTGCTGTTCGGCCTGAAGGGCCCGCGCACGGCGATGGTGACGCCCGCCACCGATCCCGCCTTCCGCGACCAGGCGCACGCCCTGCTCGCCGCCGACGGCCAGCCGGTGGTGGTCATCAACGACAGCCCGGGCTTCGTCGCCCAGCGCGTGGTGGCGCAGATCGTCAACATCGCCTGCGGCGTCGCCCAGCGCGCCATTGCCACGCCGGCCGACATCGACAAGGGCACCAAGCTGGGGCTCGGCTATCCGTTCGGGCCGCTCGAATGGGGCGACCGCCTGGGCGCCGCGCGCATCCTGTTCATCCTGCAACGCCTGCACACCTTCTACGGCGAGCCGCGCTACCGCCCGAGCCCCTGGCTCAAACGCCGCGTCGCCCTCGGCCTCCCCCTCTCCACCCCCGAAGGCCGCTGACGCTCCGCACATCGTCATTCGTGCCCCCACGCCGCCCCCCTCCCCCTGGGCCTCGGGCAGGCTCGAGGCCCGCCCTGGTGGGGGTGAGGTGCGGCGCGGCCCATCGCCCCCACCCAGTGCGTCCAGCGACTTGGCTCGGCGCCGGTGTATGCCGCGCGGTCGCGAAGCGCCGATCCAAGCCGCGGACGCACCGCCCTCCCCCGTCCTTCGCGCCTCGGACTCGTCCGAGGCGCAGGGGGAGGGGCGCCCGGTCGAGCGGGCACGTACCAACCGCACGGCATACCTTCGGCGACGCGTGTCGCCGGCCGTCAGCTTGTTGAAACGCCGATTGCCTGCCACTCGGGTTCAGCGAGTGTCAGCAGCAAAAACCGAGGGAGCGGGGCTCGCGAGCCGCCGGACCGTTGTGAGAAGAAGCGCGGCTCACGAGCCTCGCTGTCGCGCTGGATACCGCTTGACCGATCCGGTTCACCATGGCACCGGGCGCACGGGTTCGAACCGTGTCGCCGTCGCGCGACCCCCAGCCCGTGTGCTGCTCGAGGTGTCGCTCGAGCAGACACCCCTCGTTTGGGCCGAGGTGTACGCACTATAGCACGGCCCGGGAACGCGGGGATAAGTCCGATCACGGTTAATCTGGATGGCCGTCAATCCCCGCGTTGTCGCCGCGTGTTAGACTGTCGGCATGGATCCGGATCAAGGCCCCTACCCCCACCACTCCAACGCAACGCTCGCCGTCATGAAACTGCTGGACCGGCATGGTGGATGCCTGCGCATCGGCTCGCTGTTGCGCACCTGCACGCTGCCGTGCGACGAGCTCTGCGCGACCCTCAACGACCTAGCCCAGCGCCGGTGCCTCGAGATCACCTGGCGGCGCACACCGCTCGCGGCCCTGCCGCCCCGCATGCGCAAGGTCGCGCGCGTCACGCTGACCAGCTTCGGTCGCTCCCGCCTGCCCGTTCCGTGGCAGTGGCCGCCGCCCCGCAAAGGACGCAGGTGGCGCAGCGGGTAGATTGAGTCAACCCCCGCATGCGGGGGGCAGACCCAACACAATTCGCGGACATTGCTTGGATTTGTGTTGGGTCATCGCTGACGCTCGATCCGACCTACGCACTACTGTCATGATTGAACGCCCCGACCTGCAGTGATCATGAGGGGTTGCCAGAAAATATTTGGGACCAGCGAGTCCCGACATTTCCTCCTACGCCGACCGATCCACTCTCGACATGCGAGCAATGTGCCCCTATGCTCCGCGCATTATTCAATCAGTCGATTGCGTTCTTGGGGTGTCGCCATGGGCAAGCTGAAAGGTACGCTTGTAGGAATACTAGTTGCCGCGCTCTTGGGTATCGCTGGCGTGGTTGTGGGTCTGCTGAACGAAGCACACCTCGAACTGTCGTTCGATAAGTTGAAAGGCTTCGATCCGCTCAACGTAGGAAGCTATAGGCACCTGCTTACATCGCTCCGCTTTGACATATCAGAAAGCGAGCCTCAGCATTTCAGAGCTTACTTCGGCGAAAATGTCGACACGCGAACGACACTCAGCGCTGCGGATTTGATCTACAAAAAGTTCAGATTCAGCAACAGAATTAAGGGCTCGCTATTTGACGAAAAGGAAGGCAAGTCGTTTGCGATTGGAGGCTATTATAACGACGAACGCTTGGTATTCTCCCATCGCGGGCAGATTAGTGGTGTGGGGATTTATATCCTGGAACGCTTTGACGAAGCGCCGCCGATGTATATGGGTTACTATGTGGCCGAGGATGTGAAGTTCGAAGGGACGAAGGATTATTGGACAGTGCAATGTCCAATAATAATAATAGAAGCTAAAATTGCTGCGCAGAAGTACCCCACTGCCCAGAAAGCCCGAGATGCTTTCCCTTTCTTAGGCACCCTGTGCGTCGAGTTCAAGTTGCCGACTGCACTTCGCAGAAAACCCAAGGCCTAGCGAGCAACGCCGTCACATCCGAAACACGCCCCACCGCATCTCCGGGATCGGCGCGTTCAGCGCCGCCGACAGCGCCAGGCCCACCACCCGCCGCGTCTCGCTCGGCGCGATGATCCCATCGTCCCACATCCGCGCCGTTGCGTAGTACGGGTGCCCCTCGCGCTCGTAGGCCTCCAGCACCGGCTGCTTGAAGGCGGCCTCCTCCGCCGCGCTCCAGGTCTTGCCCTCGGCCTCGAGGTTCTCGCGCCGCACGGTGGCCAGCACGCCCGCGGCCTGGGCGCCGCCCATCACCGAGATGCGCGCGTTGGGCCAGGTGAACAGGAAGCGCGGGCTATACGCCCGCCCGCACATGGCGTAGTTGCCGGCGCCGTAGCTGCCGCCGATGATCACCGTGATCTTCGGCACCTGGGCGCAGGACACCGCCGTCACCATCTTGGCGCCGTCCTTGGCGATGCCGCCGGCCTCCGCCGCCTTGCCCACCATGAAGCCGGTGATGTTTTGCAGGAACAGCAGGGGGATGCGCCGCTGGCAGGCCAGCTCGATGAAATGCGCGGCCTTCAATGCGGTCTCGGAATAGAGGATGCCGTTGTTGGCCAGGATCGCCACGGGGAGCCCCTCGATGTGGGCAAAACCCGTCACCAGGGTCTGCGCGTAGTTGGCCTTGAACTCGTCCAGCTCGGAGCCATCCACCAGCCGGGCGATGATCTCGCGGGTGTCGTACTGCGTCATCAGGGACGCCGGCACCACGCCGTCCAACTCGGTCGGGTCATAGGCCGGCGGCCGCGGCTCCCGCAACGCGATGTCGACCGTCTTGACCGTGTTCAGATTGGCTGCAATGTCGCGCACGATCTGCAGCGCGTGCTCGTCGTTCAGCGCATAGTGGTCCGCCACGCCCGACTGGCGCGTGTGCACCTCCGCCCCGCCCAGCTCCTCCGCACTCACGCTCTCCCCGGTCGCGGCCTTCACCAGCGGCGGGCCGCCGAGGAAGATGGTGCCCTGCTTCCTCACGATGATGCTCTCGTCCGACATGGCCGGCACGTAGGCGCCGCCCGCCGTGCACGAGCCCATCACGCAGGCGATCTGCGGCACGCCGAGGGAAGACAGCGTCGCCTGGTTGTAAAAGATGCGGCCGAAATGCTCGCGGTCGGGGAACACCTCGGTCCACACCGGCAGGTTGGCTCCCCCTGAGTCCACCAGGTAGATGCACGGCAGCCGGTTCTCGCGCGCAACCTCCTGCGCGCGCAGGTGCTTCTTCACCGTCATCGGGAAATAGGTGCCGCCCTTGATGGTGGCGTCGTTGCACACGATCACGCACTCGCGCCCCGACACCCGCCCCACCCCGGTGATGATCCCCGCGCCGTGGATGTCGCCCGAGTACATGGCTAGCGCCGCCAGCGGCGAGAGCTCCAGGAACGGCGAGCCCGGATCGATCAGCCGCAGCACGCGCTCCCGCGGCAGCAGCTTGCCGCGCGACGCATGCCGCTCGCGCAGCCGCTCCGGCCCACCCGCCGCGGCCTCGGCCCGCTTGGCGGCGAGGTCGGCCACCAGCGCCTGCATGGCCGCCGCATTGGCCTTGAACTCGTCGGACGAGGTGGAGATGGCTGTCTTGATCTTAGGCATGCGTTCCCCCGAATGGTGCTCGCAACCGGAGCACCAAGCCGCGCTTACGACTTGACATCCTCCAGGCGAATGCCCTTTCCGGCGCGCAGACTTTTGCGCGCGCTTTCGATGCGTCGCAGGAAGCGCTCATCATGTTGAAGCCGATACTCGAACCATTCGTCCTCCGACTTGAAGCCGATCAGCACACCCGCGGGCTTGCCGTGCCTCGTGATCACGATGTCCTGCTTTTCCGCCTCACGGAGCAAGTGCGAGAGATCGTCCTTCGCCTCAGACAGCGGGACTTCCTTCATTCGGGCTTTCCGAACTGTTTCAGCCATGCCTCGATCTCCGATTTCGTCATGATCGCCAGTATCTCAACGGTCTCGCCCGACACATCATAGAACACTCGAACGTCTCCAACGCGCAGCCTGTACTCGGGTTGGCGCAGGCCGCGCAGCCGCTTGATCCGACTGCGACTCGTCTTTCTCGGATCGTGCATCAGGTGTGTCGCCAGCGCGTCGCGCACCTCAGCGCGCAAATGCGCCTTGAGACTTTTCAAGTCCTCGACGGCCTGCGGAGCCAAGACAATGGCGAAGGGCATTCTGGCCAGATAATAGCCAGAATACCTGCGGCGTCAAATCCGCGCGGATGTGCCGTGTTGATGCAAGATCACTCCGGCAGGAACTTCATGGCCACGCCGTTGATGCCGTAGCACCCGCCGCAGCCTCGGCGCGCTTGGCAGGGCGGCACACTCAACATGTCATCCCGGGATTTATTCCCGGGATCCACGGTCCAGCGTACTCCCCGCGTTGAAGTTGTGCACAATGCGAAACCGCGGGCGTCTGCGGCACACTGGATCCCGGCGATGAACGCCGCGATGACACGCGCGCTACGTCTTCCCTTCGCCGCCTTCGGTCGGCCCGCCGGCATCCTTCCACCCCTTGAACCCGCCCAGCATGTGCGCCACCGGCTTCAGCCCCATATCCTGCGCCGTCTTGGCGGCGAGTGCGGAGCGCAGCCCGCCGGCACAGAAGAACACGAACTTCTTGTCCTCGGCGAAGATCGGCTTGAAGTAGACGCTTTCCGGATCGATCCAGAACTCCAGCATGCCGCGCGTCATGCGGAAGGCGCCCGGCACCTGGCCATCGCGCTCCAGCTCGCGCGGATCGCGCAGGTCCACCAGCACCACGTCGTCCCGCCCGTGCAGCTTGACCGCGTCGGCCGGCTCGATCTCCTCGATCTCGCGCTTGGCGGCCTCCACCATGGATTTCACGCTCTTGGTAATCTTCTGCGGCACGGCTACCTCCCATTGCTCGACCAGGCCCGCTCGGGGCTGCAGCGCGCCGGCGACCTTGGAAAAGGCATACGCCAGGCGCCCTCGCAGCGCCACGTTTGCATGGCTAGCATGCCGCAGAATCTGATAGCACGCGTGCCCATGCTCGCCCGCCTCTCGGTCGCCGCCCTGGTCTTGACGCTCGCTGCCTGCGCGGCCGCGGTCCCCGGCTATACCCCGCCGTCGTTCAAGGAGCAGAGCAAGCTCGCCAAGCCCCTGGAAAGCGGCGATATCGCTGCTGACGGCCGCTATCACATGAGCGAGACCGAGAAGGCGATGGACTGCCGGCGCCTGACCGGCTCCATGCAGATCACCCTTGCCCGGCTGAAGGACTCCCGCGGCCGGCCGGACCCCTCGGCGCTGGCGTCCTCGGCGCAGAAGACCGTGGCGCCGGTGCTGGGCGGCTCGACCGTCGGCGCGGATCGCCGGGCGGAGTACGCGCGCGAGCGTGCCAAGCTCGACGCCTACAATCGCGAGCTCACCGCCAAGGGCTGCAAGACGCTCGACATCGACGCCGAGCTCAAGCGCCCCCCGGAAACCCTCGGCAAGAAATACTAGAGCTCCGACCGTCATTCCCGCCAAGCGGAGCGCAGAGCGGGAATCCAAGGCAGCGGGTGAGCTGGTGGATGGATTCCCGCTTTCGCTGCGCTCGCGGGAATGACGGCATTCTCGCTCCGGGGATGCTCCCCGAGGCGCTGCCAATCTCCCGTTGCGCATCGATGTGGCACGCGGGCTATACTCGCCGGCGCACTGACGCCAGTCTAAGCTAGGGGGATCGCCTCATGCACTTCGGCCAGTTCAACCTGATGGGATATCGCACCCCCGGCACAAAGGCGCACGAGCTTTACGACAACGCCGTCGAGCAGGTGAAGGCGGCGGAGGCCAACGGTTTCGAGATCGCCTGGTTTGCCGAGCACCATTTCTCCAACTACTGCGTGTGCCCCTCGCCGCTGATGATGCTGGCCCGCCTCGCCGGCGAGACCAGGCGCATCAAGCTCGGCTCCGCCGTGGTGGTGACGCCGCTCTACGAGCCCGTGCGCCTCATCTCCGAGATCGGCATGGTCGACGCCTTGACGCACGGCCGGCTCGTGCTCGGGGTCGGCAGCGGCTATCAGCCCTACGAGTTCGAGCGCTTCGGCGAGGCGCTGGAGGAGTCCGTGCCGAAGCTGTTCGAGTTCATGGAGATGCTGGAGCTGGCCTTCACCCGCGATACCTTCAGCTACCACGGCCAGCACTACCGGCTGCCCGAGACGCACATCGCCTCGCGCCCCATGCAGCAGGGACTGCCCGAGATCTGGGTCGCCGGCGACAACCCGCTGCTGCATCAGCTGGCCGCACGCAAGGGCTGGACGGTGATGCTGACGCCCCGCCACGCCACCGTCCCGCAGCTGCTCGAGGCGCGCAACCGGCTCGCCGCCACCTACCAGTCCCAGGGCCGCGACGGCACGCGCGTCGCCATCGCGCCGCTGCGGCACGTGTGCATCACAAACAGCAAGGCGGAAGCCGCCAGCTTCATCGACAACGCGCGCCACCAGATCCGCCTGTCGCAGAGCCTGCGCCACCGCGAGGAGCTGCTCGACGGCACCATGCTGGTGGAAAAGACCTACAAGGGCGAGCCGCCGGTCGAGGAGTACGCGCAGCATGTGATGATCGGCGACGCCGAGACCGTGGCGGAGCGGCTGGCCGCCACCATCCGCGCCGCGCGCCCCTGCCACATGCTGCTGCACTTCCAGGCCGGCGCCTCGCCGCAAAAGCTGGCGCTGCGCTCGATCGAGCAGTTCGCCATGCGCGTGCGTCCGATGCTAGAGAAGGAGCTGGGACCGCTGGACCAGCTCGGCGTCGGGCGGATGGTCTGATGTGCCTGCGCCCCTCACGGCGCTGTCGCGCATTCTTCACTATCGAAATTGCGGCTAGAACGGCCGCTGCAATCGGCATCCAGCTCAAAGGTTCAGGGCTTTGCTGCCCAACTGCGCCAGCCGCTCAGTGCGCTCTTTCAGCGCAGCAACATCCCATTCGGACCGCGCCGCGACGTCCTGGGCCCCCTTGAATCTACCACCCAACGTGAGATAGGCTTGTGCTTTCGCATCCCATTCAGAGTTGCCGACATCGTGGTTCATCTGTTTCGGAATTATGCATAGATTGCCAATCCGATTGGTCCAGTATTCCAGTTCTTCTGGTGTACCGTTGCGGAGCCAGGCGCCTTGGGGCGTCTGAGGCAAAATGTGTTCGACACTCGCATCGTCTGTGCAGTCCTTCGGGAGCGATGTTCCCCATTGCAGGGTTTCGAGCCAGCGCGCTATCGCGCCACGCTTTTCATCACCAATGAGAGGTCCCAGAAGGGCCTTGCGCGCCTTTTCCTTGATGGCTCGCGAAAAAGTCAGGGCACCGTAAGGGCCGCCGACGCGGAATCGGAAGGGATCCAGCCCTTGCGCGAGTTGCTCTATAGCGGTGTTGAAGACTTCCTGCCGCCTACGCTGACCCCAATCCGCCAGTTCCATGATATATGATGCGCGCTGCAGGCTGTGAACAAACCGGAACCAAATGTGTTGATCGTTCTTCGCCGCAAGGCCTAGCGCCAGAAGCGCGGGCTGCCAATCCTTCCATTCCAAGAAGGAGAGCTGGCGGAACGCAATATCTGCGCCCCGCGCTACGTCCTGCCACAAGTGGTTCCGAGTAGTAAGGAATATATCTGACAACTCTTTCAGCTCATTCGAGACCCAATCGATAATCGTGTCCGCATCGGTCGTCTCTCCGAACATTTCGATTAGCAGCTCACCGGGCGAAGACGTATCCTCTGGCCGGCGCTTAAATATTTCGACGGCCTGCAAAAACTCATCGAACTTGGGTCGCAATTTACGCTGCACATCGCGAAACTGCGTCGCTATCATCTCGCTGGCTTTTCCGGGCTTGCGCTGATTTACATACTCGACGAACTGCCCCTTCAGGATATCACCGATTTCGAGTCGCAGACCTCGAGCATTCGCGGACACGAATATCTGATAGGCTAGGGAACGATCGGTCACCTCGGTTATGGAGATCACGACCTTTGTCGATAAGAAACTCAGGAAGGCTCGGCGTCTCGAATCCGTCCACGGTGATATCTCGACTTCGAAGAATGAGCGCGCTTCGCGCATTCTGCGGTCCCCGTCCGTCAGACCCGTGTTCCTCAAGCTCAGGCGCGCACCTTTTTCGCGTGCCAGGATCGTAGCAAGGGACCCAGCGTTCGTTCGAGCCTTCAGCCGTGGCAGGCCGCCATCGCCCATGAGCAGCGCTGCAATGGGGGCGAGCTCGGCGGCATCGGCACCTTCCCAGGTATCTCGAAGCACCGCGAGCAATAGCGCGAGCGACGTGAACCGTTGAAAGCCATCGTAGATAAAATACTGCTCCTTTGCTCGCGGCCTTTGGAGGAGAACGACACTCCCAAGAAAATAATACTCTGGCGGGTCTAGGCGTCGCCTCTGGGACCTGGCCGCAGAGATACGCGCGCCATCCAAGGTTTGGCCATCTTTCGAGACATCGTCCTCTTGTGGGTCGGGGGCGTCGGCCGTCGCGTCCTCTTTGCGGGGGCCAGGATCGTTTCCTGTCCGCCGAAAAGCCGAAAGCAAGTCATCCAAGAGTTGACTTGTCTGCGCGGTGGTCCACTGGAACTCGCGTTGCACCGTTGCAGGCTCGAATGATCCCAACTGGAGAGCCTCGGAGATCGTGTGCGTTTTGGATTGTATCATCGTCCGTAATACTCTCCGCTGGAAATGCGACGTGAATGGATCACCAAAGTAAGCTAGAAGGCTAGTCGATTTCAGCATGGCTGCCGATGGCTGGGCGCACCGGGCAATCTGGGACGTACAGTAAGCCCACCGCGTCTGGTTTCGCAACCGTATCCTGGCTGACCCGATCGCCGCATGTGCGTCCGATGATCGAAAAGGGGTTGGGGCAACCCAGCAAGCTGGGCATCGAGTGGCGCGCCGCGTAAGATGTGACGAGGGCCCAACGACTTGAGTACGAGGAGACCGCCGCGTGGCAGCAGAGGGACACATGGTAGGGACGTGGAAGCCGATTGCCGACTATGTCGAGCCGAGCTGGGACAAGGTCGCAGACGTCGCGCCCATGCTGGTCTGGCGCCCGCGCAAGGGCGCCGCGTTCGGCTACATCCGCGACGGGGAGCTGTTCGACGCCAAGTGGGTCTATATATGCGACGCCAACAAGGTCTCGCACTTTTCGCACGTGAGCGCGCCGGATGAAAAGGTGGTTGAGCTGGATGCCTTTCGCGCGCGCGACGGCGAGCGTCAGGGATAGCGTTGCGATGATCACGTGGACGCCGATCGAGGAGTACGTGCAGCCGGACTTCGATCTCCCCGAGAGCAAGCAGTATCCAACCTTGTTCTGGGCCGACGGTGTGGGGCCCGTGCTCGGCCATCTCAAGGACGGCGAGTTCTGGGCCGAGGACTGGGAGGAGACCTACGAGATCCGGCCCACGTGGTATTGTCGCGTCCGCCCCCCGCAGCAAAGGCCGGTGTAGCCCCCCGGTGTAGCCCACATGGACGAGACCACGATCGACCGCGCAGCGATGGGACGCCTGGCCGGCGCGCTGGCGTTCATCTGCGGCGCGGACCATCCCACGACGGTCGCCCTCAAGGCGGCCGCGGAGAGCGGGTCCGAGCGCGACATCAAGAACGCCCGTGCGCTGTTCCTCCGGCTGAAGCCGAGCGAGCGCAAGGCCGCGCTCATCATGCTGGGCGATTGATCACGCCGGCGGGCGTATGTTCCCGCGCGGGCCGCCACAGCCGCGTCACCAGGTTGCGCTATCGCGTCGCATTCGGGCCACACAACGCTCACCGTCGAAGTTGCACGGGAGCGAAAATGGCATAGGCTGTCAGAGCTTCTCGCGGGAGCAGACCATGCAATACATATGCGACGCCGCTGCCAACACGTGGTTCCGGATCGAGACGCAGGCGGAAGCCGCCATGGAATCGGCGGCCATGAACCACGCGGTCGAGAAATATTTCCGCCAGGCATACGAGGCCGCGGCCGGCTCCTATGTGCCGCCGCGGTCGAGCCTCTACATCGAGCAGAACATCGGCCTGAAGGCGCACATCCAGCGCGCGATGCCGATGTTCCTGACCCTGCGCGACGGCGAGGGCAAAGCTCTCGTCACGGCGATGCTGCCGCCCGCCGGGCAAGACGAGAAGACGTCCCGGCCGATCATCGTCGGCTTCGAGAACACCGATCCCTACCCCGACCACGGCGAGGCCATCCGCCTGCTCGGAGCGCACTTCGGCCTCGAGCTCGACCCCGTCCGCTGCTACCCCTATCGGCGCGAGTGATCGGCGCGCGCCGCCCGCTGCAACTTGGCGCGCCCACCCCCTACCGTTCGGCGATCGCCTTCAGGTTGGCGAGGCCGGCCTCGAAGTCCGTGCCGACCATGCGGTCCATATTGAAGACCACGTGCATGATCTTGGCGACGTAGGGAACGGGTCCGTGCATCGCCCACGTCACGTTGGTGGCGTCGCCGCGCGGCTCCAGCGTGAACTCGACGATGTTGTGGGCCTCGAACGGCTTGGCGAAATCCAGCTTGAGCACGACCTTGGAGGGCGGAGACGTGTCGGCGATCTCCATGCGACCCTGGCCGACGTTCTTGTCGCCGTCCCACTCGTACACTGCGCCCTTGCCGTTGGCGGCGCCGCTACGCGTGCGCTTCATCGCCGGGTCCTTCTTCTCGTAGGGCGACCAGGCTCCCCAGTTGTCGAAGTCATTGATGAGGGGGAAGATCTTCTCCGGCGGCGCCTGGATGCTCGCCGTGCGGTGGACGCGGAAGGTGTCGGGCTTGGTCGCAGCCATCACGAGAATGGCTGCGAGCGGCACGACGACCAGAGCGACGACGACGATGATGATCTCGAGCATTGATCCCTCCTGCCTCACGCCTTGGCCAGGTAGTCCGCCAGCTGGTCGAAGGTGCCGCCGAAGCCCTGGCGCATGGAGTCGAACATGCGTGCGAAGGTCTCGAGCTCTTCCTCAGTGGCGTTGATGGGCCCACCGCGCAGCGTGAGCATAGTCTTGCTGCCCTGCTCGGTGAGGGTCAGCGTGTTCAGCACCTCGAGCGGCCAGGTCTGGTTGAGCTGACTGAACGGCGCGCGCGTGATGCCGCCGTCCGGGTCAGAAAACGAATTGACGAACACGAGCCGCTCTGGCGCCGCGATCTCGCGATAGATGAACCGGCCCCACATCTCGGCGCCTGTCCTGAACTGCATCACGTAGTGAAAGATGCCGCCCGGCCGCACGTCCAGCTTGGCCACGCGGATCTTGCAGCCCTTCGGCCCCCACCATTGCGCCAGGCGCTCGGACTCGGTCCACGCCTTCCAGACGAGCGCGCGCGGCGCATCGAACACGCGCGTGATGACGAACTCCGGCGCCGCGGCGCCCGTGCTGTTTGTGGTCTTTGCCGTGCTCATGTCTCTCGCGCTCCTGGCCGCGGCGAAGCCCGGTTACTTCTTCTTCGCCGGCAGCGGCGCGTTCATCATCCAGCGATGGCCGAACGGGTCGCTGAGCATGGCAAAGCGCGCCTCCCAGAACATGTCCTGCGGCTCCTGGATGCTCTTGCAGCCAGCTTCCTTGGCACGGCGGTAAGCCGCGTCGACGTCGGCGGGCTTGGTGTAGTGCAGCGCCACCGCGACGGGCGCCAGTTTCTTAGGGCTCGGCGGATCTACCGCGCCATCCTGCTGGTACTCCTCGAACCAGTCGGACAACAGCACCCTGCCGCCGTTGATCGTGATGTCGGCGTGCAGCAGGCGCTTGCCGTCCTGTGCCGGCATGCGCATGTTTTCCTTGGCGCCGAACGCCTTCTTGTAGAAGTCGACGGCCTTGGCGGCGCCCTTCACCGTCAGATAGGGGGTCAGCGGCGGCATCGTCTCTTGCTTGGCCATGGCTTGTCCTTTTGCTGTTGACGGTTCACGGTTCACGGTTCACGACATCGTGGCGAGGTGGGCGCGGCGCATCGAGGACGCAGGCGATGACGATCCTGCGCTCCTCCGCCGCCGCGACGGTCTAGCTCTTGCCGCCACGCTTCTTCTCCTTGGCTTGCAGCTCGTACAGGTAGTCCTCGAGGCGATCGAGGCGGGCCTCCCAGAGGCGGCGATACGCCTCGAGCCAATCGTCAACGTCCTTGAGGGCGGCCAGTTCGATCCGGCAGGGCCGCCATTGCGCCTCGCGGCCGCGGGCGATGAGACCGGCGCGCTCCAGCACCTTGAGATGCTTGGACACGGCGGGGCCGCTCATCTTGAAGGGCTTGGAGAGCTCGCTGACCGTCGTTTCGCCGAGCGCGAGCCTTGCCAGAATGGCGCGGCGCGTCGGGTCGGCGAGGGCCGAGAACGTAGCGCTGAGGCGATCGGTCGGCATGGCGTCTGGTACCGATTGGTTATCTAACCGTTAGGTTAACTACGAGCGCCCACCGCGAGTGTCAAGCCCCCGCAGGGCAGAATTCTCCGGCATTGCAGAGCAAACGCGCCAGCCAATTGGGGTGCTAGCTGTGTAATCCGGATTGTGCCGTCGCTCTAGCTTGCGGAATTCTGCGCGCCGATCGGCACAAAGCCGATATTGGGGACCATCTTCCCGGTTCGGCCATCCATGACCTCACCGTTGTAGTCGACCTCTCCGCAGGCCTCCGTCACCCGCTCTACCTTCGTGAACACGTCGAAGTAGGCGATGCGGCTGTAGACGTAGACTTTGGCCGTTCGGCCGCGCAAGGCGATGTATTCCTGTTCGTTCAACCCACGGGGTGCGGTGGTGATTGTCATCCCGGGCCCGATGGAAGTGCTCAGAGGGATGCGGGACGGCGCATAGACGAACGTGGGCACCGGGTCACCCGCGCCAACCATCTTGTGCTCGATAAAGGCTTCAGTCCTGATTGCTGGACTTCGCCCCGTGTTTTGCCACCCCATTCGGATCATCAGCCCATTCTTGAATGGCACGCCATCTATGTCCCCACTCACAACGTTGCCAGTGTGGAGTCCAACATGGGACATCCACGCACGCTCGGTGTGGACGGCGGCTTGAGCCGCGGACGCAGCACGTGCGGCGGCGAAGGCCGCCCATCCTGTGAACACCAGAGACAGAGCAAGCAATACCGAACCAACTACATTGATGAGGTTCTGCTTTTCCACCGCATCTGCCATGCGCCTCTGTTCGTACAGATCGGCCTTCTCATGCTCGTTGCAGGTGGCGCAGCCTTGCTCTTGCACGCTGGACTTGGGTACATCTTTCTTGGTGGCGGCCACGCGATCGGCGCGGTCCTTGTCATCGGCGGTCCTGTCGGCTTGGCCGCTGGGTGGCAACTGATCAAGTGTAACTCGATCCGGCAAGTTGGCGGCGAGCATTAGCGCGCCGACGATCGCAATCCACACGTACACCAATGGGTTCTTGAGCATCGGCACTCCCCAGCCCTCGCATTCCTCACAATAGGTGGGCCGGCGCCGGAACGCATCAATCCGGCCTTGGCGGCGCCGGCGTAATCAGGTCGAGACGGCCGCCGCACCCTCCAACGCCACCGGCTCGGGAATGCGCGGCAGGTCGCGGGCGCGCTTGATGAGCGCCACCTGGCGCGGGGCGGACAGGCCGCGGATCATCACCTCCTCGCAGAGGAAGCCCTCGAGGCCGAGGCCGGCGCGCTCCAGCACGTCGGCGGCGACGATCAGCTGGCACTCCCGCTCCTTGGTCAGCGCCTCGAGTCGGCTCGCGGCGTTGACGGTGTTGCCGATCACGGTGACGGAGGCCGTGTGCGCGTGGCCGATGTGGCCCACCACCAGCGGCCCGACGTCGAGCCCCATGCCGACCCTGAGCGGCCGGCCGATCTCGTCCATGATCTCGTGATTGAGCCGGTCGAGCGCGATGTCGATGTCGCTTGCCGCGCGCAGCGCCTGCCGGCAGGCGGCCTCCTGGCCGTCACTCGCGCCGAAGATCGCCATCAGCCCGTCGCCCAGATACTTGTCGATGACGCCGCCGTGGCGCTGGATGGCCTCCCCCACCTCGGCGAACAGCC
>Ga0247727_10005471_pt1 | contig 25743 bp, 19 predicted proteins | sample WisWelCaveWW1625_FD_202498 | JGI IMG/M metagenome (GOLD analysis project Ga0247727, IMG submission 202498) | Biofilm microbial communities from Wishing Well Cave, Virginia, United States - WW16-25 | ecosystem: Environmental > Aquatic > Deep subsurface > Groundwater > Cave microbial mat | place...
AGCGTCAAGCCATCTATGCCCGGCATCACCAGGTCCTGCAAGATCACCGTGGGCTTGATCTGCTCGGCGATGGTCATGGCCTCGCGGGCTTCGGCGCAGTAGTGAAAGTCTATGTCTGTCTCCCCGGCCAGCGCCCGGCGAATGGCTTCGCAAACCATGGCCTGGTCGTCCACCAACAAGACCATCACATGGTAATCCGGCCCAGCCCTTTGTTCCTCTCGTGTGCTCACGTTGTCGGTTCGTCCGGTATGACAGTTCGTTGTGCCAAGGGCAGTGTCAAGAGAAAGGGCTGGGTTCTTCAGCCATGGTGGTTCAGTCTGGGGTCTTAAGGCTCGAGTCTAAAGTCTAAAGTCGGCCAGTTGGCTCCGTGACCTTAGCGTTCAGACTTTAGACCCGGGACTTTAGACGGGATCATATTCGTCAGCCGCCGGGCGATTTTGTCCAGTCCCAAAATCTCACCGCCAGCGTTCAACTCCGCGGCCGCCTTGGGCATGCCATACACCGCGCTGGTTGCCTGATCCTGGACGATCGTGCGGCAACCGCGGTCCCGCAACACCTTCAACCCCTCCGCGCCGTCCCGGCCCATCCCCGTCAACAACACCCCGATCACCGCGCCCGGCCAGTGCGGCCCCACGCTCTTGAAAAACACATCCACCGACGGCACGTAGGAAGCTCCCGCCGGATGCGGCGTGTAACCCAGCCGCCCATCCGCCCGCAAAACCAAATGCTCCTCACCCCCGGCCAACATCGCCACCCCCGCCACCGGCCGATCCCCCTCCGCCGCCAGCCGCACCCCCAACCCCGTGTGCTCCCGGAGCCACTCCGCCAACCCCGGCGCAAACTGCGCGTCCACGTGCTGCACGATCACGATCGCTGCCGGAAACCCCACCGGCAACCCGCCCAAAATCCTCGCCAACGCCGCCGGACCCCCCGCCGAAGCGCCGATCACCACCAGAGACCGATCCGTCCCCAGTCTGGAATCCTGGGTCCCGAATCCGGAGTCCGGAATCCTGGCCCATCGCGAACCGGACTGCGGACCCAGGACCAAAGACTTGGGACCCGGTTCGACCCCCAGCAACCGCCGGATCGTCTCCACCTTCGCCAACAGCCCGCGCGCATCGGGTTGAGCGTTGAGGGCTGAGGGTTGAGGGTTGGGACCGAGCACGGGTGTATTCACCGCGTCCAACGCCCCCGCCCCCATCGCCTCGAACACCCGCGAGGCATGATCCGCCACACTCGCCGTCACCACCACAATCGCGCACGGCGACTCGGCCATGATCCGGCGCGTCGCCTCCACCCCATCCATCCGCGGCATGATCAAATCCATCAAAATCAAATCCGGCCGGTCCCGCGCACACCGCGCCACCGCCTCCACCCCGTCCAGCGCGACCCACGCCACCTCATGCTCGCCCGCCGCCCGCAACACCCGGCGCATCGCCTCCACCGCCATCACCCTGTCGTTGACAATTCCAATTCTCATGTTGGCCAAGGCAAAATTAAAAATCAAAAATTAACAATGGCGGGCCCCTGGTTTTCATTTTTAATTTTGAATGTTTCATTTTCAATTCACCCCTCCGGCTCACCAATCAAATCCACCACCGCCTGCAACAACGTCTCATCATGAAAACTCCCCTTGGTCAGATAATAATCCGCCCCCGCAGCCAACCCCCGCAACCGATCCTCCTCCCGATCCTTGTAAGACACAATCATCACCGGCAAGGACTTCAACTGCGCATCCCGCTTGATCAACTGCGCCAACGCGATCCCATCCAACCGCGGCATATCCACATCCGTGATCACCAGATCATACACCCCCGAGCGCACCGCATGCCAACCCTCCATCCCATCCACCGCCACATCCGCCAGATAACCCCGGCTCTGCAACAACTTCCGCTCCAACTCCCGCACCGTCAGCGAATCATCCACCGCCAGAATCCGCTTTTTCCGGGCGGCCAGGGGCGAAGGGCCAGGGGCCAGGGGCGAGGGGCCCGTGGCCAGGTGCCGCTCGATCGAACGCACCAGATCCTCCACATCCACGATCAACACCGGCGACCCATCCGCCATCAACGCCGCCGCGCTGATATCCGGCAACTTGCCCAACCGCTCATCCAACGGCTGCACCACCAACTCCCGCTCCCCCAAAAACCGGTCCACCACCAACCCGTAACGCGCACCCCGCCCGCCCAACACCACCACCGCCAAATCCGAAGCGCTCGGAACCGGTGCCGCGGAGCCATGGCGCGCGGAGGAGTGAATGGGTCCACCCCCAGCGGCGGAGGACGGGCCCAGCGGGGCAAAGGGCAGCGGCGAATCAGAGAAACGGTGAGCCGGCGACTGCGCCGACTCGTGCGGCAACAGCGCGCCCCCGCTGGCCACCTCCAACACCGCCTGCGCCGACACCAAACCAATCTGGGCCGCGGCGCCGGGTGTGGCGCCGTCTCCCAACGAGAAATGCCAACGCCCGCCCAGCCCTTGCACCAGTCGGCAGTCCTGCGGCTCTCCTCCCAGGTCCGGAGTCCGGCCCCGAAAGCCGGCTCCGGAGTCGGAGGTCCTACCCGCTCGCTGGGCCGCTGGCGCACCCAGGACCAAAGACTCAGGACTGGGACACGGCAACCGCACCGTCCGCGCCATCTGCGCCAGCGGAATGGCATACGGCTCGCCCCCCACCTCCACCAACAACGCCCGCAGCACCGACAACGTCAACGGCAGTTGCAACGTAAACGTCAGCCCTGGCAACGCGGTTGAGAGTTGAGGGTTCAGAGTTGAGGGCCGAGTCTCCAGTCTCTCAACTCCTCGCCTCACCCGCACACTGCCCCGCACACTTCGGACCATGTTCTGCACCACATCCAACCCCACCCCCCGCCCCGAAATCTCCGTCACCGCCTCGCGCATCGTGAACCCCGGCAAAAACAAAAATTCCAACAGTTCCCCCACCTGCATCTGCCCGACCATGGCTTCCGCCCCAGCCCTTGCTCCCGCCAGTTCCGAGTCTCCCCCAGGTGCCGTCGGTCCTCCGGTCAGAGTGTCGTTTCCGGTTCTCTGGAGCAGGAGCTGGGTCAACTGCCGCTCCACCACCGCCTGCCGCAACTCCTCCACCTCCACTCCCGCCCCATCATCCGACACCACCACCTGCAACATCCCGGCACTGTGCCGCGCCTCCAGCCGGATCACCGCCTCAGCCGGCTTGCCCCGGCGCAACCGCTCCTCCGGCCCCTCGCATCCGTGATCCACCGCGTTCCGCAACAAATGCCCCAACGGCGTCTCCAGCCGGTCCAGAATGTCCCGATCCACCGGCGTCTCCTCCCCCACCATCTCCAGCCGCACCTGTTTGCCCAGCGACCGCGCCAAATCCCGCACCAGCCGCGGAAACCGCCGCACCCCCTCGCCAAACGGCCGCATCCGCGTCCGCAACACCTCCAAATAAAGCCGGGAGGACAACTGCGCCGAACGCCGATCAAACCCATCCAATTCCTCCAACCGCTCCTCCAGAAACCGCCTCATCTCCCCCGCCTGCCGCAACAGTTCCGTCCATCCCGCCTCAGCCCCACTCGGTCTTGAGTCGCTCGTCCGAAGTCCGGACTCAGGACCAAGGACCAAGGACTCAGGACGGTTTTTCATCCCACGGAGCGCGCGTTCCAAATCCGATTGCATTCGTTTGAGCCGCTGCATCGCATCGGAAAACGGTCGCAGCCAGCGCGACTCCACCAGCGTCTCACCCGCCAACCCCAGCAGCCGATCCAGATTCTCCGCCGCCAGCCGCAGCACTCGCTCCGGCGACTCGGGTTTTCGCCCAGCACTGGCGCGCAAGCGCTGGGCAGCTTCGGCGGGAGGCCCGCCAGTCCTCCGCGCTTCGCTTATGGAGGGCGGTTCACCGGATTTTGTTTCCGTTGGCCAGGATGGCTGGTCCAATGAGGCGGCCGGTTCGGGCGCCTCGGAAGGCGGTGACGGCGTGGCCACCCAGCCCTTGCTCCTGCCACTGGTGCCGCTTTCCGGTGTTGGAGTCCCCGGCTGCTCTCCGCTCTGGAGCAAGGGCTGGGTTGAAGGTTCCGCTGGCGGCGCCGCGGTCAAAGTCGGCTCCCGCTCCGATATCACGGCCATCAGCGACTTCAGCAAGCCGTCCAATTCCGCCCCGTGCTCATGCTCCCACGTGCGTAGTTCAGGGTCCGCGCGTTTGGAAATCTGAAGCAGGGCATCCACACCGCGCAACAAGACATCAATCTGCGGCCGGCGGAATAGAACTGCTTCCCGTTGTGCCGCGACAAAGCAATCCTCCATGGCGTGCGCGATGCGCACGGCGCTCTGGAGGTTCACAATGCGAGCGGCGCCCTTGAGGGAATGGGCGGCGCGCATGAGGGCCTCGAGTTCCGCGGGCGTACTCGCACCGCGGGCCTCCATGGCCAGCAGCCCGCTCGTCAGAATCGCCGCCTGGTTCTCCGCCTCCACCTGGAACAACTCCAGCATCGAGAGGTTGCTCAAATCATCAGGTTTCCCCTTTTTCATGCGAGGCGGCGGTTCAACGCCGCAAATAGCGGCTCGGGATTCAGGAAGCCGACCGTGATGTCCCGCCACGGAAACACACCCTGGGCATACGCGGCCGCGCTTCTGGCAATGGTCGCGGGCGGTTCGCGCAATTCCCCATGTTGAAATCGGTGAACGCCATGAACTTCATCCACCGGCACCGCCAAGCGCTTGCCATCCCAGCTGGTCACCAGCAAACGATCGAATGCTCGGCGCCCGGCGTGCTGCGGCAGGGTCTGTTCCAGCCCGAACAAACGGGCGACCGAAGCGCAGATCAACAGCTCGCCGCGAATGTTGACCAGCCCGAGCGCCACGCTCCGCCGGCGATGCGGGAAGGTGTGCATCACCCGGCGTTCCGCCACTTCCTGCAAGGCCGTGGTCGGCAGCGCAAGCCATTCCCAGCAAACGCGGAAAACGACCACGGAGATTCTGGCAGGCGTTGTCGTTGTCTTTTTCGCGGCGAAGTGTTGCGTCCATTCACGCCGGTGTTCGGCTGTCAGCGGACGATCCAACAACTGCAGGCCCGCGGCGGAATAGACCGGGCAGTTGCGGCAGTGAATGAACTTCTGCAATTCGCGGCAGGTCGCATTGCCCTCCACGCCAATGGTGTTCCAGCAATCGTGGACTTGCGCTGGCAAGGCGGCGCCGGTCACCGCGGGCATCAACTCGGCCACACAGTTTTCTTCTGGGGTGCTGTCGAATCGCTTCAAGGTTCAGTCACGTCGTTTTTACCCGGCCAGCCCGGCGTTTGAATGTCCGCGCGCCGGCAGTATCCCCGTTCTTCTCCAGTAGCAGCGCCATCTGCCACAGGCTTTCGTAGTGGTTCGGATCGAGATACAAGGCCCGGCGATAACAATCCGCTGCCTCAGGATCGCCGCCCGCGTCGCGCACCAAACCCAGCAGGTAGTACACTTGTGCTGATGGCCCGCAATCGCGGAGGTGGGTTTCGCACATCTCGGCCGCTTCCTCAAGCTTGCCGGCGTCGGCAAGCGTCCGCGCTCTTTCCAATTCGCTTCGCTCCCGCGGCTCGTGAGGGTCCAGCGGCCGGCTGGAAGTTTGCTCGGCAAGCGAGGGTGGTGTCGCCGGAGCCGCCTCGATAGAAAATCGCGTCGCTGCGGCATGTGTCCGCGTCACGCGCGCACGCCGGGTTGCGGCAAACGTTGCCGAAGCCCCGGCTTTCCGGCAGGCGAATGCCATCGGCAGGTTCGCGGACACAAACCCGTTTTCCAAGACCACTGGCAATTCAGCCGCGCCAACGAAGAGCACGCCGTCGGGCGCCAGCAGGTCACGGATCGTCTTCACCGCGCGCGCCTGTGTCGCCCTATCGAAGTAAATGAGCAGGTTGCGGCAAAACAGAAAGTCATAAGGCTCACGGCCCGAACTGAAGCCGCCGTCCAACACATTGCCTTGAGTAAACCGCACGCAGTTGCGCACCTTTGGCCGGAGAACGTAGCCTTCCTTGGATGGCTGGAAATGCCGGTCGCGGTAAGCGAGGTCCTTGCCGCGAAAGGAGTTTTTTCCATAGACACTCCGGTGCGCGTGCGCCAGGGCGCGGCTGCTGATGTCCGTTGCCTCGACGGAAAAGCGCCCAGGAGGAACGAACGCATCGAGCAATGCCATCGCCAAGGAATAGGGTTCCTCCCCGCTCGAGCAGGGCAGGCTCAACAACCGCATCTGACCGACCGCATGTCGCGGCAACCAGTCGAGCAAAGCCAATTGGACCAGCGCATTGAACGACTCGCGGTCACGGAAGAACCATGTCTCGGTCACCACCACGGATTCAACGAGTGCTTCCCACTCCCGGGACGATGCCGCCAGGTGCCGCGCGTATGCTTCCAAGTTTTTCAGGCCAAGGTTTTTCATGCGCAGCCGCAGCGTCCTCTCAATCAGCGACGACCCAACCGAGGCGGCGTCCAGGCCGATTTCCTGCCGGAGCCGGCTGGTCACTCGCGTCACCCAGCCCTTGCTCCCGTCAGGGGCCAAGCTTTCCTGCGGTGGTGGATTCATGATCCCAAGGGGCTCGCGGAGGCTTGGAGCAAGGGCTGGGCTTGACATGTTCGCATGGCATTTTCCATCAGCCCCGCCAGCCGGGCCGTTTGCATCAACTGGATCACGCCTTGTTCGTCCATGATAACCGGGCCGAGATGCGCCGCCTGGCCCGGTCCAACGCCCAGCAGATCACGTTCGTCACGCCGGAATACCCTCGTCGCCTGCTCGGCGATCAGCCCCAGCAATTGCCCAGCCCTTGCTCCTGTCAGGGGTGAAGCTTCCCGATGTGCCCCGGAGTCGGAGGCCGCCTCTCTACGGCCAAGAGCCGGATTGACGATAATGATCCGGGTGCTCAGTTGTTCCCGGGCTGGACGACCCAGAGTCAGTTCGCAGAGGTCCAGGACGGGAACCGGCTGGCCGCGATAGTTGATGATGCCGGCCAATCCCCGGGGGGCCTGCGGGACTTTTTTCAGTTCTAAAAAGGGCACGATTTCAACGGCGTGAGCCGCTTCCAGCGCATAGCGGTCCGGGCCCATTTGGAACAGCAGGAACAGCATTGTTCAATTCAAAATGGAAAATGAAATAGGGCTATGCACATCAGTCCCCTGACCGCTGCATCTTGTGGTTGCCAATCCGCTGCCACTCAACTGATTGGGCCAATTTTGGCCAAGGGGAATCAAGTGCATGGCCCTAAAATGAAAATGTAAATTTTATCTGACGGAAGGGAGTTTTCATCATGAGACGTTGTTGCAGGCGGTGGTGGATTTGATCGGTGAACCGGACGCTTGACCACGAATGGACACGAATGAACACGAACCGGGTGACGCGATGGCGGTCCAGGACCGTTCCTGCGTGCGCCACCCAGGATTTCCGCAAGGTTTCCAATGCGTGTTCCTTCGTGTTCCTCCGTGTCCATTCGTGGTTGAACTGAGAGGCCCGGCCAGGGTCGCGATGCCCCCAACTAAAATTCCGCGCTTTGGTAGTTGGCGCATTGCCTTTTGCATTTTTTATTGACTGCCGTCGAGCTTGAATCGCGTCACGCTGGTTTGCAGTCCCCGCGCCGCTTCGCTCAGTTGTTCGATCGCCAGATTCGATTGCCGCAGCGTTTCTGCCGTCTGCTGCGCCGCGTCGCTCAATTGCGTGAGTGCCTCGCTGATCTGTTCGGCGCCGGTCGCCTGCGCGTGCATCCCCTCGTTCACCGTTTGGATCCGGGGGGTGAGGGTTTGCACCTGCCGGATGATCCCGCTCAATTGTCCGCTCACCTGCCGGTTTTCTTCCACGCCGCGCCGCACTTCTTCGGTGTATTTGTCCATGCCCATTACGCCCGCCGCCACGGCGGTCTGCATTTCCTTGGCCATCTTTTCTATGTCATACGTGGCCACCGCGGTCTGGTCGGCCAGCCGCCGGATTTCCATCGCCACCACCGCAAACCCCAGGCCATATTCCCCCGCCTTCTCCGCTTCGATGGCCGCGTTCAAGCTCAACAGGTTGGTTTGATCCGCCACCCGGGTGATGGTGGTGACGACGGTCTCGATGTTGGCCGTCTTTTCGCTCAACACCGCCAGTTTCGCCGTGATGCCCCCGCTGGCCTCCAGGATCTGCCGCATCGCGCCTTCCATCCGGCTGATCCCGCTTTGGCCGCTGCCGGCCAGTTGCGCCGTCTCTGCCGCCACCCCGGCCACTTCGTTCATGGTCTTGACCAGTTCCTGCGACGTGGCGGAGATCTCCCGCGAGGTGGCCCCGATCTGCGCCGTGGTCGCCGCGATTTCCGCCGCCGTGGTTTGTTGTTCTTTCGCCGTGGCCGCGATTTCCGTGCTGGTGGTGGTGACCTGGATGCCGGAGCGTTGCACCTGGCCCACCAGCACGCTCAGGTCTTCGGCCAGCCGGTTCAAGCCTTCCCCCAGCACCCCGAATTCGTCCGCCCGGTCCTGCGGGATGCGTTGGGTGAAATCCCCGCGCCGCATCCGCTCCAGCGCCCCCACCAGCCGTTGCAGCGGCGCGCTCACGGCGCTGGATTGGTAGCGGCCCACGATGATGGTGGCCACCAGCACCGCCAGGATGAACACCCCGCCGATGATGGCAATGTTGCCGGCGCGGATGGCTTCGGCGTTTTTGATCCGGCCCACTTGTTGCAGGAGTTCGGAGTAGAGTTCGTCGCGCCGTTTGCGGATGGCGGGCTGGGTTTGCAGGTAGTAGTCGCTGGCGGCTTGGGGGTCGCTGGCCAGCCGGCGCAGGGTTTCGGCGTGGAAGGGCGTGAGGGTGGCGTGGGTGTAGCTGCGCAGGTTGCGCAGGGCCACGGCCAGCGCGGCTTCGCCCCGGTAGTTGTCCTGGAGGTTTTCGAGGGTGACCTGGAGGTCGTTTTCGGCGGCGAGGCGTTGTTTTTCGTCGCTTTCGCTTTTGGGATTCAGCAGCAGGCCGCGCAGGCTGCTGCTCAACAGGACGAGGTCGTAGTGCAGTTGGGCGGCGCCGGCGCTGAGTTGGTCGCTCCGGTGGCTGGCCTCGGAGCGGGTGCGTTCGATCCACAGGGCCAGGCCCACGCCCACCAGCAGCAGGGCCAGCAGCGCGAATTGCGCCGTGGTCAGCCGTTGCCAGAGGGTCAGGGGTTTCATGTCAGGTCATAAGGGGGGAACGCAAACGGAAGGCCGCCGGCGCGGTCGGTTCGGTGTCCACGCTTTAGCGTGTTCGCGGTGCCGGACACCCGGAAGGGTGGACCCCGCTCTTGCGCGCAAGAGCGGGGCGTTGTTCGGTGTCCACGCTTTAGCGTGTTCGCGGTGCCGGACACCCTGAAGGGTGGACACCGTACGGCGCGCTCCGGCTCCGGTTTTCATTTCGCTGGCTTCGTTCGGCATGGCTGGTTTGTCACGCCGCGATTTTATGCGCAAGGGCGGCGGTTCATGCCGGTCATGCTGGCGCGGGGGCGGGCGGAAAACAAGTTTGTTCTGGGGGCGGCGGCGGCCTGGCGCGGGACGTTGGGCGCGGGTGTCGGGGGCGCGTTTGGCCCGCCCTGCGGCCCATAGCCCGGCGGGCGCGCTCGTCCTCCCTCAGGGCCTACCCCCCCTCCGCAGGGCCTACGGGGGGCGGGCCGTCCTCCGCAAGCTGCTGGAGGGTGGATGGGCGGCGGGCCGGTCGGTGGCCGGCCGGCGGTGGATCGCGGCGTGGGCGGGGTCAGTCGGTGACGGCGGTGGCAAGGAGGCGGCGGTAGGTTGCGCGCGCGTGGTCGTAGGCCGCGCGGGCGTCGGCGAGTTCGTCGGGTTTGATGAATTTTTCTTTTTGCGTCCAGCATTTTTCGACGCCGGCCAGACACCACTCGACGCTGCGCCGCGCCGGGGCGAGCGGTTGGTCGGCAACGCGCACCCAGATGGGATTGGTGTGCGAGGAGGGCAGGATGCGCAGCGCGATCCAACTGCTGCGCGTGAGCGGCACGTCGAAGGCCACGTCGCGGAGCGCGCCGTCGGCGAGGAGGTTGGTGCGGGCGACGGCAAAGCCGTTGACGAGGACTTCGAGCGGGACGGTGCGGGTGTCGCCCAGGCGGGCGCGTTCGAGATGCCAGTAGGGTTTGTGATCAATGGGCAGGCGTTGGAGCTGGGGATTGGGTTGCTCGTCGAGCCGGGCGGCGACCCGGGCGGTGAGTTTCACGGGGCCGGGAGCGGGGAGGGTGGCTTCGCTGCCGTTTTCGCCGAGGGCGGTGGCGTTGACTTTGAAATCGAGGAGGTGGCTGAGGCCGTCGCCGACGTAGTTTTTTCCTTCGCGGATGCCTTCGGCCCACGCGTCGTAGTCGAGTTTGCCGTCGAGCTTCACGTAGCTGCGGCCCAAGCCGACGCGCTCTCCGTAGATGCAGGGGAAATCCGTTTCGCCGCTAATGCGAGTGCGAAAACCGGCGTTGAGCGTGTGATACCAGATGTTCAACTCCCACGTGTAAGGCGTGTCCACCGTGGAAATAAAGTCCACCGCCGGCACAAGCTTTCCGTCGGGACCTTCCACCCGATGCGTGACATCCACGATGTACTCGTTCGCGCCGATGCCATCGAACGGCGGGACGGTGAAATTGGGCAGTTCCGTTCCGTCCTGTTTCAAGCCCCAGCCCGAGTGCGCCGGGCCGCACACTGCGCCCTGCTTCTTGGCCCAGCGCAACGTGTTGAGACCGAGCGTGGGCCAATGGTGTTTGGAATCCCCACCCGGATACATCTGGTCCTTGAGCCGGATCAGGCAGAGGTGACCGGATTGGTGTGAACCAAAACCGGAAACCTCGATGTCGTAGCGCAGCAGGTAGGGATAACTTGAAACCTTGTCCAGGCCGCCGCAAAAAAACTGCTTCTGAAAATCGAAACACGGCCCCCACGTGAGCGCGCAGCCGACTTTCAGATCCTCGCCAGCGCACTGCCGCATCATGTCCGGTGGGAACACGCCTTCGGTCGGCCTTTCATAATGCGCGCAACCAGCCGAGTGGATGTGGTGATCGCCCGACCAGTAACCATGCTTCGACGGATCAATCCATCGCACCACTTTGAAGTCAGCGGAAACCGGGCCGCCCGCAACTTTGAGCTTCTGCCGCTGGGTGACCGATTCCGGCCCGCGCGAAAATTCGATCGAGTAGTCGCCGTCCGGGAGTTTCACGGTCTCGCCATCCGCACGGTAAATCTGAGGATGAAACGCAAAGTCCGGCGCGAGCCGCTTGCCTTGCGAAGGATAGACCCGCGCCTGCGGATCGCGGATGACGAAACCGCCGGTGGCCGGCTGGCCATTTTCATCGCGCACCTTGAGGGTCACAGTGTGAGCGGGCCGGCAGTCGAAAAGGATGTCAACCTCGCTGCGAAAGCCGAGGTCCTGCGTCCCCTGCCCCACGTCGAAGGAAAACCGGGCTTCTCGTTTGCCGGCATCGCGGCTGTAGAGTTGCACGACGCGATATTCGAGTTTCAAACCGCCCAATGTCGGTGTCATCGGCGGTGCGTTCATCAGGGCGAGATCGAGCCAGCGATCGCGCACCTCGCTCTGGGGCGAGCCATGGAGTTTCAGGCCGTTCGGACTTTCGACGCGCAACGCGGCGGTGACGCCGGCTTCGTTCACGACTTTGACGAGAAACTGCCGCCAGCCTTGCTCGAGCAATTCGTTGGGCGCGGGCCCGCGAGCGACCTTGACGCGGGATTCGGGATTGATGGTTACGAGGAAAAGGCAGAACGGATCGAGCGCGGTTTGAATCCCAGCGCTCAATTTGCCGGGGTCGGATTCCCCCACTGCCGCATCCAGTGCATTGCGCATCCGATCATCGAATGGCGCGCCTGCGTTTTGCATTGTTTCCGTCAGGCGGCGCACCTGGGAAACCAGGGGTTGCGCTTCCACGTCTGTGACCCTCGGGAGAGCGGGCGCCCCAGGCGCACAGGAAACCATCAGCGGAAGCAGCAACGAGGCGATCCCGAGATGAAGCGACGCCGTGCGCCGCACTTTGGAACAGGGATGATTCTTCATAAGCGAAATTCCGGGCGACCGGCGAACTATGTCGGTTCGATCGGCAAAGGGAAGCACAAACTGTTGGTCGGATCCGGTGGCCGGAAGTCCAAGCTTGTCGAGGTGTTCCACAGCACACGCCCGGCCCGGCTTTCCGGCCGATGGTTGGATCCGCCGCGGGTGCGGGTTCGCGTGGACAGTTCCCGGCCAACTCCATAACCTCCCGACGCATGGCGATGGCAGACCTCAGGCGCGAATACAGCGCAGGCGGCCTGAACCGGCAGGACCTGAACGCCGACCCGATGGCGCAGTTTCAGCAATGGTTCGGTGAAGCGTGCGCCGCGCGATCAGGCGGCCTCTGGCGCCGCATCGGCATCGCCCTGTTCAAGCTCTGGCACGCGCTGCTCGGCCACGCCCCACCCGATGTCAACGCGATGGTGCTCGCCACGGCAGATCAAAATGGATTTACGTCGGCTCGAACCGTCCTGCTCAAAGGGGCGGACGCGCGCGGGTTCATCTTCTTTACCAATCATGACAGCCGCAAGGGTATGGAACTGGAGTCCAATCCCAATGCGGCGCTCGTTTTTTACTGGCCGGATCTCGAACGGCAGGTTTGCGTGGCCGGCGTGGTGACCCGGCTCGCGCGCGAGGAATCTCAGGCCTATTTCAAGAGCCGGCCCAGAGGCAGCCGGATCGCGGCGTGGGCTTCGAACCAGCGCGACGCGGTGGCGGATCGTGCGGTGCTTGAGCGGCGATGGGCGGAGGCCGCAGCCCGGTTTCCCGGTGGGGACGTGCCGCTGCCAGACAACTGGGGAGGTTATGTGCTAGCTCCAAGGCGAATCGAGTTCTGGCAGGGCCGCCCCAATCGCCTCCATGACCGGTTCTGTTTCACCCGGCAAGTTGACGGCGCATGGCAGATCGAGCGCCTGTCACCTTGACTCCGGTCGTGGCCGTGTCGTGCCGCGCACCAGGCCTGGCGGACCTTGATGATTTTCCATTGGGCCAATAAAGAGGACATCTTTTTTCAAATCCCAGTTGCAATCCAACGGAGAATGCCGACTGTGTGTCCTGGCGGACGGCGACCCTCACAGGCTCACGAGGACGCAGGCCGGGCCGATTCACAGGTTCGACGATGCAAACACCCGAACCCCAAACCGAGAACGCAGGACCGAAAGAATGCTGGTCGGTCGTTGTCATCTATGAAGACAAACCTGCCCGCGCGCGGGCGATGGCCGTTTGCGACCACCTGATGGAGCAGTTCTGGCCGGAGGTGGAGTTTTCATTTCACTGGTGGCGGAGCGATTTCCTGGAAGACTTTGCCTTGTCGGAAGCGGCGGCGGAAAGCGCCGCCGGGGCGGATTTCATCCTCGTCTCCGGCGACTCAGAGAGAGATTTTTCGTCCGGGATCCGTCGTTGGTTTGAGACTTGTTGCATCCGGCGCGGAAGAAGAGAAGGCGCGCTCCTCGATCTAACGGGCAGCATTGCATCCCAATCGGGCGACCTTAGTCGCAAACACGCTTTTCTCCGCGACTTCGCGCGCCGCGCGAGCCTGGAATACCTGGCCCGTCTGCCTACGGGAGCCAACGGGCTGTTGCCAGACTCATTCGAAACCGTCACGCTGCGGGCGACGCAAACGACTGCCGTGCTGGATGACATCCTTCATCAGTCGCCACCGCCGCCTCACTTCGGGTTGAACGACTAATCCGCAAAGCGGCAGGCGGCTTCATTTGGCGGCGCCGGCTTCCGCGGCGGAATCCTCCTGCTGCTCGCTGATCACGGGCGCAATGGCCTGCAACTTGTCCTTGTCATCGAGGTCAATCAGCTTCACCCCCTGCGTGTTGCGGCCCGCCTCGCGGATGTCCCGCACGAACGTGCGCACCATCTGCCCTTTCACCGTGATGAGCATGATCTCGTGATTGTCCTGCACGGTGAGCGCCCCGACCACGCCGCCGGTCTTCTCGGTGGTCTTCATCGTGATGATGCCTTTGCCGCCGCGCGACTGGATGCGGTATTCCTCAAAGTCGGTCCGCTTGCCGATCCCGTTCTCGCCGGCGACGAGCAGCTTCGCGTCGGGGACAACAATCGCCAGGGCCACAACTGAATCGCCCTTGTAGAGATCAATGCCCCGCACACCCGCCGCAGGCCGGCCCATCGGGCGGGCACCTTCCTCGTTGAAGCGGATGCTCATGCCGTCGCGCGTGATGAGCACCACTTCGTTCTGCCCGGTGGTGAGCTTCACGTCAATCAGCGTGTCGCCCGGATCAATGCCAATGGCAATGATGCCGCCCCGGCGGACGTTGGCGAAATCGGCCAGGGCGGTTTTCTTAACCGTGCCCAGTTTCGTTGCGAAGAACACAAAGCCCGGCTGCTGCCACGTCACATCCTCCTTGTTCGGGTTGGTTTTCGAAAGCACGCGGATCAACGCGGCGATGGTCTCGCCCTGTTTGAGTTCGAGCAGGTTGGCGATGCTCCGTCCCTTCGCCGCGCGGCCCATGTCCGGAATCTCATGCACGCGCTCGACGTAAACCCGGCCGCTGTTGGTGAAGAACATCAGGTAGTCGTGGGTGCTGGCCGTGAACAGGTGTTCGATGAAATCGCGGTCCTCGTCGGTCGCACCTTCCTTGGTCGTCATGCCAATGACACCCTTGCCGCCCCGGCGCTGCGCGCGATACGAACTGATATTGGTGCGTTTGATCAGGCCGTTGTGCGTGAGCGTGATAATTACGCCCTCGTTGGCGATAAGGTCCTCGATGGCGATTTCGCCCTCATCCGGAACCAGGCTGGTGAGCCGGGGCGTGGCATACTTCTCTTTGATCGCCTTCAACTCGTTCTTGATGATCGTCAGCACGCGCGCTTCCTTGGCCAGGATGTCCATCAAGTCCTCGATGCGCTTGAGCAGTTCCTTGTACTCGGCCTCGACCTTGTCAATCTCCAGCGCGGTCAACTGATAGAGGCGGAGGTTGAGGATATCGTCCACCTGCCGTTCGGTAAGCGCGTAGCGGCCTTTGGTCAAACGCGACTCGTTGCGGACCAGGACTCCGAAGCGCTCGATCTGCTTCTGCGTCCATTCGAACGCCAGCAGCTTCACTTTCGCCTCCTCCTTGGTCTTGGATTTGCGGATGATGTGGATGAACTCATCGAGGTTGGCCAGCGCGATGAGATATCCTTCGAGCAATTCCGCGCGCTCCTCCGCCTGCTTCAACTGGAACTTCGTCCGACGGATGACGACCTCCCGTCGGTGTTCGATGTAGCAACTGATGATGTTTTTGAGCGGCAGAGTTTTCGGGCGGCCATGGTCAATCGCCAGCGCGTTGACGGCAAAACTCGTTTCGAGCGCCGTGCCCTTGTAGAGATTGTTAATGACGACCTTGGGAATCGCATCGCGCTTGATTTCGATGACCACGCGCGTGTTTTCATCTGACTCGTCGCGAATGTCCGTGATGTCGGTGAACCCCTGCACTTTTTCATTCACCAATTCGGAGATGCGTTGGCAAAGCAACGCGCGGTTTACGTTATACGGAATCTCCGTGATGATGATCTGCTCCTTGCCACCCTTCATCTGTTCGACGCCAACCTTGCCGCGGATTTTGATGCTGCCGCGCCCGGTCGTGAAATACTCTTTGATGACATCCAGTCCGCATACCATGCAGCCGGTGGGGAAATCCGGCCCTTTGATGTGTTTCATCAACTGGGTGACGGTAATGTCCGGGTTGTCAATCTGAGCGCAAATGCCGTCAATGACCTCACCTAAATTGTGCGGCGGCATGTTCGTTGCCATGCCGACGGCGATGCCGGTGCCGCCATTGACGATCAGATTCGGAAAGGCAGCGGGAAAAACGGTGGGCTCCGTGCGGGTCTCGTCGTAATTCGGGACGAAATCCACCGTCTCCTTATCCATGTCCTCCATCAACGCCGCGCCGAGATGGGTCATCCGCGCCTCGGTGTAACGCATGGCTGCCGGCGGGTCGCCTTCGACCGAACCGAAATTCCCCTGTCCGTCCACGAGGCGTTCACGCATTGCCCACGGTTGGGCCATGTGAACAAGCGTCGGATAAATCACCGCCTCGCCGTGCGGGTGATAGTTGCCGCTCGTATCGCCGCAAATCTTGGCGCACTTACGATGCTGCCGGTTCGGGAACAGCGATAGATCATGCATCGCATAGAGAATGCGCCGCTGCGAAGGTTTCAGCCCATCACGCACGTCGGGCAACGCGCGCGAGATGATCACGGACATCGAGTAATCGAGAAATGAGTTCTTGATCTCTTCGGCCACATTGACCTTGGCGATTTTTTCTCCGGCGGCGAACAACGGCGTGTTGCTCGCAGGCAAATCATCTTTTTCGTCAGGCATAGGAAAACTATTCTCTGGTGGTCACGTCTTCCGGTCTGGCCGGAACGAGTGTGATGGCAAATTGTTCACAGGCCGCCCGCATCCGTCCGTCCGTCGTCGAGAGCGCACCGCTGCGGTGCAGTTCGCAGGTGGCAACGTGCAGCGCGGCGGGCGTTGGCAACGGGATGCGCGGATGACACGCCAGTTGAATGGCGCTGGCGCGGTTGACCACCGCGCGGCTCAAAGGAAACAGCCGGAGCAGATCATCTGCAACCATCCCAAGAAATTTCCCGCTGGCGGAAACCCTTTCGTGCGAAGTGATGTGCCCTGCCCGCTCTTTGGCGAGCAGGGCTGAACGCACTTCCGTGAGGGCAAGCTCCGACGTTTCGAAAGGCTGGCCTTGCAGCCGGCGGTCAAACCAATCGCTATCCGATTCGCGCACGAGCAGTTTGACGATGATGGCTGAATCCAGATACATCGTTTACCACCCGCGGGAGTCTCGGTCCTCGCGAACCAGTTCTTCCGCCGAAGGCCCGCCATGCACGGGTTGCTGGAGCAGAAAATCTCCCATCCCGGTGAACACTTTCCGCCCATGCTTTGCCCCAGCCGGCGACAACACGGCCTTGGCCTTCCCATCGCTGGTGATGGTGACCTCCTGCCCGGCGGCGACCCACTCCAACAGGGCGGACAGTTTCGCCTTCGCGGCGCGAACGGGGATCGTCAGCCCCAAATCACCCATCGCCACGGCCTCTTTGAGCACCATCGGTTCGGCGCGGCGCGGAGCCGGCCATTGCTTTGATGTTTTCTCTTTCACAGCGGTAGTGTAGTCACATGTGACCACATTGGTCAACAGGTTGCTCTAAACATCCAGGTTGCGCACATTTAACGCGTTGTCCTCGATGAACTGTCGCCGCGGCTCGACTTCCTCGCCCATCAGCTTCGTGAACATCTCCTCGGCCTCCACGGCGTCCACCAATTCGATGCGCAGCAGCTTTCGCCTCGTGGGATCCATCGTGGTTTCGAAAAGCTCTTTCGGATTCATCTCGCCGAGACCCTTGAAGCGTTTGATCTGGAGGCCGCGCCGGCCAACTTCCTTCACGGCGGCGAGGATATCCGGAATCGAAAAGAGCGGCTTGACGGTTTCTTTGTCCCCCTCGCCTTCGATCACCTCAAACAACGGCTCATCCTGGCCGGAGTAATGCTCGATACTGAAACCCTTCTTCGCCAGCTTGGCCAGCAATTCGCCGATGGCTTTGCTCTCGTGCAACTCCACGTGCCGCGCGCGCCGCGTGTGGCCGTTCTTCGACTTTTCGATGATGGCCGTGTCCGATTCCTCGTCACCGAAGAGCTTCAAGTCCGGATTCTTCGCGCCGAACTTCGCGAGTTCGTCTTCCGTGTGGAAGTAATGAACGGTTTCGTCGTTGCCCTCGCGGACCTTGACCAGGTGCCGCGGCAGATCGCCGGACTTCTTCTGGCGGTTCTCGACGTAATCCGCGAAATCCCCGCCGTGGCGTTTGATGGCATTGGCGTACTTGTCCAGCGACTCGAGCAGTTCAAGAATCTCCGCGAGCTGCTTCTGCAACAGCTCCTTCTTGTCCGACAGGTTCCGCAGCCGCACTTCTTCCGTGCCAAGCTCGATGAGAATCTTGTTAAGCTTCGCGTCGTCCTCAACGTACTCCACCCGCTTTTTGCGCGCGATCTGATAGAGCGGTGGCTGGGCAATATACATGAAACCGCGCTTCACAAGTTCCGGCATCTGCCGGTAGAAAAACGTGAGCAGCAGCGTGCGGATGTGCGAGCCGTCCACGTCCGCATCGGTCATGATGATGACCTTGTGATACCGGAGCTTCTCTAGGTTGAAGGCGCCCTCACCCCCGCCGTCGCCGATGCCCGTTCCGACCGCCGTGATCATCGTCCGGATTTCATTGTTCTGGAGCACCTTGTCCAACCGCGCCTTCTCGACGTTGATCAGCTTGCCGCGAATCGGGAGGATGGCTTGAAACTTCCGGTCGCGGCCCTGCTTGGCCGAGCCGCCGGCGGAATCGCCTTCGACAATGAACAGCTCGGTGTTGGCCGGGTCGCGGTCCGAGCAATCCGCGAGTTTGCCCGGCAGACCGCCGCCGGTCAGCGCGCTCTTCCGCACGGTTTCACGGGCGTTGCGCGCGGCTTCCCGCGCGCGGGCCGCGAGCAATCCTTTCTCGATGACCTTCTTCGCCACGCCAGGATTCCCGTCGAAGTGCGTCATCAGGCCGTCGTAAACGATGGACGCGACAATTCCGTCAATCTCCGTGTTGACCAGCTTAACCTTGGTCTGCGATTCGAAGCGCGGGTTGGGCAGTTTCACGCTCAGAACACAGACGAGGCCCTCGCGCACGTCGTCTCCAGAGATCGTCGGATCCTTCTCCTTCAGCAGGCTGTTCTGCTTCGCATACTGGTTGATCGCGCGGGTCAGCGCGGAACGGAAGCCGGTCAAATGCGTGCCGCCGTCCGGATTTGGAATCGAGTTGGCGAAGCAAAGGAGCTGGTCGGTGTAGCTCTCGGTGTACTGCAGCACGCAATCCACGAACACATCCTCGTCCTTGCCGCCCTCCATCTTGGTCAGGCGCTTTCCGAAAATGCCGATCGGCTTGGGATGCAACGGCTGTTTGTTGCGGCCCAATTGCCGCACGAACTGCTCGATGCCGTCGCGGTAAAAGAAGGACTCGGTCTTTTCGTCGCGTTCGTCCGTGAGCGTGATTTCGACGCCCGGATTCAAAAAGGCCAGTTCACGAAGGCGGTTGGCCAGAATGTCGAATTTGAACTCCGTGGTGATCGTGAAAATCGTCGGATCGGGCTTGAACGTGATCAGCGTGCCGGTGTTCTTCGACTTGCCGATGACCTCGAGCTTTTGCGTCGTCTTGCCGCGCGCGAACTCCATCGAATAGACCTTGCCGTCGCGGGACACCTCGACCTTGAACCAATCGGCCAGCGCATTGACGCATTTGGCGCCAACGCCGTGCAGGCCGCCCGAATACTTGTAGGCGCCCTGCCCGAATTTCCCGCCCGCGTGCAGATTGGTCAGCACGAGTTCGATGGCGGGAATCTTGAATTTCGGATGCATGTCCACCGGGATGCCGCGGCCGTTGTCGCGGATGGACACCGACCCGTCCACGTGGACGGTCACCTCGATTTTCTCGCAGTGTCCTGCGAGGTGTTCATCAATCGAATTGTCCAACACCTCGAAGACGCAATGATGCAGCCCGCGTTCGTCCGGGTCGCCGATATACATGCCGGGCCGCTTGCGCACGGCCTCCAGTCCTTCCAGCTTGTCTATCTTTGACGCGTCGTATTTCTCTGCCACCTCGGGCCGGTGCTTCGCCTCAGTCTCTGGTGATTCTTCGGTCGCCTTCGCCATAAAAAGTCAGTTCACAACGGACGATTTTCGTCCGCAAACTCAGGCCGCAGATTGTAGAAATTTCGACTGCACGACACAACTTTAATTTCCCCTGGAATTGCCGCAAAACCGCTATTAGTTGGGCATTTGCCGAGGATCAAGCCCGGCCTGTAGGGGGTAATCGAACTGCCTTGGAAACCGCTGAACCGGCGGTGTTCGCGAGGCCGGCCGTGCAGTTAAGATTTGATGTCCCGCACCTGGAACGCCGTCGCGCCAATCACGAAAACCGTGGCGCCGATGCCGAAGAGAATCATCTCGGATTGGAAAACTTGCGACCACGGAATCGGATTTTGGAACACCATGAGCCAGCACCGGAAATGATGCGTGATGAACCAGTTGTCGTAACGGTCGAAGAACGGGATGCTCTCCATGACGACGTTCAAGAACAGATACGACAAAGCGAGAATCGTCGCCGCCGCAGGCTTCATGTTGAAGCAGGAAAGCATGAAGGCCACCGACAACATCGCGCTCGCGTTCACCGCGAGGAACAGGTGCGCCAAAGCAAACCGCGCCAGGCCATCCCCCGCCGGCAGAACGCTGAACGCCATACCCGGGGCGAAGAAAAACATCCCCTTCCATGGAAACAGGATTCGCGCGAAGGCAAGGGCCGTTACCCCGAGCACCAACACCAGGACCGCGGCAAAAATGATCCCGGCGATCCATTTCACCACCAGCAGCCTCACCCGGGAGATGGGACGGGAGAGGATCATCCGCAACGTGCCATCCTCGGATTCCTTGGCAACCAGGTCGCCGCCCACCAACGTCGCGTAAAGTGGCATGAGCAGGATGATTTGCGGCATCAACATCACCACCGCCACCGTGAGCGCTGAAATAAACTCCGAGGCGACGTACCCATTGCTGGAGAGCATCCGCGCGAAATCCTGTTGAGGGCGGCCGAACTTGAAAATGAGAAGCATGACCGTCTGCGTCATGAGAAACGCGGCAAAGCCGATGTAGGTGCGCTTTTTCCCGAAGAGCTTCCAAAGTTCGTTTCTGAGTTGTGCGGGGAACATGGTCAGTGGTCCTTGGGAATCGGCGGCGGAGCCTTCACAAGCGACAGATAGAAATCCTCCAGCGTCTGCTCGTGCTGCCAGATGCCTTCAACCGCGATGCCCGCGCCAACGAGCACCCGCGTGACATCGGCGGTCGAGTGGCCGTCGTTCAGAATAATAAACCTTCCATCCATTGCGCCGGCCATGAGTCCACGCGCACCCAACAACGCCGCCGCCGCCGCGAATTCCGGCGTCTTCAATGCCACCTGGCTCCGCGCTGCTTTGACCTCGCTTACCTGCCCTTCGAAGACCTTTCGCCCCTGCTTCAAGATCGCAATGCGCGTGCAGAGCTGTTCGACTTCGTTCAGGAGGTGCGAGGACAGTAGGATCGTCAGACCCAGTTCACGATGCAGCCGGGCAATGGTCTGGCGCATCTCCGCGATGCCTTCCGGATCCAGTCCACTTCCCGGCTCATCCAGGATCAACAATTCCGGGTTGGGCAACAGCGCCTGCGCCAGTGCCAGCCGCGCTCTCATGCCGTGCGAATAGGTTTTCACGCGTGTGTGCTCGCGCCCGGTCAGGCCGACCCAGTCCACCACTTCGCGGATGCGCTGAGTCGGCGTCGGAGACGTGTAGTGGCTGAGGATCTCCAGATTGCGCCAGCCGGTGAGGTAATCGTAAAACGCCGGTGTCTCGAAAATGGCCCCGACCTTCTCCAACGCCCGTGCGCGGTGCGTCGTCACGTCGTGCCCACAAACTTTGACTTCACCGCGCGTCGGCCAGACCTGGCCCAACATCATGCCGATGGCCGTGCTCTTGCCCGCGCCGTTGTGCCCGAGCAGGCCAAAGATTTCCCCGCGCGGCACGCTGAGCGCCAAATCGCTCACGGCGACGCGCTGGCCGAACTTCTTCTGAACGTTGGAGAGTTGGATCATTTGTCCGCCCGGCCGGACGTTGACGCCGCCTCCCTGACGCTAGTGTCAATCGTTAATCGGAAATCGCAATTCACAAGCGCGCTCACTTCTGTATCGTGCCTTCGATGGCCAACAGGTTCTTGATGTGGCCATCGGCGTAAAGATAATTCACCGCCTTGGCGGGTCCGCGCGCGGCATGGAAGGCCTCCTTGTCGAAAAACACCGGAATCGCATGGGGATCGAAATGCAACCCGAGCACGTTGAGATTGTCGGCGCGTTGACCGTTGAGGAGGCTGTTCCACGCGTAGCTTGAACCCGTTTGCGCAAACAGATCCTGCCGGTCCGATGGACACCGCAGCACGTTCGTGTTCCCGAGTTCATCCCTCAAGACAACCTCGACACTTTGCAAGGTATTCGTGGGAGGTTGATTGGTGTCGGACTGAGCCAGCCGGTCGCGCATCAGTGGCAGACGTTGGTTGTTGCCATCCACATAGACCTGCAACGCGATGCCGATCTGGCGAAGGTTGCTAATGCAAGCGACCGCGCGGCCTGATTCCTTGGCCCGGCCCAAGGCGGGCATCAAAAGCGCGGCGAGGATCGCAATGATCGAAATGACCACCAGCAGTTCGATGAGCGTGAAGGCGGCCTCTCCTGGCGCGGCATATCGGCTGTGCGAGGGCGGGTTCACAAGGCTCGCAGCAAGTTCTGGCGGCAAAGCCCGTGCGTCGCGCGTCATTTCTTCCGCGTGGAGCGTTCCTGCATCCAGAAGATGTCCGGATTCCTCGGCGAGTTTACGTATTCCTGGCTGTAGAACAACGTCGAGCCGCTCACCAACGGCGGCATGGTGCGATTGTCCATCCACCGCTTTATCTCCGCGTGCCCGTCCGCGAACGAGAAGCCGCCGGCCCGGTTGTGATAGCTTGCGGGGAAATCGAAGTGAAACCGGAACGTCGCGGGCGCATCTGGGTAGCCCATCATGTCCGTGAAGCAGTTGCCATAGTTGATACGGTCCTCGCGTTCATCCACGAGCACCCAGGTTCGCGCAGGACCCGGAACAATCATCTGCGCGAACTTTGAATACACACGCCACGCGGGGCCGGAGCAGCCCGCGTCCGTCACGCTGCCGTCCGACTGTTTCCAGCCACCCACCCAGATGCTCATCGCCATGGTGCGCACCCGCGGCACCGTCTGCCCGGCGAACGGGCCGCTCGATGGTTTAACCGTGCTGCGATCCGCCGGACAGCGCCAGATGCCGGCTGAACCACCGCAATACTGCCACATCGGACTCTTCTTGATGTCCTGATCCAGGTCCCAGTTCGAGCGGTTGTTCGGGTCGAAATCCAACACACCCTGCACCCACGAGTACGGCGCATACCGGCTGCCGGGCGTTGCAGTCGCGTACAACAACTCGTCGCGGTTGTCCTCCGCGTACATCCGCCAGGCGAGCATCAACTGCCGGTGATTGTTCATGCACTGGATGCCTTGCGTCTTGATCTTGGCCTTGGATAGCGCGGGCAACAGCATCGCTGCAAGAATCGCAATGATGGCGATCACGACCAGCAACTCAATCAGCGTGAATGCGTGCTGAACCACGGGACGCTGAAATCGCAGAACTGAATGCCTCAGTGCCGGATAACCAGCCGCAGCCGGTCGGACTTTGGACTCCGGATTTTGGACTCTGGACTCTGGACTCATCTTCCTCGAAACCTCCCTCCTCCCATCTCCATCACGCGTTGCAATTCTTCAAGCACGGGAGCGAGCTCGGCCTTTGTCTGTGCGGAACTCTGGCTGTAAAACGCTTTCAACCCGAGCGTGCGGACTTTCGCCTCAAGTTCCGGACTGATGGGTGGGCCGCCCTCGGCGCTCGCGGTCGCCGGCCCCGGAGTGTTGCGCACGCGCTCGTTGGCGTCTCGCAACCGCCGGACCGCCTCGTCCACCACCCGTCGCCGCCGGTCGTTGGGCATCTCCTCGAATGCCGTGATCATCTGCTTGAACCCACTCGGCATGGTCGCCTCGATGAACTGCCCTTTCTCCGCCTCGCTCATCTGTTCAAACCACCGCTGTCCTGCCCGCTCAACGCGCATCCGCTGCCGCTCTTCATACGACAAGGCATTGATCATGTCCGCCAGTCTGGTGATCGCCTTGGCCCGATCCGCTGCGGAGAGCCTGCTCAAATCCACCGCCTCCACATAGGCACGCACCTTCTCCGCCGTCATCTTGAGGCTCTTCGAAATGAAATAGCCCGTCACCGCCAGCGTCCAGATTCCCACCAGAGCCACCGCCGCCCAGACGAGCGCCCGCTGCCGTTGGTTGAACATGTCGCGACTCTAACGCATCCAGGCCCCTGCGTCACTAAAAACGTGCCGCCGGTGAACGGCTCCGCTGTCCCGTTCCAAGCCATGGAAAACGGCGGAAAATCGAAGACGGCCGGCCCTCCACGGCCACAAGGCCAGGATCAACTCGCTTTGGCAGGAGCAATTCAAATCCAACTTGCTTTGGCGCGACGCAAAACTAATCTCCCGCCGCATGGCGCTTTCGGAAACGCGGAAACAGAATTCAGAATCTCTCGCCCACCCGGACAAATTTGTCCGTCGCCATATCGGCCCGAACGCAGCCGAGACGGCGGAAATGTTGAAGCGGGTCGGCTTCGATTCGCTCGACGCCTTGGCCGACGCGGCGGTGCCGAAACAAATCCGGCTCGGCAATCCACTCAAACTTCCCGCGGCGCAAAGCGAGTTTGAGGTGCTGCGTGAATTGAAAAGCATTGCGTCGCAGAATCAGGTTTTCCGCTCGTTCATCGGGATGGGTTACCACGATTGCATCACGCCGCCGGTGATTCAGCGGGCAGTGTTTGAAAATCCCGGCTGGTACACGCAATACACGCCATACCAGGCGGAGATTTCCCAAGGTCGTCTCGAAGCCCTGCTCAATTTCCAGACGATGGTCGCGGATCTCACCGGCCTCGACATCGCCAACGCCTCGCTCCTCGACGAAGCCACCGCCGCCGCCGAGGCCATGCACCTTTGCCACGCACTCAAACCTGATCGGAACAGCTTCTTCGTCTCCGCCAATTGCCATCCCCAAAGTATCGAGGTCGTCCGCACCCGCGCTAAAGCTCTGGGAATCGAAGTCGTGGTTGGCAACCACGAGGAACTCGTCTTCAACGAAAAAGTCTTTGGCGCGCTCGTGCAATATCCCGACACGTTCGGTGCGATTCACGACTACGCGCCGTTCGTCGAGCAAGCTCACGCTGCCGGGGCGATGGTCGCCGTCGCCACGGATTTGCTGGCGCTTACGCTCATCAAGCCGCCGGGCGAATTCGGGGCGGACATCGCCGTCGGAAACACGCAGCGTTTCGGTGTGCCACTCGGGTACGGCGGACCGCATGCGGCGTTCTTCGCCACTCGGGATGAGTTCAAACGCCAGATGCCCGGGCGTATCGTTGGTGTGTCGAAGGATTCACGCGGCAGGCCCGCACTGCGCCTCGCGCTCGGCACCCGCGAACAACACATCCGCCGCGAGAAAGCCACCAGCAACATCTGCACGGCGCAGGCGTTGCTCGCGAACATGGCGTCGCTTTACGCCTGCTATCATGGCGCGGAAGGCTTGAAGCAGATTGCGCAACACATCCACACGCTGACGGAAGTTCTGGCCACGGGCTTGGAACGCCTCGGTTTCCTAGTTGCCACCACGCCTCGCTTTGACACCTTGAGAGTCAACCTGGGCGACAAGAAGTCCGCCGACATTTTGAAGATCGCCGAAGCGCATCGGATGAACTTGCGCGTGATTGACGACCGCTCCATCGGCATCTCGCTCGACGAAACGACAAGCGCCAGCGACGTCGCCGAAATCTGGCAAGTCTTCAACGGCGACAAAGTGCCAGGCTTTACGGTGGACGAAATCGCCCCACCTCTCATTAACACCGGGCTTCAGCCCGGTGATAAATCGAGCGACGAGCGTTTAGCCGCTTCAACGGCTTCCCCGTCCGCACGAGAAACCGTTTCAACCTCAAAAATGCGTGAGTGACGTGATGGTTTATTGGATTCATCTTTTGTTTGCAGGGGTCGGAGCGGTTTGGAGGGCTCCGGCACAAAGTTCACTTTTAGTGAAGGTTGTGCCGGCACC
>Ga0247727_10005472_pt1 | contig 25740 bp, 29 predicted proteins | sample WisWelCaveWW1625_FD_202498 | JGI IMG/M metagenome (GOLD analysis project Ga0247727, IMG submission 202498) | Biofilm microbial communities from Wishing Well Cave, Virginia, United States - WW16-25 | ecosystem: Environmental > Aquatic > Deep subsurface > Groundwater > Cave microbial mat | place...
AACCGCAGGAGACCAGGAACGCGTCCGCGGAATGAATTGTTAAAGGAAATCGCTACCTTTTTGTCAGAGAGTACGCTTGCAGCAATTCCTCTCCGACAAACTGCTAGCCCCACTTATCGCACGGGGGCGCGCAAGGGTACGCCTCGCCTTGCGTTCCATTTTCAGGAGCTGCTTGGCGCGTGCAGCACGTACGGCATCTACCTCGCGCTGAATCAAACGTTCGGCTTCTTCCTCATCCTCTTCGGGCACTATAGGCATTTCCGCGTGGACTCGTTTCAGAAATTCGCTCAACTCACGCCGCGCGGCAGCTCTTTGGCTCGCATTATTAATTTTACTTGCCACTTCTGCGGTGAGCGTTTGAGCATTGACCAACGCCTGATAATCCGCCATCGGAATAATCGCGACGACGGGGATACCGCTTTTTTCGACGATCAGATGTTCGTCGGACGCGTAGGCGGATTTGATGATCGCGCCGAACTTGTTTTTGGCTTCGGTGGCGGTGACGATACGGATAGTGGGTTGGGATTTGAGCATGTGAGTTTCCTCCATTAAACAATATCGCCTAATTCTAGGCGATATTAGTCAATACGTCAATCCGATCGCGGAGGGCGTGGTCATGCGCGCCGAGTTTTTTTGGGTTTGGGTTTAGAGTTTTTTTCATAGCGCCTCTTCAATTTTGCCCACCGCTTTCGCACCGCCACAATTTCAGGATCATTGAGTGAGTGACGCAAATTCATGCTGCGCGCTAAGCGATACATTAGCGTGGCTTGTTCAAGTTTCAGAGTGCGGGGCATACGCCGAATCTCCTGAATCTGGAATTCGTTGACACGCTGCCACCGCGCCCGCCATGCCTTTGCCTCTGCCCGCGTCATCTTTTTCGTTTCCATACAATCATTGTACCTTTTTGATTCCCCGCGTCAAACACTCCAAACCCCAAGGGTATGCGTCATCTTTTTGGCGAGCGTTTCCAACCTGCGGAGGCAGGTTTCGCGTTCTTGTTGCCGCGATTTGCAATCGCCCGCAAGCCGTCGAAAACCCTTGGGGTCTTACTTAACTCACGTTACGCAGCGAAAAACCTGATAGACAGGATTAACAGGATTTACAGGATTAAAAAATAATCCTGTAAATCCTGTTAATCCTGTCAAAAGCACTTGTTTGTAAGGAACCTGCGTAACATGAGTTACTTAATTTAACGCCACCACGATCAACCCCGCCGCGATATCCGACGCATACACACAAATGCGTTTCACATTTTTCACCACGCAATCGTTCACACGCACACCCCACACACCGTCAAAATAACGTTCACGCGAAATGTTTTTATCGGCGCGCACTTCCTGAAACGCGATTTGTTTCAAACTCGGTTTGTTTGGATCGCGCATGTCGAAACGGAAAATTTTTACGCCGTCGTTGTACCAACCAACAAAGAGCAGATCATCACGAATCACAAAATTGTGCGGCGCATTCACTCCCCCCGGATTCGTTTCTACCCACACCGTTTTTGGATTTTTGGGATCACGAATATCAAGCAGACGAATTCCATTGTCCGCGTTCAATTCATCTTCAATAAAAATAAAATCGCCGTTCGCGATGGGCGCAACATAATGCACATGGAATCCTCCGGGCGCGACGTTTTCGGTAGGTTTAATAATGATCGGTTCTTGCTGCTCACCCGCCAAAAATTTTTGTTTGTCGAGGATCACCACGCCCGCCAGCCAATTCGCGAGATAGATTTTATCTTTTGCAATATACGAATCGTGAACGTAATTCAACACGGGCTGCTCGGGCGCGGTGTGCGGATGCGCGTGCAGATGATAAAAATTCACCTCGCGCGCGTTTTGCAAATCGCGAATATCCACTGCGCGCGCGCTGTAGGTGTCCACATCGGAAACAATCAAATACGTCGCGTTCCCTTGCGGGTCGGTGTCAATTTCAAGCGTATGGACTTTGCACCACGGTTCGGGCGCGCCGACATTTCGTCCGTCCAGCCGCGTCACAATTTTTGGCTGCCGCACATTTGTCACATCCACAATGACAATCCCGCAAGGCAATTCCGGCTGCTTGCGATTGCGGTCTAACCCGAGCGCAAGATAGTGTTTGTCCCCTTGCCGAAACGGTTTGAGATCGTAGGTGTGCGATTCGGGCGGCAAGTCCCATACGCCAATGAGTTGCGGCGCAAGCGGATTCGTAACCTCGGTGATGGAAAATGCCGCGTTAAAAAGCCCACTCTGCGCGATGTACGTTTGCGCGCCGATTTGAAACATGCCGATCTCGCCATTTTGAAACGCAGCCATGCCGCCGTCTTCACATTTGGCGAGCGGCACAAAGGCAAACAGCTCGAGACCCTGTGACGCGAGTTTGGAAAAATCCCCCGCGCAATCGCCCGGCGTGCTGTCGCGCCGTGTAAGCGTTAGCGTTCCCGCATACGGAGTGGGAAAAATGGTAGGCGTTGGTGTGACAACGACAAGGGTTGCAGTGCGGCGGGGTAACGTCACAGCAGGGGAAGGAGTGAGGGGTGCCGCGCGTTCCGTCGCAGCTGTGGGAATAATTGCTGGGGGTAAAGGGGTGACTGTTGTATTCGAGCATCCCATCATCAAAACCAATCCAAGCAAAATACCGAAAACGAGTTTCACGTTGATTCCTTATACGGGCCATTCCGTCAACACGCGCGCGACTTGCGGATGCACTTGTTCGCTCAACAGTTGAGCCAACTTGTCATTGCTATGAATGTACGGGGTTCGTAAAAAAGTTTTCCATAGACGCATCAAGACCTCCACTCCACCCGCGTCATAAATTTCCTGCGCCGCAACGTGCCACATGGCTTGATACCAATGAAAATTGTGCGCGGCAATTTTTGGATAGAGACGTTCCAGATCACCAAGCCGATGATGCTCCAAGTGGGCATAGCCGTAATCCGCCACCGCTTGCGGAAAAATTTCCAACGCCGCCAACTGTTCCGCTTCAACATTCGCCACGTAGGCGTGGAGCGCGAGGTTGCAAAATAACTCCATCAACCAAATGCGCGGGAAACGGAGTCCCGCTTGTTGGTGGAACAGATGCGCGAGTTCATGCACAGCTAATAGATCAAAAAAAGGCGAAAGCTCAATCTCCCCATTCGGTAACCCATAGGTCGCGCGCAGGGTTGCCACAATCAGCGGCGGCAGTTGATCCAGCGGTGGCGTCATGCTGTCCCAAAACTGATTGTTCTCTCCCGCGACAACCAGCGTGCGGCGATTGGGACAGTGCGGCATCCCATACGTGGGAAACGTGGAATAGCCCTCCCAATCCTGTGGGGCTAACACAAGCAAGTGCAATTGCGGCTCAAAACCAAAGATCGCGCCGAGATACTGTTGCGCCTGTTGTGTGCGCGTCGCGATGATTTCCGCGCGCGCGTGGGTCCCAAAACTCGTGTACACGGGAAACGCAAAGCCCGTCAGTTCTTGCAAAAGGGGAAAAGAATTTGCAGACATTCGATTTGTCTGCCGCCCGCGCGCGTGGATTTGCAATCCAGCGTGGATGCGAATTGTGTGTTGTATTCAACGCCTCATTCGACAAATCCACGCGCGCAGGAGGTAGTCTCTTTACGGTTCCTATCGAAAAAGGATCTCTGCTAATTCATACGCCGCTTGCGGCGCGTCAAATTCTTCGAGATTGCTCAACACAATGATCGCCGCGTCGTCATCCGGAAAACGCATCAACACGGACGCAAAGCCGTTGATGCCGCCGCTGTGCGAGACGACGCGTTTGCCGTTCCACATTTCAATTTCCCAACCCAACCCATAATTATTTTTTCCAACAGATGTGAACATTTTATCACGCGCCGCGCGCGCCAAAATTTTTTCATCGTACAACGCGCGGTCAAATTGATACAGATCGTCCACCGTCGAAAGCAGATCGCCGTCGCCCAACGCGTTCGTAATCGGAAAGGTTTTTGCGGGTTCGTCGTACGAAACATAGCCCACCGCCAGCGGCGTGTTATTTTCATCGCGTCCCGTCGCGTTCATTTGCAACGGATCGAAAATGTTCTCGCGCAAGAATTTCGCGTACGATCTTCCCGAAACATTTTCGATGATTTTTCCAAGCAGCACATAGCCCGTATTGCTGTATTCAAATTCACTGCCCGCTTCAAAATCGAGCGGATACTTTTTTGCAACGCCGATAATTTTATCAGGCGTGAAATTCATTTCGTTTTCAAATTCGTCGAACGAAAAATAATCGGGGATGCCTGAAGTGTGCGCGAGCAAATGTTCAATCGTGATCTGTTCCCACGCGCGCGGGGTGTCGGGGAGGTACTGGGAGATTGGAGACTCGAGATTGATTTGTCCGCGTTGAACGAGCTGCATGATCGCGGTGGCGGTGAGGGTTTTGGAAACAGAGGCGATTTGGAAACGCGTATCAAGCGTGTTGGAGATTTTTTTCGCGGAATCCGCAAAGCCGTATCCTTTTTTCAAAATCATTTCGCCGTTGCGCGCGACGAGGACGACGCCTGAAAATTCATCCACGTTCGCGCGGCGCGTGAGATAGCGGTCAAGTTGTCGCATTAGCGCATCTTGATTGGACGCGGCGCGGCTGGGCGAAGCGGGCGCGGTAGGCACAATCACAGGCACGGGCGTCGGCTGCGCGCAACTCGCGCAAACGGAAAGGAGGAGGGCGAGAGCGCACAAGAATTTCATACGCGTTTTCCCTTATCCGCAATATGCGCCCTCGCGGAGCAGCGGCGCATGCTCACTCACATTCAACGCGCTTGCGAGTTCAACATCACGCGCAAATTTTTTTTCGATCAATTCTTTGCCCGAGCTGCATTGTGCGAGAACCGTTTGCAATTCCAACTTTAGCGCGGCAAAAGTATCGCGCGCGGCGCGCGCTTCGGGCGAGAAACTTTGGCTGTCCGCAGCGTCCAGTTCGATCAGGATCGCGCCCGCGCCAAGATAATCTTCCAACGCGGGTCGCAGCGAGCCATCGCCCCACCGTTCCCCCGCCGGAATGACGGCGATCCGTTTGCCAAATGTTCGCGCTCTGTGTGCCACCGCTCGCGCGTTTCGCAAACATCCTGCCAGCGTCGGCGTTTGCCCCGTCGCGAGAGTCAATGTCGAACCGTTGGGAGATGGGAGGACAAGACGCGTGCCGCGCGGAATTTCCAAGAGGGACGCGGGAGAAAGCGTGTAGCGCGTAGGACGGTCTCGCAGGTCTGCCAATTCCGCGTTGATGGATTTGGCAAATTCAAGCGCGCCTTCATCATGCCAACGATAGGGAAAAATTGTCGCGCCGCGTGTGACCGCAATTTCGACGCTCGTGGAAAACGAAAGCACATCTACAATGATCACAACGTCACTGATCGGCGCGAGCTGCGCGATCCCCTGCGCGCCCCATTCGCAGCGAACATCAAATTCGGCTTGATCGAAAATCATCCTGGAAAATTTCAGTCACAGTACATCACAGAACTAGTCGACTCGCGCGCGAGGGGTTTGTAATCCCGACGGAAAGCGGCGGATTGCAAATTCGCCCAGCGCAGCTAAAGGGTCAACTTGTGATGTACTGTGTCAGCTAGCGGCACCGCGCTTGGATCCGCGATCAACAAAATTTTTCCTGCCGTCATTTCTTGGACGTACATTTCGAGTCCCTGCTGCGCGGCGGAGAGGGGCAGGCGTTTGTGAATGGGCGAGTGCAAAGCGGTTGCCAAAAGAGATTGCGCGTGTTGAGAGAGCATCAGCGTTTGGAGGAAGTTTTTTTCACGGAGCCAATTCGCCAAGAACCAGCCGTCGAAATGCAAATGCTTGACCAATGCCGTGAACGGATCAATCACGCTATTTTCATTTGACAAACGGGAATACAACAGAATCGTGCTCCCAAACGGCGCGGCGTCGGCGAGCTGCTGCGTCATGCTGCCACCCAGCGCATCGAGGAAAAGTGTCGCGTTCCATTTTTCTGAAGCCGCGCGCAATTGTGCGCCAAAATCCGCGTCGCGGCTGTTCAGAACAATTTCGCCGCCGCGCGCGCGGACGAGTTCCATTTGCTCTGGGCGACGCACAATGTGAATGATCGGAAGCGCGTGCCGTTTGCCCAAACGCAAAATCATTCCGCCCAACGCGCTCGCGGCAGCTGTGCTGACAATCGCGCGATGCTTGCCGCGCTGCGCGATTTCCAAGATGGCGAGCGCGCTCAACGGATTCACCAACAGCATCGCGCCTTGTTCCAAACTCACATTCTGATTGAGGGGAACGCACTGCTGCGCGGAAGTGACCATGTATTCCGCCCACGTTCCATTGCCACCCAGTGATGCCGCGCACGCGACGCGGCGTCCGTTCAACATGCGCGGCATCAAGCCGTCACCTACTTCAACAACTGTGCCGCTGCCTTCAAGCCCCGGTGTGAATGGATACGTACGTTCGCTGCTGTAACTCAAGCCCGCCAGCGCGCCGAGATCGGAAGGATTGAAGGGCGCAGCTGCCATGCGAATCAACACTTGCCCCGCGCGCGGGCGCGGCACAGGAATTTCGCACAATTCTAATTTGCCGTTCGGTTCAGCCAATTGAACCGCGCGCATCATCGTCGGAATAGATTGACTCATTGGTTCACACAATTCCTAATCGAATCATACTCTCTGCCGTTTCGACAAGCGTTGTTTCGGGATCGCGCGGCTGCCAACCTAAAACCGTTTTGATGCGCGTCGTCGAAATGTCATAATCCCAATCGAGCGCGGGCACGACGATGCGAACTTTTGGATCAAACAGCGCGAGTGCGCGAATCATGAGATTTGGAATTTGACCCGTCGGCACGCGGTAGCCGCGCGCGGAAAAATTTTTCGCCAACGTCAACGCGATATATTGCATCCATGGCGTCATCGCCACGCAGCAAAAACGCTGCCCTGCCGCGTCGCGCGTCGTCATCCCACGCGCGAGCGCGTCCGCCAGATCGCGCACATCTACAAAAGAAAATTTTGTGCGCGCCGAGCCGGGGACTTGCCGGCGCAGCAAGGTGATAAATAATTCGCTTGACGTGGTGGGATGCGTGTCCAAAAAAGGACCGTACACATTCGAGGGATTGATGGACACGAGTTCCATGCCATTCGTATTTTCCGCGCCACGAACAAAGTCCCACGCCGCGCGTTCGGCGAGCGTTTTGCTTTTCGCATACGCGCCCACATCGCGATCCAAATTGGTCCAATCGGTTTCATCGAACGTTTTATTCTCGCCCTCATGCCCCGACACGATCGCGGCGATGGTGGAAAGAAACACGACGCGTTTCACCCCTCCCGCTTGCGCCGCGCGCAGCACCCGCAGGGTGCCATCACGCGCGGGAGCGATGAGTTCATTTTCATCCGCTGGCATGTACAGCGGCAATGGCGACGCGGTGTGAATCACATGTTCGCAATCGCGCACCGCGTCCGCCCACCCCGCATCGTTCATCAAATCCGCGCGCACAAATTCGAGCGCGTCTGTCGCGGAGGAATGTTGCGCGATGGTCGCGCGCAGCGCGGTTTCTTTATTCAACTCGCGCAGCGTGCCGCGCACGCGATATCCTTGTTCCAATAATTTCAAGATGGTGTGCATGGCGATAAAGCCGCTGGCACCGGTGACGAGAATGGGAGATTCGTTTGGCATTGGGACTCCTTGTAGGTCAGAATAGAATCGAAAGTATAGGGGGGAATTAGACGGGCGTCAATGGCGAAGGAGATGCCACGCACTTCCGCAATCGCAGATTGCAGAGTGCAGTGGCATCTCCTTCGCCAGTATGAAAAAAATTGTACGCACCCCCCATTGCGCGCGCAGCACTGTCGTATTATAATTGGCGTCGTTGCACCACACCCATCTTTGTCTTAGGAGTCTCAACATGACACGTTCACTTTCCCCCCGCATCAAGTTTGCAGGCAAGCTCGCCCTGCTCTTGTTGCTGCTCGGCGGGTTACTTGCCCCACTCGAAACCGACGCGGCGGGCAGACCACCCGTGATGATTCAGTTTTTGAGTGTCTCGGATTGGCACGCCCAAGTTGACCCCATTTCGGTCTCGCCAAATTTCTTTGGCGGCGCGGCGTACCTCGCCGCGTATTGGGATTTGAATCGCGCCGAATATCCCAACACGCTGACGTTGACCGCCGGTGATTCATTCGGCGCGTCTCCGCCCGTCTCGAATTACTTTAATGAAGAACCCGCCATCCTTGCGATGCGGATGATGAAGGTTGACGTAGACACTTTTGGGAATCATAATTTTGATCGCGGCGTCAATCATCTCCAGCAAATGATTGATCTGGCAAAAGCCCCCAAGAGCGAAGCGCCGGGCAAACCTTTTGATTTCGTCTCGGCAAATCTAAAGAATCGCAGCGTCAATCTCGACGGTGTGCGCGATTATCGCATCTATGATGTTGGCGGGATCAAAGTTGCGGTCATCGGCATCACCAATCCCGAAGCCCCCACGCTCGTCTTTCCCGGCAGCTTTGGCACGATGGAACCGCAAAAGCCCCACGTGATTGCAAACAAAATGCGCGCGCAAGCGGAAGCGGACGGCGCGCAGGTTGTCGTCGCCATCATCCACAGCGGCGTCACGGGCTTTGACCTGAGCGCGCATCCGTACGGACCCCTGATTGATTTTGCCAACAAAGTGGAAGGATTCGACGTGATCTTTGGCGATCACACCGATATTGAATACACAGGCATCATTAACAATCAGTTGGTCGTCGAAAGCCGCAGCAAAGGTTTGAAATATGCGCGCACGATTTTGGGCGTCAAACCCAAGAGTGGCAGAGTGGTGAGCCACTCGGTCACGTTTGTTTCTCCGATCACAACAGCGGTCACACCCGACGCGGAAATTCTCGCGATGCTGCAACCCTACAAAGACGCGCTGCTCCCGATCTTTGGCACACAGATTGGCACATCCTCACTCGCCATTCCGCGCAGTGACGCGTGTTTGAACGGCTCAGGGCGCATCTGCGAATCGAAAATTGGGAATCAGATCACCGATGCAATGCGAGAGCTTTACGACACCGATTTCGCCATCACCAACGCGGGCGGTATCCGCGCCGATTTGACTTGCCCCACGACCGATAATCCTGCGGATTTTTGCCCCGCCTTTACGCCGCCCCCATTCCCCATCACGCGCGGCCAAGTCAACACCGTTCTGCCCTTTGGCAACGTGATTGTCACGATGGATGTGAATGGTGCAGAACTTAAAGCGATGCTTGAACAGGGCGTTTCTGCCATGCCCGGCGTGAACGGGCGCTTCGCCCAGGTTTCAGGTTTGTGTTTTACCTACGCGATTTCTTCGCCTGCCTACAGCCGCGTCACGGGTGCGGTTCATCAAGCTCCCGATGGAACGTGTACGGGCGCAGCAGTTGACCTCACTGCGGGAACGACATACGAGATTGCGACAAATGATTTTGTGGCAAATGGCGGTGACGGTTATCCAAAATACATTGACCGCGCGGTTACGCGCGAAGTGATGGACGAGGCGGTGGCAGATTACATTACTGCAAATTCGCCGCTCACGCCCGCGATTCAAGGACGCATCGTTTGCACGACGACGGGCGCGCCCCTGTGTCCGGTCGTAGTGCCATAAATTTACAAAACAAAAAAACGCCGCCGAACGAAATGTTCGGCGGCGTTTTTTATTTGGCGAAACAGAACAACTCATCACCCCTACACACCATCTTCAATTTGCGCGAGCAATTCTGGCACAAGCCCAAGATGCTCCAGCGCATAATATCTTGGTTGTTCGGATGGCGGTGGGTCAGCGGCTTCGTGAATCCATGTTGTATAGTACGGCACATAGATCGCGTATCCGCCCAATTCCAAGATGGGCAAAATGTCGGACTTTATCGAGTTTCCGATCATTAAGAATTTTTCAGGCGTGATGTTGTGTCGCCTCAGGACGCGTTCGTAGCTCGCGCGGGTTTTGCTGCTCACCACTTCAACTTTTTGAAAATATTGGGCGAGTCCCGATCGTTCCAGCTTTGTCTCTTGGTCCAGCAAATCCCCTTTCGTAATGATCATCAAGGGATAACTCGCGGCAAGTTCAGAAACTGTTTCCGCGACATGATCCAACAACTCGACCTCCGCGCGCAGCAACTCTTTGGTGAGTTGAAGGAGCTGCTGAATATCTTGACCCGTAATGCGCCCCTCGGTCAATTCCACCGCCGTTTCGATCATCGAGAGCGCGAAGGATTTGATGCCATAGCCAAAATGTTGCAGATTGCGCCCTTCGGTTTCATCGAGGCGTTCGCGGATCCATTTCGGATCGTGGTATTGCGTCAAGAGTTCGACGAATTTGTTTTGCGCGTGCACATACAAACGCTCATTGTGCCAGAGCGTATCATCCGCATCAAAGGCGATCACTTGAAAAATTGAGCTTGTCATTTCGAGGGCGCGAGAAATCTCGGTTTTATGGGTGATTCATTTTAACTCAAACAACGCCAACTCATCCACCGCGACAAATCCAATTTTTTGAGCTAACCTCCACGACGCAGGATTTTCTTCCACCGCCGCCCAGACGGGCTGCTTACCCAATGTCTGCTGATGGCGATACATGTGCGCGAACGCGCGCGCCGCATAGCCGCGCCGTTGATGTTCGGGCAAGGTGTCAATCGCCACATCCCACAACGTTTCCGTTTCCGATGAAACATAACAGAACGCGACGGGCTGCTGGTTCACAAAGGTCGCGGCAATGCAAGAATGTGCCGCGCCGCTTTTGAGTTCGTCCAAAAGTTCGGAATCAATGAGGAGATCATTGAGCGAATTCGGATCGAGGAAATCTACCGCATCATCAAACACACTCGGTACGCGTTCTGGATATTGCAATGAGTGGAGAATGATGCGTGTGCGCGTCCATGTGGGCAAAACGCGCGCGAGCCAATCCCCACTTTCTATTGGCGCAATCACACTGCCACCATGTTTGAATCCTGCAACCGCCGCGTGAACCGCAGACATTTGCGGCGTGCCAATCACAAAGACAGAATCTTTATCTTTGTCACGGAGGACAAAAGATAATTCAGGGTCCTCTTGCAGACCAAAAATTTTGCACGCGTCTGCAAGCAGCAGATCACGCGGTTCGATCCAACGCGGAACATCGGGAATTATTGCCGCAATCTCAAGAGAGGAAAGCATCAGTCAAAATTTTTCCGCGCGCGCGTGCAATGTTTACGCGTCACGCGAGCCCACTGCGCCGCGCAATCGTTTGATCTGACTGTGGTGACGCTTGCTTTCTAAACGCCGCGCTTTTGCTGCGCGTGATGGCTTGGTGGGACGACGCGGTTTGGGTGGTTCGATGGCTTGACGAATCAATGCGCTCAATCGTTCGCGCGCATCCTCGCGATTCTGTTCTTGTGTGCGAAAACGCCGCGCGTCAATGCTCAACACACCTTCTTCTGAAACGCGCTTGCCCGCCAGACGCAGCAAACGTTCGCGCACCGCGTCGGGTAAAGAGGGCGAATTGCGAACATCAAAACGCAGTTGAACGGCGGAGGAAACTTTGTTGACGTTCTGCCCGCCAGGTCCCGACGCGCGCACGAATGTTTCTTGAATTTCGTTTTCGTCAATCGCGAGAGTGGGGGTGATGGTCAACATCGCATCATTATCAAACCTCCGATGTTTTGGAAACATCGAAGGTTTTGGATTTGTTTAGCGCGGGCATAACCTCGCGCCCAAACAATTCCATCGCACGCGTCAGATCCTCCAGCGTCTCGTGTTTGAAACCAACGACGGGATATTCCAATCCAGCTTGCTGCAACTGCCTCAATTCTTCAAGTTCCCCTGCCGTCCCCGCGCGCAAATCCAAAGTGGTACGCACACTCATCGTCACCTGTCTATCGCCGCTCCACGCGCGAATTTTTTCCGTCACCGCGCGGTAATCCATATTCTTTCGCAAATTCGGATGATAGCCGTCACCCAATTTCGCGGCGCGTTGGATAGCTGCTTCGGATTCGCCGCCGATCCAAATTTGCGGCGGCGATTCCAGACGCGGTGAAAATGTCGCGCCCGAAAATTTGTAAGTGCCGTCATGTTCGGGATTTTCTTGCGTCCACAATGTTCGCAGAATGGAAATGTATTCGTCCAACAATTTGCCGCGCTGATGAAAATTCGCGTTCAAGTAGTTGTACTCTTGCTCATTCCAACCGACCCCGACGCCAACAATCAATGCGCGCCCCGAAAGATGACCCAATGACGCGAGTTGTTTGGCGACAATGATCGGATTTCGCATCGGCAGAACGAGCACGGACGTTCCCAATGCGACGCGCTGTGTAATGCCCGCGAGGTACGTCAACGTCGTAAGCGCTTCCGTGCCGTTGCCAAAACGCGGAAATTCGTTGGGCATCAAAATATGATCGGTTGCCCAAATCGAGTCAAAGCCAACCTCTTCCGCGAGGCGCGCAGTCGTAATCAACGCGTGTGCGTTGGCGACGGGCGAGAGGAGGTTGGGGAGGAGGAAACCGAAACGCATAACTACACCCTCTCCACCACCACCAACGGAATCGCCCGCCCCGCCTTTTCCTGATATTGATCATAGCGCGGAAAAATCTTGGTCATGATTTTCCACAAGCGCGGTTTTTCTTTTGCATCCGCAACACGGGCACGCGCGGCAAATTTTTCCGCGCCCACCTGCAATTCCACCGTCGGCTCGTCCACCAGATTCAAATACCACAAGGGATGATTTTGCGCGCCCCCGTTCGACGCGACCAATAAATACTTGTCACCATCCTGTCCGTAAATCAACGCCGTCCGCCGCATCATGCCCGACTTGCGCCCGCGCGTCGTGAGCAAGAGTGTGGGCAGTCCGTTCCATTGATGCCCTTTTTTGCCATCACTCTCAACGTATGACTTGATGTGCTTGTTCACCCAACCGTTGGGGCTGTCAAGCACTTGTTTCTTTGTTGCCATGATTCATCCTTGCTCTTGTAGCATCTAAAAATGATTCGGCTCGCGTTTCCAAAATTTGCCGCGCCCAATCGTCCCCACAAATTCTCCATCACGCGCTGCCAAATTTTATTTCTCGATGATCACATCGCCCCCGTCCATAACCTCGATATGGAGATCAAATCGATCCATCAGCGACATACCTACCAACGGCGCGGCGTCTATTGCATCTACCTCGACCTCTTCTTGCTGCCCATCCCATTCTACGTTCACGCCGTAAATGTCAACCAACTCCTCACTCCCGTTAGCCAACAATGCGCGCCCACGACTGAGACGAGTGAGTCCGAGCATTGCGATAAGAGCTGGCGGCAGTGTGAGATAACCATTAAAACCCGTATCAATGATCGCATCAACCTCATGCGCGAACCCTGCCGCATCTTGGATGCGAATACGAATAATCGCTTCATATTCGCCGTTCACCATCCCTCTGATCATCTCTTCCCCCGCAGCGAGCCTCCGCCGATGCGGTGAAGCACGCGCGAGCCGATCCGCACGCACCAAATTTCAGCGTGGGGATGCTGGGTGAGAAGCTTCTGCGATGCAGAGAGCGCGTTCGCAGCGACAACATACGCTCCGCTCACAATGTCAATCGCTACGACTTGACTTCGATGTGTCGGTTCAACGCGCGCGCGAATTTCTCGCTCATATATCTCATCGCCCCGTCGCGCCGTTTCCTCTGCGGAATACGTTCGAGTATTCATGCAATGCCTCCTCTCAACAATTCAGAGCGGTAGCTGTGTAGCATCTAAAAATGATTCGGCTCGCGCTTGACAAACTCCCCGCGTCCAATCGTCCCCACGAATTGTCCATCTTTCGCGGCAACTTCCCCGCGCACCGTTACCACACTCGGACGCCCCTTGATTTCCCAACCCTCGAACGCGCTGTAATCCAAATTCAAATGATGCGTTTTCGCGGAAATCGTGCCGCGATAATTGGGATCATACACCACCAAGTCCGCATCGCTGCCAATCGCAATCGTGCCTTTGCGCGGATACATGCCGAAAATTTTTGCCGCTTGCGTGCTTGCCGCGTCCACGAACGTACTCAAATCAATCCGCCCCGCCGCGACGCCGTGCGTGAAAAAGAGATTGATCCGATCCTCCAATGACGGAATCCCGTTCGGAATTTTTGTAAAATCATCGCGCCCCATCTCTTTTTGTCCAATGAAATCAAACGGCGCGTGATCCGTCGCCAACGTGGACACATAACGTTTGCGTAACGCGTTCCACATCACCTCTTGATTCGATTTGTCGCGCAGCGGCGGCGACATGACAAATTTCGATCCTTCAAAGTTCGGCAGTTCCGCGTAACTCTTGTCCAACACAAGATATTGAATCAACGTTTCCACATTGATATTCACCCCGCGTTCCGCCGCTGCCATCGCCTCATCCAGCGATTCCTTGCAACTCGTATGCACAATATAAATGTGCGTGCCGTGAACTTCCGCGAACGTCGCGAGATGATGCACGCCTTCGGCTTCTACACGCGGCGGACGACTCCAATAATGATATTCGGGACCTGTCTTGCCCTCGCCCAGATATTTCTTTTGCAGCTCCAAAACCAAGTCCGCGTTCTCGCAATGCGCGGTCACGACAACGCCCAATTTTTTCGCCAGCGCCAGCGTGTCGTACAATTCTTTGTCCGACATGTCGAACGCGCCCTTGTACGCGAGAAACACTTTGAAACTCGAAACGCCCTGTTTCACAATTTCGGTGAGCTGCGCTTCGGTATCTTGGTCGTAGCGCGTTACCGCTTGATGAAATGTGAAATCGCACGCGCTTTTGCCTTGCGCCTTGCCGAGCCACAACTCAAACCCATCGCGCATCGGTTCTTGCGCGGATGCTTGACAAATCATTTCAATCAACGTCGTCGTGCCGCCAACCAACGCGGCTTGGCTCGCCGTCTCGTAGGTGTCCTTCGCATACGTACCCATAAACGGCAAATAAATGTGAACGTGCGGATCAATGAAACCGGGGAATACATATTTTCCCGTCGCGTCAATCACCGTCGCCGCGGGCGGCGTCTCTAAATTTTTTCCGATGCGCGTAATTTGTTCGCCTTCGCAATAAATGTCGGCCGTGTATTGTTCACCCGCCGTAACGATGTTGCCATTTTTGATCAAGAGTGACATGGTGACTCCTCCTTGAGTTTGGCGCACAAAAAGCGTACGCGCACAAATTATAGCAGTGAGAGTTCAAAAGACAAGCGTCATCCAACCGCCACACCCCAAATGTTTCTGAACAAGGTTCCACATCGAGTCACACTCCACTTTGAAGACATTTAGGTTCTGTAGCGGACAGAACCGAACAAAAAGAGAGCGCACGAAGCGTACGCTCTCTAGGACGAGTGGAGTCAGGACGATGCTTACATGGGTGGCGCTGGAGGCGGCTCTGCGGCGGCTTTTTCTTTTTTCGCTTTTTTCCTCAAATCCGCAGCGTGCGCTTTTTCGTACGTTTGAATGTCTTTGAAGCGCCCCTTGCTATCGCGAATGGCATACAATTTCTTGCCGCTTGTGCTGCGATGCGTGGTACGCTTTGGTTTGCTTGGGGCTTTCTTTTTTGCAGCTGGCATACACTTCTCCTTTTGGGTGAATAAAATTGCCGATGACAAGTTCAAGGCAATAACGCGCGGCGATACACCTAGAGACTCCACTCTAAATTACGCGTCGTCACCACCTTGCACGTCTCGTCATTGTGCATTGTGTATTGTGTATTGTGTATTGTGTATTTCCTATTCCAACATTCCCTCATCCATCCATTGTTTGAATTTGGCAATATCGGCGTCGGGCCACGGACCATCATCGGGCATGCCTTTATTGGAGAGCTCGCGATAAATATCCGCCGAGCGCATCCGCACATTGCCGAGATCATTCAAATCCAAATCATAATCCTTCATGCAATCAATGTCGCCCTGTCGAAACATTGGGCGAATGTCCTTTGCAAATGAGAGCGCCATGTCTTTTCCTCCTTCACTGTCATTCTGAGCGGAGCGAAGAATCTCTACGCGACAATCAGAGATGCTTCGTCCCTCCGTATGACAAATTACCATCATTGCGGCACTTGAATTGACTCGATCATCTGATCCAACAGCGCGAGATTGGGCGTGAACGCATCGGGCGGCAATCCGTTCAGCAGCGCGTCCGTGTCCGCGCGATATTTTTCATACCCTTTCGCCCACGCGTCGTTATCTTTGATCGGCACATCTTGGTACGAGTTGGGCAGCTGGTCCGTTCTGAGATGCCAGAACACCGTCACGTAAAATTTTTCATCCGCCGACAAACCTTGAAAGGTGTAAAACAATCCGTCATTCGTGATCGGTGAAATGTCTTGCGCGTAAAACGTGACAAAGCGCACACCTTTGCCCGTTTTGAAATTGAGATATTTGATTTGCGGATGAAACACTTGCGCGGCATTGTAGGGCGGAAAGACGGGGATCGGATCATTCACCGTCGTTGGCTGTACGGACAATAACGTTTTGAGGGCTAACACTTCGCCTGCAATCGAAGGATCAAGATTTTTCAATCCTTCGACAGGATACACGCGCACCGTCGGCTCAAAGGGACTCACATCACTTATCACCGTTGCGCCGTTGAAACCAAACGCGATATGTTCGGGCGAACCGCCCCCGAGCGCAGGCACATTCGGATCTGCGGGCACCGTGGCAAGCGTCACCCCTTGCGCGGATTGCGCGAGCGCGTTGTCGAAAGAAAAACTCACGCCGTTGTATTCCGTTGCAAAAATCGCGGGGGCTTGCGCGCTTGCAGCTGTCGGTTGCGGCGCGGGCGCTTGCTCGGGAAAATTCGGCGACGCGTTGATCGAGCGCGCCATATTTTCCAACAGCGCGAGGTTCGGGATAAAGCCCGCGTGTGGCAAACCATTCAGCGTTGTGACAATGTTGTTCAAATAATTCTTGTACTCTTTTGCGAACGCATCGTACTCATTGCCCGTAATGTCGCGCGCGGGCGGGAGCGCGGGCGAACTGATTGGCATGAACGCGGACACATAATATTTGTTGTCGAGCGTGATGCCTTGAAACGTCCAAAACACTTGCTCGCTTCGCAGCGGCGCGACATCTTGCGCGTAATAGGTAATAAAACTCACGCCTGTGCCGTTCACAAAATCAATCACGCGCGTTTGGGCATGAAATACTTGCGACGACGGAATAAGCGGAAACACAAAAATTTGCTCGTCCGCGCCCACCGTTCCATCCGCCAGAATTTTTTGCAATGCCTCGACACCCGACGCCACACTCGGATCCAACGCTTTCAATCCATCCACCGGATACACATATACTTGCGGTTTGGTTGGATCAAAAAAGTCGGGCAAGGTTTTATTATTGAAAATGAAGCGTACCCCTTGCGGCGCGCCCCCGCCCAACGCGGGCGCATTTTCCACCGGGCGCGGCGGGAGAAACACCCCCTCCGCCAATTGTGCGAGCCCCGAATCGAAACTAAAAGACACGCCTTCAAAACTCGTTTCAATAACATCGCCTGTGCCAACGCGCGATAGCGGCAAGCCCGCGCTGCCATATTGCGCTTGATCATATTCTGTCGTCACGAGATTCGGACCCTGTAAAGTCCACGTGATGCGATTGTCTTGCGGCTGCCCATTCGCTTGTGTGAACGTTACCGCCGCGCGATCACCCATGCCAACCCACGTGCCAATTTCGACAAAGGGATCACCCTTGCCGATAAAAACCGTCGCCATGGTTGCCGTGCCATCCAGCGCAAGTTCGAGCGTAACAATCCGCCCCGGCGCGTCTGCGGCTGGCAAGATGCCGCTGTACGAGCCAACGAGCTTGGAATTTGGCGCAACGGGCGCAACGGGCACATTCGTCGCCGCGGGCGCAGCCGCAGTTGCCTCGCCTTGCGGCGCGAGGGTTGCTGTTGGCGCGCCGTTCGCAGGTTCCGCGGTTGCGGTGACAAGCGCCGAAGTAGGTACTGTGGTTGGCACCGCAAGCGGCGGACGCGGCGGTGTCGCTAAAGTTGGCGCAGTGCCGCCACACGCGGCAACGGCAATGAGTAGAATCACGACACTAAGGGTTAAAAGAAAGCGCATACGAAACTCCTTACGGCATAATCGCGGAGGCAATTTTGTTTGTCTGGCACTCACACTTGTCATTCCGAGGGTAGTGCGATGTAATCATCGCCGAATTCTCGGTTTGCCCCTACGAGATTTCTCGCAAAGCATGCCCCGAAGAAATGAGGGGGCGACTCGAAATGACAACTGTGCACAAGTCCTAATCTTTTGAAATGTGAATGGCAAGGCGCGTATTTTTGATCTGATAGCATGGGCGCGTCGCGGCGATCTCATTCAAACATTTTGTAACGCCCGCGCAATGGGAATAGCGCTCATCCCACACATAATCATCCCAAATAATAATTCCACCCGGACGCACAAGTTGGAACGCGGTCTCGGTATCCTGCTTGACGTATTCGTAATTGTGGTTCGCATCCACAAACACCAAATCGAACGAATGGACGTATGGCGCAAAATCGAACGTTGTCGAGTCGCCCCACAGTTGCTGAATTTTTCTGGTCAACGTTGTATTTCGAAATGCCGACCCGATCGCCTTCGCGGATTCCAAAGTACGCTGCGATTGCAAAGGCAGGTCAAGCGTATAAATTTCCGTTTCAGGCGGCGTGACCGTCGCGAACATCAATGTCGTTGTGCCGGTATAGAGCAAATTCCTAATGGATTAAGGGGAGCCAAGACCTGACAGGTTTTCTAACATTGCGCGTACCTCGAACCTTCGCGGCGAAAACCTGTCAGGTCTCCCTTTGACCAAGTAGGAATTCGCTCTAGGTTCCAATTTCAAAAATCCGTCGTGGTTGGATGGATTGACAAATCGCGCAAAGCGCGAGAGATTCTACAAGCGGCAAACCTCCATCCGGCGCGTCATCAATTTTTGAAAATGGGTTTTGAAACGGACGTGACATTGCTTGCCATTTCACGTTTCCTCAATTCAAATTTCGTTGATCTCACTCGCCGCGCGCAGCCCCGACTCGATCGAACCTTGAATCCACGCGTGCGCCAGCGACGCGTGTTCGCCCGCAAAATGAATCCGTCCTTCGGGGCGAATTATATCCGCGTACAAACGCGATTGCTGTCCAGGTTCAAACATGGCGAACGCGCCGCCCGCGTGCGGATCATCATGCCACGACCATGACGCGCCGCCTTCGTACTCTTGCACAATTTGCGGATGAATGTGCGCGATGTTTTCAAGCGCCTGTTCCAACCGATCGCGCGGCGGCAAGGAAGCCCAACGCTCCGCATCATCCGCCCACGTATAACTCGCCAGCAAAACCCCGCGCCCCGTTTCGCGTCCGTGTTCGGGATAATACAAATTGCGAATTGCCAAGTCCGTGACCGTGCCGCCACCAAAGATATTTTCGTCCTCTTCCCAAAAACGTCTGCGGCATTGAATAAAAATTTTTGTGGACGCATCATAATGCAATTGACGGATCGCTTTTTGTTTCGCGCGCGTGAATGGTTTGATAATTTCAATATGGCGCAAGACCGCGAACGGCAAGGTGCAAATCATGTACTCCGCTGTTTCGCTAAAGTGTCCCGCCAAGGTGTGATAATGCGCGGTGACGGAGGATTCGGTTTGATCGAGCGCCACTACTTCCGCACCGAGTCGAATGTGCGGCGCGAGCGTTGGATAAAACGCGTATGGCAGACGATCCGTGCCGCCCTTGATTTGGGACAAGTTGGTATAAAACTCCCCAACATCTTCGCGCAACAATTCCACGAACGAAAAATTCATGTTCGCTTCTTGATTTTCCATCAGCCCAAACAATTCCATCGCCCCTTCCGACCATTTCTTTTCTTCCAGAAATTCGCGCGTCGAATGGTGATCCCATTTGGCAACAATTTCATCCCACGCCTGCTCGCCGCGCGCCGCGACCATTTCGATAAATTCCTTGATCGCCTCACTCCACATCGCTTGCACTGTCGTCGCGCGTTCCTCTGGCGTCAAAAGCTCTTCCAGATTGTCAGACGAATCACGGTATTCTTGTACGCGCAATTTCTTGCCGCTGATATGGATGTACGAATTCGGATTGCCCATCGTGAACGGCAGCAGTTCCAAACCGAAATGTTCAATGTAATGCCGCGTGAGGTCATGCGTCGCGGGAATCCGCATCGCGCCCGCTTCGGCGTGCAATCCTTCCGCGAACGGCGCGCGCATCGTAAAAATGCGTCCGCCCAACCGATTCTGCGCCTCCAAAATAATCGGCGTGTGTCCCGCTTTTAACAATTCATACGCGGCAGCGAGTCCCGCAATTCCCGCGCCAAGCACGAGAACTTTTTTGCGCGGCGCGTTATTTTGGGGCAAACCGTTTTTTGCTACATCGAGCCATCGAGACATTGTTACTCCTCAATCCATGCGCGAATTTATTTGTGCGTAGCGAGCGCTCTCTAGCGCGCCATCATCGCAGCACGCGGCTCCACGCCTCTGGGGTTTTTTCACCATATCGAATTTCCGCCGCGCCCAAAAATTCGCCCAATTCTTCAATCGCGTCGCGCACCGCCCGCGCCGTTTTTTGATCGCGCGGCGCGTTCGCTTCCAAATGGACAGCGTTAATGTTCAATACCCCCTGCGCGCGATCCATCTTTGGATCAATGCGCCCAATTAATTGGTCATTACAGAGAATCGGCAGTACATAATAGCCGTACTTGCGTTTCGCTTGCGGCACATAAATTTCGATCTTGTAATCAAAATTCCAAAATTGAATGTTCCGCACACGATCGCGCACGAGATTATCGAACGGCGACAACAGTACCGTACGTCCTTCAAATTCACCGTGTTCCAATTTTTCAATCAACGGAATATCCGAACAATGAACGTACCATTCGCCTTTCCACTTCTCATCGCTCGGCGTTTGGGAACGCCTACTATTCAGCGTTTGGGAACGCCTACTATTCGGCGTTTGGGAACGCCTCCTACGCGCGTCGCTGGTTTCTCGAATCTCGACGCGCTCAATCTCCCCCGCGCGTTCCAATTCACCCAACCGTTCGCGCAACTGCGGATATCGTCCCGCGATGTAATGCGCGGCGATGTGTTTTTCTGTCCCAACGCCTAACGCGCGCAAACTCTTTTGCGCTGAGTGGGTCACTACTTCGCGTTCCGATAATTTTTCGCGCGGCGTCCATTCGGGCAGCACGCGTTCCGACAAATCCCAAAACTTATTTAATCCCTCGCGTCGCGCCACCATAATTTTCCCTTGCATCCACAAGAAATCCAACATGCGCGACACATTGCGATCATTCGTCCAGCCCGACGAGACCCACGTTTTCGGCGCTTCCCCCATTTCCGTCAACACCCGCGACGAAACGGGTCCCTTGCGCTTAATCTCACGCAGGATCGTATCGCGCAATTTTTTGTTCGCGTCAATCCATTCCGCGATGCGAAGGTCCCACGCATCCTCCGTTTTCGCGTACTCGCGCATTCGCAAGTGATGAATCGGAAAATCTTCCGTCAGCACAATCGAAGCCGCGTGCGCCCAGTATTCAAATAATTTTTTATCGCGATAGATCAAGTGATCAAGATCGGCAATGTTGTACGGACCCACGCGCGAAAAAATGACGAGCGTGTGACTGCGCGAAACAGTGCTAAGGGGATCGAGTTGCAAGCAGCCCAACTCGCGTATGACCTCGTAAATGCCATCAGTCGACGGCGGACGACGAGTGGCGGCTAAATGTTGTTTTGTGATCGCGAGCCGACGCGCGGTATCGGCTGTGATTGACCTGACAGGTTTTGATGACAATGATTGTACGTGAGACATAAGGTGAAATTGAAAACGAATGAGGTGATTGAAACAGCGGTTTGGAAACCTGTCAGGTCTTGGAAGCAACGTAAGTGAGCGCAGATTCGGTGAACGCGCGCCATTTCGCTTTGTGCGCGTATGGCACAACCACCCATTCCTTCATCGGACGATTCATTTCCGACGGATCAAACAACTGCGCGCCTTTGCGCGCCAACGCGTTTTTGTGCGCGTCACCTGCCAACTTGAAAATCATCGCGTCGCGCCAATACACCGCAAACATTTTGCCGCGCACTTTTAGACATGGACTCCCCATCATTTTGGATTTGGTTATGCCCGCGTCGCCCGACGCAAATTCTTGCGCGATGGAATCAAAGAGTTTTTGGGAAGGCGGGAGAGGTACGGATTTGGGCATGGGTGCATGATAACACCGCTTGCGCGTTCGCGGCAAGGGGTTTGGTTGTTATTTCGTCACCGTAAATTCGATGCGGGTGAACGGCGCAAGGCCACCATATTTACCATTCGGTCTTGTTTGAACGGCTCTACAAAATACGCGCCCGGTTCATTAAACAGGCGGGTGGCTTGATACTCAACGCTTTGTCCGGGTTGCAAAACAGGGTTAAACACCGCTTCAAACGAAGCATGCGGAGAGTTCCAGGTGCATTGCGCTACGCAAGGTCCGCGCCCTGCAATGCCGTACGCAGCAAGGCGTACCACGCTGCTATTACGATTCACGATCACAAAGGTCACAGTCACGCGCGAGTTACGCGGAATCTCGTCGCCGTTGGAAAGCAACTTCCCATTGGCTTCGACGGAAATGCGCGGCTCACGCGGCGCGAGGGCAACAAACCCCGAACTCGCTCCGCCACTCGCTGCATTGCCGATGACCCCCCAGAGTAATATTGCACTCGCGGGAATCGCCACGCCCAGAACGAGACCCAACAAGACCACAATAGTTGCGACTGCCCAACCATACGCCCCGCGCCATTCGAAGCGCCTCAGAATCACAGCATCAACCACCCGCGTTGGTTGTGCTGGCAATGCCGCAAGTTCGGGAATGGGGGCGGGAACGGCTACCGTAGGCGTCACGCTGTTCTGGCTCAGCCCATGCGCGCGCGCCAATGTAATAAATTGCTCGCGCTGCGCGTCTGGAATTTCGAGACACACTGCCAAGCGCGCCGCCATTTCGAGGGAAGGGCGATAATTCGTCCGATTTTGTTCGATCGCGCGAATGGTGTCTAACGAACAAAAAGAACGCCCCGCCAATTTCGCTTGGCTCCATTTCTTGGCGTTGCGCGCGTGTTTCACCCATTCCCCGAACGTCTTGAACGGCAACGGCAAAGCAGATGGAGAAATTTCATGCGCGTCCATAATTTCTCCTAGTATATCACTTGAAATGGGTGCGCGAAATATGATCAGGGCTTTCGCTTAGTTGTCATTTCGAGCGGTTTTGCGAGAAATCTCGCTGGGCAAAACGAGATTTCTCGCTCCGCTCGAAATGACAAGCGAAAGTCCTGATGATATGAGGAGACAAATCAAAATTCACCGAACGTACGACAAATTTGAACTTTGTCGTACCTTTCAAGGAGGTTCACCATGTCCAGTTCCTTACCCCCCGAAGAACGCGCGCGGATCGCGGAAGAGCAGCACATTCGCAATCAGGAAAATATCTCGCTCGCCAAAGAAGTGGTGAAAGAGGGCGGCAAAGCGTATTTGAAAATCGTCCTCATTATCATGGGGATTGGTGTGGCGTTTATCGTGTGTTACTTTGTCGTGTTGGGCGGCGTCTGCGCGGCGATTTTGGGCTCGGTGCCGCGCTAAACAGTGTGAAAGAAACAAAACCATTCGCGCATCTTAATAATAGGATGCGAAAGGAGAAAAGAATGAATCACAAAATCGTAAGCGTTCTCGCGGCAGCTGCCCTGCTGCTCGGAATCATGACGCTCGCGCCAACGCCAACCGTGCAGGCGGGAAGCAACGGACAACAATTGTTTTTCTATGTGTACGCGGGCAGCGCCAAAATAAGTTGGTTGTATGTGAATGGCAAGAATCAGAACGGCACAACCGTAACATGGAGTCGCTCTTTCAATCCCGCGGTCTCGAGCTATTCCCTTGCCAACTGGTGGTGGAAAGATTATACTTTTGTGCAGTATCGGATGTCCGACGGCACGACAGGTTCTTGCACGTTTATTGTCCCTGTCAATCAGCCAGGCCGCGATTGGATCGCCGTTGGCGTCAACCGCCAACCCGGAAATAGTTGTTGGGTGAATTGAGCGCACCATGAAACGAAAACGCGTTGCCGTATCCGTATTGGCTGTTGCACTATGGCTCTTACTCGCGCTGTTCGCGTGTTCGCCTCAAGAACAACGCCTCGTGCAAACCGAAGTTGCCAAAAGTGCGGGGACGGCGATTGTGGTTGCCCAAACGCAAGCGGCCGCGGGCGTACAAACAGGCGTCGTCGCCGCGCAAACGCAAGTGGTGAATGCGATCCAAACAGGCGCGGCAGAGGCGCAAACGCGCGCGATTCCTTTGCAAACACAAGTGGCACAAGCGGCACAGACCACCCTCGCCGATCAAGTACAACGCGCGGAAACGCAAGCCGCGTCCTTTCAACAAACCGCCCTCGCGGAATTGACGCGGCTTGCGCCTGGGCCCGGCGGCGCGGCCATTCATTATTTCGCGTTGGGCGATTCGATTGCATCGGGACATGGACTCGACCATGATATAACGGAACCCTGTTTCCGTTCGCGGAACAGTTATCCGAATCAAGTCGTGCGATTGCTCAAGTCGCATTTTCAAGAAATTCGGTACACCATTCTCGCCTGTTCGGGCGCGACGGTCGCGAAACCTCCACCAGACAAATTGAATTGCGACGGTTGTCGTTTCAAATGGTTCCGTAATCAGATGGATGAAACGCTCAAGCAGCTGCCTGATGATCATCCCGTGCTTGTTACCATCAACATCGGCACGAACGATTTTGGTTGGACGGATGTGCCAAGCATGCTGCCGCACATCGTCGAGAATGCGGATGTTTATCTCGCGTGGGTGAATGAGGCAGCGGACAGTGTCGCACAAGAATTACGCGCACAAATTCCGCGCTTGCTCGCGCACGAAAACGTGTACGTCGTGATTACCGATGTGTACAATCCATTCAATCAAACGAGTTTTATTTTTGACGTGGGTTTGCAGCGCTGCAACAAAATTATTGGTCAATTGAATTGTTACGAACGAACAAAGTACGGAGTGGATGGTTTGAACAACGCGTATGTGTTGGATGTTTTCGTTCCGCTCGGCAGACCCTCGCGTTTGCGTGTGACGAACATCAATCCAAAATTTTACAGACACGAATCGCCGCGTCCCAAATGCGGCGACAGCGCGCCCGATGTTTCGGATACGTGGATTCAATATCCCGGGCAGCCCGGCGTAAATGGCGAGGTTCCATTGTTACTCCAAGTTATAACAAAGGAAAAACATGGCGACTGTTTTCATCCCAACGAAAAGGGCGCGCAAGCGTACGCGGACGCGGTGATGGGACAATTTTTGAGGATGAGGCGATAAGCGTGGTATAGTAATGAATTGATTGGTCCCTGGGCTTGACGAATCAATTCGTCACTACGCGATGCCACAAGGAGGCATGAAAAGTGTTTAATCGAATTTCACGCATGTGCGCAGTTGGCGTGCTTGCATCCGGTCTGCTCTTTGTGTTAATCGGTTGTGGTGCCGTGACTTCCGACATCACCTTTTACCAAAACGAAGAATGGAAAGCCGATACAACCCTTGTTCTGAACCCGCAAGAGAACGCGCAACTTGGCGCGACCTTTGAGGCGGAATTACAGAAACGTGCGGCACAAGCAAAAAATGAGGGTTTGACTTTGAATTGGTCAAAAAGCAAACAGGATGAGAATACAGCATATCGAATCACTGCGGAAGGCAAGGGCTGGCAGAAGCTTAACGAGTTTGCTTTTAGTAACTCACTCACGTTACGCAGAGCGAACCCGAAGCGACAGAATTGACGTTTCACATTATGCCGCGAGACGGACGGGGTTGAGTGTGCTCAGCGTGGAATATGCGACT
>Ga0247727_10005473_pt1 | contig 25738 bp, 18 predicted proteins | sample WisWelCaveWW1625_FD_202498 | JGI IMG/M metagenome (GOLD analysis project Ga0247727, IMG submission 202498) | Biofilm microbial communities from Wishing Well Cave, Virginia, United States - WW16-25 | ecosystem: Environmental > Aquatic > Deep subsurface > Groundwater > Cave microbial mat | place...
TGTTTGCGGAGTTGCAGTTCAAAAACCTGCGCATCGCGGAGACGGAAAAATACGCGCACGTGACCTATTTCTTCAATGGCGGCATCGAGAAGCCGTTCGGCGGAGAAGAGCGCATCCTGGTGCCGTCGCCGAAAGTGGCCACCTACGACCTGAAACCGGAAATGAGCGCGGAAGGCATCGCCGAAAACGTGGTAAAGGCCATCGAGAAAGGCGAGTTTGACGCCTTGGTGATGAACTTTGCGAACGCCGATATGGTGGGACATTCCGGAAAGCTCGAGGCGGCGATTGCCGCGGTCGAGGCCGTGGATGGCTGCCTGGGGCGCATCTACCAGGCGCTGAAGGCGCGGCACGAGCCCGGCGCGTGGCTCATCACCGCAGACCACGGAAACGCAGAAACGATGATTGACCTGGAAACCGGCGGGCCGCATACCTACCACACCACCAACCCCGTGCCGCTCATCCTGGTAAGCGAAGACGGCGGCGTGCGCCTGCGCAGCGATGGAGCGCTCCAGGACCTTTCGCCGACCGTGCTCGGCTTGCTCGGCGTGCCGCAGCCTGCGGAGATGAGCGGCCGGGACCTGAGAGAGAAGAAGTGACCACAGCGCGGCAGAGCCGCAACCGAATAGCTCAGAATTACACAGAGGTCTCAAAGGCACGGAGGGCACAGAGAAGAGCAAGAAAACTGCGCGGGACGCGAAGAATTCCGGGAATAGTAGTACAGAGGTCGCTGAGGCCCCCTTCGTCCCGCACCTACGGGATCAGGGCAGGCGCAGATGAACGCGGATTCTGTTTGGAGTTAGAATCAGGAGCATGGAAAAGCCGTTCAAGATGCGGCTGGGGTGGACGCGGGACTACCGCGGGGAGAGATGGAACCCCAATCCATCGCGCCAGCGCATCGTTGGCGGGGAGTCAAAGGCGCATCCGATTGGGCTGCTGATGGTGGCCGGGATGTTTTTGATCTTTGCGCTGGCGATTCCCGAAGCAGTGGGCTTGATGATGCTGGCGGCCGCCTGCGGTCTGGCGGTGGGGCTGATTTTGTGGTGGAAACATCGCTGAGGAAGAGAGGCATGTATGGCATCGGAGATCATCTTCACAGTGGAAGAAGAACCAGAAGGCGGCTACGTGGCTGCGGCCGTGGGCCACGCCATTGTGACTCAAGGCGAGACGCTAGAGGAGTTGCGTGCAATGGTTCGGGATGCCGTCCGGTGCCATTTTGACGCGGGCGAGATGCCCCGGTTGATTCGTCTGCACATGGTCAAAGAAGAGGTCTTGTCAGTTTGAAGCTGCCGCGGGATTTGAGCGGCAGGGAGTTAGCCCAACTCCTCCGCCATTTTGGGTACGAGTTTGCCCGGCAGCAGAGTAGCCATATCCGCCTTGTTTCAAACCGGCAGGGTTATCCGCACCGCGTCACTGTTCCAGATCACCAGGAACGGAAATTGGCACTCTGAGAAATCTGCTTCGCATGGTGGGTGAATACATGGAAATGGAGCCCGCCGAAGTGATGCAGCAACTTTTCGGCCGCTGAGTGCGCATCCCCCGATGAGACCTGCCCCGCCTTCCCAGACCAAGCTGCTCATCTGTGTGTGGCACTGGTTCACGCTGTGGAGGCCGCCGGCGGACCTGGCCGCGCATATCCGGAAAACGTGGCCGGAGATGAAGGTGGTGCACCTGCCGAACTTCGACCACTACGAAAAGGAATTGCCGGACACGGACATCCTGGTGGGCTGGGCGCTGCGGCCGGAACAATGGCGCCTGGCGAGGAAACTGAAGTGGATCCATTCGACCGCCGCAGGAGTAGGGCAACTGATGTTCCGCGAGCTGCGGGAGTCTGCGGTAATCCTGACCAACGCCAGTGGGGTGCACACGGTGCCGCTCGCAGAGCACGTCGTGGGGATGCTCATCGCCCTGGCGCGGAGATTCCCGGCGGCGTGGCGCTACCAGGCGCAGGGGCGATGGGCGCAGCAGGAAATCTGGGACGAAGCATTGCGGCCGAGGGAATTGCAGGGCCAGACGCTGCTGCTGGTGGGCTTCGGAGCCATCGGGCGGGAGGTGGCGAGGCGCGTGCGGCCGCTGGGGATGCGGATTGTGGCGGTAACGCGCACAGGGCAAGGAGACGCGGAGCTGGCGGGGCGGTTTTTGCCGGCGTCGCGGCTCGATGAGGTGCTGCCCGAGGCGGATTATGTGGTCCTGGCCGCGCCGGAAACGCCGGAGACGCATCACCTGATCGGCGCGCGGCAACTGGCGGCCATGAAGCCCACGGCATATCTAATCAACGTGGCGCGGGGAACGCTGGTGGACGAGGCAGCGCTGATTGAGACTTTGCAGAGGCGGGCCATCGCCGGCGCGGCCCTGGACGTAACCGAGCGCGAGCCATTGCCGCCGGACAGCCCGCTCTGGAAACTGGACAACGTGTTGATCACGCCGCATATCAGCGCCGTGAGCGAGCACCTGTGGGATCGGCAGACGGAACTCATCCTGGATAACCTGGAGAGGTGGTTTGCAGGGAAAGAGCTGCGCAACAGGGTGGATCTGAAACGAGGATATTGAGGGGAAATTGGAACGCAGAACTCGGAGGCCAGAACCAGGTGCGCAGGAGATGCTGGCTATTTCTTCGTGTGCCGGGCCACCTAAAGCTGGCCCCTACGAGCCCGTAACTCGCAATTCTAGCAAGTTGGGTGCTGAGAGCAATCGGGGCGCAGCCCCGAACCTTCGGGGCTGCGCCCCCGATTTGCAAGGTCACTAGTCAGAGACAGTGCCGCGGGAGGGGAGATAGCCTTCCTTGGCGTACACGACGTATTTCAGCTTTTTCCCTTTTTGATCCACGATACTGATGGGGCTGCCGTCCGGGGCCACGACTTCCACTTTGATCTTGCGGTATTTTCCCACCGGCTTGTTATTGCCTGAGGAGGTGTAGGCCAGGCTGTACTGGTTTCGGAGCATTCCTGCGGCTTCGCGGAAGATGCCGGGCAGCTCGCCTTCAAAGCGCGGGAACCAACTGCGGCCACCGGTCATCTGCGCGAAGGTGCGGAGCTGATTCTCACCCTGGAGGAAAGTAACGCTGGCGGCGCCGGAAGGATTGGTACGCTCGTAGAACCAGCGCGCGGTGCCCACAGAGAAAACCGTGACATCTGTTTGCCGGACGCGCTTGATGGCATCGTCGAGAGTGATCTTGCTGAAGGTGTCGAATCCTGAGGCCAGCAGGAGAATGGATTTTTTGCCCTTCACGTCCTTGAGGCGGTCCAGGGTGTCGGTCAGGGCGTCAAAGAGGTTGGCCTCGGAAAAGCCAGGAAAATAGAGGCGGGCCACGGCTTCCTGGATTTCGCGCTTGTTTTTTGTGAAGTCGGCCTCAATGCGCGGGCGCATATCGAAGGTGATGAGCGCGGCCCAGTCGTCCTTGGTTAAGTGATTGAGGAAATCGTAGCCCCACTCGCGCGCGAAATATGCGGAATAGCCAGCAAGGATGCGGCTGAACTCCATCAGCACCACGACGGTGATGGGAGCCTCCGTAGGGGCAAAATTGGTGATGGTCTGGGGGATGCCGTCCTCGAGGATGCGGAAGTTTTCCTTTTTCAAGCCGGGGATGAAATCGCCGTGCTGCGTGGTGACGACCACGTCCACCTGGACGAGCGGGACTTCCACAGTAATCTGGAATTCGCCCTGCGGCTCAGTGGGTTTTTTCGGCTGCTGTTGCTGGGCCCAGGCCCGCAGCTCGGCGCCGGGAAGGGCGGTCAGGAACGCCAGAGCCGCGGCGAGAGCGGTGTAAGCAAGGCTTCTTCGCATACGTCCCCCAGGGATTGGATGCTGCCACGACCCGGCAGGATGGTCAATGGAGTTGTGCGTGATAAGATGTGCGTCCCCGGCGGCGAGTTTTTCCGGCCAGGTCCCAAACCGAGGAGGAGCGAATGTTTTCACGATGGGCGCGGAGCGTGCTGCTGGGCGCAGTGCTGGCTTGTGCCGCAGCAGGAAAAACGCAGGCGCAGCCTCCCGCGGCAATGGACTTCGCGAAACTGAGTGAAGACGCCACCGGCTGGCTTTCCGGGCTGCTGAAAATCAACACCACGAATCCCCCCGGCAACGAGCTGGCGGCGGCGAAGTTCCTCGCGGGAATTCTGGAGGCGGAGGGAATCGCGGCGGAGGTGATCGAGAGCCGCGCGGGAAGGGGAATCGTGGTGGCGCGGCTGAGGGCCCGGGCGGTGGCGGACCCATCGCGGGCGCTGCTGCTGCTGGCGCATACAGACGTGGTAGGCGTCGAGCGCGAAAAATGGACTGTGGACCCGTTCGGCGGGGTGGTGAAAGACGGATACATCTGGGGCCGCGGGGCAATTGACGACAAAGGGATGGTCATCACCAACCTGGCGGTGCTGGTGGGACTGAAACGCGCCGGGGCGCGGCTGGACCGCGACGTCATTTTCCTGGCCGAGGGCGACGAGGAAGCCGGGGGAGACGACGGGATTGAATTCGCCATCCGCCAGCACTGGGAAAAAATCGCCGCGGGGTTTGCCATCAACGAGGGCGGGACGACGCGGGCGCGCAACGGCAGGGTGCAATACGTGGGCATCCAGGCCAGCGAAAAAATCCCGGTGAACGTGGAGGTCATCGCCACGGGGCCTTCGGGGCATGCGTCCGTGCCGCGCAAAGACAACCCCGTGGGGCGGCTGGCTGCGGCAGTGGCAAAAATTTTTGCGTGGGACCCGCCCGTGCAGCCCACGGCCATCACGCGGCGGTATTTTGAAAGAATCGCCGAACTGGAAGAGCCGGAACTCGCCAAGTGGATGCGCGCGCTGGAGACGCCGGAGCGGATGACGTCTGCGGCGCGGCGCATCTCGGAAGCCAGCCCGCTGTGGGCTTCGATGCTGCGGAACTCGATCGCGCCGACTATCCTTCGTGGAGGGATTCGTTCGAATGTGGTGCCGGCCGAAGCGCGGGCGACGCTGAATATCCGGATGATCCCGGGGGAAAGCGTGCAGGCGCTGGTCGAGGAGCTGAAAAAACTGGTGAACGACCCGCAGGTGCGGTTCGTGATCGAAGCGGCGTCGCGGCAGCCGGCGCCGCCGTCGTCGCTGGAAACGGAACTCTATGCGAGCTTCGAGCGCGTGACGCCGCGGGTGTTCCCGGGCGCGGCGGTGGTGCCGATGATGAGCACCTGGGCGACGGATTCGGCGCAGCTCCGCCTGCGCAACGTGCAGGCCTACGGAATATATGCTTACCCTCTGACGGACGAAGAATCCGCGCGGATGCACTCGGACGACGAGCGCATCCCGCTGGCGGCGTTCCGGCAGGGCATCGAGTATTTGTACGCGGTGGTGGAGGATTTCGCGCGGGCCCGGCCGTAGGTGCCGGCAGCTAAAGAGGCAGAATGCCACGGAGGGCAAAAATCGTTTGCACGCTGGGGCCGGCCAGCAGCAGCGTGGAGATGATCGACCGGCTGATGCGCGCGGGGATGGATGTGGCGCGGCTGAACTTCTCGCACGGGTCGCTCGGGGAACACGCGAGAAAAGTGGCAGCCATCCGCGAAGTTTCCGGAAAAATCGAACGGCCGACGGCTATCCTGGCCGACCTGCAAGGACCGAAAATCCGCACGGGCCGGCTGGCCGGAGGGAAACCTGTGCGGCTGGAGGCCGGGCAGAGGTTCACCATCACCAGCCGCAAGGTGGCCGGCGATGCGCACGCGGTGAGCACCACGTACACGCAATTGCCCGCGGAGGTCTCTGCGCGCGACCGCATCCTGCTGGCCGACGGGCTGATCGAGCTGCGGGTAATGAGCGTGAAAGGCAAAGACGTGCATTGTGAGGTGGTGAACGGCGGGGAGCTGGGCGAGCACAAAGGCATCAACCTGCCCGGGGTGAAATTGAAAGTCAGCGCGCTGACGCGGAAGGACCGGCAGGATTTGGCCTTCGCGCTGGCGCAGAACGTGAACTACATCGCCATCAGCTTTGTGCGCCGCGCGGACGACGTCAGGATCGCCAAAACGCTGATTGCCAGGGCCGGGAAGACTACGCCGGTCATCGCCAAGCTGGAAAAGCCGGAGGCCATCGAGAACCTGGACTCCATCCTGGGGGTTGCGGACGGGGTGATGGTGGCGCGAGGGGACCTGGGAGTGGAGATGAACCCGGAACGCGTGCCCGTGGTGCAGAAGCAGATTATTGCGCGGGCGCGCGACGCGCGGCTGCCGGTCATCACCGCGACGCAGATGCTGGAGTCCATGATCTACAACCCGCGGCCAACGCGCGCGGAAGCTTCCGACGTAGCCAACGCGGTGCTGGACGGCACCGACGCGGTGATGCTTTCCGCGGAGACCGCCAGCGGGAACCATCCGCGGGAATCGGTGGAGATGATGGACCGCATCATCCGCGAGGCCGAGGCCAGCATCGGCGCGCGCAGCCGTCCGCAGCGGATGGCGGAGCTGAACGTGGCGGAAACCATCAGCGATATGATCTGCCACGCGGCGGAAGAGCTGCAAATGAAGGCGATCGCGGTGTTCACGGAGTCGGGCTCGACGGCGCGGCTGATTTCGAAATACCGGCCGCGGTCGCCCATCATCGCATTTTCGCCGAACCAGGAGACGCGGCGCAGGCTGAGCCTCCTGTGGGGCGTGGTGCCGCGTTCCATCGAACACGTGAAGGATATTGACAGCCTGGCGCGGGTGGCCGAGCGCAGGCTGCTGGAAGAAAAACTGGTCCTGCGGGGAGACATTGTGGGCGTGGTGGCCGGAACGCCGCTGGGCCAGCGCGGGACGACGAATTTTGTGAAGTTGCATCAGATTGGCGGCGAGAAGTGAGCGGGGGAAAAATCAGAAATTAGAAAGCAGGGATCAGAAAGCAGAGCGATGCAAGCGGCAAGAGGAAGGCGCAGAACTACGCAGAGTTCGCAGAGACACAGAGGGCACAGAGAAGAGAAACCCCGGAACACATTTCAGGATAGGGCAAGGGCCCAACGGGCGCGCAGGCAGGCGCGCCCTTTCTAGTTTACCCAGTGGTCGGGGTGGGAGGGGGGCAGGTTTTTGCGCTTATTGACGTAGAGGTCGAACTTGCGGCGCAGGCGGCGCTGCTTCCAGTCTGAAATCTGATTCCGAAAACTGTAGAACAAGGAGCCGCGGCGGAGATAGAGATAGCCGACCAGCATACCGGAGAGGTGTCCGAGATGACTGACATTGTCGCCGCCCTGGAGCTGTCCGAAAAAGGCGATGGCGCCCATGATGAAGACGAACACTTTCATCGGAATCTCGACCGGCGGGAGGAGCAGCCACACGCGGCGCTCGGGGAAGATGAGGGCGGCGGCCATCAGGATGCCGTAGATGGCCCCCGAGGCGCCGATGGTGACGACGGAGCGGTCGGCACTATCCGGCGCGAACAGCAGGGTCTTGAAAAGCACGATCAATAGCCCGGCGCCGACGCCGGTGAGGAAATAGTAGCTATAGAAGCGGCGCGTCCCCCACTGGCGCTCGAGCATCTGGCCGAACATCCACAAGTTCAGCATGTTCAGGAGCAGGTGAATCAGGTTGCCGTGGAGAAAGAGATAGGTGAACGGCTGCCAGACATTGAGCGAGTGCGTGACGGCGATGGGGATCAGGCCGAACCAGCGCAGCAACGCCGTGGCGAAAGCGGGGCCCGGATAGACATAGAAGGTGAGCTGGGCAAACAGGAAAATGAGGGCGTTGGCGATGAGCAGCTTCTTGATGCCGGGTGTGAGGACGTCGTCCCAGCGAAAGCGGTAGCCGGAGCCAGACATGTAGGCGCCCATTGACATCCTCAGTGTATGAAGCGGGGTGTAGGAATGTCAAAGCAGCCAGCGGCCCGGCAGCTAGTCGAGCTTTTTGCGCGCGAAGTAGAACAGAGACGCGCCGAGCAGGGAAAACATCACCACAGCCAGCAGGTGGCTCTGCACCAGTGTTTGCCCAAGCAGTTTGGGGCCGAAATTCAAGGCTCCGGCAGGGATGAGCTTGATGCCCAGCTCGGGATCGCCGAGGACGTTGATGACAATGGCCAGCAGGCCAATGACACCGCCCGCGGCGATCAGGCCGCTGGCGTAAAGCGAGCCGGGGCTGACTTCACTTTCCGCGTGGCCGCCGGCGGGCTCCTGCCCGCGCTCGGCCAGCCAGCGCACAATCCCTCCGCAAAAAATGGCCAGAGTCGTGTGCAATCCAAGATAGGAGCCCACGGCAAAGGAAAGCGAGCGAATGCCCAGCAGTTCGACGGCAATCACCAGAAAGACGCCGAGGGCCACCAATCGCCAGGGCAGGCGGCCCTTGAGCAGGCCGGTGATGACCGTAGCCATCAAGCGGCCCTGGGGAGCAGCGGCTTTGTCGCTGCCGATGCCGGTGACCCACTGAATTTCAATCTGTTTGGTCTCGCGGTCGTACAGGTATTTGCCGTCGGGGAGTTCGCGGGAACCGAGGGCGTTGACGAGGATGTATTGCTTCTCGCGGTAGGTGTAGGAAGCCTTTTCAATGCGGATGTCACCTTCTGTGTCCTGCGCGGCACGGACTTTTTCAATGTCCAGGGGGCGTTGCCAGGGGCGGTACTCGGCCAGGCCCACGTTCATCAGAATCAGAGTGCCGCCGATGACGAACACCGAAACCATCACGCCAATCATCAGCGACCACTGCTGACGATACGGCGTGGCGCCCACCAGATAACCGGTTTTCAAATCCTGCGACGTGGCGCCAGCGTTGGCGGCGGCCACGCACACAACGCCACCGATGGTGATGGCCAGCGCCGAGTACGCGGCGGCGGTCCAGCCCATGGCCAGGAACATCGCGCAGGTGGCCATCAGCGTGGCAATCGTCATTCCGCTGACCGGATTGGCGGACGTGCCGATCAGGCCGCAGATGCGCGAGGAAACGGTGACGAACAGAAAGCCGAAGACGACCACGAACAGCGATGCGACGAGGTTTTCAAAGCCCGTGGTGGGGGCGCCTTCGATAGGGTGGAAGGTGAGCAGGAGCCACATCATCACCAGGATGGCCAGGGAGCCGAAGACCACCCATTTCATGGCGATGTCGCGGTCGTGGCGCCCGGAGGCGGATTCCGCGCCCGTTTGCTGCGCGCGGACGTCTTTGAGGCCGGATTTGAGCGCGCCGAGGATGGTGGGCATCGTCTTCATCAATGTGATGAGCCCGGCCATGGCCACGGCACCGGCGCCCATCGGGCGGATGTAGGACTCCCACATCTGGCTGGGAGACATCTCGCGGATGGGCAGCGTGCTGGGATAGAGCGGCTCGGGGAGGCCTTCGCCGAAGAATTTGATGGCCGGCATCAGCACCAGCCAGGAGAAAACGCCGCCGGCAAAAATTGTGCCGGCAATGCGCGGGCCGATGATGTAGCCGACGCCGAGATATTCGGAAGTGATTTCCGCGCGGAAGGAGGCGCCGGGGAGCCAGGAAGGTTCGTAGAGCGGGCGGCTGCGCCAGGCGCCGGCGACAGCCATCAGAAAAGTATAAAGGCCGCCGAGGCCGAGTCCCCAGAAGACGCGTCCGGCAAACGAGCCGCCTTTTTCGCCGGCCACGAGCACGTCGGCACACGCGGTGCCTTCCGGGTAAAGCAGGTTGCCGTGTTCCTTGACGATGAGCTGGCGGCGCAGGGGAATCATGAACAGCACGCCGATCCAGCCGCCAATCAGCGCGAGCATGAAAATGCGCGAGTACTCGAACGGGAACCCCATGAAGATGAGCGCGGGCAGCGTGAAGATGGCGCCCGCAGCGACGGATTCACCGGCGGAGCCTGCGGTCTGGACAATGTTGTTCTCGAGGATGCTGGCCTTGCCGAACCCGCGCAGCAGGCTGATGCTCAGCACAGCGATGGGGATGGAGGCGGAAACGGTTAGGCCGGCGCGCAAGCCGACGTACACGGTCACCGCGCCGAAAATAATTCCGAAAATGGCCCCGAACAGAATGGCCTTGAAACTGAATTCGGGGAGCAGCTCGCTCTCCGGCACATACGGCCGGAATTCGCCCGGGGGCGCCGTGGAACTCCAGCCGCGCGATTCCGATGCGTTGGCCACACCCCACCTCCGAAGCGAAAAAGAATTGCCAGCCGGACAGCGTGCGGCAAGGTATCACACCAGAGCGCAGGACTTCCACTCCGGCAGACGGGGAGAAGGAGGAGTGAAGCGGAGCGGACGGCGAACCTCGGACGGAGAAAATGGAAAAGGGGACAATCAGCAAAGTGCGGCGTCCCAGGGGTGGGCCAGAGCTAGTCCGGCAATCTTCGCCGGAGAGGGAACAGTACAATCGCAGGATTCAGGCGGGCGGCGAGCCAGGCGTCCAGACCCCAGGTGAGGCCGGCGCCCGTGCAGCCCATCAGAATCAGCGCCGCAACCAAGCCCGTATAGGTTGCCAGGGCAGCGACATCGCCGTAGGCCGTGGCTAAAGCGAAGTTCAGAACCAGTAAGCACGCGCCGAGCGCGCCCAGGCTCACCAGGAAACCAGCCAGTAACTGCACACCGACCAGAATCGCACCAATCGCCGCAACAATGGCGAATCCTTCCTGGTGGAATTCCATGTATGGATAAATGACCCGGTCAAGATAGAAAGGGAATGGCGGCCCGAACCGTTCGAGGGTGCGCAGCAGGCCGCCATACAGAAGCGTGGAGTCGCGCAGAATGCGCACGCCCAGGGTGATGAACCCGGCGCCAATGAGCATTCGCAAAATGGCCAGGGCGTAACGCAGGGGGACGCCTCCGCGCGCAATTCCGAAATCTTGCTGCCTGATCAGGGCAAGCGCGACCTCACCCGGTCACTCAGCAGCTTCCCGTCCACCATCTTGCCCGCCAGCAACGCGCGCGCGGATTTGATGACCGCGCCCATCTGCTTGGCCGAAGTCGCCCCGGTCTCGGCCACGGCAGCCTCAATGGCCCGGGCAATCTCCTGGTCTGACGCTGCCGCGGGAAGATAGCTTTCAATGATCTGGATTTCCTTTGCTTCCTTCTCGGCCAGGTCCGTGCGGCCCCCGCGCGTAAATTGCTCCACAGATTCGCGGCGTTGCTTGACCAGCGTTTGCAGGACCTGGAGAGATTCGGCGTCCTCGAGGGGCTTGCGCTTTTCAATTTCCTTGTTTTTGAGAGCGGCTTTGACCATCCGCAGGGTGCTCAGGCGGAGTTCTTCCCTGCGCTTCATCGCATCCGTCAAATCTTTTTGTATGCGCTCGCCAATGGACATGGGAATAACGGAACGCGCCGAACTATAGCACAGGGCGCCAAGAGAGGGCACCAGCCGCGAAGTTTGACAGGGGCGGGCGCGGTGAATAGTCTGTGCGGCGATGAAGGTCGTGATTGCGGACGGCATCAGCGCGCAGGGAGTCGCCCTGCTGCGCGCGACGCGCTGGGAAATCGCGCAGCCCGCGGCGGCGGGGCTGAGCGCACAGCTTTCGGATGCGGATGGGCTGATTGTGCGCAGCGCGACGCGCGTGACCAGAGAACTCCTGGACGCGGCGCCGCGCCTGCGCGTGGTGGGCCGCGCAGGAGTGGGCGTGGACAATATTGACGTTGACGCGGCCACGCAGCGCGGAGTGCTGGTGATGAATACCCCGGGCAGCAGCTCGGTGAGCGTGGCCGAGCACACCCTGGCGCTGCTGCTGGCGCTGGCGCGGTCCGTGCCGCAATTGAGCGCGGCGTTCCACGCCGGGCGCTGGGAGAAACCGGGAACTGCCGGGGTGGAAGTCCGCGGAAAAACGCTGGGGCTGATCGGGCTGGGTCGCATCGGGCAGGAAGTGGCGCGGCGGGCGCGGGCGCTGGAAATGAAGGTGATCGCGCACGACCCGTATTTGAGCGCGCAGGCGGCGCGGGAAGCCGGCGTCGAGCTGGTGCCGCTGGATGAGCTTTTTGCGCGGGCGGAATTCATTTCGCTGCACGCCGCTTTGAGTCCGGCAACGGAAAAAATGATCCATGCGGCGGCGCTGGCGAAGATGAAACGCGGCGTGCGCCTGATCAACGCGGCGCGCGGCGAGCTGGTGGACGAAGCGGCGCTGGCCGAGGCGCTGCGGTCGGGGCAGGTGGCCGGCGCGGCGCTGGACGTATTCGCGGAGGAGCCGCCGCGGGCGTCGCCGTTTGCCGGGATGTCGAACGTGGTGGCCACGCCGCACGTGGCCGCTTCGACGCAGGAAGCGCAGGAAGAGGTGGGCGTGCAGATTGCGCAGCAGGTGCGCGATTTCCTGGCGGAAGGGTTGCTGCGCAACGCGGTGAACCTGCCGGCGATTTCCCCGGAGCAGTACCGCCGGCTGAAGCCATACCTGGAGCTGGCTGCGCGACTGGGGTCGTTGCTGGCGCAGGTGCAGCCAGGGCGGATGGGGCGTGTGCGCATGCGTTATGCAGGCGAACTGGCGGAGCTGGGAACGGCGGTGGTGCGCAATGCCGTGTTGCAGGGAATGCTGAACCGCGTCCTGGAAGAGAAAGTCAACCTGGTGAATGCCGCGGGCGTGGCGGCGTCGCGGGGAATGGTGGTCGAGGAGGAGACGCGGAGACGCGAGCGCGGATTCCCGGATACGCTCGAGGTCGCGCTCCTCTCCGGCGGAAACGGCGAAGAGGGGAAAGACTTCGCCGTCGAGGGGACCGTGCTTCACGGCACGTCGCCGCGCGTGCTGGCCATTGATGGCATCGAGCTGGAAGCGCCGCTGGAGGGCACGCTGCTCTATACGCGAAACCGCGACGTGCCCGGCGTCATCGGCCAAATCGGCACCATCCTGGGAAGCCGGGGCATCAACATCGCCACGTTTGCGCTGGCCGCCGGGAAGCCGCAATCGGCGCCGACGCGCTGGCGCTGGTCCGCCTGGATGGAGATGTGCCGGATGCCATCGTCCAGCCCATCCGCGGGATCAGCGGCATCACCGAGGCGCGGCTCGTGCGGCTTTGAGGGCGCGCTGAATTCAGCAAGGCCCGTCGCCCCGCAATCACGGATTCAAGCCACAGCGAACCCAAAGACAGGAATCTTACGCAGAGGTCGCAAAGGCAGAGCGGGCGCAGAGAAGAGGAGCAAGCCTGGCGCGAGATGGCAAGGGTTTCGGGGATTGCAAATGGAAAGGACAACAAAGATGAAAACGCGACATCTGGTGCAGGTGATTCTGAGTCTTGCACTGCCGCTGTGTGCCGCGGCGCAGCCGGCGGCGAATCTTCCCGACCTGAAAAAGGAAGCGATGGCGGAGGCAGACAGGCTGCAAACGCTGACGCAGCAGATGGTGGACCAGGTGTTCAGTTACGCGGAGCTGGGGTTTCAGGAGCAGCAGACGTCGAGATTCCTGACCGGCATCCTGGAAAAAAACGGGTTCCGCGTGGAGCGCGGAGTTGCCGGGATGCCCACGGCCTGGGTGGCCACGTGGGGATCGGGCAAGCCGGTGATCGCGTTCATCTCCGATATTGACGGGATACCGAAGGCGTCGCAGAAACCCGGCGTGGCCTACCACGACCCGCTCGTCGAAGGCGCGCCGGGGCACGGCGAAGGACACAACTCCGGAAACGCAGTAAACATCACCGCGGCAATCGTGCTGAAGAAATTGATGGAGAAGCACAGGATTGCGGGAACGCTGAAGCTGATTCCCGGCGTGGCGGAAGAGCTGGTGGCCACGAAGGCGTTTTTCGTGCGTGCGGGATTATTCAAGGATGTGGACATCGTGCTCGGCAGCCATGTGGACAGCGAGCTGGCCACGAACTACGGCCAGCCGGAGAGAAACAGCGGGCTGGTGAGCGTGCAGTACACGTTCCACGGACGCGCAGCGCATTCGGCCGGGGCGCCGTGGGCCGGACGCAGCGCGCTGGACGCCGTCGAGCTGATGAACGCGGCGTGGAATTTCCGGCGCGAACATCTGCGGCTGCAACACCGCTCGCATTACGTGATCGTGAACGGAGGCGACCAGCCCAACGTGGTGCCCTCGGAGGCAACGGTCTGGTATTACTTCCGCGAGCTGGATTACAAGAGAATCCGCGATCTTTACGCGCTGGGAAACAAGATTGCCGGCGCTGCTGCGACGATGACCGATACCACGGTGACGCGGCGAATGGTGGGATCGGCGTGGCCGAATCACTTCAACAAAGTCGTGGCCGAGGTGCAGCAGAAAAACATCGAGGCCGTGGGGATGCCGTCGTGGTCGGAGGCCGATGTGACCCTGGCGAAGGCGTTGCAGAAGGAAATCGGTGCCAACGAAGAGGGCCTGAAAACCAAAGTCACGGAGCTGAAAGCGCCAACGGAACCGCGCGGCGGAGGCTCAGACGATGTCGGGGATATTTCCTGGAACGTGCCGATGGTTTACATGCGCTATCCTGCGAATATCCCCGGCCTTCCCGGGCATAGCTGGGCCAATGCCGTGGCCATGGCCACGCCCATCGCGCACAAAGGCTCGGCCGTCGGCGCCAAGGTGCAGGCCACGACGGCGCTGGATTTTCTGCTTTCGCCGGAGCTGGTCAAGCAGGCCTGGGCGTATTTTCAGGATGTGCAGACCAAAGAAGTGAAGTACGAGCCGCTCATCAGCCCCGACGACGCGCCGGCCATCGAAATGAACCGCGAAAAAATGGAGAAGTTCGCGCCGCAGCTCGAGCAGTTTTATTACGATGCGACGCGCTACCGCAGCTATCTGGAACAGCTCGGGATTGCGTACCCCACCGTGAAAAAATCGCCGTGAAGCGATGCCAGCTTTGCGCGCGGAACGACAGGAGGGATTCACGATGGTCAGCCGGTGATTCATTCTGAGGTGGGGTGCCGGGAGAGCCAGCGGACCAGGGACTTCTGCATGCGCCTATTTGACTGGTCGGCGGAACCTTTCGGAAACCTGGTGGAGCTGCTGAAGAAGGCCTGAGTCCGGCGATATGGCACGACCAGGGGCCGGTGGCGAGGATGAGAGCGGGTGTGATATTCTGAAGAGTCCGGCGGCGTGAAGGACTGTTCGCTTTGAGGACGGGGCGTGTCCCGCAGCGGCGGGACTGGCTAGTGCGTTCCGGCAGGCCAGGAAAGTCGGTGGAGGACCCGCCGACGGTCAATCAGCAGTTTCTAGAAGTCGGGGCGTGTCCCGCAGCGGCGGGACTGGCTAGAGCGTTCCGGCAGGCCAGGAAAGTCGGTGGAGGACCCGCCGACTGTCAATCAGCAGTTTCTAGAAGTCGGGGCGTGTCCCGCAGCGGCGGGACTGGCTAGAGCGTCACGGCAGGCCAGGAAAGTCGGTGGAAGAACCACCGACTATCAGTGAGTTGATCTTGTAAGTCGGGGCGTGTCCCGCAGCGGCGGGACTGGCTGGAGCGTCACGGCAGGCCAGGAAAGTCGGTGGAGGACCCGCCGACTGTCAATCAGCAGTTTCTAGAAGTCGGGGCGTGTCCCGCAGCGGCGGGACTGGCTAGTGCGTTCCGGCAGGCCGGGAAAGTCGGTGGAGGACCCGCCGACTGTCAATCAGCAGTTTCTAGAAGTCGGGGCGTGGCTCAGCCTGGCTAGAGCGCCTGGTTCGGGACCAGGAGGTCGAAGGTTCAAATCCTTTCGCCCCGACCATCTCAATTGCCGCCATTGTCGGTGGTTCATCCCGAATCCCGTCCCGAACCTTCGGAACTTCGGGATCGGGACCACTCGCCCCGACCATTCCTTCGACAGCCGCGACAATTCCAATGGCGATTTCGGGGTCGGCTGGCGCCTGGGCATCAAGAATGTCCGCCTGCGCAAGAACCGCAGCATCGGGCTCAGCTGGAATGAAACCACGCAGTTCAGCGGCTTCGTGGTGACCTACTGTCTCGATCCCATCCGCGCGAAGATTGTCACCATCACGTTCCCGGACGGCAAGGTCTACCGCTTCCAGGCCACGACGGCTCCGCAATGCCAGAACTTCGGCCCCATCGACGCACCTACTCTGACGTTTACGCAACTGCCGGGGACTGCGGGCACTTCGCGCGCCACCCTGGCGCCTGTGGACGGCACGTCCACGCCGGGTGCGGTGCTGTTCGACGGCAGCATTCCGGGGCCGGGAAACCTGATCGGTTACGACGGCCTTGTCTACGACCCCACCGTCTTCAAGTTCACCACCGCAGAGGGCTACGAATACATCATTGACCAGAACCTGGGCGTGACCAGCCTGCGCGAGCCCAACGGCAACACGCTCACCATCGGCCCCAACGGCGTCGTCCATTCCAGCGGCAGGAGCATCGCCATCAGCCGCGATGTCGAAGGGCGCATCACGCGCATCAGCGACCCGGCGAACAACGCCATCCTGTACTCTTACAACGCCAGCGGCGACCTCGAGCTGCATACCGATCGCGAGAACAACGCGACCGCCTACTCTTACGACGCCAACCACCACCTGACCGCCATCACCGACTCGCGCGGCGTTCAGCCGATTCGGAATACTTATGACGCCAGCGGGCGGCTCATCTCCACCACGGACGCGTTCAATAGGACCATCAGCTACACACACAACATCAGCGGGCGGCAGGAGACCATTACTGACCGCCTGGGCAACGCCACGCTCTATGAGTATGACGATCGCGGAAACGTGCTGCGCGTCACCGATCCGCTGGGCGGCGTCACGTCATCCACCTACGATGCCAACGATGGTACGCTCACAGAGACCAACGCCCTGGGCAAGACCACGTCCTTCACCTACGACTCGTTTGGCAACCGCCTGACGGAGACCGATCCGCTGGGCCACACCACCGCGTTCACCTACAACAGCCGCAATCAGGTGCTGACGGTCGCAGACCCGCTCGGGCATACCACGACGAACGTCTACGACGCGCAGGGGAATCTCCGGTTTGTCACCGATCCGCTGGGGAAGACCACCGAGTACACCTATGCGGGCAGCGTGCTGGGCAGCGTCAAGGACCCCCTGGGACACATCACCAGCTTCATTTCCGATGTGCAGGGCAACCTGCTGAGCGAAACCGATTCCGCAGGCACGGTCACCAGCTACACCTACGACGCCAACGGCAACCGGCTGTCGCAGAGTGTGACGCGGACCACCCCTTCCGGCCCGCAGACCATCGTCACCGGCTTCCAGTACGACAGCAACAACCGGCTCATCAAAACCACGCTGCCGGGCGGGGCCACCACGCAGGTGGTGTACGACAGCATCGGAAAACAGGTCGCCACGATCAGCGAGCTGAACCAGCAGACCACGTTCACCTATGACTCGATGGGGCGCCTCACCCAGACCAATTTCTCCGATGGCACCAATGAGCGCTCCACATACGACAACGAAGGCCGGCGCACTACGTCAAACGACCGCGCCGGGCGGCTCACGCAATATGCTTACGACCTCGTCGGGCGGCTGAAGCGCACCACGTTCCCGGATTTGACCTTCACGGAAACCACCTACGATGCCGCCGGGCAGGTGCTCACCACGCGGGACCAGCGCGGCAATGTCACCACCTATGCCTACGACAATTCCGGGCGGCGCCTCCTGTCGTGCTGCCATTCTGTTCATAGGGAATTACGAGAGATTGTGGCACCCTTCCCGCCGGCCGCTTTGCGGTCGCTCATCACTGACCACTGCTCTTAGGGCATTTTCACTTCGACGATGGGCACATCCCAATGGCCCAGGAGGATTTCGAACCGCCGCTGTTCTTCTTTCTGGAAAGTTTCCTGATCGGGGAATAGACGGCGGGCAGTTTCGTTGCTTCCGCCGGGCAGGCTGGCGATGAGCGCGTTGCGATACACGATGGTCACGCGGTAGTCCCAGCGTCCGTCCTCGGTGGCATGCAGGCGCGGCGCGTCCGCGGAGACGCGCAGTAGCGCTCCCGCTTTCACCCCTTCCATCAGGATGGGGAGGTGGTTTTTCTTGAACAGGCGCAGCCATTCATCGGCGTAGCCCCACTTGACCTTGTAGTAGTACTCGACCGTGTACGGCCCCTCCGCAGCCGCCATCGCGGGGGGCTGTTGCGCCGCGGCCGCTCCTCCAGACTGCATCACGACCGCGAGGCTGGTCAGCAGCGCGAGCGCGATGCTGGTAATTCTCTTCGATTTCATTTTTTTTCCCTTCGCCGCAGCGCCGGTTTTCGCCCGCCCCAGGCCACGGCCACGATTTCTTGCGTTGCCTCCAGCAATTCTTCCTGGAATTTTACTGCCGCTCTCTGCGCTTGCTCCAAAAACGACGGGTCCAGCAGCAGCGCGCAGCGCTCGACGAACGGCCCTCGTGACGCATCGCCTCCGCGGCGCGCGCGCGGCTTCGCCGCCGCGGCACCGGAAAGTCTTCGGCACAATTCCAGATCGCTGATGAATTCTTCGGATTCCGCCGCGCCCCAGCCCATGCAGTCTCCCAGGCTGCGCAGGAATTCCTCCTGGAACACGGCGGCGAGTTCCGCTTCCGCGCCGCTGAGAAGCCCCGACCTTCGCCGCGCCAGCATCTGCGGCAGAGCCGCTTGCACGGCCGCAGCCATGGCCAGCAGCGCCTCGCGGTGGATCGTGACCAGCGCCTCGCGGTGGCGAATCGGACTGTCGCGCAGCTCGCGCCGTCCATGCGCTTCCACGTACCGCTCCAGGAAGCGCTCCACCAGCTTCTGCTCCGCCAGCGCCGCCAGCAGGGCCTCGGATGTGCGCCGGCCCCGCGCCGCGGCCTCTTCGTGGGTGTCGGGCATCAAGGGAGGTTCAGATGTATGCGAATCCGTCTCGGGGAGCAAGTGATTTCCGCGCCCAGCACGCGGAGCCAGAACTGCCACATTTTCGGAAGGATGGCTCCCGACTTCCCGGCAAAGGGATTAGTGGATCGGTCGAGCCGCGCTGGGCTGTTCTTGCGCTTTGTCTTTCTGTTTGCCGCCCGCCAGAGGCTGCGGAGTGCCAGGCTTGGCACCGAGGTCGAATTTTCCCAGGGCGATTTCCAGCACCTGGTCCACGCTGCGCGCGAAGTGCAGCTCGAGGCCCTCGCGCAGCTCGGCGGGGAGGTCCTCTTCGACGTTGGGCTCGTTCTCCGCAGGAAGGATGACTTCCTTGATGCCCGCGCGCTTTGCGCCCAGCACTTTTTCCTTGATGCCGCCGACGGGCAGCACCACACCGGAAAGCGAGATTTCTCCGGTCATAGCCACGCGCGGGCGGATGGCTCGCCCGCTGAGCAGGCTGACCAGCGCGGTGACCATGGCCACCCCCGCCGACGGCCCGTCCTTGGGAATGGCGCCGGATGGGACGTGCACGTGGATGTCCTGCTTGCGGAAAAAGTCTTCGTCGATCCCGTAGGTCTCGGCGTTGGAACGCACCCAGGAAAGCGCCGCGCGCATGGATTCCTGCATCACCTCGCCCAGGTGCCCGGTCATGGTGAACTGTTTGCCGCCCCGCATCCGGCTGGCTTCGATGAACACGATGTCGCCGCCCACGGGCGTCCACACCATCCCCACGCTGACTCCGGGCCGCTGCACGCGCTCTTCCACTTCTTTTTCCGAGCGATACTTGGGCACTCCCAGCAGTGCGCGCACCACTTCCGGCGTCACCGTCATCTTTTCATTCTTGCCCTCGGCGATGCGCCGCGCCTGCTTGCGCGTGATGGTGGCGATTTCGCGCTCCAGGTTGCGCACCCCGGCTTCGCGCGTGAAACTGTGGATGATTTCCTTCAGCCCCTCTTCCGGGAACTCAATCTGTTCGCCGGCTTTCAAGCCGTGCTCGCCGGTCTGCTTGGGGACCAGATACTTTGTGGCGATGTGGATTTTTTCTTCCTGGGTGTACCCGGCCAGCTCGATGATTTCCATGCGGTCGCGCAGCGGCTCGGGGATGGGGTCCATCCAGTTGGCCGTGGCGATGAACAACACTTTCGAGAGATCAAAAGGAGTGTCCAGGTAATGGTCGCGGAACGACGTGTTCTGCTCCGGGTCCAGCACCTCCATGAGCGCCGCCGACGGGTCGCCGCGGAAATCCCGCCCCAGCTTGTCCACCTCGTCCAGCATAAACACCGGGTCGTTGGTCTCCGCGCGGCGCAGTCCCTGGATAATCTGGCCCGGGAGCGCGCCGATGTACGTCCGGCGATGGCCGCGGATCTCCGCTTCATCGTGCATCCCGCCCAGTGAGATGCGCACGAATTTCCGTCCCAGCGCCCGCGCGATGGATTTCCCCAGCGAAGTCTTGCCCACACCCGGAGGCCCGAGGAAGCACAGGATCGGCCCTTTCATCCCTGGCTGGAGCTTTTTCACGGCCAGGTAGTCCAGGATGCGCTGCTTCACTTTTTCCAGGTCGTAGTGGTCTTCGTCGAGGATTTCCTGGCCGCGGGCGATGTTGATGTCCTGCGTGCCGGAGGATTTCGCCCACGGCAAGGCGGTCATCCACTCCAGGTAGGTGCGCGCCACCATGTACTCGGCTGAGGCCGGCGTCATCTTTTGCAAGCGCTTGAGTTCCCGCTCGCATTCCTTGCGGCCCTCCGCGGGCATCCCGGAGGTGTCCAGTTTTTTCCGCAGCTCTTCGATCTCGCTCTCGGCGTCGTCGGCCTCGCCCAGCTCTTTCTGGATGGCCTTCATCTGCTCCCGCAGCAGGTACTCTTTCTGGCTCTGGTTCACCTGCTCCTGCACCTGTTCCTGGATTTTGTTGCGCAGGTCGAGCACCTCGATTTCCTTGCTGAGCTCCCGGATCAGCGTCTCCAGCCGCACGCGCACGCTGGAGGTCTCCAGCAGCTCCTGTCGCAGCAAGGTGGAAAGCGAGGGCACGTTGTGGGCAATGAAGTCCGCCAGCCGGCCGCCGTCCTCGATGTTGAGGGCCGCGGTCTTCAGATCGTCGGAAAGCTGCGGGGAGCGGCTGACCACGTCGCGGAACAAATCCTGCGCGTTGCGCACCAGCGCGATCAGCTCCGCGTCCATGTCTGCGCCCACCTCGGCCTGCGGTTCGATGCGCGCGCGGATGAAGGGCCGGAACCCCAGGATTTCCTGCACCCGGATGCGTTGCAGTCCTTCCAGGAACACCACCATGTGTCCGTTGGGCATGCGGACCATCTTGTGCACTTTGGCAGCGGTCCCCACCGTATGCAGGTCGCTTCCGCCAGGTTCTTCCACTCGCGGATCCAGCTGCGTGACCACCCCGATCAGTTTTTCCTCGCCGCGCAACGAACCCAACAGTGCCAGCGAACTTCCGCGCCCCACCGTCAGGGGGATGATGGCCCCCGGAAAAAGGACCGTATCTCGCACTGGCAGCAGGGCAAGCTCCACGGGGATGCGCATTGCGTTTTCGCTCATCGGATCGCCTTTGAGTACCGCTTCATTGACCTTCAACCCCTACGAGCAGCTACGAAAACCCAAGCCAGTTAGATGCGTCCAGTGGGCCCTTGGTTTCAAATACCACATTCAATGTATCACAATAATTTAGCGCATCACACTAAAGATTTCAAATATCACGTAAGTCTCTCTAAAACAACTATTTAAGCGCGCCAATGCGCACAATCTGCCACTCCATTTGTGTGGCGGACTACGATCTCAATCGCAAGAACGGCGCCAATCCTTCACCGTGAGTCTCCATCCTACACAACATCCTGAAGCCTCTTGGGGAAGCGCTCCTGTGCAAACTTTTGGGCCTCTTCGCGCGTCGTCAACTTCCCCTCGAGCTGACCATCCTCGACTGCTTCCAGAATCTGTTTGAAGACCGGCCCCGGGCTGTATCCAAGTTCCATGAGGTCTTCTCCCCGCAGCAGGCGCGGCGGGCGAACCACCTCCGCAGGGGTTTCCCGGAGAAAGCGGCGTACAAACTCGTAGGCGTCCATCTGCCTGTGGCTGGACTCGCAATCCAGACGGTGCAGCTCGAGATGCTCCTCGAACCGGGGCAGGCGCACGAACTTCTTGAGCGTGGAGATTCTCATCTGGCGGACATCCTTGAAACGCAAATGGTTGGCCACCAGCGCGCAGACTTGCTCCGACTCCTCTCCTGAGAATCGCAAGCGCCGCGCGATGTCCTCCGCCATTCGCGTGCCAACTTCCACATGCTCGTCGAAGCGGATGCGCCCGTCCGGGCCGGCAGGCGGGCGGAAGGTGGGCGGCTTGCCCACATCGTGCAGGAGCACTCCCCAGGCCAGTGTAGGTGAACAGCCTGCCGGCAAGCCCGCGAGCATCATCCGCGTGTGGATCCACACATCCCCTTCGGGATGAAACTGGGGCGGCTGCTCGACCCCGCGCATCCGCGCAACCTCCGGCAGCAAGGCCGCAAGCAACTGCGTCTCTTCCAGGAGCTCGAATCCCCGGCGCGCCGCGCCTTCGGTGAGGATGCGGGTCAGCTCATCGCGCAGGCGTTCCGCGGAGACCTGCGCCACGTGCGCAGCTAGTTTGCGGACCGCTGCGAGCGTACCAGCTTCAATCCGGTAACCCAAGCGCGCCGCAAAACGCACCGCCCGCACTAGCCTGAGCTTATCTTCTGCGAACCGGCGCTCCGGATCGCCGATGGAACGCACGATTCCCGCATCCAGGTCCGCGCGCCCGCCAACACAATCCAGCACATCGCTGGATTCCGGGTCTAGCATCAGACCGTTGATGGTGAAGTCCCTGCGCTGCACATCCTCGGCAGCGGTGCGCGCAAAGGTCACCGCATCCGGACGTCGGCCATCCGAGTACGCCGCATCGGAGCGAAACGTCGCCACCTCCACCTGCTCGCCGCCTTCGACAACCATCACCACGCCAAATTGTGCGCCGACGCCCACGCTTCCGGGAAAAAGCTCCAGAACCCGGGTGGGGATCGCATCGGTGGCGACGTCGTAGTCCGCCGGCTCGCGGCCGAGCAGCAGATCGCGCACGCACCCCCCCGCCAGCAGTGCCTGGTAGCCTGCCCGGCGCAGCGTGGCGCAGATTCGGTACGCAAGCTCGCGGCCGCTCATACTTTGGATTATGCGGCAGACTCTGCAGGGAGGAAAGCAGTTCCTGCTGCGGGCAGGAGTTTCTCAGTTTTCAGAAATGGGCTGTCACTCGTTCTTCGTTTCTGGATTTTTCTTTTTGCCATCCTCACACCACTCTGAGAATGAGGCATGTCATATCGTCATTTTGCCGGACGCCGCCGGCGAAGCGGTCCACATCCGCGAACAGGTGCCTCAAAATCTGTTCCGCGCTCTCACCCGGAACCACATTGAGCAGATCCTTCAGCCTCGCATCCCCGTATTCCTCGTTCCCGGCGTTGAAAGTCTCCACTACGCCGTCGGTGAAAATCACCAGCACGTCGTGGCGTTGCAGTGGAAGGGCCTGGAGGGAATACGGCTCCTCGGCGCGGATCCCCAGGGGTACGCCCTGGGCTTCGAGGCGCTCGACCGCGCCGCTCACCCGGCGCAGCACAGGCGCGTTGTGTCCGGCATTCACATAGTGCAGTGTGCGAGTGGCCCGGTCGTATTCGGCCAGGAAGGCAGTCGTAAAGCGCACCCCGCCCAGACTGTGAGCAGAAGCATAGCGGTTCAACCCTCGAACGAGCCCCAGCAGATCAATGGGTGAGCTGGCCAGGGTGTGCAGGCTGGCCTGGAAAGTGGCCATCAGCAGCGCCGCCGGAACGCTTTTGCCGGCCACGTCCGCCACAGTCAGAAGCAGCCGCCCCTGCCCGTCGCTGCCGTGTGCTGCTGCGGCAGAGGGGGCTCGCAGGAAGGCATCGAAAAAATCCCCCGCAACGGTGTTTGCCGGGCGTGTAGCGAAGGCGATGTCTACACCCTCCACGGCGGGCGGCCGGGCGGGCACGAGCCAGCTCTGGATGTCGCGGGCAATCTCCAGGTCGCGTTTCATGGTGACGCGGTCGGCCAGTTCCAGCGCCAGCAGGATGAACAGACCGGTAGCGACCGCCAGAATGTCTGCCCAAAGCGGCCAGCCGAAGGTGCGAACCCCCAGCAAGTTCAGGCCGAGAAGCGCAAGCAGGAAAATCAGGAACACGCGTCGCGCCGGCGAGAGCTTCATCAACAAGGCCCAGAACAGCGACCGGGCCACGAGCGCCCCGCGGCGCAGTCCTTTTTCCTGGCTCAACTTTTCCCAGTCCACCTCCTTCGAATAGTGGCCATAGCCGGCGCGGGCCTCTTCCGCGAACTGGTTCCAAAGCTCGCCGAGTTGCAGGCCATCGCTTACGCGCTCCCAGAATGTGCTGACACTCTTCCTGGCAGCCTGAAAGTATTGGCCGGAGGTCTCCGCCGCCGCTCCTGCCCCGTGCTGTTCCTCTGTTTTCATCCGGTTTCTCTGCATTCCCGGGCGCAGCGGCCCCTATCGAATGCCTTCCCGCGCCTTTCGTTTGTTGAATTTCGCATTCCGAGATCCGTCCTTCGGCTCTGCTGAGCTGTGCGTGACTTCCTCCTGCGCTCGCAGCGAGCCGCCCAGTTGAACCTTGCTGAACCCAAATCGCTCGCGCAGCTTGTCCGTGGTCTTCGCCAGCCGCTCCAGTTTTTCACTGCGGCCGGGGTCGAGCAGTGCGAGCTGTTGCGGCGCGGCGCTGGCCGGCTGGAGCGACGTCAGCGCCACGCCAATGAGGCGCAGCGGCTTTTTGCCGTCCCAGTTCGCCTTCAGCAACCGCTGTGCGTGGGAGACGATCTGCGAATCCAGATCCGTGGGCACAGCGAGGGTGTGCGCGCGGGTGATGGTCTCGAACCGCGTGTCGCGGAGACGCAGGGTAACGTTGCGCGCGGTCATTGCGGCGTCCCGGAGTCTCTTTCCGGCCTTCTGCGCCAGATGGCTGAGCATGGCTTCCAGCTCCGCGCGGTTGCAGGTGTCCTCGGCAAAAGTGTGGTCGTGGGAGATGGATTTGGCTTCGGCGTCGTCGAGGAATTCAAAGGTGTCCTCGCCGCGCGCTTTGCGCCAGAGGCCCTCGCCCCATCGGCCGAATGCACCCTGAAGTTTTTCCCGCGGAACCTCCGCCAGATCGGCCACCGTGCGAATCCCCAGCCCGTTCAGCGTTTGTTCGGTCACCTCGCCAATCCCGGGAATTTTTCGCACGCTGAGCGGCGCGAGAAACGCGGCTTCGCAGCCGGCGGGCACCCACAGCAGGCCGCGGGGCTTGGCCTGGTCGCTGGCTACTTTGGCCACTAGCCGTGTCGCAGCCAGCCCAATGGAGCAGGGCAGGCCCGTGGCTTCCCAAATTTCACAGCGCATCCGGTGCGCTGCGGCCAGCGGGGCGCCCAGCAGGCGTTCCGTGCCCGCCAGGTCGAGATAGGCCTCGTCAATCGAAGCGCGCTCGACTACCGGCGAATACCTTGAGAAAATCTGCGCCACGCGGTCGCTCCACTCTCCGTACAGCTCGTGGTGGGGCTCCAGGAAGGCGGCGTGGGGGCACAGCCGCGCGGCCGTCCGCAGCGCCATGGCCGAATGGATGCCGAAGGCCCGGGCCTCATAGCTCGCGGAGGAGACTACTCCGCGCTGGTCGGGCCCGCCACCCACCACCACGGGCTTGCCTTTCAGCTCCGGCCGCTCCAGCAGCTCCACGGACACAAAGAATGCGTCCATATCCACGTGCAGGATGGCGGCCTCTGTGCGGCGCGGAGAGACCTCCGCAGGTTCCGCCGGAGGGCTGCGTTTCTTCCGGAAGCTGGAAAGTTTTGGCATTCCCGGGCCGGTAGAGAGACAGGAGAACTCCGCCGGGAGAATCGCGCTGGATCCTACAGCTCGTGCAGGTCGCCCTTGGCGTCCAGGTAGAACAGGGCGATATCTTCGGGACACAGCGTGGCCCACAACTCCAGCCACTGCCGCGGCACTTCCGTTTCGCCGCCGAACACGATGAACTTCTGCACGGCGCCGACCTTCTCCAGTAGCCAAACCGCCTCACTGATAAAGGCGCGCGCCGCGGGCACGCTCTGGCCGAACCACCGCGCGTCGCCGACCACCATCCCGTCCGGGGAGGCGTAATCCCAGATCTTGGTTCCGCCGATTTTCCTCGGCTTCAGGGTCCGGC
>Ga0247727_10005474_pt1 | contig 25720 bp, 23 predicted proteins | sample WisWelCaveWW1625_FD_202498 | JGI IMG/M metagenome (GOLD analysis project Ga0247727, IMG submission 202498) | Biofilm microbial communities from Wishing Well Cave, Virginia, United States - WW16-25 | ecosystem: Environmental > Aquatic > Deep subsurface > Groundwater > Cave microbial mat | place...
CAATCAAACGATTATTTGGCTCACATTTGCGTGCTCGCACTGCACGCATGCAGCGTGCTGAGTTTTTTTCGAGGATTATCGCCTATAATATTGGCGCGTTAATCTCTTACTTTCTACTGAGCCGAATCGTACCTAAAATTTAAAAACAACCTTCCAATATCAGCCTTTAGAGTCATGGGGTATTTTTTTTAAAAAGGAGACTTAAAATGCTAGATGCAAAAGAACTAAAAACAAAAACCATTCAAATAGGCTCTTTCTATAGCGATATAACTCTAGTAAATACGCCGCCCTGGGGAATTGACAGCCCTCCGACAGGCATAGCTTATTTATCAGCCTACCTAGAAAAAAAAGATATTAAAACTTCAGTTTTTGACCTGAATATTTTCATTTTTAATAATATAGATGCGCCATTAAAGCTCCTTTGGCATTATGAAAACAAGAATTTCTGGAAAAATGACAAAATATTCGAAGTCCTTTTGAAAAGGATGGACCACTTTATAGATTCTGCAGTTGAAATCATCATTAGCAAGCATTCAGCAATTGTCGGTTTTTCAGTTTGTGACGGGAAAGAGAGAATCACAATTGAATTAATCAAGAGGATTAAAGAAAAATGCCATGAAAAAATTATTGTCCTTGGAGGGCCTGCCTGCTCAACAAGTGAGGAAAGAGAATTATTTGCAGGAAGGATACCCGGCCTAATTGATGCATTTGTGCTGGATGACGGTGAGCATGCACTTCTAGAAATAGTAAATGCAGTTCGACAGGGAAGAGAACTAACAGGCATCAACGGTGTTTTGACATACCAGAACGGAAAATTTTCAGAAGCTAATCAAGCAGCAAAAAAAGAGGAAGATGAATATGTTTATCCGACATACCGCGGTTTTGACATACCAAAATATCAGAACAACTGGCTGACTGTTGAATGGTCCAGAGGCTGCATTGCAGACTGCACATTCTGCAAGATAAAAGATTTATGGGAAGGATATTATTATAGGGAGCCTCAAGACATCGTGAATGAGCTTGAGTATCATATCCTACATAATAAAGTGTCAAACTTCATAATCTCTGACCCTGCATTCAACGGCAACATCAAAAAGCTAGAAAAAGTGTGCGATTTAATAATTAAAAAAAAGCTTAGGCTTCAGTGGTGCGGACAGGCAATACCTTCTAATAGCCTGACAAAAGAGATATTATTTAAGATGAAAGAGTCAGGAATGTATCAAATAATGTACGGTGTTGAATCAGGCTCTGACACTGTCCTAAAAGGAATGAGAAAGCCATATACAACAGAGATAATTGAAAAGTGCTTAATGAGAACTTTTGAAGTCGGCATCCCAATATATGTTTTCCTTATAGTGGGATATCCGGGCGAATCTGAAGAGGAATTTGCTAAGACACTTGCTTTTATTGATAGGAACAGAAAATATCTAACCGGTGTAAAATCCGTCAACACACTGCATCTGGTTGACGGCACTTATCTCTATAATCACAAAGAGAAATATGGAATCGAATTGATTGAAGGAAAGGAAGAAAATATCTTTTGGACGTCAGATGAAGGGAAAAATACTTACGAAAGAAGGAAAGAAAAGGCAAGAAGGTTAATCTCCCTTCTGGAAAAACTAAATCTGCCTATTCTTGAAGAGAACCTATTTGAAGGAAAAGAGAAGGAATTCGAGTTGGAGGAAGACCTTGGCTATGCTGATAGCCTGGAACTTATCAAAAAAAACCTGGTGCTAACAAGCCATATCTTTAATCCTTCAACATCAGGGGCAGTCAAGGTACAAACACTAGTACCTAAGGCGAATTTTTCAAGGTTGTTTGACAGGTTACCTGCGTTTTTTAAAGAAAAGAGGCTAATTGGCAGATTTGATTCACTAAATGCACAAGATATGTCTTTTGATTTAGGCAATATTAAGATGGATGAAAAAATCACATTTATCCTGAAAATTAAGATAAATTCAACAATAAATAAACGAGTTAAAATTCTAGTCAGTCCAAACAATCTTACCTGGGTTTTACTAGGTTGGCTGAGTTTTTTTGATGCACCAAGAACATATTTCTATAAGATAAACGAGCAGGTCGCAGGGAAAAGAATTTTCATCAGGATCGAGGATGAAGATGTAATAGATAAAATAGAGTGGATAAAACTATATCGCTGATATGAAAGGTTAACTAGAATGCACAAATCAATTATCAGACACGTTGCAAAGGATATTCCCGATTCTAAAAACCATTGGATAAAAGGTATTAATTCAGGCAAAGTTTTCGCAGGTCCAAGGATTCTGCAGCTTGATATTACCAATGACTGCAATCTTAATTGCGTTGGCTGCTGGTGCCATTCTGAGCTCATGAAAGAGCTTAAATTTGATAGTGAAAAGAGGAAAGTCAGGCTTTCGTTTGACAAAATCAAGTCACTTGTTGATGAGCTTAATGACTTGAATGTCCAGGAAATCCAGCTCTCTGGAAGCGGAGATCCTTCAATGCATCCGGATTTTATTAAAATTGTCGAATATATAAAGTCTAAAGGGCTAAAGCTTCATATAATAACAAACTTTACTCTCTTCACTAAAGCGGACATAGATTGTCTCATCTCCCTTGAGGTTGAGAAGATTACTGCCAGTGTCTGGGCAGGGGATCCTGCGACTTATGCGAAGGTCCATCCGAACCAAAGCACTAAGATTTTCTACAGACTTAAAGAAAACCTGGAATATCTTCAATTAGCCAAGAATAATATGAAAAAAGAGATGCCTCTTGTAAAAATATACAATGTAATTTCTTCGAAAAACTACGGCACTATAGCAGAGATGATCAATTTTGCACTGGAAGTTTTGGCAGATTACATTGAATTTCAGGTGATTGACATAGTTCCCGGAAAATCTGACACTTTGAGATTAACAGAAAAAGAGAGAGACAGTATAATTAAGCAATTAAAAGATTACACAGATGCATATGGCTCTCTTAATATGCCAGAAACAGAAGAAAAAAATAAAGAGCAGACAGAGTTAACAAGATTTGTAAATCAGAAAAGCTTTTTGCCGGGATTTACCTATGATCTTGAGAGCTCTAAGAGCTATAATGTCAAATGCAAAAGAGGTTTTTTCCAGGAAAAAATTGAATTTCATGATAAAACAAATCGCATGAGCTTTTATTTTAACAAAACTAAATGCTTAAAATGCCCGCTTTTGCAGGAATGTGCAATTGACAAGGAAAGTTTTAATATTAAAACCAGGTTTCTGAGTATCCTGGGCATGGGATCATTCAAAAGGAGGCTGCTAAGCATATCCAATGGAACAACACAGATGTACGACCATAATATTGTTGATGCAATCCCCTGCTATATAGGATGGACATTTGCTAGGATTCTTCCAAACGGCGATGTTATACCATGCTGCAAAGCCCACAAAAAGCCGTTAGGCAACCTTTATAAAAACACTTTTAAGGAAATATGGCTCTCCCAGGTTTATAATAACTTCAGGAACCTTGCAAAAAACGAAAAAAAGAGCCATCCTTATTTCAAGGAAATAGGCTGTTATAAAAGCTGTGACAATGTCGGAATGAATCTAGCAATGCACAAAGAGTTGACAAATGCCTAAAGCAACAACAATCTTTACAAATACAAAAAACTATGAAGAGAATATCCTTCAAACTATTTTCAATTATATCTCAAATTATATCTCAAAATGCAAGGCAGATGAGCTTAGGAATGACATCCAAATTCTTGAAAGCGATTTCAGGTTGCTTAGAAAAAGCTTATCCGGACTCGATAAGACTAGCGATAGGTATAGACATGAGATAGAGGCTTTCCTGAATAAGTATTGCATAAGGAGCCTGAAGGACAATGATGACCAATATAGGCACTCACTGAACAGTATATACTCAGACCTGTCTGATTTCACTCTCGGAATTATAATCTGCCCTCCATATGACATAAATATGCCTTCCTTGGGAGTTGCATCGATAGCTGCATCAATTTCAGGCAATACAAATGAAAGAATTATTGTTATAGATATGAATGCCATACTCTACAACCTCTCTGAAAATAAGAAATACTGGAATGTGGAAAATGTCTTTAAGAATGACACTGAAAACTATGTCGATATTATCTATAATCAAAACAAGGGGCATATCAGTCAGGTTTTAGAAAATATCTCCAATTCGAGAATTGACATAATCGGCGTATCATTAAATCCTTCTAACACAATATTTACAATAAAGTTTATCCAGGATCTGAAGAGGAGAGCCCCTAAGATTAAGACTATAGCCGGAGGAACAAACACTTATATCGAGAATCTATCCTTAGACCCAAGGATATTTGACTATAGGGTCGTAGGAGAGGGAGAAGAATCTTTACTCAAGACAATCAGGCATATCAGGAATCCAGCATTGAATCCACTGCCGGAATTTGTCTATATACCAGATATGACGAAAAAAATTAAATTCGGCAGATCTTATATTGAGGAACTGGATAATATCAAGTATCCAACATTCAAGGAGTTAAATCTTGAGCTCTATAAGAAGAGGGCTCTTCCTGTATTTATGAGCAGGGGTTGCGTTAATAAATGTTTATTCTGCCATGATTGGATAACATCTGGTCCTATGTTCAGACACCTTTCGCCTGAAAAAGTTGTTGGGAATCTCAAGGCTCTCCGGGAAAGGTATAGGATAAACTATTTCTGCTTCAATGACCTCCTATGTAATGGTGATATCAGCAAGCTAGAAAAGTTTAGCGAACTTATGGCAGAGGAGAAGCTGGGGATATTTTGGAGGAGCTATGCGATAGTCCGGCCAGAAATGACAAGGCAGCTTCTCGAAAAATTGCGGAAATCCGGATGCATCGAGCTGCATTATGGTGTTGACAGCGGTTCGACAAAGGTCCTCAAGCTCATGAACAAAGGATACACCTCTGAGGTGGCTGAAAGATGCATCAAGAACACATTTGATGCAGGGATACGAAATACAATAAACTTAGTTATTGGTTATCCGGGCGAAGAAGAAGAAGAATTTGAGGAGACCAAGCGATTTATAAAAAGAAATAAGGATAACATAAATATTGTTGGTAGCGTTACAACATGCTCTCTGCTTCCAAAGACGACTCTTGAATCCATCGCAAAAAAGATAGGGATAACAACAGTCGATAGCAGCAGCATTGACTATTACAATGAGTGGCATATGCCCGGGAACAACCAGGACATAAGATACAGGAGGATTATGGAAGTATTAGATCTACTTAATTCTCTTGATATTCGCGTAATCTCAAAGTTCGCAGCTAGAAAATACAGCCTTGAATAGTAAAAAAGATAGTGGAATATTCAGTAGGATAAATTTATACCAAGGATACAAATACATTAAGAGGAAGGAATTAAAATTGATTAATAAGATAAAAGATAAAGTGCAGGCAGCAAAGATTGCGGCAGGTATATTTGATAAAGTTGCATATACAGGTCCCTGGACAGTCCAGATTGACATAACAAATAACTGCAATAATGACTGTGTGGGCTGCTGGTGCCATTCTCCTATGCTAAAGGAGCTTGCCATGACCAAAGATATGAAAGCAAAATTTCTGACATATGATGTTGCAATTAAGCTTATTGATGATTTGGATGATTTAGGAGTTAGAGATATCTACTTTACAGGCGGGGGAGAGCCGTTCATGCATCCCAAGGCAGTGGATATTATGGAATATGTAAAAAAGCTTGGGATGAGATGCGACATGAGCAACAATTTCACGATGGTCACAAAAGAGAAGGCACAGAGGCTGGTCTTGGCAGGCGTTGACAACATGAACTGCAGCATCTGGGCAGGCTCAAAAGAAGCCTATGCAAGGACGCATCCCAACAAGACAGAAGAAGCTTTTGTTGACCTTGAGAAGAAATTTCTGGACATCTATGAGATTAAAAAAAAATACAGGAAGAACAAACCTACATTGAACATCTACAATGTCGTCTCTACAAAGAACTATGATGACTTTGACAATATGATTGAATTTGCGTTCAGGGCAAAAGCCGATGGGATAGATTTCACTCCGACTGATATTGTGCCGGGAAAGACTGACAGTTTAATGCTTAACAAAAAACAGAGGGAATGGCTGATAGACAAAGTAAAAAACATCTGGCCGAAATTCTATTCCTGGGAAAAGAAATACAAGCACAAGATAGTGTTCAGGAACTACATGCAGTTCTTGAGAAGGCTCGAGAGCAACGAGACTGAAAAAGGAGTGTATGATAAATCCATAATCGGCAAGATCCCATGCTATGCAGGGTTCACATTCCTCAGGGTTCTGGCGACAGGAGATGTTAACTCGTGCCTGAAGTCAGTCAGGATCCCTATCGGCAATATCTACGAGAAAAGCATAAAAGAGATCTGGTATAATGAAAAAGAAAAAGAATTCAGGAAACATACGATAGATTATGATGTTAACAATCCTTTTTTCAATAACATAGGCAATATGTACCAGAAAGGAAACGGATGCCTTCTCTGCTGCGACAATCTCGGGCTTAATCTTGCTGTCCATGGAAAGCTTGAGAAATTCAACCCGGTGACTAAAAAACTTGCAGCAGTTGCCAAGTATCTATAGATGAAAAAAATGAATTTTTTAACTCATTTTCAAAAGATTGAATCACGATGAAAAATATTGCATTTTACATCCCGGCATTGAATTCTGGAAAATATCTGGAGAGATGCATCCAAAGCATACTAAAAATAAAGAGCGCCGGCGTTTTTGTGATTGATGGCGGCTCGAGTGACAAAACAACAGATATCGCAAAAAAATACAACCTTAAAGTGATCAGGCAGGAGGGAATTGGATTAGCAGCTGCAAGAAATACGGCAATCAGGCATTCAAGAACAGAATTCATTGGGTTTATAGATTCAGATTGCGAAATCGACAGAAAATGGCTTGAATTCGCTTACAAGCATTTCAAAGATGAAAAAGTAGCAGGGGTATGCGGGAAGGTCATTGAAAAAATCCAGGCCACAATACCTGACAGATGGAGAAAATTCCATCTGAGGCAGGATTGGGGAGACAAGAAATCAAGGAATCCTGCTTTCATTTACGGTTCAAACCTTATATTAAGGTTATCATCACTAAAAAAAATCTCTGGATTCAATGAGAAATATAAGAGCAATTACGAGGATGTTGACATCTCTAAAAGGCTCAAATCCATAGGTTTTACATTGATCTATGAGCCAAAGGCGATATGCTATCATCTGAGAAAAGACAATCTTACATCCGTCATAAAGACAGCAAGGCAATGGTCATTTTTCAGCTATCCTGAACCAAATAGCCTGGCGAATCTTTTGATGAGGCTTTTTGTATATAATCCTCATCAATTCCTGGTTTTTTTCATAATGGAATTAGCAAAGTTCAAAACTGAGCTTTTACTAGTTACCTTATTCTCATTTTTTTATAGCGAATATTATGACTTTTCCTATTTTATAAAAAAAGCATTATAATCAAACAAACATGGCGTTCGACACATTAAAAGATAATTATGCAAAAAATAAAATTATTACAGGTATTTTTAGAAAAGAGGCAATTATCGGCCCGTTTTCAGTGCATCTTGACTTGACAAATAAATGCAATAATGATTGCATTTCCTGTTGGTCATTTTCACCTCTTGTGGGGCTAAGCACGATGAGTCTTGAGACCAGAAGAAAACAATTGCCCTATGATTTAGTTATTGGCTTGATAAATGACCTGCATAGGATTGGTACTCGTGAGATATATTTTACAGGTGGCGGAGAGCCGTTCATGCATCCCAAGGCAGTTGATATTATGGAATATGTGAAAAAGCTTGGGATGAGATGCGACATGAGCAACAATTTCACGATGGTCACAAAAGAGAAAGCACAGAGGCTTGTCTTGGCAGGCGTTGACAACATGAATTGCAGCATCTGGGCAGGATCTCCGGAAGCGTATGAAAAGACGCATCCGAACAAGACAAAAGAGACTTTTGTTGATCTTGAGAAGAAGTTTTTGGACATCTACGAGATTAAAAAAAAATACAGGAAGAATAAGCCGACACTGAATATCTACAATGTTATTTCGACAAAGAACTATGATGATTTTGACAATATGATTGAATTTGCGTTCAGGGCAAAGACAGATGGGATAGATTTCACTCCGACTGATATTGTGCCTGGAAAGACCGACAGTTTAATGCTTAACAAAAAACAGAGAGAATGGCTAATAGACAAAGTAAAAAACATCTGGCCGAAATTCTATGCATGGGAAAAGAAATACAAGCACAAGATAGTGTTCAGGAACTACATGCAGTTCTTGAGAAGACTTGAGAGCAACGAGACTGAAAAAGGAGTATATGATAAATCCATAATCGGCAAGATCCCATGCTATGCAGGGTTCACATTTCTCAGGGTTCTGGCGACAGGTGATGTTAACTCATGCCTCAAATCCAGCAGAATACCAATTGGAAATATCTATGAAGAGAATATCAAGGATATCTGGATGAACAGCAGGCAGCAGGAATTCAGGAAACATACTATAGATTATGATGTGGATGATCCTTATTTCAATAAGATAGGAAATACAACGCAGGAAGGAAATGGATGCCTTTATTGCTGTGACAATCTTGGGACAAATCTTGTTTTTCATGATCTTGTCCAGGAAAAAAAGAAACGAATCACTGCAATATAGGATATCCTCCATAGCTTTTTATATAATTTTAGTTTCAATTGTATAATGGCCAAAATTATTATGTTTTGCCACCTGCAGCATGATGAAAAAGGCAATACTTCAGGGCCGGCAATCAGAGCTTTTAATATAGCTAAATCCCTGGCAAAACAGGGAAATACTGTTGTCCTGGCTGAAAAAAACAGGAAAATAACCGAGGATATTGGGAATCTAAAATTGGTGCCTTGGGTTGAAACTATCCATGACAATATAAAGAAATATGACTTTGCCTACATCCAGATTTGGTCCAGTAACAATGATTTCTTAAAAAAGGTCAGCCAGATTCCCTTGATAGTTGATGTCTACGCTCCTTATATGATAGAGCATATCTACCATAACTTTTCACCAAAGAGCCAAAGTGACAGGAAAAATTTCAAGGAAAACATCCTTCTTCCATCTCTAAACCCGTTTTTATATGGCGATCTTTTCCTGTGTGCAAATGACAGGCAGAGGAAATATTTTCTTGGGCTCCTTACTGCTATTGGGAGGATCAGCCCAAATTCAAGAGGCCATGATCTGGTAAAGATTGTCCCATTTGGAATAAGAGAAGAGTTTCCTAAGTATGAAAAAGAGATCCTAAAGAAAAAAAAAGAACTTAGAGGCAAGAAAATAATACTTTGGCTCGGCCCCATTTTCCCATGGTATGACCCTTTAAGCATGATAGAAGCTATGGCAATTGTTGCAAAAAAGCACCCTGATCATGCCCTGGTTTTTGTAGGCGGAAAAAGTCCGTTAGTAGAGAGCCACCTCACAAATCCGACTTACAAAAAATCAATTGAGCTTGCTTCCGGATTAAGGCTGCTAAGCAAAAACGTGTTCTTCTACGATTGGATGGATTATAGCTCCATCAAAAACCTGTATTTCGAGGCGGAATTTTTTGTGGCTTTGCATCCTGTTACTCTTGAGATGGAATTATCAGCTGAAAAAGGAAGGGTACTTGACAGCTTGTGGGCGAACCTGCCTGTGATCTGCTCCAAAGGAGACTTTCTCTCAGAGATTGTATCTTCAAATAAATTAGGCCTGACAGTAAATATAGGGGATATACAGGATATCTCTGAAAAAATAAATGAGATGATAGAAAACAAGAAATTGAGATCAAATATAAAAAAAAATATCATGGAATATGCAAAGCATAGGTCATGGGACAATATGGTGATTCCGTTAATTGAATTTTGCAAGAATCCTTGGAAAGACAACGTGAAAGAATCATTTAGCATATATAACATGCTTTTTGAGGGCCAGGAAGATATAGAAAGAAGCCAATTGGAAATAGCATCATTGAAAGAAAAAAATTACATCAAGGATTCTGAGATAAAGATACTAAAAGAAATCTCCAGCAGGCATCTTGGCACGATAGGGAGATTTAAAGGTTCTATTGTCTATCCCCTTTACAGATTCACAAGCAACTTCGGCAGGACTAGGATTGGAAGAATAATTGAACGCATTTTAAAATAACTAATCATATTATGTGGGCAGAGTTTATCAGGTATTGATGTTTTTATCGTCGACACTGGCGGCAGACGGCCAAATCTCGTTTTGCTCGATTTGTCCTACGGTGGCTTCCCAGATGGAGCATCCTCTCCCCCGTCTGCGCCGCTTGACCAAAACAGTTTCTCTTTTGAAATAATGTCCATTCTAATAACTAATCATACATGTAAACTAAAGTTGATTCTCTATTGTATATCTCCTTAAGGAAGATGCAGCTTATATCTAATCTGCTTAATACGAATTTTGCGCCTGATTTTTTTATAATCTCTTCTTTTTTCATGCAATCGTATGAATAAAAATTCAGATTATCTTCTACATTTCCCCCTTCCATCTGGGCAGGTATTAAAGAAATTACTTTGTTACCGGAAGCCGGATAGACAGCAGATGTCATAAAATAGGGAGTAATAATTATATTCCCTTTTCCAAAAGAATCCTTGACAAAAAGCAGCGCGTTGTAATCACTTTGGGCAATCGGGGGTGCTGGCAAATATCTTTGGTATTTTTCATTCAGAGGATAGATTGGATAAATATTAAAGGCTATGAAAATTATAATGACAAAAACTACACCGTATATTCCGATTTTTTCTTTGACCTTAATTACTAAATGCACTAAGCCAATTGCTGTCAGAGGAATCATAAAGAGCATAGCATAATGAATGGCTCTTGAATATGGAATAAGAAAAGTAAACCCCAACATATTAAATAAAGCAGTAATAAACAGGGATATAATTGAAACAATTGAAAAAAAATACAGGTTTTTATATTTATTATTCAAATATACCTGGATAAAACCATAGACTGCGAGAAACGTGTTTGAGAGGCCATAAAGCAGGGGGATGAAATAGGATATTTCCAATCTGCCCCACCCTGGCTCAAAAAAAATCAATCCCTTCAAATACGGGATAGTGTGCTTTAATTTGCCTTTCCAAATCATTAAAAACGCAAAAACTAAAGAAGGTATTAAGAAAATACGTACGGCAAATTTATTTTTCATTCCAATATTAGATATTGTTTTCCAGTTTCTAAATACTTCAAATAATGTTGGCAATAACAGTACAATGAACGAGAGAGGATATATGAAAAAGAGTGTGGCCAAAATAAGAATGCTAAAATAAAATTTTTTAATATCAGAATGCCTCATAGCTTCTGTAAAAAACAAAACATAAATGAAAATAAGCGGAAATGACATTGTCATCGGAACAAAATAATTTTTGCCTAGTATATTTACATTTGTAGGAAGGAAAGTAAATAGAACTGAAGAGATAGCTGCTATTTTTATATCTCCGGTTAACCTGTAAATTACAAAAAAAATCGTTATGGAAGTAATAACCGCAAAAAATGCAGCAAGGTACTTGTAACTAGTCACAGGAATAAATCCTGTCAGGGAAAAAAGCTCTGAGAGAAACAAATGAAACCCGGGTTCAAGGTCAGCGTGAGGTTTTCCTACTCCTAAATAAGGATTAAATTGCCTGTTATATCCGGACTCTATTGCCTGCAAAGATATTGCAAGATGTTGCCATTCATCATGATGATATGGAAACTTGTAGTCAAAATGCAAGGAATAGGTAGTAAAAAAAGACAAGATTGACAAGGTTATAACAAAAAGAACAATAATCTCTTTTTTTCGCATGTCTTCACGAAGTATTAACTCCTTATAATATTTTTCTAAGAAAACTTGAGTTGTGCAGTTTTTTTCATCTAAGATAATTAAATTGTGTTTCTGACGCAGATGCACCTGGGGAGAAAGTCCGAGTGTGGTTATTAATTCATTTTTCTTTATGTTAAAGGCGGCAGTCGCACTTTTTTGAAAAAAGTGCTCATCTGACATCCCGTAGGGAGCGTCCCCTGTCAGACCTGCGCCATCCTTTTCTTTATTTCTAACCACACTCCGAAAGAGCCCTGCGGGCTGGTGCATAGTACAAGAGGTGTGCGTCTAGTGTCAGAGAAGAAAAACACGAAAACAAAATGTTTTACAAAAAAACGCACAACTCCAGGAAGAAAAGTTTAAAAGCTTGAACCTCCCAAAGTAATTAAAAGCATAAAAAAGAGGGAAAGGATGGGGTTTATAGAGCTGTTTTTAATAGGTTTTATTAGTGTAATCTCGATCTCTTATTTTTACAGCCATTTTAAAAAATTTGTTTTTAAAGCATCTATTTTTAATTCCAAAATAAAAAGCCTTATGTCTTTTGCTTTTTCCTTGGCTTATTCAAAGAAAGCAGACTTGAAAAAAGCTGCATTCACTTTTACATTGATGCTTTTTATCTATTCTTTATTTTTAAGTGTTTTCCCTGGAAATGAGAGAGTCTTATCTCCAGTATGCGCAGTTGATGAGTGTTCAGGAAGTGAAGGAGACACAGATTCAGGCACATGTTCAGCATATGGAGCGTGTAACGGCGGGCCACAATGGAGCATAGGCGGTGAAGTTAGCACAACTGCCTGTTGCGGAGATGACACAGCTCTTGAATGGGTCATAAATGAGACATCATCGACAGATGCGCCTTCCGGATATGACGGAGCAGCAGGAGCTTGCTGCAACACTGTAACAGATTGTGAAACAGGAGATGTATGCTACACAACAAACACAACAAGCAACTCTTCAATCCCAAACAAGGCATGGTGCTATAATACTGATTGGTATGGCGGAGATAACAACCAGTCATCATGCTATGCAGTTGTAGGGTCTATCTATTGGTCAATAGGAGGAGAAGCAGCCACAACCTCATGCTGCGGCGATGACAGCAGCGAATATTTGGTTATTGAAAAGAACTCTACAGATGCCCCTTCGCCTTATAATAATAACGGCACAGGCACTTCTTGCTGCGACACATCAACAGATTGCACAGAGACAGGGGCTGACACATGCACAGCCTCGGAATCAGGGGCAGGCTCAAAGCCTAACAGGGCATGGTGCTACATGAATACATGGTATGGCGGAGATAAAAACCAGTCATCATGCGATAGTGTTACAGGTACAGGAAACTGGTCAATAGGAGGAGAAACAGCAACAACCTCATGCTGCGGCGATGACAATAGTGAATTCGCTAAAATTTCTACATTTAATGCAGAGATGGATGGAGCAGCAGACGGGACAGACGGTTGCTGCACATTATCTAGCGACTGCATTGATAGCGGCACATGCTATGATAATAATACCCTCACATATGATGCTGACGGGGATTCTGATAATGATTATTGTTTGGAAGGAGCATGGTATGACTGCAAAAACAACAGCCAATGTACAGGAGGAAAGGTTTGCTTTGTATCGACCAATAATTGCATATCTTCCGATGGATTCCTTAGGATATATAATCTCGGAATGACAGGTATAGAAAACATAAGCAACGAATTTACTTCTATTAGGACAGTTCTCCTTGAAATGAACTACACAGATAATACAACCTATTGTAGGCACATAAATTATGATAACCCAACAAGCGCGCCAAGCAACACAAGCACTGATTGGGCAGCCTGGGAAACATGCGTAAGGACAAAAGTCTGGACATTGTCCGCAAATTCAGGGAACAAGACAGTGTATTTCCAGGTAAACTACAGTTCACCTGTAAGAAGCACTATCTTTAATGATTCAATCTATTTTAATTATACAGGGGCAGGCCTTGATACAACTCCTCCAAGCGCAGCAACTATAGTTGACGGAGATTACACAAACAGCAATCAAAGCATAACCATATCATGGTATGGGGCATATGACGCAGAATCTGCATTATTGAATATTCCACTATCTTATCAGTATCTTCTTTTCCATTCAAACGGCACAACTCTTGAGACAACTATAACGATAGCTACATCTTACACTTCTAATATTACTTCCTTTAACTTTCCACATGGCACAACCCTTTATGTTAATATTACAGTCATAAATTCAGCAGGGCTTACTGCCAAAACAAAGTCAGATGGCCTAATACTGGATTTTATCAAACCGACATTCTCTATTTTCAAGGGAACATATTACAATTTATCCAGTTTAAGCTATGGATTAATTGACCTTTTGCCTAATTCTGACACATGGGTATATGCAAGCTCAGCAAATTTCAGCTGGCTGGGAACTGATGCTACATCTTATCCAGTTGCCTATAGCTATATACTTACAAAAGGCTCAGGGACAATGCCAGATGATGTGCCTGAAGGGGACATAGCAAACCTTTCAACAGGGAAATCAAAAGCTTATTCAAACCTTCAATCAGCAAAATATTATTTTTATATCAAAGTAAAAGATGCAGCAGGCAACTGGGGAAATGTCAGCTCACTCAACTTTTCCATTGACACAACTCCTCCCTCAAAGCCTGTGTTATTAAGCCAGACAAGAAATGGTAATAATGTCACTTATACATGGAGCGCTTCAACTGATTCAGAATCATCTGTACTAAGATACAGGATTAATTTAAGCTATTCAAATGGTTCATTCTATAAGAGCAATTTAACAACAGGACTGAATATGACTTTTTATAATATCAGCTCAGGAGATTATAATGTATCAGTGGGAGCCATGAATGGTGTTGGCTTATGGAAATGGTCAAATGAAGAAGATATTATTTCAGATAGTGTTCCGCCTACTATAATAGCCACCCCCAATAGAACAGTAATTACAAATACGCCGATTATTAGGGCATGGACAAATGAACAGGCATATTGTGTTTACAATATAAGCTCAACAACAACAGATTTTACATACACCAATACAACCTACCACGAAGCTAAAGCTTCATCTCTTACTTCTGGCAATAAATATGTCACAATAACATGCGCTGATATGTCAGGGAACACAGCTAATCTTAATATCAACTTTACTATAGACACATCCAGAACGCCAAACATAATAAATGCATCATCCTCTCTCGACACTTATGAGGACATATTAACAACTGTGCCAATTAGTGTAAAAAACGGAACTATTGGTCTTGCAGGTCTGACACCAGACAGGTTTAGCATAAAATTAGACGGAGAAGAAGAGGAAGTTTCAGTGTTTGATTTTGGTGACGGCAGTTATAATGTGACTTTTTATTCACCAGATGAACCATCAATTTATCAATTAACCATCCTTGTTGATTCAACAAGTTTGTTTTCTTTAAACTTGTCAGTAGACTTCCTCTACATGTACTCCTCCTATTCAAAGGCAGGGATTTCTGCAAGAAATACAAGCCATATAACATATTTTGACACGGGAAACAATTCAATAGGTTTAGCTACTGATGAAGATACAGATGAAGTCTCAATTGAATCTAGCAGTAGCAACCTTAGCATTAGCAACATAAAGATGAATGAGAACCTTTTCATATTCAATACTAAATCAGGGCTAAGTGTCTCCAGCCGCGAGGATTTATTAAATTCAAGAGTATTTTTGAATAAAGTAATACCTTCATTTGGTTACCAGCTTGATGATTCTTACATCATTCACTTTATACTCAGGTATGACAGCTTTGCAATACAATCCGAGATGGGAGATGAACTGAAAAAAGGATATTACAATGCGCTTGCAAGAAATAGCATCTCGACAGATGGAGAGCGCACAATAATTTTTAGCGATGCAGGCTCAGAAGATTCAAAAATAGTGGTTAATTGATGGCAAAAAATAACAAAAGAGCACAATATTATATGTTTGGAGCGATACTTTTTATTACATCTGTTTTCGTTATCTATACTTCCAGGTCAGGCCTGGTTTTAAAAGAGATTGGTGCTTTTGAAAACTATAGAGATAATTATCTCTATGAAGGATTGAATGTGCTAAATAATGCCATTTATGAAAAGAGCAATTTATCTGATGCGATGAGGAACTATACTTTTAGTTTCCTTGAATTCGCACAATCAAATAATGGAAATATCGGGCTTGTTTTTTTATTCTCCAGGGAAAACAGGATATATGTTAATAATTTTATAAATGAGCCAATCATTGTCCAGGAGATAAATACAATTAATTATTTAGAAGAGAAGGTAATTGATTATGAAGACACGATAAGCCTAAACTATCACAATGAGACCTATTCCTATATTTTTACAATGCCTGAGAAAACAGAACTAAAGGTGCTGCTTGTTGAAACCAATAAAAATTAGAAGCAAAAAATCAGAATCACAGTATATAAGCTGGATTTTGTTACTGGGAATGACCTTGTTTTTGAGCTATTTACTCTATAACTGGAGCCTAAAGCAGGCAAAAGAAGTAAGTGAAGAGCTTGAGAAAACAACTAACCCCTTAGTTTGTGAAGAGCTCGGCTTTTCAATTGAGAGCATATGCCAAAATTCAAAAACTGTTAATTTTAATGTTACTAACAAAAACAATCTGGAGATAACAGGGTTTATTATCAAAGGAGCAGGCCTTTATCCGGAGGACCCGACTTACCTTTATTCAAAAACCATCAGGTTTAAAGTGTCTCCTGGTGATACAGAAAAAATCAAGGCATTAAAAAAAGTCACGCTTAGCCAGGTAGAAATAACACCTTTTACAACAAAAGACAAGAAAGATATTTATTGCGAAGACCAATCTATAAAAAAAGAAAAAAAGGACTTGTTACAATGTTAGAGCAATTTAATACAAAAAAAAGAGGAATCTCCCCTATAATCGCGACAGTGCTTTTGCTTGCATTATCCATAGCAATTGGTGCGCTTGTGATGAATTTCACAAAACAAACTACTCTCGACTTAAGCGGGAGAGCTGAAACAGCAATAAATAAGGAGATACAATGCTCATTTGATATGTCCATAAAGCTTCTAGAGATTAATAACCAGGATTTCATCTGCTATAACAGGACAGGATCAAATAACCTGGAACTTATAGTTGAAAATGAGGGAAGTGAAGAAGTCCCAGGTCTGCAGGTCATGGCTCTTGATTCAAACAATATTCCGGCAACTACTAATTTTGGCACCGGAATTACGGCAAACAACAGGACAAAATACAATGTTTCTTTAGGGTCATCTTTTATTTTTCCGCCTATAAAAGTAGTAATCTCACCAATCATATCCCATTCAACAGTGTCTGTTGAGATATGCAGCAATAACAGGATAGATACAGAGGACATCTGCAAATGCGGAACCCAGGGATGTGTCTAGATGGAAGAAGAAAAAAAATACACAAAAGTGAAGATATTCCTTTTCCTAGTCTTTGCAATATTTGCTGTTTTTCTAATAGCAAGCGTTGTTAGGATCATCCAGGATTTGTTTTTAGGAATAAATGAAAAAGGTGATGAATTCAGATGCACTGATTTTACTTATAGCATTAATGAGAAAAGCATGTCTTTTAACGAGAAAAGCCTTGTTTTTGAACTTATCAACCAGGATTATGATATCAATATATCAAAGATTACTCTGATAACAGATTCCGGAGAAAGGATTTTTACACCAGAAAAGGAGTCAAGAGGCGGCAATTCAATTTTTGTGAGGTTTGAAAATATTAGTATAGGCCAGGACTTTTTGGTCAGGATAAATGACTGCAACAACACAAAGAAATTCACAATGAGGACTTAATATGGCAATTAAAAAACGGGCTGAGGTATGGATATCAGTTGTAATCTATACATTAGTGGCTATTTTAGCTCTTAGCCTCTTGCTTGGAACAGGCCTTCCGATACTAAACGAGATGAAAGAAAGGACAGTCTTTTCAAAAACAAAGGAAATAATGCTCCAGCTTGACACTCATTTAACTGAACTTACAAATCAAGGAGAAGGTTCGCAGTCAACGTTATCTTTTGAGATAAGAGATGGAAAGGTCCTTTTTGAAGATGATGAATTGATTTGGGAAATCGAAGCAAAAAGCCCTATAGTTTCTCCAAGGACAACTTCTGTTCTGGGGAACCTGATTATATCGAGCAATGCAAATATAAGGACATATGACACAGGGTCATCGTTCATACTAAGTACAACAATAAAGGATCTGCCGTTTACAGTCAATATAACTAAAATCGGGACTAAAGAGAGTTGGCAACCTATTAACACAAGCAAACTTATAAATTATATTGATTTTAACGGATATAGAACAAACGGGACCTTTAGTTTTAATATAAACCAGGAAGAGCTATCTTCATACGGGACAGGTTATACTATGATGGTCCCTCAAAGCAACAGCACAAATCTCGGACGGGCTAAAGTTATTGCCCATATAAATAACACATTTGCAGAATACGACCTTGAATTTACCTTGGAGAGTTATACAGACTTTCTGATCGTCAAGATGAAAAACTTTGAGCCTAAATAAGATGGAAGAAGAAACCATATTCAAAATAGAACCAAATTTAAGGATTCCGGAATTGCCGGACATTAAAGACAGGATGAAGATTGACATAAGGTATCCTCTTATAGCTCCATATGCTTATGCTCACATATATTGGGATTACAGACAGGAAGAGCTTATATATGCTCTAGAAGAGCCGAGCCTGAATGAAACTGAAAAAGAGATCCTTAGGCTCATAATGCTTGCCCTTGAAGAAATGATTAATATCAGCATCATAAAAGTAGAAAAAATAAGCCAGATTATTAGATACCTTGAGAAAAACGTGCAGTCAATTCTTATAGAATTGGGAACAAAAGTTTCAAAAGAGGCTTACCTTAAACTTATGTATTATATCTTCAGGAACTCGGTCGGTCTCAATATGATTGAACCTCTTCTGAACGATTATTATATTGAGGATATTGAGTGCAACGGCTTTAATTTCCCTATCTACATAGTCCATAGGAAATATGAAAATATGAGGACCAATGTGATTTTTACAGAGAGTCAGGAACTAACAGATTTTGTCGAAAAACTGGCACAGAAATGCGGGAGATATGTAAGCTATGCAAAGCCTCTCCTTGACGGAACATTGCCTGACGGCTCTAGGGTGAATGCAACATATTCAGAAGATATTACAACAAGAGGCCCTACTTTTACAATAAGAAAATTCACAAAAGATCCATGGACTCCAATACATATGATAAATTTCGGGACAGCCTCAGCAAAGCTTTATGCATATATCTGGATGGGGATAGAGCATAAATTCAACTTCATGGTGATAGGAGAGACAGCATCAGGAAAAACGACTTTCCTAAACGGTATATTAAGCTTCATCCCTCCTGATGCAAGGGTAGTCTCAATCGAAGATACAAGAGAACTTAATTTAGCACATGATAACTGGATGCCTACAGTCACGAGGTCAGGTTTTGGAATACCGAATATAGCCGGCCAGGAATATGGAGAAATAACGCTTTTTGATTTGCTTAGGGAAAGTTTCAGGCAGGCTCCTGATTATGTGATAGTTGGAGAGATCAGGGGCGCAGAAGCATTTGTATTGTTCCAGGGCATGGCATCAGGCCACAGCTCATTTGGGACATTCCACGCAGGCAGCGTCGAGACTTTGATCAGAAGGCTTGAGACACCTCCAATTAACCTGTCGCCATCTCTAATTGAATCTCTGGATGTTGTCTGCGTCATGACACACATGAAAGAGCTTGACAAGAACATCAGAAGGATAAAAGAGCTTGTCGAAGTAAAAGGCATGTCAAATGACCTAGGGAAAGTCGATAAGAACACACCTTTTGAATGGGACCCTGTGTCAGATAAAATAATACAGAAATCACAGTATTATCTTTTTGAAAAGATCAGCAAGAGAACAGGAATTCCGGTAGCTGACCTGAACAGAGAGCTTGAATTTAGGGCAATGCTACTCCAGACAATGGCAAACAGAAAGATCCAGGATTTTAAGCAGGTAAATGATGTGATTAAAGAATATTATCTTGACAAGAACAAAGTTCTAAGGCAGTTTAGAATCATTTAGAAAATGCAAAAAATTGAAGGGCAACTGAAAATATCAGAGCATATTGAAAGGCTTGAAGTATTGTCAGACATCTATGCTGACCTGTCTGCAAAGACATACAACGGCAGGACAGAAAAAGATGTCGCTAAGCTAAAGATGGAACTAGTAAAAAAAGAGATGCTCCTTTTGACTTATCTGATTAATAAAGACATAGATAAAATAGAATAGTAGGCATTACAAAATGATAAAAATAAAGCCTCTGCTGCATGAAATGAATTCTTGCCTTGAAGAATTAAGTGAGGCAAGAACAAACATAAGGAAAGTCTCTTATGAGCTTGAAATGCTTGACAGGAAATACCAGAGAGGGGAAATAGACTACAAAAATTATACAAGACAATGCAGGGAAATCCTGACAGGGAAAAACAGGTCGCAAATCTCTGAAAATTATTCTTATTATATCTCTTCTCTTAAAAAAAGATTAAGGGAGACTAATTCAAAGGCGTTTAATATAATTTACAATGACACTTCTTTTGAAGATATAATCTATGATAAGGCATCAAAAAAAAAAGCAGCTACATTCAATCTTCCTGAAATCACAAGCCTTGATATCTACGATATAGAAATACCTGCATTGCACATAGAAATAAAAGAGATAAAGAAGACAAAGCCAATACAAAAAATAGAAATACCTATCCCTAAGCCTGAGCCAGGAGAAAAATTAGATGCGCCACACCCTGTAAAGTTAACTTTTTTTGAAAGGTTCATATATTCTTTTTCCTCAAAAAACAAGCCGTGGGTTTTGCCGCAGGAAGCTGACACTGTATTTATGGGCGGATTTTTATCAAAAGAATTCTTGGACTATTTGTTTTACGGAAAAGAAAAAGAAGAAAATTTCGGAAAAACAAAAGTCTTGCGTTCGATATTATCCTATGAGCAAAAAGGAGGGGTTGGAAGAGATTTCGGAGGAAGCAAGACAGATGTGCTTGATCCTTACCTATTAGAAAAAGAGATAAAAGAGATTAAAAATCTCATATCAAGGAAAAGGCCTGATGTCTATAAGGCCAGTACTCTCGGATATCTGGCAAACATAAGCGTGAGGAAGATAACAATTTTTTTTATAGAGCAGTACCCAGATTTTTTTAAAGCACTCTACAGGGACATAAGGTATGCAAATATAAGAGTTCTTGCAAATACATACATCAATATTGTATTCTTTTTGACACTGGTTTCAGGGATATCTGCAATTCCAATATTTACTTTAATCTATAGCCTGCAGGGAAGCGGAATCGGAATGATGCTTGTAAAAACTTTTTTTACAAGCATCTTTATTGGAGGGCTTTTTTTTGCCGGAGGCGTATACTACCCATCTATGAAAGCAAAATCAAGGAAGAGATCAATTAATACAAACATCCCTTTTGCAATAGACCATATGTCTTCTGTGATTTCATCGGGAGTTAGCCCCGCTACAATGTTTAAGCTTATCTCAAACTCCAGGGAATACGGTGAAATCTCAGTTGAGATTGACAAAGTGTCAAATTATGTCGAATTTTTCGGTTATGATGTCCTGACATCATTAAAGGCAGTGGCACTGACAACGCCGTCAGAAGATTTTAAAGAATTTATAGATGGTTTCGTATCAACAATTGAGACAGGAGGAAACCTTAAGCAATATCTGTCTCAAAAATCCAGCGAGGCGCTTTTGAATTACAGGCTTGAGAGGCAGAAATATGTTGAGGCATTATCAACTTATTCGGATATCTATACAGGAGTATTGATTGCAGCTCCCCTGTTTTTTGTAATTGCTTTGTCTTTGGTCTCTGTCATAGGAGGAAATATAGGAGGCTTTTCAGTGAGCACAATCATAAGTTTCGGGACATACGGGGCAATTCCAGTTTTAAACTTGCTGTTCCTTATATTCTTGGAGGCAAGCCAGCCGGAGATATAAATGAAGTTCAAAAACAACTATTGGATAGGGATTTCGATCGGAATAATAATTTTAGCTGTAGATTTTTCCATATTCTTTAAAACAAAATGGTTTTTGCCTGTTTTAATTGTCGCAGTCAGCGTAGGATGGGTGCAGATATGGATTGATTTTTTTATTGAAAACCAGAAACAGAGGGATATAGAATCAAGATTTCTGGATTTTGTAAGGAACTTAGCGGGAGCAATTAAATCAGGGATGCCTGTATCAAGAGCAATCATACATATCTCAAAAATAGATTACGGAAGTCTCAGCTATTACGCAAGAAAACTCGGCTATCAGGTAGAATGGGCAGTGCCTGTGCATAAAGCCCTGCTTCTTTTTAGCAATGCCACAAAAAATGATGTCATAAAAAGGACTATCGCAACAGTGATTGAGGCTGAGCAGTCAGGCGGGAATATGGAGGATGTGCTTGAGTCAATAACATCCTCTCTTATAGAGATCAAGAAGATCAAAGAGCAGAGAAGGGCAGGCGTCCAATCCCAGGTCATGCAGTCTTACATAATCTTTTTTATTTTTATAGGTGTTATGATAACTATACAGAACATGCTTGTCCCTTATCTTCTCGGCTCAAGCCAGTCAGGAGGAATGTTCGGGAACCTTAAAGGCGGATTATCTTTGGGATCAGTCGCAGGGACATCAACATCAACAGCTAAAAGCCCTCCTCTTCTGATGGATGTGGATATAAAATTCGACACAATGAGAAATTTCATCATCACCATGACACAATGGTTCTCAAGCCTCAGAGGAGTTTTTTTGATGTTATCTTTGATACAGGGCTTCTTTGCAGGGATAATCATCGGCAAGATGGCAGAGGGCGACATAACATCCGGCCTTAAGCACTCGCTTATTTTGATGACGTTTGCATTCTTTGTGATGGCGCTATTTAAGCCGTAGCAAGAAGACAATAAATCAGGGTTCAAAAATAAAGCTTTAATACATTGTAAACCACACTTTTGCCACTTTAACGATATAAAGTGTTATATTCAATAAACCTACTATTAAACCTTCTTTTTAGAAGAAGAAACAACATTCGATAAAAACTCTTTCCAATATAAATAACCCAAGATAGGGAAGAAAATTGAGGTGATTGCTCCAGGATAATATGAAGCTGTCAGTATCGCCTTTACAAAATGATGTGCTTCAGTCACAAAAATAGTGCCATACAATCCTAAAACCAAATTTCTTGTTTTATCACTGTAAAAAATAAGATAAAGGCATATTACTGCAAACCAAAATACTAAATGAGAACCAAAATAGAATGCTTCCGAAATTGTATTAAATAACTTTGTTATTAAATAGAAGTGTGGTTCTTTGAAATAAAAACCACTGACAATCACCTCAATTCCATGAAAGATGTTTAATAATAATGAAATAAAAATCAAATTCTTAATTCTTTTTGTTATCATTATTTTGTTTTATAATTGTTAAACTATTAAAATGTTGTTTCTTTCGATCTTGTATCAATGTATCGCTTCGCTCTTTAGAACGGTTTAATCTGCGCCCTCCGACAATGCGTCGGTGCTCGGCTTTTCCAGAGGTCGTGCTCCTGGGAGATTACTTACCAGCACGGGCACTTTCGCTCGCCAAAGAATCGTACACCGTTATGCGCAATTGTTGCCCTGCCTAAGCTGTGTTTGCAGAAAGAAGAACTTCCTTATCTAATACCTTACTTGCGTCAAGGATTTCAACGCCGATAAGTTTCTGTTTAGAATCGAAATCTAGAATTATATTTTCATTTAACTCGATGGTTTTTTTAGCTTCTCCTGCTTTTATAGGATATTTTATGTAAATGTATGCTGCATCCATTTCTTTATCATATTCGAGCTTCATATTATTACATTATTGTAACTATATTTATGTTTATCGGCAGGGCAACACTCTTCCGGGCGCGCTACTAGCGTACGTTCTCAGGGTTGGGATAGTGGAAGATTACCTCTCTAGACTCAACCACACAGCTTAACTCTTCCTCTGCCTCTCAACTTCATACAAGAAAACAGTGCCTGCGCAGGCAACATTTAATGAAGAAACTGATCCTGATATCGGTATTTTTATCAGGTTATCGCAGATATCTTTGTAGTTCTGGCTAAGGCCGTTTGTTTCATTGCCAAGAAGCAGAACAGTCGGCTTTGTAAAATCCTGATTGTAGATAAGAACCTGTGCTTTTGCAGATGTCCCCAAAACCTGCAGCTTGCTTTCTTTTGCTTTGAGTTTATCAATAAACTCCACAACTTCCTTGTGCGAGGGAAGCCTTATTACAGGAAGTGAAAACAATGAACCCAGACTTGCCCTGATTGTCTGGGAGTCATATATGTCAGCGGCGTGGCCTATGACAATCACACCATCTGCATTCAGTGCTTCGCAAGACCTAATCATTGTCCCGAGGTTTCCTGGGCTAGCAGGCCTATCTAATATGACAACTAACTTATTCTCAAATTTAATCTTAGATGGATTATCTGCAGGCATATCCAGAATAGCTATCAATTCAGAAACCTCTTCTTTATCGCTCAATTTTGCCATCAGATCATGAGCTATTTCATAATGGAATCCTGCAATAGAGCTTTTCAAGAGATCTTTTACCCAATCAGATTTCAAATCCTCTTTCACATAGATGAATGAATCTACTTTCCAATGATTTTTTACAGCTATCTCTATTGGTTTTCTGCCTTCTGCAAATATCATCTTAAGCTTCTGCCTTTTAGTCCTATTCCTTTTCAATGAATCCAGCTGCTGATACGTACTGTTTTCTGAATAAATGTTAATAGTCTTGACCATTAACAGCAAGAATACGGATTACCTTAATATTTTTGTTGATGTTAGCCTGATTCTTCTTTTTCTATAGATATATATTTATATGCATTGTGTAATAAAATAAGTATGATTGAAGACAATAAAGAATTAAATGAAGAGACAAAAAAAGACATTGAAGAAGCACGTAAAGAAATTAAGCAAGGGAAATTCGTTACATTGGCTGAAGCTAAGAAAAAATTTGATTTAAAATAAAATATCCCTTATTTTCTACTATCTCTAATATATAGAAAAACCTAAAAAAATAGAAATTACTCCTTAACTTCAGTTGTAGGAGCTTCCTTTGACCTGTATATCTCTGCAAAGCTCGGAGTTATGACAAGGTAGTCATCGCCGAAACCTGCAATATCTCCGCTTGATGCATCGCATGTCTTTTTGAGCTTGTTTATTGCTCTTTTGAGTTCAACCAGGTCTTTATCTTTAAGAGGCCTGATATTAACAAGGCAGACAGTATATCCTTCCCTGAAGACATCCACAATCTCTTTTACATCTGAAAAGTCGTCAAGCACAAAAGGCCTCACAACTATCTTTGATGAGCCTGATTTTTTTTGAGCAGTGTCGAGTTCAAGGTATTCTTCCTCAACTTCTTCAGAACCGTCATTATCAAATCCCCAGCTTTTGACCTTATCTTTGATCTTTCCTAAAAAATTCTTCATTTCCATCCACCTCAAAGTGAAACTAATCGTTTAATTGTAGTTTAAATATTTAAATGTATCTCTTTCCCCTAAGAACGATAAATAACAGCTATTTTGTTAGTCAATAATTAGGAATATTATTCTAGGCCTCGATGACACGCAAGCCTCCTTGCGCTAAACATCTTCACTCCCAGATACACGGAATCTGCGCCATTTAAGACAGCAGCCTTCAAAGAGTCAAAATCTCCTGCAGGCGAATTTAGTGGCGTTTAGGGTTTAAACCCCCTGCCTTTAGGCTGAGTTCTAGAAATATTTTTTATGCGGCTTCGCCGCAGAATAAACTGCGGACGAAGTCACGCTGTATTTTTGCTAGATACAAATAGCG
>Ga0247727_10005475_pt1 | contig 25716 bp, 21 predicted proteins | sample WisWelCaveWW1625_FD_202498 | JGI IMG/M metagenome (GOLD analysis project Ga0247727, IMG submission 202498) | Biofilm microbial communities from Wishing Well Cave, Virginia, United States - WW16-25 | ecosystem: Environmental > Aquatic > Deep subsurface > Groundwater > Cave microbial mat | place...
CAACCATTCGCAGTGAACATATAGTTTTTAAACCGATTTTGTCCAATTATTCACGCTTTTCGCTTCAAACCCTTGTCAAATGCGGCTCAAACAACAATTCTAAAAACGAATCTGACGAGGTCTGGAGTAGCGCATTCCAAAGTGTTAAACTGGCCTCAAAACTCTTATCAAGATATCGTTTTTCAGTATCACGAAATGAGTTGCTCGACATTGTTACAATTAGCCTCCTTGTGCTTTCTTAACAAGTTTTCGCTGACAACTGCATTTCACATCTGACGATTGTGGCTTAAGATGAGCCTCTCATCGAAACCTCTTCGCCCTCATCTTAAAAAAACGCACGAGCGGGTCGATGTAGGGTTTGTTGGTTTGAATGTCAACCGGATCGACCTTTGATGAGCGCAGCGTTTTTTCGCGCAGCAAGCCGCGTCGTGCTGCCTCGCGCGCAAAGGCTTGGCGGTTGGCCGGATCGGAGGTGTCGAGCAAATGCACTTCGCCGGTTTCCGCGTCTTCCAATTCCACCAAACCCACGTTCGGAATCTCGGTCTCGCGCGGATCCGTGATGGGAATCGCAACGAGATCGTGGCGTTTGCCAGCAACGCGCAGCGCTTTCTCGTAGCCTTCCGAAAGAAAATCCGAAACGAGAAACACCACGGCCTTGCGGCGAATGACGCGGTTCAAGTATTCGAGAGCGGTGGTGATATTCGTGCCATGGCCCTCGGGCTTGTGATAGAGCACTTCGCGCAACACGCGCAGCACGTGCGTGCGGCCTTTCTTGGGCGGAACGAATTTCTCGATGCGATCCGTGAAAATAATCAAACCAACTTTATCGTTGTTCTTGATCGCAGAGAACGCGAGCAGCGCGCAAATCTCCGCGGCAATGTCGCCCTTCATTTGCTCGTGCGTGCCGAACTCGCCCGAGGAGCTGACATCCACGAGCAGCATCACGGTGAGCTCGCGCTCTTCATCAAACACTTTGACAAAGGGATGGCCCGTGCGCGCGGTGACGTTCCAATCGATATTGCGCACGTCGTCGCCGATCACGTATTCGCGCACTTCGGCGAAGGCCATGCCCCGGCCTTTGAACACGGAGTGATACTCGCCGCTGAAGACGTCGTTCACGAGCGCGCGCGTTTGAATTTCGAGACGCCGGACTTTTTTGAAGATTTCTTTGGGGATCATGGATGCAAGTTGAAATTACTTTTCAAAAGCAAAACGATCGCTGGCAAAACTATTAAAGGCTTCAACAATTGTTTTGCCAGTAATAGTTTTGTCTTGGCTATTCCGTTAAAAGCAAAACGATTGCTGGCAAAACTATTAAAGGCCTCAACAATTGTTTTGCCAATAATAGTTTTGTCTTGGCTTACGGCACTTCGATGCGGCTCAATACTTGGCCGATGACGTACTCGGGCGTTTTTTCTTCGGCTTCGGCTTCGTAGGTGAGCAGGATGCGATGACGCATGACGTCCATGGCAATGGAGCGCACGTCTTCGGGCGTGACATAGCCGCGACCGCGCAGGAACGCGTGCGCTTTCGAGGCTTGCGCGAGAAAGATGCTCGCGCGCGGGCTGGCGCCGTAGTGAATCAAATCTTCCAACTCATTCAAACCCGCTTTGGCCGGCTCGCGCGTGGCGAAGACGATGTCGATGATGTAGCGTTCGACTTTTTCATCCATGTAAATTTCTGCGACGATATTGCGCACTTTGACGATGTCCGCCGGGCTGACAACGGCTCGAACTTCTTCAAGCTTGCCGCGCGTCATTCGGCGCATGATTTCCAGCTCTTCTTCTTTGCTGGGATAACCGATAGCGAGCTTGAGCATGAAGCGATCAACTTGCGCTTCGGGCAGCGGATACGTACCTTCCTGCTCAATCGGATTCTGCGTGGCGAGCACGAGGAACGGATCATCGAGCTTGAAAGTTTTTTCGCCGATGGTGACTTGGCGCTCCATCATGGCTTCGAGCAATGCGGATTGCACTTTCGCGGGCGAGCGGTTGATTTCATCCGCGAGTATCAAGTTGGAAAAGAGCGGGCCTTTCTTCGTCGTAAATTCACCGGTGCGTTGATCGTAAATCAACGTGCCGATCAAATCCGCCGGGAGCAAGTCCGGCGTGAATTGGATGCGTTGAAATTTGGTTTGAATGACGGAAGAGAGCGTCTTCACCGCGAGCGTTTTAGCTAAGCCGGGCACGCCTTCGAGTAGAACGTGGCCGTTGCTCAAAAGTCCGATGAGCAGCCGCTCGACCATATACTTTTGCCCGACGATGACTTTCGCAACTTCTTTGGTGAGGTTTTCCACAAAGCCGCTTTCGCGGCGAATCTTTTCATTCAGGGCTTGAATGTCGATGTGCATTACACCTCCGGTTGAAATTGATTGCCAAAAGATGAAAGCAAAACGATTTCTGGCAAGACGATTGAAAAGCTGTTGCTCTAAGCAAACATAGATTATACCGCCCTCGTATGTCATTCTGTAAGAATCTTTTTACTCGCTGGAGATGCTGCCGAGTGCTTAAAAAGATTCCTGCTGAATGACAGTATTTGAGGTGCAAAGTTTAACCTAACTTTTATTGATTGACGGCTTTCGTCGCTGTTATTGTTGGTGAAGCATTCAAATTCGTTCTTAAAAAATTCTCCGCGAGGGCGAAGCAGCGCGCGAGTTTGGCGGGTTCGCCGCCTTCGCCGGAGAATTTTACGATATCGCTGGTTTGCAGAATTTCTTCGAGCTTCATGGCTTGATCAACGGAAGCATCGAGCGCGCGATAAGCGGCAACGACTTCGGCAGTGGTGATGCCCTGCGCCGCAATTTCAAAACGCCGCTTCAAATACTGCCGCAGAATTTTTGAAATTTCAGAGAAGCCGGTTTTCGTGTCCAACGAGTTGATATCGACGGTGGCCTGCAACTGCTCGAGGAATTCTTGCTCAATGGGCTTGACGACGATTTGCGCGCGGCGGGCCGCTTCTTCTTTCTTTTTGCTGCGCGCTCGCCACAATAACGCGATCACTGCGACCACAGCCACAAAGCCCGACCAAATGATTGCCAAAAGGCCGACGGGAATTTCACCGGGTTCGGGCAAGGGGTCGATGACTTCAATGCCCAGCCGATCCGCATAGAGCGCGTGCTTTTCGTTCGTTGACTTGTCAAGATAGCTCAAGCGCAGGCCCTCAATGTAACCCATCCCCAATGCTTCCGGACGCAGCGTGTATTCAAAAGTTTTGATCGAAGTATTCTGTCCGTTTTCCACGCCCACCCAATTGGAAGAAGAAGAACCAGCGAGCTTGAAATTGGCGAGGCGCGGCGTTTCGGGTTGATCAAATTCAATGAGGGAGAGATTGCCGGACCATTTGAGTTGGACGATATACGTGGCCGCGCGATTGAGAGGGACTTGCGCCGCGCCGGCCGACGCGCTTAATTTGACCTGCGTGCTTTGCGCGCGCGCTGCGCCTGCTAGCGCAATGAGAAAAAGACCGAGTGTGAAAATAATACGAGGTGATTTGGAAGCTGCCATAGTCCGACGGAAGTTTTATTGCGAAAGAGGGTGCGTCACTGCAACTTTAAAAAAAAAGCCGAAATGATCTTCTTTCAACAAAGACGCGTCGAAAGAAAGGACATCCGGCTGAATAAGACGGCAATAAAAACGGAAAAGTTCTATTGCTTCGCAGCTCGTTTGGCGGATTCGGACTTGCCATTGTTCGCGCCGGGTGCGCCGGTCGTGGGTTGCTCTTCTTGCGAGGTGGTCAGAAAATCGAAGGTGTTGATGTCCTTGCCCAGGTGCTCCAATTCGAAAGCCACGTCATCGCTCAGGTCGTGCTGCGGATAATTTTTTTGGAAGGCCGAGTAAGCCTGGCGGGCGCGATCGAGGTCTTTGATCTCGTTGGCGTAGATGTAGCCGACCATGAATTGCCCCTGCGCCGCGTGCGAGCTTTGCGGCATCTCTTCCAACAAGCGTTGGTAGGTTGAAACCGCGCGTTGAAATTCCTGGCGATTGTGATAACTCCACGCAAGCTTTTGCAAAACGTCGTCGCGTTGCTCATACTTGGGGAAACGTTGGAGAAAAGTATTGTAGTAGATCAACACGTTTTCCAGGTCCTCACGCGACTCGTAGTTTTTCATTTCCGCGAGCAACTCCTCTTGCGCGAGGCTTGCGGTTTTATCAATCAGATCGACCTTGTTTTGCGCCTCTTGCGCTTTGGCACTTTGCGGATAATCGGCGAGGAGTTTTTTGTAAGAATCTTTAGCTTCGCCGTATTCCGTATGCGCTTCACGTTCGCGAGCTTTGTTATAAAGTTGTTCTTCGGTGAGCTTTTCACCACAGCTCAATACGACAAAACCGAGCAGCAACGCAGCACAACGAGAAAAGATTTTATACATCATGACCTCCAAAATACGCTTTGCAACATTTTTTTAACGGCGCGAATCTAATCAGGGAGCGCTAAAAAATCAAGGCAATTTTCTGCGTAGCGCAGACTTCCAGTCTGCAAACGATTGCAAGCAAGAGGCTTGCGCTACTAAACAGAAAAGGCGAGCCGCAGCTCGCCTTTTCATTGTTCACAGGAAAATTATCTTTTGGCATCGTCTTCGACAACTTCGAAGTCGGCCTCTTCCACTTTGTCTTTGGCCGGACCGTTGCCGGTCGTCTGCGACTGCGCGCTTTCGCTGGTGGCGCGTTCATACATCTTGGAAGAAACCTCGCTCCAAATGCGATTGAGATCTTCGCAGGCGGCTTTGATATCTTCGCTGCGCTCGGAAGCCTTCACGTCTCCGATCTTCTTCATCGCATTTTCCAGGCGTTCTTTCGAAGCCGCGTCGAGCTTGTCCGCCATGTCTTTGATGTTCTTTTCGGTTTGATAAATCATTTGGTCGGCTTGATTGCGGACTTCGACCAGCTCGCGTTTCTTTTTGTCCTCGGCTGCGTGCTCGCGCGCATCGCGCTCCATCTTGTTGATCTCCTCTTTGGAGAGGCCGGTGGAGGCTTCGATGCGAATGCGTTGTTCTTTACTCGTGGCCTTGTCTTTCGCCGAAACGTTGAGAATGCCGTTGGCGTCGATGTCGAAAGTCACTTCGATTTGCGGCACGCCGCGCGGCGCCGGGGGAATGCCGTCGAGAATGAAGCGGCCGAGCGTGCGATTATCGACGGCCATATCGCGTTCGCCTTGCAGCACGTGAATCTCGACTTGCGTTTGGCTGTCCGAAGCGGTCGAGAAGATTTCCGACTTGCGGCACGGAATCGTGGTGTTGCGCTCGATGAGCTTGGTCGTAATGCCGCCGAGCGTTTCGATGCCGAGCGACAGCGGCGTGACGTCCAACAACAATACGTCTTTCACGTCACCCGCCAATACGCCGCCTTGAATGGCCGCGCCGATGGCAACGACCTCATCCGGGTTCACGCCTTTGTGCGGTTCTTTGCCGAAAAGCTTGCGCACGAGCTCTTGTATTTTGGGCATGCGCGTGGAGCCGCCGACGAGCACGACTTCATCGATTTGGCTCGTGGAAAGACCGGAGTCACGCATCGCCGCCTCACATGGGCCGATGGTGCGCTCGAACAAATCATCGCAAAGCTGCTCGAACTTCGAGCGCGTCAGCGTGATTTGCATGTGTTTCGGGCCGGAGTCCGTTGCGGTGATGAACGGCAAATTAATATCGGTTTGCATCACGGTGGAAAGCTCGCACTTCGCTTTCTCCGCGGCTTCTTTCAAGCGCTGCAGGGCCATCGCATCTTTGCTGAGATCGACGCCTTCCTGCTTGCGAAACTCATCGACCAGCCAATTGATGATGCGTTGATCGAAGTCATCGCCGCCGAGGTGCGTGTCGCCGTTGGTGGCTTTCACTTCGAACACGCCTTCGCCGATTTCGAGAATGCTGATGTCGAACGTGCCGCCGCCCAAATCATACACCGCGATCTTCTCGTCTTTCTTGCGATCGAGGCCATAAGCCAAAGAAGCTGCGGTCGGCTCGTTGATGATGCGCTTCACGCTCAAGCCCGCAATCTCGCCGGCTTCTTTCGTGGCTTGACGCTGGCTGTCATTGAAATAAGCCGGAACCGTGATCACGGCTTCGGAGACTTTTTCGCCCAAGTAATCTTCCGCAGTTTGTTTCATTTTCTGCAAGATCATGGCGGAAATTTCTTGCGGCGTATATTCTTTGCCCGCGATCTGCACCACGGCAACGTCATTCTTGCCGGACGAAACCGTGTATGGCACGGACTTGCGCTCACGATCCACTTCACTATTGCGCCGTCCGACGAAACGTTTGATCGAATAAATCGTGTTCTTGGGATTGGTGATGGCTTGGCGTTTTGCAACTTGTCCGACCAAGCGCTCGCCGGTTTTGGAAAAGGCTACGACTGAGGGCGTTGTGCGCGCGCCTTCCGAGTTGGCAATAACGACCGGCTCACCACCTTCCATCACCGCAACGCAAGAGTTGGTGGTGCCCAAGTCGATTCCAATAATTTTGCCCATTATCAAATCCTCCAATCAGAGAGTGTTGTTCGTGCGTAATGCACCGGGTAGATTTATTTTCAGCTTCAATTCATAAAAAAATTGGCAAACTCAATTCAACAAACGTTATGCCACTGAGGAGGGCACTGTAGCGAGTAAAATTGCATGCGCAATATTGAACTTAAAACTAGTTGACGAAAGGATGGAAGGAAAAGAGGGTAGGATTTTTTTTCCGATAAATGCCACGCTGGCAGATAAGATGACGGCCATGATAGCATGCCGTCAGAACTACTCACCGTTAGAGGAAGTTTATTATTCTTCATCACCGACGCGGCGGCGCATTTCATAGGCTTCTTGCGCTTCGCGAGAGCGCGGGGTCCACGGCATGGCGTCCAAGCGGGCTTCGGGAATTTCTTTGCCCGTGTCGATGCAACGGCCAAACATGCCTTCGGCAATGCGCTTCAATGCGTCATCGATTTCGGTGAGTATATCCGTGTCTTTGGACAATAAGCCGGAGATATATTCCTTGTCACGGTCAATTCTTGACGCCTCTTCGAACTCCGCCGAACGGCTGGTGGTCGTGCCTTCGAACTCGACTTCATTCTGATTGAGGGCACGCATGATGCGCTCACGTTCCTGCAACAGCCGTGATTTATAACTGTCCAACTTCTTTTTGTCCATGGATACGAGCCTTTTGCTTTACGTTTTGATTCAACCAATCTTCCTTTACAATCCCAAAGCCGCGTTTTTTCCCAATAGCTTCGAAAAAAACGGCGGCAATTTAGTATTTCTCCACCTTCAATGCAACAAAGAAATTCCCTCCTTGCCGAGTAATGCGCAAGAGCACGAGGTCGCCCGGCTTGTTTTGTTCGAGCAAACGTCGCGCTTCGGCGACCGAGTTGACGGCTTTGCGATTGACTTCACGAATGACATCACCGGGCCGAATGCCTTCCTTGCGCGCCTGGCTTCCTGATTCCACCCCGGTGACCACGATGCCCGAAGGCACCGTGATTTCGTACTCTTCTTTGAGATCAGCCGTAAGGTCTTCGAGCATCATGCCGAGGAAGAAATTCGATTGTGGTTCCTCCGGCTTTTGAAGCTCATCCGCCTCGCTCAGACTTTCGGGACGCTCACCCAATTTTACCTGCGCGACTTTTTCGTTGCCGTCGCGAAAGAAACTGATGGTAACGTTCGTGCCGGGTTTGTAAGCCGCAACCTGATTCATGAGATGATTATGATCGCGAATCGGCGTGCCGTTCAACGCGACGATAAAATCGCCTGTTTTCAAACCGGCTTTTTCGGCCGGACTGCCGGAGGTGACGCCCTCGACCAGCGCGCCATCGAGCGAAGGGAGTTTTTTATCCGCTACGGCATCTTGGTCCGCGCTGCCAATGCTCACGCCCATCCAGCCGCGAATCACTTTGCCGGTGCCAATCAATTGCTCGACGATTTGCTGCGCCAAGTTGATCGGAATAGCGAAACCGATGCCGACGTTCCCGCCGCCCCAGCCGTTTGAAACGATCGCGGTATTGATGCCAATCAACTCGCCTTTGAGATTGACGAGCGCTCCGCCGCTATTGCCGGGATTGATTGCGGCATCGGTTTGAATAAAATCTTCATAGTTAATATCGCCGACGCCGACGCTCGTGCGGCCTTTGCCGCTCACGATGCCTGCCGTCACGGAATGCGCAAGCTGCAAGAAGAAAGGATTGCCAACCGCAAGAACCAATTCACCGACTTCTAATTCATCCGAATTACCGAACTTGGCGATCGGGAGATTTTTTTCATCTATTTTGATGACCGCCAAATCCGTTTCAGGGTCGGTGCCGATTACTCGAGCCGTGTATTTTTTGCGATCGACAAAAACCGCGATTTTATCGGCCTCGCGAATAACATGGTTGTTCGTAACGATGTAGCCGTCGGGCGTGATGATCACGCCCGAGCCCAAGCCTTCTTGCCGATATTCGCCCTCGCCACGCGGCCGCCCGCGCGAGCGGCCGCGCCACCACTCGTCCGTGAAAAATTCCGAGAACGGACTGCGCACGCGCACGACGCTTTCACTGGTTACGCCCACGACGGTGGGCATGATCGTTTTGGCGACCTGCACGTAAGCCTTGCTCGTCGCCAAAAGATTCGCCGTCTCCGGCGTCATGGTTTGCGGCGGCGTTTCGCGCTCCGGTTGGAAAACCGGGCGGTCTTCCGCAAGGCCGGGTTTGGGCAACTCGAAATTTGAAGCGAAAATCAGCCCCAACGCAATACCGGCGAATAACGCCACCAACACCAGAGTATAAGTTTTCCGTTTCGGCATGACCGCACGCTCCCGAATTTGATAAGCCTCTCCTGAGAAAAAATCTAGAACAACGCTAAACGATTTTCACAAACTGATCGCCTTGCCGCTCATGGGATTTCACGCCATAGTTCCGCAGGCGAAACACCGTGCCTTTCTTTGTTCCGGGGGGAATGCTGACTTCCACTTGTTTGCCCTGTAACGTTGGAATGCGCAAACGCGTACCGTTTTGCAAATGGGTTTCTTCCACTTTGGCTTCGCAATAAATGTCCGCGCCGGTGCGCCGGAAATATGGATGCGATTGCACCTGCACCGTGATGATCACGTCGCCCGGCCGCGCGTTCAACCCAGACGTTTCCGAGCCGAGGCCGCGCAGCCGCAATTGATGTCCGTCTTCCAAACCCGCAGGAAGCTTGATGCGAATTTTTTTCTTCGTGGAAATTGCGCCGCTGCCCTGGCAACGCAGGCACATGGCCACGCGATCCCGGCCGGTGCCGTGACACGCCGGACAATTTTTCTTCTGGCGCACGGCAATGACGCGCTCCGTGCCTTCGATGGCTTCTTCAAAAGAAACTTTGATTTTGCCGGTGAGATTACGCAGCGGCTCGGCTTGCGGGTCGAAGCCGGTATGCATGCCGTTCAAGCCGAAAAGATCGCGCAGAATATCGGAGAAAGCGAAACCCTGCCCGAAGAATTGCCCCAAGGGTCCCTGTTGCCCCGCGCCCGTTGCGCCGGACCAACCGTGATTCTTCAAAAAATCCGGATCGAAAGAATACCAGCCATTGTTGTTTGCATCCGGCCTGCCATAGAAGCGGAGTTGATCGTATTTGTTGCGCTTGGTTTCATCGCCGACGACGTCATAGGCTTCGCTGATTTCTTTAAAGCGCTCTTCCGCCGCCTTATTGCCAGGATTGGTGTCGGGATGACATTTCTTTGCCAGCCGTCGATAAGATTTTTTAATATCGTCCTGCGAGGCGCGCTCATCGACTTCGAGAGTTTTATAATAGTCCTTAAATCGCATTGCCTAGCTAGCGTTGAGGTTGATTCTTAAGTTTTCGCAAAAGTTGGATTCATTATAGTCGTGCAAAGTAGCTGAAAAATACGACAATTATTATACCCCGTACGCGCGGCGGCACACGGGTCTCAAATAGGCATGCCCGGTAAATCCGGCTTGCGCTCGCTTTGTAATTTGCGTTAAAAAATCTTTTCACGAGTGGCGCCGCATTAACGAATGGCCGCCTCCGATTTGTTCTCCCGCCCGAGCTTTTGCTTCAGCCCGTGCCAGGTCTTTTCGGTTTGATTGGGAAACAGCAGCCACAAGCCGCCGCCGATGAGCAGCGCGCCGGGAATAACTGGAAGAACCAAGCCCGCGATTCCCACGCCGATCATTTTGGCGGCGTTGCGCTTTCTGCCATTACGCCACGTTTCATTCTTCGCGGCGAGGCTCTCGCGGTTTTGCGGTTGTTCGTTGTTTGCGTTCATGAGTGGAATAAAATTTTATTTTTTCCAAACGGAAGATGAAAAATCCCGCGGCCAAACTCAATGCAGATTTTTGATCAACGTCAGGCGATTGCCGTGAATTTCGCTGGGATGGTATTCCAAGTTATCCACGGCGCGGCGAATGATGTGCATGCCGAAACCGCCGGTGCGGCGCAAGTTCACGGCCTCCTGTACGTCGTAGTCCTGCGCAGGTTTCAGCTCGGAGCTTAGGCCCGTGTCCATGATGTTGATGATGAAGCAGTCCTTCGAATACTGCACCGAAAGGTCGATCCAATTATCGGGTTTCGAATGATACGCGTGCTCGATCACGTTCAAACACGCTTCATAAACGGCAATGCGAATCTTGCCGATCTCTTTTTCCTTCATGCTCGCTTGTTTTGCGTGCCCGACCACGAAGTCACACAGGTGATATAACTTGCTCGCTGAACTTTCTGCGCGTGTGGAGAACGAGTGCATATCGGCATCGGGCGTGAAACTCGGCTTCATCGGCTCCGGCGCGCTTTCGACTTTGTGCTCGCTCGCGCGTTTGTTCTCGGGCGCACGTTGAGATTCGGACGAAAGCCGGCGCAACAACGGGTGCTCGGTAATTTCAACCAAAGCCGTGGCGTCAAAATCCTCTTCGGCGGCGGGCGCGGATTCCTGATAAACCGGAAGCGTCTGCGTGCCTTGCGCGTTCACGCTTTGGCCGAGATAATTCAAGGCGCTGAAGGTCATTAAATTGTCGCGGCCAGATTTGGAAAGATTCTCCAAAACAATATCGCCCTTCAAACTCCGCGCGCGGAACGTATGCGTGATCAAAAAGGCGATGAAGTTGTTGGTGGGATAAGGCATGTTTCCCATGTCGATGATGACATTTGCCTCGCGCTCGCGCAGGCTGGACTCGAAAAAAGTGTCCAACTGCGCAATCAGCTCCGTCACCGGCGCTTTTTTTTCAAAAAATATTTTAAGCAGCCGAGGCGGGCCGTCCACGGTCTCAGCCTGGAAGAGTTGTGACTTCATAGAGAAATCTAACCCGCTTGATATTCATTCAATGGATCAACTCACATCCGCCTTCGCGCTTTTGGCGTGCGGTTTCTCTTGCGCGGCCGCGGCTTGCTTGGAACGTTCTTCTTCAACCAAAACGCGGCGCAGCACTTTTCCAATTAAACTTTTCGGCAGCTCATTTCTGAACTCGACCAGCTTGGGCGCTTTGAAACGCGCGAGATACTGTTGGCAATAACTGATGATCTCTTCTTCAGTCGCAGCATGCCCCTCGCGCAGCACGATGAACGCCTTCACGGTTTCGCCGCGATATTGATCCTGCGCCCCGATGGCTGCGGCTTCTAAAACTTTCGGATGCTTGTACAGCACCTCTTCGATCTCGCGCGGATAGATGTTGAACCCGCCGGCGATGATCATGTCCTTCTTGCGATCGACAATATAAAAATAACCCTCTTCATCCATCTTCGCCATGTCGCCCGTGAGCATCCAGCCGTTGTGAAAGATGCGCCGCGTTTCGTCTTCCATTCGCCAATAGCCTTGCATCACCTGCGGACCGCGCAACGCAAGCTCGCCCACTTCATTCGGCGCTAACGGCTCGCGCGTATCAGGATCGAGAATGATCGCGTCGGTGTTCGGCAGGGGCAAGCCAATCGAGCCTTCCTTGCGCTGCCCTAAAATCGGGTTGCAATGCGTGACCGGCGAAGTCTCCGAAAGACCATAACCCTCCACGAGACGCGCGCCTTTGGCATTGGCCTCGAATTGTTTCGCCACGGAAAGCGGCAACGGCGCGCCGCCGCTCATGCACGCGCGCACGTGTTCCAAGCTATACTTTTGCGCCACAGAACTATTGTTCACGGCCACGTACATCGTCGGCACGCCGGGAAACAACGTCACTTTATATTTTTGTAAAGATTTTAATACCAACTCCACTTCAAAACGCGGAATGAGCGCCACGCTGCTCCCTAGATATACACTCATATGCAGGCAACTGGTCATTCCATAACTGTGAAAAAATGGTAGCGCGGCGAGCAGCACCTCTTTGCCGTTGCGGCATTGCGTGAACCACGAGCGCACTTGCGCCAAATTCGCCACAAGATTGCGGTGCGTGAGCGCCGCGCCTTTCGAGATGCCGGTCGTGCCGCCGGTATAAAGCAAAATTGCGAGCTCATCCGGCAAGATTTTTACAGCAGGCGCCGCTGGAAAATTACTTTTGATTAATTTCAGAAAGGAATGCGTATGCGCTTGCGGCGGAATCTCGATCCATTTGCCGCTGCGTTTGGCTTTGATCGGATAAAGCCAGCGCAAAGGCGCGGGCAGATAATCTCTCGCAGAAGTATAAATCACCTCGCGCAGAGCCGTGTTCTTGCGCACGGCCTCCACACGTGGATAGAGCAAGTCGAGCGCAATCGCGATCTCGGCGCCGCTATTGTTGAGTTGATATTCGAGCTCGCGTTCGACATACAGCGGATTGGTCGGCGCCGCAATCGCGCCGAGCTGCATCACCGCATAATGCGCGACGGGATATTGCGGCACATTCGGCAGAATGATGGCGACTCGATCGCCCTTCTTCACGCCGAGATGCGCAAGCGCCGCAGCAAAGCGCTCAACCATCGCGCCGAGCGCGCGATAATCAAACCGGCGGCCGTAATAAATCATCGCCGTCGCATCAGCATACGCGCGCACGGCCTCGTTGAAAACCTCCGGCATGGTTTGATTGGGAATCTCGAGTGTTTGCGGTACGCCTTCTTCGTAATGAGACAGCCACGGTCTGTGCATTACATCGACTCCCGCTTAGAATTGGAACGGTTTGCAGCGAAAAATTTTCATCACAGCACACAATGGGTCGAAATGTGTGATTATCGTTGTAATGATTTTGCAGCTTGGCGATGGCCTCGTTGAAAAAGTAGCCAATGAGTCATGGAGAATCAAGCAAAATATTGGCAACCCATTTTGCGGCGGCTCAAAGCGCTCGCAGCGTTGTGACGAATCCGCGCGCGCCCGAAAAAAATCTTGCTTCATAAAGAATTTTTGCGAACTTTACGCCCGCATCAATGGTTTAAGTGATGCTTTGCACCCAACCCCCTGCTGTGAACGAGACCCTCTCGACCTTCATGGACATTGGTACCGGCCCGCAACCAGTACTAACCCGTTTTACGGAGGACATCATGCCCGAGTGTTTGCGTTTCTCATCGTTCCGTTTTGCTCGCCGCCCGCTTCAAATCCTTTTGCTCATGCTTCTCGTCACTGCGCTCACCGCTTGCGGTAGTCAAATGACGACTGATCGCACGTATGGGGAAATCAAACCCAAGCAACAACTGCCCGAACGCGAGCTGCGCAACCTGCCTGAGAATCTAATAATCAAGATCGACAACGTCGCGGACGCGGGCAAGAGCTACCGCAACTACGTCGTGCTCTTCATCAACGGCCGTGAGATCGCGCCCTCTGCAAAGGTCAACAACATTTCCTCAGCCTATTCTTATCCGATGCGTTTGCAGCACGGCTTGTATGAAGTCAAAGCCGAATATCACGTCGTCGGCTTCTGGCGCGAGCAGGTTTATGAAATCAAACCCGACGAGCCGGTGAAAATCATGCCGGATACGCGCACCGTGCTTGCGGCCACGTTGGAAAAAGACCATCGCGGCAGGCCGGTGCAAAGCAAGTTGCGTTTTCGTTTGAACTATGAAAAGGTTTATGCGGACGCATCGCAAGATCGCTTTGCGCCCGCTGAAACCGTTTCGCAAGAGCGTCCGATGATCGTTCAGCCCGCGCCCGTTCCGCAAACGCGCGACGGTGTCATCATCGCGCCGCGTCGTGAAGAGCGGCCGCGCATCGAGCGTGCGCCTCAGCCTGTTCCGGTTCCGGAAGCGCGCGCGCCCATCGTCAATCCTGATCCCGAAGAGCTTACCGTGCTGCAAATCAATACCAGCCCCTCCGGCGCGGATGTTATTGTTGATGACCGCTTCTATGGTCAATCGCCGATTAAAATTGCGGTGACGAAAGATCAAAACCACGTCATCCAAATTTCGCGCAGAGGGTACAGCGAAGTCGTCAAAGTTTTAGATGCAACCGATCTGCAACGTGAAGCGCTCGTGCAGCTCTTGATGAAGCTCGAGCCGATGCCGGACGCCAAAGAGCAGGAATAAAACTCCTCTCGCTGTCATTCAGAAGGAATCCTTTTAAGCACTGGATGAAGGCTCAATTGGAGTTTGTGCCAAGCGCGTAAAAAGGTTCTTCTCGAATGACATGTAGTGAAGTGATCAAAGCTTCGCGTCGACTTAAAGCCAGCTTATTGTTTGATAGGCTGGCTTTTTATTTTTGCGCGAAGAACTTCCTTGCAACTTTGCGTTTTTCGCGTAATTTATTGTGGAAGGTCAAGCAGAAAGATGCGTACAATTTTTCACAAATGACTACCTTATGCAGCCGATTGCAAGCATGATCAAAAAAGGCGACTGCCTGGAAGTTTTGCAAGAATTCACGGCCAATCATTTCGACCTCATAGCCACTTCTCCTCCATATGCGGATAGCCGCGAGAAAACCTACGGCGGTATCAAGCCCGATCAATATGTCGAGTGGTTCCTGCCTCGCAGCACAGAATTTCTGCGTGTGTTGAAACCAACCGGAACTTTCATTCTGAACATTAAAGAGCGCGCCTTCGAAGGCGAACGACACACATACGTGCTGGAATTGATTTTGGCTTTGCGCAAGCAGGGCTGGCTGTGGACGGAGGAGTTTATTTGGCACAAGAAGAATTGCCATCCAGGCAAATGGCCGAACCGTTTTCGCGATGCATGGGAGCGTTGCTTGCAATTCAACAAATCGCGTGACTTTAAAATGTATCAAGACAACGTGATGCTACCGATGGGCGAATGGGCCAAAACGCGACTGAAGAAGCTCGGCAAAAATGACGTCGTGCGTTTCAACTCACAAGCGCAAAGCGGTTTTGGAAAGAACATCTCAAATTGGGTGGGAAGAGAGTTCGCTTACCCATCCAATGTGCTGCACCTCGCGACAGAGACCGGCAACAAGAACCACAGCGCGACTTTTCCAACCGCTTTGCCGGAATGGTTCATCAAACTTTTCACGGTTGAAGGTGATTGGGTGCTCGATCCTTTTGCGGGTTCCGGCACAACGTGTTTGGCTACGCAAAAGCTACAACGCAATTCCGTCGGGATTGAAATTTTGCCGGAATACGTCAAGCTTGCCAAGAAAAGGTTGAAGGAGTTTGAATTGCCGCTTTTCTTAAAAGAGAAACAACATGAATCCTTTCAAGATGTCATTCAGGAAGAATTTTTTTGAGCACTTGAGGCGAAACCTCTGAGCCTCATTTCCAGTGCTGAAAAAGTTTCCTTCTGAATGACAACGACTTGGATGAATATGATCCCTCTCGAACAATGGCTCGTCACTTTCGCGTATCTCTTTGCGTTGGCGCATTACGTCAAAGCCTTCCGCGAAGGCAAAGATGAAAGCCGCAAACGTTCGTGGCGCATCGCGGCAGTGGCCATCGCGTTGCACCTGGGTTATCTCGTGCATCTCAGTTTCACCATCGGCCGCTTGCCCGTAACGAACGTGTTTGAAACCTTGACCGCGTGCGCATGGTTTTTCGGCATTGCCTATCTCGGCTTGGAATGGCGGCTACACGAAACCTCGTTGGGGCTTTTTATTCTGCCGATCATCATCGTGCTGCACACGCTTTCCAATCTGTTTCTTGATCTCAACCGCGCGCTGCCGCCGATTCTGATGCAAGAGTTTCTGTTCGAGATTCACGTCGTCATTCTGCTTTTCTCCTATTCCGCCTTCGCCATCTCTTTCATCGCCAGCCTGCTTTATCTTTTGCTCGCGCGTGAAATCCAAAAAAAGAGCGCGGGCCTGTTTTATCGCCGGCTGCCTTCGCTCGCTTTCTTTGATGCGCTCAGCAATCGCGGCGTAAATATCGGCTTGCTCTTTCTCACGCTCGGCGTAGCGTTCGGCATTTATGAAGGCGCAAAAGTCGCCGAGCAATTTTTCAAATGGGACGCGAAATTCGTCGCGGTCGGTTTGACTTGGCTCATTTACTTTTTTCATCTGTTGGGAAGATTCAAACTCGGCTGGCAGGGCCGGCGCGCGGCTTTCGTTTCTTTGCTCGGCTTCGGCTCATTGCTCTTCTCTTTTCTCATCGTCTCACTCACACTTTCTGAAGTTCATCACTTTCGTTGATCATGTCTTTCCGCGTTTATTATATCGCTCGTCCTGCAAACTCTACAGTGACGGAACTCGATCCGGCGCAGCTCGCAAACTTGCGCGAGCAATTGGGCGTCCAGGAATTGTTGTGTGTGGCCGGCCCGCGCTATCTCGAACTCTATCTCGCCGACGCTCCGCAGCGCAACTCCACGAACGGCGTTTATGCAAACGAGCCGCGCGCCTTTCTTTCGTTCTTGTCCGAGTGGAATCGCGCTTTGATTTCGAAAGCCACGATGTGCGAACATGAAACGGAAAAGGCCGCGCTCAAGCATTATTTTCGCTCGGCGCTGGGCTGGTTGCCCGACGGCGCGCGCGAGGAGCGACATGCCGGAGCTTTGCGCGCAGCGCACGCGAACGCGCAGCAGCAAAACTTTGCCGGACTTTATTGCAACCGCCTCTATGAGCGCGCGTTGTGGCTCACGGAAAAAGCGCGTCTAGAAACCGACTTCTTTGCGCAAACCGCTTCACTCGCCGTGACTCTGTTAGAAGTCGCGGGAAAAATTTTCGGAGGATTCAAAAACCGCACGGCGCTCCTGCTCGGCAACAACATGGAAGCGACGCGCACGGCCCAAACGCTCCGCGAGGCCGATATTGGCGGCTTGCTTCTGCTCTCAAAAACTTCGCAGGCGGAAGATTACGTGAACAGCCTGCTTGCTAGCGCGGCTTCCGATCATATCTTTGCGCCTCCGGCCGATTTGATTTTGATCTTCGAAACGCTGCATCCGCAGTTTGGCGATCCGCGCTTCATTCAAAAGCTCATGGCGAAGCGACAACATGCGCCGTTGCTGCTCGCCGATCTCACCGCCGAGGCTGCGCATGCCGCAGCGTTTCAGAAAATGCGCAATCTCTATTTTTATGCGCGCGCGGATTTGAATCGGCTGGTCGATCAAAACACTTCGACGCGCGAGCAAGTGGAGAGCAAAATCGCGCAATGGCTGGAAAGCGAAGTCGAAAATTTTTATCAATGGCTAGCTTCGACGGAGCGTTTTCATTTCGGCAAAATGGTGGGGCGCAGCCGCGAAATGCAAACCGTGTTTGAGTTGATCGCCCGCATCGCGCGCACGGACATCACGATATTGATTCAAGGCGAGAGCGGCACGGGCAAAGAATTGGTTGCCGCGGCCGTGCATGAATCCAGCGGCCGCGCGCGCCGGCCTTTTGTCGTGGTGAATTGCGGCGCGATTCCCGAAAGCTTGTTGGAGAGCGAGTTGTTCGGCCACGTGCGCGGCGCGTTCACCGGCGCGATCTCCAACAAGAAAGGCTTGTTCGAAGAAGCGCACATGGGCACGATCTTTCTCGACGAGATCGGCGAGCTGCCGCAGCAATTGCAAGTGAAGCTGCTGCGCTTCCTGCAAGACAACGTCATTCGCAAAGTGGGCAGCAACGCGAATCTGCAGCTCGACGTGCGCGTGCTCGCCGCCACCAATCGTGATTTGGAGCAGATGGTTGCGCAAGGCGCCTTTCGCAGCGATTTGTATTATCGGTTGAACGTCATTCGTCTCGATTTGCCGCCGTTGCGCGAACGGCGTGATGACATTCCCGTGCTCGCGCGCTACTTTCTTCACAAGTATTCCGAGCGCATGCGCAAGCCCGACCGCGAACTTTCAAGTGAAGCCATGCAAAAGATCCTCAGCTATGCTTGGCCCGGCAACGTGCGCGAACTGGAGAACGCCATGGAACGCGCGGTCGCGCTCTCACTCGAACGCGAGATCGGCCTTGCAGAGTTACCCGACAACATTCGCCAACACACGACGATAGTTTCCTCGAACCACGCGCGCCCCGCGCTCAAAGAAATCGAGCAACGCTACATTCTCGAAACCCTGGAATTTTGCGCGGGCAATTACGACGAAGCCGCGCGCGTATTGGGCATCGGCCGCACCACGCTGTGGCGCAAACTGAAAGAGTATCAAGCACAACACTAGTTTTTTTTTGGGGGGGGGGATGGAGTTTGGGATTGGTGACGAAAGGCTGATCGAAGGATAATGATGAATTTAAAAACGCAGCAACCTATTTATTAAAATGTCTTGCAAGTTTCTTCGGCTATCAAAAACACCTACGATGAGAACCGTGCTGACTTCAATGCGATAAACAATTCTCCAATGCCTGAAGATCAATTCTCGATACCATGTGATGCCGAATTCTTTCAGCTCTGGCACGATACGTCCTCGTTTTGGAAAACGCACCAATGATTGGGCGCGCGTTTCGATGGCGTTCAGAATCTTCTTCGCCGCAGTAACGTTGTCTGCAGCAATATACTCAATGATCTCGGTGAGATCATCATCGGCAATCTGCGCCCACTCGACTTCGTATTGATCATTCAACCTTTGACTCCAGGCGCTGTCGGAGTTTTTTAAAAACTTTTTTCTGCTTGCTTACCTTGCCGGTCCGGATATTATGTTCTCCTTGTGTGATCAGTTTAAGCATCAACAAGGCGTCGAGAAGTTTTTGATGTTCTTTCACACTCTGCACGACAGCCACGGCATTTTCTTCTTTTATCAAAATGAAATGGCTTTGCGTTGCGTCAAGTTGATCGACAAGCTCATGCGCATTGGCGAGAAACTTATCAAGACTCAAAATTTGTTGTTTTGCCATGATTCTTTCCCTCTATTCTAGTGCGGGAGTTTTAAAAAATAGTTCATTGTGCCGGCTTCAAATAGCGATTCAAAGTACTCTCCCATCTCTTTAAAAGCAAGCGTTCGCATTAATCAATGCGACCCACTATAAAACACGTTCACGCCGCATACAATAAGTTGCTTGCGGCGCCCATCTGTTTGTAAGCGTTGTGTATCTCAAACTCTAATCAACCCATGCTCAACAAACCCTGCCTCGCGGTGATCACCTCCGTTGCGCTCCTCTCACTTTTTTCCGGCTGCAATAAATCCCTTGTGCAGCATACTCCGAAGCCGCTTCTTTCTTCGGAACAATGGCGCGAGGAAACGCTTGCAAGGATGACCCTGCGCGAGAAGCTTGGGCAGATGTTCATTTATTATCTCGACACGAATTTCAAGCCCGAGCACGATGAAGAATGGCAGAAGGCGCAAGCGTTGGTGTGCGAACAAGGTATCGGCGGGTTGCACCTTTGGAACGGCGAGCCGTATGCGACGGCCTTCATGACGGATCATTTGCAAAGTTTGAGCACGATACCGTTGTTCTTCTCTGCGGATCTCGAAAATGGTGTGACACGATTTCGCGGCACGAGATTCCCCTCTAACATGGCGCTCGCAGCTACGGGCGATGCCGAGTTTGCCTATCAAATGGGATTGCACACGGCGCGGGAAGCGCGCGCGCTCGGGCTCAATCTCAACTTCGCGCCGGTCGCGGACGTGAATAACAATCCTGAAAACCCGATTATCAACACGCGCTCGTTTGGTGAAGCGCCGAATACGGTCGCAGAGTTTGTCGCGGCTTTCATTCGCGGCAGTCATGAAGGCGGCATGTTATGCACGGCGAAACATTTTCCCGGACACGGCGATACGAAACAAGACACGCACATCGAGCTTGCGCAGATTCCTGTCGATAGCGCGCGCTTGGAAGAAATCGAGCTCGCGCCGTTTCGCCGCGCCATTGCTGAAGGCGTGGATGCTATCATGATCGCGCATCTCAATATCCCCAGTTTGAATATGAACCCGTATGCTCCCGCCACCATGTCGCCGGAAATTATAACGAAGCTTTTGCGCGAGCATCTCAAGTTTGAAGGCGTGGTGATAACGGATGCGATGAACATGTGGGCCGTGAGCCAAAATTATTCGCCGGCGTTCGCGACCGTTGCCGCAATCAAAGCCGGCGCGGACATTATTCTAGCGCAAGAAAAAATTCCGGAGATGATCGCTGAGTTGGAGCAACGCGCGCAAGCCGGCGAGATTGCAATGGCGCGCATCGACCAATCCGTGCGCCGTATTCTCAACGCCAAAGCAAAGTTTGCGCTGCATCAAAATCGTTCGGCGAATTTAGATTCGTTGCGCTTTAAAGTATCGAGCAAGCCCGCCATAGCTGCGGCAGAAAACGCGGCGCAACGCGCGATAACGTTGCTCCAAAACGGAGGCGAGCTTTTGCCGCTGCGCGGTGATTCGCTTGGCGAACAAAGCGTGTTTGTGAATGTGTGGGATGCGCCGCAAGCTACGACCGCGACGCCGTTCATGCACGAACTGCAGCGTTTTCTTCCTCACACCAAAGCTTTTCATTTGCACCCGGAGACTTCAAAAGAAGAGTTTGAAAAAATCCTGCAAGCAGTGAAGCCTGCGAAGCTGCAACTCCTGCCGATTTACACGCGCCTCGCTTCATGGAAAGGCACAATCGGTTTGCCCAAAGCCTTGCGAGCACGGGTTGAAGCGCTTTTGAATTTGTCAACACCCGGCGCGGTGATCAGCTTCGGCAATCCTTACATCTATCCGCAAGTGCAAAAGGCTGCGGCTTATCTCGTGGCTTATGATGACGGCCAGTCTGTGCAACGCGCCGCGGCGCGCGCCGTGCTCGGCTTGGAAAAAATTTCCGGGCGCTTGCCCATTTCTATTTCGGGTTATTTCGAACGCGGAGAGGGATTGACTTTGGAAGCGTTGCGCACACCACCGGCGGAAGTGAGGCGCTTCGGCGCTCCCATTTTGCGGTATGGCTTTCCGAACGAGGCGGGCATGAGTGTGGCGGGGCTTGATAGCGTGCGCTTACTGATGCAACAAGCCGTGCATGATTCGGTTTTCCCGGGCGCGGTTTTATTGATTGGCCGAAACGCCACGATCGCAATGCACGAAGCCTTCGGCAATCTTGGTTATGGCGAGTTTGAGCGCGCGATGCCGCTCGACGCGATTTTCGACCTGGCCTCGGTCACGAAAGTCGTCGCGACGACTACTGCGTGCATGTTGCTGAGTGAAAGAGGGCTGCTCGATCTCGATGCGCCGGCGCAAAGCTACTTACCGAATTTCACCGGCAAAGATAAAGAGAAAATCACGCTGCGCCACCTGCTCACGCATTCTTCCGGCTTGATTGCGTTTCGCCGTTACTTTTTGGATTATCACAACCCGGACGACATCCTCAATGTGATTTTGAAGGAAGAACTGACTTACCCCACGGCCACGCAAACGGTCTATTCCGATCTCGGCGTGATTTTGTTCGGCAAGATTATCGAGTTGGTTTCGGGAAAAAGTTTGGAGGAGTTTTGCCGCGCGGAAATTTTCGCGCCGCTGCGCATGAACGAGACGCTATATAATCCGCCCGAGGCTTTGCGCTCTCGTATCGCGCCAACCGAGATCGACTCGGTGACGTTTGGGCGCGCCGGAAAGATCGCGCATGGCGTGGTGCACGATGAGAATGCGTACATGCTCGGCGGCGTTTCGGCGCACGCGGGCTTGTTCTCCACCGCGCGCGATCTCGCGACATTCGAGCAGATGTTGCTCAACAACGGCAGCTATGGCGAAACCAAACTGCTCGCGCCGCAAACCGTGGCGCAGTTCACGAAGCGGCAGGGCGTGGTGATCGGCAGCAGTCGCGCATTGGGTTGGGACACGGCGGATGGAAAAAATTCTGCGGGGACATTGATGAGCACGGAGGCCTTCGGCCACACGGGTTTCACCGGCGCTTCGGTGTGGGCCGATCCGAAAACGAAACTGTTCGTCATTCTGCTTTCGAATCGTGTTCATCCGACGCGCGAGAACCGCCGCATTCTTCCGTTCCGCGCGAAGCTGCACGAGGCGATTGCAAGAGCAATCAGATAACGGGAAGGTTTTGAAGGGCAAGCTGATTTGCCAATGACAATGAAATCTGCGCAAAGCTTTTTCTTCACGGTCTTATTTTTTTGCTCTCTTAAAAGCTTCAATGGCCCGCAATAATTGCTTGGCCAAATCCGCGTCGAGTTTTTGCAGGATTTCATACTCCTCTTGCGCCGATTCCTCGTCGTCCTGCAGGAGATAAATCGTTCCCAAGTGATAATGCGCTTTTGCATATTCCGGCTCGAGCCGCACTGCTTCATTCATCGCCTCCTGCGCTTTGGGATACTTCCCGGCATCTCTATAAACCAGCCCCAGACGAAAATATGCTTCCGCATAATCCGGTTTCAGCTCGAGCGCTCGCTTATACATCTCGATTTGCTCGCCGTACTGCTGATAAGCCCAGGCCGAGATCATGTAGGCTTCGACTTCGTCCGGCCTCAGAGTGAGCACCTTTTTGCAAGCTTCGAGCGCCTCCGCCTTCTCGCCTAACTTGTAATGGCAATAGGCTATATAAAACCACGCCTCGCCATGACTTGAATCTTGCTCCACAACTTTCTTGAAATTGTTCCGGGCTTCTTCATAGTTCGGCTCGCGAACAACATACAACAAAGCTATCCCCAGCGCATAGGAAATGTTCTCAAAGAGAACCGGCGCGATCAGATCAGTCAGCCGGCTCAAAGGGATGGCAAAGTTGATGTTTTCACCAAATTGGGATTTTAAGCGCGCGTCGATTACGCCCACCACTTGCCCTTGTTGGTTAAGAATCGGACCGCCGCTACAACTCTGGTAAACTGCGCTGGAAAATTGCATCAAGTCCAACCCGGCGAACTTGGGTACGTCCCTCTGGTAGGCGCTGACAAGGCTTTGGTCAATGGCGGGATCAAGCCCCGAAGGACAGAAGCTCAGATAAACGATTTCGCCCACGTTCGGAAGCGTCTTCGCTAAAGCAAGAGGCTGTATCGGCGGTGAGGGGCGTTCCACCTCCAAAACAATGAGGTCGCTTTCTTTATCCTCGGCTAATACGCGCTGAATCGGATAAAACCGATCACCCGCAAGCCGGACTTTTGACCGCGATGCTCCGCCATACACGTGCTTGCAAGTGATGATCAAATTCTCCCCAATAAAAAAACCACTCCCTCGGCTCGAATCGGCGCTATTTGCGTCAAGCGTCACGATGGATACCGTTGCCGGTTGAATTCGCTTGATCAGCTCGGGTGGAATCGCGGTTTGCTGCGTCAGCGAAGGAAAAGCGCCAAGCCCCAAAAGAGCGCATGCCAGCTTTGGAAGGGCGGATTTTTTTTGTGCCAAGTTTGCCATGAGGTCATCCCGAGGTCTTGTGCGTGCTAAAAAGGTATCCGCACTCTCGAGGTTTTGCGTTACGTGAAGCGGGAATTTTCTCGGCATTTTTAGCAACGTCTTACGCATGCCCGGCCTTTCATCGGTACCTATCGTAGTATTTATGAGGTAAATCGCAAACTCGGGATCCGTCAAAACCGCCTCATTTCGAATAAGCCCAAGAATCCGACTCAGCCAGAGATCAACATCGTGAAAGCTTCTTTCATCGGGCTCCTCTTGTGCACTTCAGCCGCCATACTGATGCTCTCCTGTCCCGGGGTTCGGCAAAAAAGCGTGCTTGCGAATTTGCCGACCTGGTGGGAAGCTGCCCGGCCCGCCGACACTGATTCGCTTTATGCGTACGGTCAAGCCGGCTCTGCTGATGAAACCCTCGCTCTTATTGAAGCCCGCCGCCGTGCCTTGATGTCGATGCGTGCGCAAATCGACTCGATGTTTGCGAGAGCAAACGATGCGCTAGCTCGAGAAGCTGCGTCGGCGCAAGACTCCGCATTGGCCGTTGTGTATAAAAATCCTGGCAATGCCGGCTTGGAGCCCATCATTCAAAGGCTCAGCCGTATTGAAAACCAAAACGTCCGTTGGCAATCCGAGGAGCTTTGTGCGGCATACGTGTCGGTTTCAATATCTTTGGGAGCTTTGCGCTCGGCCATCCTGGAAATCAAAAACGCTTTGGAGGAAGAAGGAAAATTCCGGTTGCGATACCGCGCGGAGCAACGTGCTTTGCTCGAGCTCGAATCCCTATCCGAGAGTTTGAGAGATACCACCCTGCACGAGCGCGGCAGTGCTAGGGAAAGAGTAGAAGATGAGGAAGTCAAGGTCAAGGCCGCCCCAATCATTCAAGATCCGGTTCAGCCTCAGAAGATTGATGAGGGGCAAAATACCCTGCTCAAAACCAAAGCAGAGGACGCTTCGACGCCACTTTCTCTGGATACGGCGGCGGTTGCAATTCCCCAAGAAAAAAACTCTTTTCGCAAGTTGGATGAAATTATCGAGCAGCTCCCTCACGCGAATATCTCTTTTGCCGTTCCGGAGACGATGAAGGTCAACGAAGCCGAGCGCGTCGTTCTGCTCATTTCGGCCGGCATGTCGCTCGCGGCAGTGGCGGACACCTTGCAACATGAAATCAACTCGCGGCAAGCCCTTTCCACAGACTCCGTCAAATCCACACCCAGGATGCAAGCCCTGCTCAATGGCGACGGTTTTTCCATTACGCCAATGACGCCCACGGAACAACCGATCGGGCACCAACTTTTTACGCGGTGGGAGTGGATTGTCAACGCGAACGCGCTGGGGAAAAGGGTATTGCACTTGAATCTGAATGTCGTGCTCGGCGAGAGCGACGGCAACGGAAGCCCTTACACGATCAAAACCTATCGTAAGGGAGTTTTCGTCCGAAGTTCGGGCAATATCCTCGGCGCGCGGGTCGTCGAAAACGTAATCACGATACTCATCACGATCATCTCTGCGGTGCTCGGCGGATTTTTCGGCGCATATTTCAACCATCGCTATGCCGCTTCCTCTCGAAAGAAAGACAACGGCAATCAATCCCATGCGCCTTAAAATCGGCGTTCACGGTTTTCAACAACCAACCACTGCGCTTCTCCTTTCCAAAAGAATAACGTCGCGCCATTGGCCTTGCAGCGGGCCGTGCTCCATTTTCCCCAAACGTTCTCTTCTTCCTACTTCGCGAAAGCCGTGTTTGAAATGAAGCCGAAGGCTTGCAATATTTTCGGGAAAGATGCCGGCTTGCAAAGTCCAAATGCCGTGCGCTTCGGAGCGTTCAATCAACGCGGCCATTAAACGCGATGCGACGCCGCGGCCACGCGCGCTGGCTTTGATATAAATGCTCACCTCCGCCACGCCCGCGTAAACTTTTCGTGTTGAAACCGCGCTCAAAGCCGCCCAACCGAGAATCACATCGTCTTCATGCGCAACGAGGCTGCACGCATTGATCTTCCCTTTGCACCATTCTTCCCATGATGCCGGCGGCGACAACGCAAACGTCGCATGCCCGGTAGCGATGCCTTCTTGATAGATCGCCGCAACTTCCAGCCAATCGTGTTCGTGCATGGTTGTGATCGTGAGGTCCATGTTGCAATGCTATCCGGTAATTTACTTTTAGTACTAATGTGAATGACTAGTAGAAAAGTGCTTTGAAAAGACGATGAGACTTCTTTTATAGGTGCAGATGACCACCGAAGTTATCTATTAAAAGGAGGCTCACCCATGTTTCTTTCACTCGATGAT
>Ga0247727_10005476_pt1 | contig 25714 bp, 24 predicted proteins | sample WisWelCaveWW1625_FD_202498 | JGI IMG/M metagenome (GOLD analysis project Ga0247727, IMG submission 202498) | Biofilm microbial communities from Wishing Well Cave, Virginia, United States - WW16-25 | ecosystem: Environmental > Aquatic > Deep subsurface > Groundwater > Cave microbial mat | place...
TCGCTCATGAAGATGGCGCCGACCGGCAACGGCCGGCGCGAGAGCTACGCGTCCCACCCGCTGCCACGGATGACCAACACCTTCATGCTCGCGGGCCAGGACGACCCCGACGAGATCGTCCGCTCCGTCAAGCGCGGGCTGTATGCCAAGCACTTCGGCGGCGGCCAGGTGGACATCACGAGCGGCAAGTTCGTGTTCTCGGCGACCGAGGCCTACCTGATCGAGGACGGCCAAGTCACCCGGCCGGTGGTCGGCGCGACGCTCATCGGAAACGGCCCTGACGTGCTCACGAAAGTGACGCGCATCGGCCACGACCTGAAGCTCGACGAAGGCGTCGGCACCTGCCAGAAGGCGGGACAGAGCATCCCGGTGGGCGTCGGGCTGCCGACGATCCTGGTGTCGGAGATCACCGTCGGAGGCACGTCGGTCGCCTGAGCGGAGGCCCTTGCTTTGAGTTTCGTGGACACGCTGCGCAGCGGCTTCAGCCGGACGTTCTGGGTGGCGAACGTCATCGAGCTGTTCGAGCGCTTCGCCTATTACGGCAGCAAGGCGATCCTCGCGGTCTACATCGCCGACCAGGTCGGGCTCGGCCCCGAGGCGGCGGGCTTCCTGGCGGGTTCGGTCTTCAACACGCTGCTCTACTTCCTGCCGGTCCTTGCCGGGACGGTCGTCGATCGCTACGGCTTCAAGCGGAGCCTGCTCGCCTGCTTCTCGATCTTCGCCGTCGGCTATTTCATGATCGGCCTCGCCGGCCTGCCGCTGGGCCAGCCGATCGTGGAGGCCGTGGGCGCCAAGGCCTGGATGCTGCTGGCGCTCGTGGTGACGGCGGTGGGCGGCTCGTTGATCAAGCCCTCGATCGTGGGCACCGTGGCCCGCACCACCACCAAGGAGACGGCCGCGCTCGGCTACTCGATCTACTACACGCTCGTGAACATCGGCGGCGCGATCGGCCCGATGCTGGCGCTCGTGGTGCGTGAGAACAAGGGCATCGCGTACGTGCTGGTGATGTCCTCGCTCACGAGCCTGGCGCTGGTCCTGGGCACGCTTGTCTTCTACAAGGAGCCCGAGCGGCCGGCCGACGCGGCGCCGCCCCGCTCGATGGCGAAAGTGCTGCGCGACATGCTGACGGTCTTCGGCAACGCGCGCTTCATGAGCTTCCTCGTGATCTTCTCGGGCTTCTGGGCAATGTTCTGGCACATCTTCTACGCGCTGCCCTTTTACGTGCGCGACTACCTGAAGTTCGAGCGCTTCGAGCTGTTCGAGACGGTGGATGCCTGGACGATCATCCTGGTCACGGTGCCGATCACCGCGCTCGCCAAGAAGCTCGCGCCGCTCACGGCCATGGTGCTGGGCTTCGTGCTCGCGACCTCGTGCTGGTTCGTGATGGCGTGGGTCCCGACGCTCACCTTCACGGTGGCCGCGATCGTGCTGTTCGCGCTCGGCGAGGGGCTGCAAGCGCCGCGCTACTACGAGTACGTCGCGACTCTCGCCCCGAAGGAGCAGGTCGGGACCTACATGGGTTTCGCGTTCCTGCCGATCGCGATTGGCACCTTCATCTCCGGCTGGTCGAGCGGCTTCCTGGTGAAGACCTACGTCCAGGGCGGCAACCCGCAGGCGCCGCGGATGTGGCTGTGGGTCGGCGCCTACGGCGTCGTCTCGACCGTGCTGATGCTGCTCTACGACCGTTTCGTGGCGCCGCGCCGGGCCGAGCCCTGAGCGCCAACGCCTCCGTGGACTACCGCGATCTCGCCGCCGAGATCCTGAAGGCCGCGCGCTCCGCCGGAGCCGACGCCGCCGACCTGCTCGTCTCCGAGGGCACCGAGTTCTCGGTCACTGTCCGAAAGGGCGAGGTCGAGACGCTCACCGAGGCCGGCAGCAAGGCGCTCGGCCTGCGGGTGTTCGTCGGGAAACGCACGGCCTCGACCTACACGTCGGACTTCTCCTGGCCGACGCTCGTGCGGCTGGTAGACGAGGCGGTCGGGATGGCGCGCGTCACCAGCGAGGACAACGCGGCGGGCCTGCCCGACGAGATGATCCCCCCCGAGGACGTGGAGCTCGGGCTCTTCGATCCGTCGCCTCTGGAGCTGCCGCCTTCCGAGCGGATCGAGCGCGCCCGGCGCGCGGAGGCGGTGGCGCTCGAGACACCGGGAATCGTCAACTCGCAGGGCGCGTCGTGGAGCTCGGGCGAGGGCTCGATGCTGCTCGCCAGCACGCGGGGTTTCCTGGGCGGCTACCGCACCTCGACGGTTTCGCTCTCGGTCGTGCCGCAGGCCGAGAAGGACGGGCAGATGGAGCGCGACCACTGGTACACGGCCGGCCGGGGGCTCGCGGATCTCGAGCCGCCCGAGCAGGTCGGCCGTACCGCGGCGGAACGGACGCTCCGGCGCCTCGGCGCGCGCCAGGTGCCGACCGGCGAGGTGCCGGTGGTGTTCGATCCCGACACGGCCGGCGAGATCCTGGGCACGCTGTTCTCCGCGATCTCCGGCTACGCCGTGTTCCGCAACGCGACCTTCCTGAAGGACCGGCTCGGCGAGGAGGTCGCGTCGCCGCTCTTGACGCTCGTCGACGAGGGCCGCCGCTACCGCGGGCTCGGATCGCGCCCGTTCGACGGCGAGGGCCTGCCCACACGGCGCAACGTGCCGATCGAGCGAGGCGTGCTGCGTCACTGGCTGTGCGACTCGTACTCGGCGCGCAAGATCGCGGCGAGGCCGACCGGCTCGGCGCGTCGCGGCGTGGGCGGCGGCCCTTCGGTGGGCGCCTCCAACCTGTGCTTCGAACCCGGGACGCTCGCGCCCGAAGCGATCATCGGCTCGGTCGTGCGCGGGCTCTACGTCACCGACCTGATCGGCTTCGGCGTGAACGTGGTGACAGGCGACTACTCGCAGGGCGCGTTCGGCCACTGGATCGAGGGCGGGCGCCTCACGCATCCCGTCCACGAGGTCACCATCGCGGGCAACCTGCGCGACATGCTGCGCGACGTGGATGCGGTCGGCAACGACCTGGTATTCCGCGGCGCGAGCGCGTCACCGACGCTGCGGATCCGGAAGATGACGGTGAGCGGAAGCTAGTCCTTACTTCTTGTCCGCGCCCAGCTTGCGGACGAATGCCACGAGCGCATTGATCTCCTCGGCCGAGAACTGCTTCTCGAACGAGGCCATCAGCGTGCCCTTCTTCCCCTCGCGGATCGACTTCTCGATCTGCGCATCGGATGCCGCCTTCCGCCACTCCGGGTCCTTGAAACTGCGGACGCCCAGCTTGGCGAAGGTCTCGTTGGGCTGACCCGCCTCGCCGTGGCAGAGCGCGCAGGTCTTCGCGAAGATCTTGGCGGCGTCGGGCTCGGCGGCTTTGACCGGAGCGGCGAGAGGTGTCGCGGTGAGGGCAACGGCCAGGATCGCGCTGCGCGCAGACATGAGGCTGATCCTCCGGGGGAAACCGCCCTCATTCTGGGCCACAACCTCAAGGCGCGCAAAACGAACCGCTCAGCCCTTTTTCGTTTTCCTTCAGGTCCCAGCACTCCTTGACCTAGCGCCGGCGGCTCGCCTTGACAACGAGCCTTCGCCTGACTATTTTCGTACATAGATAGAGTCCTAGCGTGAACGTCACCTACCCGACCGCGCTGGTGCTCGAGGCGATCGCCTCCGGCTCGCACCACGGCTTCGACATCATGGACGTGACCGGCCTGCCGAGCGGCAGCGTCTACCCGATCCTGCGCCGGCTGGAACACGAGAGCTTCGTGCGCGCGCGCTGGGAGAAGCACGAGATCGCGCAGCGCGAGGGGCGCCCGCCACGCCGCTACTACGAAATCGAGCGCGCGGGTATCGCATGGCTCGAGCCGGCCCGCCGGCGCTTCCGCCTGCTGGCCGAAGCGGTGGCGCGGCCGCGCCGCCTCAAGCCTGCACGCGCGGAGGGATAGCGATGCCGGAACGCGGTCGCTTCGTGCTGCGGTCCTGCCTGACGCTGCTGCGCGCGGCGAGCCGCCTCGTGCCGGCGCACCAGCGCGAGCACTGGCTGCGCGAGTGGGAGGCCGAGGTGCTCCACCGCTGGCGCTTCCTCGAGGGGCGGCGGGAGCTGGGCCCGCGGGAGCAAGTGGACCTCGCGCGGCGCGTGATGGGAGCGCTTCCCGACGCGGTCTGGCTGCGGCGCCAGCTCACCGGCGACGCCGAGCTGGTCCACGACCTGCGCCACGGCTGGCGCGTGCTGCGGCGTGATGGCGGCGGGGCGCTCGCGGCCGCGACGGTGCTGGCGCTCGGCCTCGGCGCGAGCACGGCCGTCTTCGGCGTGGTCGACGCGCTGCTGCTGCGGCCGCTGCCCTACCGCGAGCCGGAACGGATCGTCACGCTTTGGCAGACACACGCGAAGCGGCCGGGGCAGCTCGACGACGTGGCCCCCGCCAACTTCCTCGACTGGCGCGAGCGGCTGCGATCGTTCGAGCACGTCGCCGCCGCGAACCCCTACTCGTACGACTACACGGGCGGCGCCGAGCCGGAGGTGTTCTTCGCGATCCGCGTGAGCGAGGGTTTCCTCGAGGCGCTCGGGGCCACCCCGATGCTGGGGCGAGGATTCCTCGCCGAGGAGTATCGGGCGGGGCGCGAGAACGTGGCGCTGCTCGGCCACGGCCTGTGGCGGCGCCGCTTCGGCTCGGACCCGGGCGTCGTGGGCCGCACGATCCCACTCGACGGCACGCCCTTCACGGTGGTGGGCGTGCTGCCCGCCGACTTCAATCCGGGCCTGCTGCCGACAGCGGGCGAGCGCGGCCTCGTTACGCCACACGTCGTGGAAGAGCACGATCAGCAGGTGCGCGGCAGTGGCTGGTGGAACGTGGTCGCCCGCCTCGGGCCCGGCGTCACAGCGGCCCAGGCGCAGCAGGAGCTCGATGCCGTGGCCGCGGAGCTCGCGCGCGAGCACCCGCGCACCAACTCCGGTTCCGGCATCCGCGCGGTCCCGCTCGCGCAGCACCTGACGGCTGGCGTGCGAGAGGCGCTCGTGCTGCTGCTGGGGGCGGTCGCGCTGCTGCTGCTGATCACGTGGTCGAACGTCGCGGGCCTGCTGCTCGCGCGCGGGGCGGCGCGCGAGGGCGAGCTCGTGGTGCGCGCGTCGCTCGGCGCGAGCCGCGGCCGGCTGGTGCGGCAGCTCGTCGCCGAGAACGGGCTCGTGGCCGTCGCCGGCTGCGGGCTCGGTATAGCACTCGCGAGCTGGGGCATGGAAGCGATCGTCGCGCTCAGCCCGGTGGACGTGCCGCGCCTCGGCCAGGTGGGCCTGGGCGGCCGGGTGCTGGCGTTCGCCGTCGTGCTCGCGCTCTTGAGCGCGCTCGCCTGCGGGATCGCACCCGCGCTGCGCTTCTCGCGGCCGCGGCCCTTTGGGGCGCTCACGGAAGCCGGCCGTAGCGTGGCCAAGGCGCTTTCGAGGGAGCCGCTGCGGCGCGGGCTCGTGGTGGCGGAGCTGGCGCTCTCGCTGGTGCTGCTGGTGGGCGCGGGCCTGCTGGTGCGCAGCTTCACGCGGCTACTCGCCGTCGACCCGGGCTTCCGAACGGAGGGTGTCCTGGCGCTCCAGGTGTTCGCCTGGGACCGCCAGCAGACGCCCGCGGCGCGCGCGCGGTTCTTCGACGAGACGCTCGCGCGGCTCGCCGAGCTGCCGGGCGTCGGCGCGGCCGGCGCCGTCTCTCGCATGCCGTTCATCGAGGCCAACATCGGGATCCGCAGCACGCTGCAGGTCGAGGGCGGCCCCGAGCTTCCGCCCGAGCAGGCGCCGCGGGTGTTCCTGTCGACGGCCACACCCGGCTACTTCCCGGCCATGAAGATCCGGCTCGTCGTGGGACGCCTGTTCGACGCGCGCGACGACGCCGCGGGCCCGACCGTGGTTCTCGTCAACGAGGCGCTCGCTCGCGCACACTGGGCGGAGCGGAGCCCGCTCGGAAGCCACGTGATCTTGCGCTTCGAGGGCAAGCCGATCCGCGCGGAGGTGGTGGGTGTCGTGGCCTCCGTGAAGCACGAGCGGCTGGAGCGAGCGCCGGAGCCCGAGGGGTTCCTTCCCCACGCCCAGACGGGCTTCGGCTCGATGACCTACGTGCTGCGGACGAGCGCGGACCCGGCGTCGCTCAGCGCGGCGGCCAAGCAGCGCATCCGTTCGCTCGACCCGCTGCTCACCTTCTACCGCACCGCGAGCCTGCGCGAGCTCGTCTCGAAGTCGCTCGCCGAGCGCCGCTTCCTGCTCGTGCTGATCTCGAGCTTCGCCGCGATTGCCGTGCTGCTCGCGGCCGTGGGCCTTTACGGCCTGCTGAGCGTCCTCGCGATCGAGAGGCGGCGCGAGATGGGTGTGCGGATGGCGCTCGGCGCTGGCACGGGCGACATCGCGCGGCTGGTGCTCGAGCAGGGCCTGCGGCTCGTCGCACCCGGCCTGGCTCTCGGGTTCGCCGCCGCGCTCTTTGCCACGCGCGCGCTCGGCGGCATGCTCTACGGCGTTTCGCTCGTCGACCCGCTGACGCTCGCCGGAGTCGCGGCGCTGCTCGGCTTCGTCTCGCTCATGGCCTGCTACCTGCCCGCGCGGCGCGCCGGGCGCGTCGACCCGTGCGTCACGCTGCGGTCCGAGTAGCGCCGCCCGACGCTCCGCCTTCCGAGCTTCGTTCTCCGCCTCGCGGACGGCTGGGCGCGCTAACTAACGGCTCCTCCAGCGTCCGGGGAGGGTTTATGGCGGTATAGTCGCGGCTTCGGGAGGTCGCGACGAGGTGAGTGCCGCAGGTCTGTGGATCGGGGCGTTCCGTCTTCGGGTTGCAGGGATCGCCGTCGTCGCGATGGCGACGGCGGCCGCATCGTGCACGAGGAGCGCCCCCGCGCGCGGCCAGGCCGCCGCAACGGTGTTCCCGATCTACGACCTCGCGCGACGCGTGGCCGGCGACCGGCTCGACGTCCGGCTGATCCTCGCCCCGGGGCTCGACCCGCACGACTACGAGCCTCGCCCGCAGGACGTGGTCGGGCTCGAGGACGCCGGTCTCATCTTCGCGGTCGGGCTCGGGCTCGATCCCTGGGCGCAGGCCCTCGCGCGGAGCGCCGGCGCAGGCGAGGCGCGCGTCTTCGAGCTGGGCCCGCTGATGGACCCGATCCTCGCGCCGCCCGGGATGATAAGGCCCGAGCCGCTGATCGACCCACACTTCTGGACCGACCCGGTGCGCGCGCAGCGTGCGGTCGACGTGATCGTCGAGGCGCTCTCGGGGCTCGACCCCGAGGGCGCGCCTTTCTACCGCGAGCGGGCGAGCGCGCTCCGCCGCTCGATCCAGGCGCTCCACGGCGAGGTGGGGCGACAGTCGCAGACTTGGATGAAGCGCCGCATCGTGACCTTCCACGGATCGCTCTTCTATTTCGCCGCGCGCTACGGGTTGCAAGTGGCCGGCGTCGTCCAGCCCGTCCCCGGCAGCGAGCCCTCGGCCCAGCACCTGCAGGCGCTCGTTGCCGAGCTCAGCGCACCGGAGCCGGCCGCGCTATTCAGCGAGCCCCAGCTCGAGCCCCAGCTCGCGCTCGCGCTCGCGCGCGAGGCCGGGGTGACGGTACACGCGGTCGACACGCTCGGTGGCGGCCCGGGTGCTGCGAGCTACGAGGATCTCGTCCGGGGCATCGTGCGCGCCCTGGACGGGGCGCTGCGGTGAGCCTGGCGCTCGCGGCCCGGGACGTCGTGGTGGAGCTCGGCGGCAAGCGCATCCTCGACGGCGTGAGCTTCGAGGTCGGCCGCGGGGAGTTCGCGGCTCTCTGCGGGCCGAACGGCGGCGGCAAGACGACGTTCCTGCGCGCGGCACTCGGGCTCGTCCCGCTCGCGCGGGGCGAGATCGAGGTGCTCGGCTCGCTGCCGGGGAGCGCTGGCGCCGGGGTCGGTTACCTGCCGCAGGCGAAGGCGTTTAGCGCCGCCTTTCCGGCGCGGGTCGTGGACGTGATCGTGGCGGCGCGGCGCGGGTCGTGGCCGTTCCGCGTGGGCGCCGCGGAGCGCGAGCACGCCCGCGCGGTGCTCGCGCGCGTGGGAGGCGAGCGCCTGATCGACTCCGAGCTGCGCGGCCTCTCGGGAGGCGAGCTGCAGCGCGTGTTCCTGGCGCGTGCGCTCGTGGCCGACCCCGCGCTGCTGCTGCTCGACGAGCCGACGGCGGGTGTGGACGAGCGCGGCCGGACGGAGTTCCTCGAGCTGCTCGAAGCCATCGCCGCCCGCGACGACCTCGCCGCCGTGCTCGTCACGCACAACGCGTCCGCCGTGCGCCGTCTGGCAAACCGCGCCGTGTACCTCGATCGCACGCTGCGCGCCTGGGGCCCGCCTGGCGAGGTGCTCGACCGCGAGTGGGAGCCTGCGGGCGCCTTCAGCGGCCACGACCACGACGCACCCAAGGACGCGCGCTGCGAGGACGCGTAGTGGGTGAGCTCGCCGATCTCGTCGTCGCGCCGCTCGGGCAGGGCTTCGTGCGCCGCGCGCTCGGGGCCGGCCTCGCGCTCGGCACGGCGGGCGCGCTCCTCGGCGTGTTCGTTGTCCAGCGTGGCCTCGGCCTCGTCTCGGACGGCCTCGCCCACGCCACCTTCGGCGGTCTCGCGCTCGGGCTGCTGCTCGGGGCGACGCCGGACCGCGCGATCTGGGTCGCGCTGCCCTTCACCGTGGCGGTGGCTCTCGCCATCCAGCAGTTGCGGCGCCGGACGACGCTCGGGGGCGACGTCGCGACCGGCGTCTTCTTCGCCGTCTCGTTCGCGGCGGGCGTGCTGTTTCTCGGCCTGCGCGCGGCGCACGCGGCGCCGGTCAACGTCGAGGCGCTGCTCTTCGGCAGCCTGCTCGCGGTCTCGCCGGAGGCGCTCGCCGTGACCTCGCTGGTGTCGGCGCTGGTGGTGGCGCTGCTGCTCGGCGTCGGCCCGCGGCTCGCCTACGCCACCTTCGACCCGGAGCTGGCGCGGCTCGCGGGCGTGCGCGTCGCGGCGCTCGAGTCGCTGCTGCTGGCGACGACCGCGCTCGTGGTCGTGGTCGGCGTGAAGACGGTCGGCGTCGTGCTGGTCTCCGCCTTCGTGGTGATCCCGGCCGCCACCGCCCAGCTTCTGGGCCGCACGCTCGGCACGATCGTCGTGCTGGCGGTGGCCGCGAGCCTCGCGTCCACTGCTCTCGGGCTCTTCGCCTCCTATCACCTGAACGTGGCGCCGGGGGCGACGATCATCCTGACGCTCGGGGCGCTGTTCTTCCTGGCGCTTCTGCTGCGGCGGCGTTGAGCGGCGTGGGTACACGCGAGTCGGCGCGGGCTCGGCTCGCAACCCTCGTGAACGGGCTCGGGCTCGAGCCGTCCCCGCCCTCGCCGTGCCCGTACCTCGAGGGCCGCGACTCGCGGCTCGTGGCCCTGCGTCCGAACCGGCTGACGCCGCGGCTCTACGGCCTCTTCCTCGAGCTCAACTTCCGCCGGCTGCAGGACCTCGTCTACCGCCCGCAGTGCGACGGCTGCCGCGAATGCCGGGAGCTGCGCGTCGACGTGCTTCGCTTCCGCCCGACGCGGGCGCAGCGCCGCTGCGCGAAGCGCAACGCCGACGTGCTGGCCGAGACGGCGAGGCCCGTTCCGACCGAGGAGAAGCACGCGCTCTACCGACGGTATCTCGCGGCGCGCCATGACGGCAAGATGGACGGGAGCTGGGAGGAGTTCACGGAGTTCCTGCATGCGGCGCCCCCGCTGACGCAGGAGGTGACGTTTCGTGCCGGAGGAAGGATCGTCGGCGTGGGGATCCATGACGTCAGCCACGAGGCGCTCTCCGCGGTCTACTGCTACTTCGACCCCGAGCTCGCGTGGCGCTCGCCCGGCACGCTCAACGTGCTGTGGCTCCTCGAGGAGTCGCGGCGGCGCTGCTTCCCGTGGCTCTACCTGGGATACTACGTGGCCGGAAGCCCGCGGATGGCCTACAAGGCCGGCTTCCACCCGCACCAGCTGCTGGGCGACGACGGCCGCTTCCGGCCGGGCGCGGAGCGGAGTGGCGGTAGAATGGCGCCATGATGCTGCGCGCCGAGCCGGCCCGGCCGCACGACCTGCGCGGGGCGCTCGAGCTCTTGGGCCGAGCGGAGCTCACCGAGCAGGACGTGAGCGAGGGCTGGGGCCACTACTTCGTCGTGCACGAGGACGACGGCCGTGTCGTCGGTGTCGCCGGCCTCGAGCTCCACGGCGAGGACGGCCTGCTGCGCAGCGTGGCCGTGGACGACGACTATCGCGGCCAGGGGCTCGCCGCCGCGCTGATCGAGGCGGTGCTCGAGCGCGCGGCGCGCGTCGGCCTGGGCGCGGTGTACCTGCTCACGACCACGGCGCGGGACTACTTCGCGCGCCGCGGCTTCGCCGACTGCCCGCGCGAGGCGGCGCCGCCCGCGATCCGCGACTCGTGGGAGTTCAAGAGCGGCTGCCCCTCGAGCGCTTCGTTCATGAAGCGCCCGGTCGGCTGAAGCCTCAGGCCCCGTGCGGGTAGAGCGCGCGCGAGCGCTCGACCTCCGAATCCATCCGGTCGCGCCACAAGAGCGCGTACATGCGCAGGTCCCCGCGCAGCGACCAGAGCGGATGGCGTAAGGTCGCGGGCTTGTTCTTCTCGAAGCAGAAGTGGCCGACCCAGGCCGGCCCGTAGCCGACGAGCGGCACCACCCAGCCCCACCACGGCGAGAGCGTCGCCGCGGCCGCGAGCGCCGCGAGTGCGAGCGACGTGCCCAGGAAATGCAGCGCGCGATTGGCGGGATCGAGGTGCTGGGCGACGTAATACGGCCAGAACGCTTCGAACGACGCGTGCCGCTCTACCATCTCTGACCTCCCCCCGTCGTCACGCTGGGCACATGCGGACGCTGCTCTATCTTGACGGTGGCGCGAATCATCCTGCGTCGGGCACCGCGTTGCAAGCCCTTTCCTGCGCCGCCCCGGGGCCCGCGCGTTGACGCCGGACTTGGCGCGCGACTATGCTGCCGTCCCGCCCGCGACCGGAGGTTTTCATGCGCGCTCGAATCGCCTTCACCACGGCCCTGAGCCTCGCTGCGGCTCTCGGCCCGCACGCCCACGCGACGCAGTCGTTCAGCGCGACCGAGATGATGAAGCTCAAGCGCCTGGCCGACCCGCAGGTCTCGCCGGACGGCGCGCAGATCGCGTACGCCCAGAGCGAGATCGATCTCGCAGCCGGGACGCGCAACACCGATCTCTGGCTCACCCCGGTCGCGGGAGGCGAGCCGCGCCGCCTGACCTCGAACCCGGCTTCGGACTCGCGCCCGCGCTTCAGCCCCGACGGGAAGCGGCTCGCGTTTCTCTCGTCGCGAGACGGCTCGTCGCAGGTGTGGCTGCTCGACCTCGCGGGCGGCGAGGCGCGCCGGCTGACCTCGCTCGCGACCGGTGTCGAGGCTTTCGAGTGGCTCGGGGCGGAGCGGCTCGCGCTCGTGAGCGAGGTGTTTCCCGAGTGCGGCGCGGACGACGCGTGCAACGCGAAGAAGCTCGGCGAGGCCGGCAAGCCCTCGACAGCGCGGATCTACGACGAGCTGCTCTACCGGCACTGGGACACCTGGGACGACGGCCGCCGCAGCCACGTGCTGTCCTTTCCGCTCGACGCCCGGCCGGCCGTCGACCTCACACCCGGCGGCGACGACGCTCCGCCCTTCAATCTCGGCGGCGAGGACTGGGGCGTGGCGCCGGACGGCAGCGAGGTGTGCGTCGCGCGAAAGGACGCGAAGGGCGAGGCCTGGCACACGAACGCGGAGCTCTACCTAATCCCGGCGGCGGGCGGCCCCGCGCGACGCATCTCCGACTCGCCCGGCTACGACAGCGGTTGCCGCTACAGCCCGGACGGGCGGCTGCTCGCCTTTCGCACGCAGCTTCGCGCGGGCTACGAGTCCGACCGCTGGCGACTCGTCGTGTTCGACCGGGCGAGTGGCGAGAAGCGCACGCTCACGGAGTCCTTCGACCGTCAGGTCGATCCCTTCGTGTTCTCCGCGGACTCGAAGACGATCTACTTCACCGCCGAGGACAGGGGCCGCTCGCCGGTCTTCTCCGTGCCGGTCGCGGGCGGCGCCGTCACGACCGTCCTCGCCGGCGCGGGCACGCTCGGCGAGCTCCAGGCGCTGCGCGACGGACGCACGCTCGTCGCCACGCAGGCGTCGCTCACCCACCCCGCGGAGCTCGTGCGCTTCTCCGTGGACGGCAAGGGCCTCGCGCGCGTGACGCGGATCAACGACGCCTTGCTCGAGGGCTTCGCGCTCAGCGCAGGCGAGAGCGTGAGCTACACGGGCGCCGCTTCGAAGAGCGTCCAGGCGTGGGTCGTGCGGCCGCCGGGCTTCGACCCGGCGAAGAAGTATCCGCTGCTCGTGCTCGTGCACGGCGGGCCGCAAGGCGTGTGGCCGGACGGCTGGAGCTTCCGCTGGAACGCGCAGGTGTTCGCGAGCGCGGGCTACTTGGTATTCATGCCCAACCCGCGCGGCTCGACCGGCTGGGGCCAGGAATTCACCGACGACATCAACCAGGACTGGGGCGGCAAGGCCTTCGAGGACGTGATGAAGGGGACCGACTTCGCGCAGTCGTTGCCCGGCGCCGACAAGACGCGCGTCGCCGCGGCCGGGGCGAGCTACGGCGGCTACATGATCAACTGGATCGCGGGCCAGACCGACCGCTTCCGCGCGCTCGTCACGCACTCGGGCGTCTTCGACCTCGTCTCGATGTACGGCTCGACCGAGGAGCTGTGGTTCACGGAGTGGGAGTTCGGCGGGCCCTACTGGTCGCACCCCGAGGGCTACACGCGCCACAACCCGCGCGACCACGTGAAACGCTTCAAGACGCCGACACTCGTGATCCACGGCGAGCGGGACTACCGCGTGCCGCTCGAGCAGGGGCTCTCGATGTTCACGGCGCTGCGGCGGCAGGGCGTGCCGGCCCGGCTCGTGACCTTCCCCGACGAGAACCATTGGATCCTCAAGCCGCAGAACTCGGTGCGCTGGTACGCTGAGGTGATCCCGTGGCTCGACCGCTTCACGAAACCATGAGGCGACGCGCGGCCTGGGCCGCGGCCGCGGGCCTGGTCTTCGCGGTGCACCCGCAAGCGCACACGCGCGATCGTGCTTCAGTGCCGGCCGCCGTACGCGTGCTCGCGACTCCGGCCGCTCCGGGAAGTCTCGTGCCGAGCCTGGTGGAGGCCGGGGGTGACCGCGTGCTGCTGTCGTGGGTCGAACCGCGGGGCGAAGGCCGACACGCGCTGCGCTTCGCCTCGCGGCCCCGAGCGGGCGAATGGTCCGAGCCGCTCACGATCGCCGAGGGCGCGGGCTGGTTCGTGAACTGGGCGCCTTCCCGCAGGTCGCGGCGCTCGACGACGGCACGCTGTTCGCCCACTGGCTCGAGAAGCGCGCGGGCGGGAGGACGTACGACTACGACGTCCGCCTCACTCGCTGGCGCGACGGCGGACGAAGCTGGGACCCGCCCTTCTCGCCCTACTCGGACCGGACGGCCGGCGAGCACGGCTTCGTAGCCTTCGCACCGCTCGACGCGTCGCGGATGGGCACGCTGTTCCTCGACGGCCGCGAAACGAAAGCCCCGGGCGGGGCGATGACGCTGCGCTTCACGGCCGTGCCACGCGCGGGAGCGGCCGCGGCCGACACCCGGATCGACGCGCGGGTGTGCGATTGCTGCCAGACGGCGCTCGCCCGCACGGCGCGCGGGCTCGTCGCGGCCTACCGCGACCGTTCCGACAACGAGGTGCGCGACATCACGGTGGTGCGGCTCGCGGCTGGGCGCTGGAGCGAGCCGGTGACCCCAGGCCAGGACGGCTGGCAGATCCAGGGCTGCCCCGTGAACGGGCCCGCGCTCGCCGCCGACGGCGACCAGGTCGTGCTCGCGTGGTTCACGATGGCGAGCGACACGCCGCGCGTGAAGCTGGCGTTCTCGAGCGACGCGGGCGCCACCTGGGGCACGCCCGTGGTGGTCGACGACGGCAACCCGATCGGCCGTGTCGACGTGGTCTTGCTGCCGGGAGCTGCGGCCGGCTCCGCGAGCGCCGTCGTGAGCTGGCTCGAGAACAGCGGGAACGGCGCGTCCCTGCGGCTGCGCCGGGTGGCCGCGAATGCAAAGGCGGCGGCCTCCGCGAGCCTCTCGGTCGCGGGCACGAGCGCGGCGCGCGCGAGTGGCTTTCCGCAGCTGGCCCTGGCCGGCGGCGAGCTGGTCGTCGTCTGGCGCGACACGTCCGAGCCGGCGCGCGTGATCTCCGCCGTGGTGGGGGTTTCGTGAAGGCGCGCATCGATGGCGGCGAGATCGAGTACGACGTTCACGGAGAGGGCCCGGCGCCGAGGACGTGCTCACGCCGCCCGCCGAGTCCGAGGCGATCGCCGCGGCAATTCCCGGCGCCCGCCTCGAGATCGTGCCGCGTGCGGGCCACCTTGCCAACCTCGAGCAACCCGACGCGGTGAACGCGGCACTCGCCGCGTTTCTCGAGCGCTAGCCGTCCCGATGGTAAGCTCGCGCCGATGAGCGACACGCCGGAGCCGCAGGCCGAGCCCCTCTCCCTGGAGGAGACCGCGCGCGCCGCGGCCGAGCTCGCAACGCGCACCGACGCGGCGAGCGTGGCGGCGGGCTTTCTCGAGCTGGTCCAGCGCTAGGCCGCGGCTTCGGCCGTGCTCACGGCCGTGAGAGACGCAACGGTGGCGGGCGGGTTTCGGCTCGCGCCGTCGCTCTGCGTCGGATCGCTCTCGCTCGGCATCGAGCGTACGCTGGCGCGGCTCGTCGAGGAGGCCCCGGAGGCCCTGGCACGGCCGACGGTCGTACGCGGCGAGGAGGTCCCGGGGATCCGCGTCCGCGACAACGTCGTGGTGCCCTGGTGGTGCGAGGACGACTCGGGGCTCTTGGTCCTGCGCGGGGTTCCGCGCCCGTCCCGCCCGGGGCTCGGCGAAGCTCTCGCGCTGGCCGCGGCCGTGGTCTGGCCGCGGCTCTTGGGCGGGCCCGCGACGCGCACCGAAGCGCTGGTGCGGGAGCTTCAGGCCGCGGCGGCGCGGCTCGAGACGGAAGCCTCCCGGCAGCTCGAGCGGCTGCAGGCGGCGGCGCCCGCGCCGGGGGCGGTCATGGCCGCCGCCGAGGCCGCGCGGATCGCCGAGCTCGAAGACGAGCTTCAGAACCAGCGGCAGGAACGGGAGTCCGCCGGGCGCGAGCTCGAGACCGCGCGCCGAGAGCGCGAGACCGCCGGGCTCGACCTCGCCGCGGCCCGACAGCAGAGCGACAATTTGCGCCGCGAGCTCGCAGCGGCGCTCGAGGAGCGCCGAAGCACCGAGCGGGATCTCGACGTGGCGCGGCGTGAGCTCGCCGCCGTTCGAGGCGAGCACGGGGGTCCGGCGGGCGAGGCTTCGGAGCCGGCGTCGCCGCCGGACTCTCTCGCGACACCCTGGGATCGGGCGCGCGAGGCGCTCAAGCTCGCCGTGGCGTCCGTGCGCCGGGCCGCGTTCGTCCCGCCGATGCTCCGCGTCTCGATCGAGGAGGTGGCCTCGCTCGCGAGCCCTGGCCCGAGGCCTGCGCGGCGCCTCGGTGTGGCACTCCTCGACCGCGACGTCGTATCACTCGAGCCGGCCGCGAGCGAGCTCGAGGCGGGCGGGATCGAAGTTCGCCTCGCGCACCAGCCCGAGGAGCTGGCGCTCTTGTTCCGGACCTCGGACGCGAGCTCGATCGATGCGATCGTGTGCGACGTGATGAGCTTTCGGCCCGACCAGAACGTCGCCGGCCTGCTGCGCGGCTGGGACAAGGACCGGCCGGGTCTGTCGTTCTACCTGAGCTACGACGCCCAGAGCCCGGTCGAGCTCGAGCGTGCGCGCCGCACGCCGATGTCGCTCACCGCGGGCCACATCCAGCGGCCGCTCACGTCCGCGCGGCTCGCCGAGACGCTCGACAACCTCGCGAAGCGGTTGGGCAAGCCGAGCTAGTAGCGGGGACGCTGCGTCGCGTCCCGCCACAGTGACCACAGCAGCAGCGGTGGTGTGGCCATGGTCGTGACGACCACCATGAACACCGCTGCGGCATAGGTGTCCGGGCTGACGACCGGCCGCTCCCCGAGCACCAGGGCCGCCCCGATGCCAGCGAAGATCAGGCCGACCTCGCCGCGCGGCATCATCCCGATGCCGACTGTGACGCCGGAGACGCCGCGGCGTCACGAGCGCGCACGCCCACTTGCCGATCATCGCCGCCACCGTCAGCAGCAGCGCGAAGCCGATCACCCCGGGTCGCAGGAACGAGCCCACGTCGACCAGCATGCCCATGCGCACGAAGAAGACGGGTACGAGCAGGCCCGTGAGCGCGTGCAGGCTGTCGTGGAGCTGCTTCTCGCCGCGCTTCACGTGATCCTCGAAGTGGACATCCTCGAGCACCAGACCCGCGGCGAAGGCGCCGACGATCGGGGCGAGCCCAGCGACGCCGGCGAGCCAGGCGAGGCCGAAGCAGAAGCCCAGCGACAGCGCCAGCACGATGCCCTTCGCCCGCAGCGCGAGCGCGTGGCGGAAGACGCGGGGCGACAGGTAGGAGCCGAGCGCGATGGCGGCGACCAGGAACACGAGCGCTTTCGCGACGATCATGACGATCCCGGAGGCCTCGAGCGTCTGGCCGAGCGAGGCGGCCTGGATCACGCCGGAGATGATCGCGAGCACCACGAGGCCGAGCACGTCGTCGATCACGGCCGCGCCGAGGATGATGCGCGCGCTCGGGGTGCGGATCGCCTGCGCCTCCTGAAGCACGCGCGCGGTGATGCCGACCGAGGTGGCCGCGAGCATCGCGCCGAGGAACGCGTGCACCATCCAGGACTCGTCGGGAAGCATGGCGTGCCCGACGCCGAAACCGAGCGCCATCGGCGCCGCGATGCCGACGAGCGCCACGACCGTCGCAGGGACACCGACCGCCAGCATGTCGCGCGGCGTCGACTCGAGGCCGACCTCGAAGAGCAGCAGGATCGCGCCGAGCTCGGCGAGGATCGCGAACGTCTCGCTGTCTTGGAGCGCGCCCAGCTCGGGCCCGCCGAAGAGCGCCAGGTTGCCGAGCAGGACGCCGAACACCAGCTCGCCGAGCACGGCGGGCTGGCCGACGCGCTCGACGAGCACGCCGAAGAGCTTCGCGCCGACGAGGACGAACGCGAGCGCGGCCAGGATGCGGCCCTGCTCGCCGCCGCCCGCGGCGGCCGCCAGGAACAGCGTCACCATTCCGAGCGCAGTCTAGCAGAGCCGGTTGGAGCTAGAATCCGCGCGCGGGTGGAAGCCGGCCCGCGAGGAGAAGCCTATGCCGGCAAGCGACGTGCGCATCGGTGTCCTGCGCGGGCGGGAGAACTCGTTCCCCGACGCGTTCATCGCCAAGGTCAACTCGCTCGGCAAGGGGGTGACCGCGGAGTTCGTGCAGCTCGGCGGCACGAAGCTCAACGAGCCCGTGCCGTACCGCGTGATCCTCGACCGCATGAGCCACGAGGTGCCCTACTACGCCGTCTACCTCAAGATGGCGGCTTTGCAGGGCTGTTACTGCATCAACAACACGTTCTGGCGCAGCGCCGACGACAAGTTTTTCGGCTACGCGGCCGCGGAGAAGCTGGACATCGTGGAGCCGAAGACGGTGGTGCTGCCGAACCGCGCCTTCGTCGACGACGTGACCGCCGAGAGCCTGCGCAACATCTGGCCCACCGACTTCGCGATGTACGCCGAGTACGTCGGGCTGCCCTGCATCATGAAGCCCGCCTTCGGCGGCGGCTGGAAGAACGTCCACAAGATCCACTCGCAGGGCGAGCTGCTGCACCAATACGACGCCTCGGGCTCGCTCACTATGATGCTGCAGGAGTTCATCTCGTGGGACACCTACATCCGGGTGCCCACGATCGGGCGGCGCTACGCGCGCGCCATTCGCTACGACCCGGCGCCGGGAGGCCTGGGCGGCTACAACCAGGACTACGAGATCCTGCCGCGCGCGCTTCGGGACAAGGCCGAAGAGCTTTCGCTCCAATACAACCGGGCGCTCGGCTACGACATGAACGCGCTCGAGTTCGCGGTCAAGGACGGGCGCTTCTACGGCATCGACCTCACGAACTACACGCCCGACCTCGACTATCGCAGCCTGAAGGACGCGCACTTCCCGTGGGCGGTCGAGAAGATGGCGGCGTTCGCGATCGAGAAAGCGCTCTCCAAGGAGCGCACGCCGAAGACCCCGGACTGGAAGAGCTTGCTCTTGGCCTAACCCAAGCAAGGCGGGTGCTGCGTCGCACCCCCCTTGACCCCCCGCTGTCTGGGGCCTGGTGTCATCGGGATCACGAGAGCATGCGGACTCATTGGGGGGTGGGACGCGCGGGTGTCAGGCTTTTACCACCCGGCGGGCGTGCCGAACTCGTCGCGCGGGAAAAGATCGCGGTTGAAGCCGACGCGGGGCCTCGGGTTGCGGTCGCCCGGGGCGGCAGCTTCGAGGCGGGCGCTGATCCCGGCGAGCGCTTCTGCGTCGAAGCGGCGGGCGACCCCCGCGGAACGCAAGCGCGCCTCCCAGGCCGCCACGTCGATGGCGATTGGCTGGTTGCTGCCGATCACCATGTTGCCGAAGTCCAGTACGTGGGGCAGCGCCTGCGCAAACGTCAGGCCCACCCGCCGGCTCGGCTTCTGCGAGCACAGCAGGCCCCCCGGCTTCAGGCGGCGGGCGCACAGCTCGAAGAACTCGACCGAGTAGAGGTTGCCGCTGCCGGCGCCCGTCAGGTGCAGCGCGTCCACCTCGATGACGTCGTAGCGCCGCTCCTCGCGGGTGAGCGCCTGGCGTCCGTCGGCCACCTCGAGCGTCACGCGCGGGTCCTGGAGCAGCTCCACGAGCGCGGCGAAGGGCGCGATCCGCGCGACCGCGCGCAGCAGGTCCTTCTGGCTCGCCGCGATCTCGAAGACGCGCACGCGGCGGGTCTCCTGGCGGCACGCGACCGCCCAGGCGGTCTCGCCCGAGCCGAGGCCGATCACGGCGATCTCCTCGGGCGCCGCGTGGATCACGGCGGGCACGGCGCCGAGCAGGGTGTGGATGCCCTCGAAGGGCAGCCAGCTGTGGGGCAAGCCGTTCACGGTGACGCGCCAGCGCTCTCCCTCGCCCGGAAAGATGGCGCTCACGGCACTCGCGTCCTCGCCGATGAACGCGGGCGGCCGGGGCGCGGTGATCCCGTGCAGGCGCTTCCAGAGCGCCTCGTTCGAGGGCAGCGCCAGCAGTACGAGCCCCAGCGCGGCCGCACGCGTCCATAGGCCACGCGAGGCGCGAGAGGCGTGCGCCCGGACGAGAAGAAAGGCGATTCCGCCCGCCGCCACCAGCAGCCGCAGCGTGCCCGCGGTCCCCAGCCGCTCGAGAAGGAAGAGGCCGGTGACGAGACTGCCCGCCGTGCACCCGGCGATGTTGGCGGCCTGCAGCAGCCCCACCTTGCGGCCGCTCGTCGCCGGGTCGTCCTGGACCGCTCGCTGCAAAGCGCCGAACGACAGGCCCATGAGCACCGTGGGCGCGCCGAAGAGAGCGAACGGCAGCAGGCCGTAGAGCCGCGTGAGGGAAGCGACGTTCCAGTCGGCCCCGAGGTGAAAGAAGGGCTCCTGCCGCCAGTACTCGAAGAGCCAGCCATAGACCGGTGTCTGCGGTGGCAGAGCGACCAGAAGCGCGAGCGCGCCCCCCGAGCACGCCAGGAGCAGCAGCTGGAAATCGAGGAACGCCTCGAGCGGCCGCTCCAGCCGAGCCGCGCGGCGGCCACCCACCAGGCTCCCGGTGCCGAGGCCGAGCAAGTACAGCGACAGCACGGTCCCGAACGTGTAGGCGGTGCTCTTGACCCCGACGTCCATCAGCCGGAACCACGCGATCTCCAGCGAGAGCGCGATGAAGCCGGACAGCCCGTAGAGCAGGAGCCAGAGCCGCATCGGGCTCCCCGCTCGCGCGGAGGCCGGCGCCTCTGACTCCGCGGGTCCCGACGCCGCCAGGGTTCGGCGCTGGCCCACGAGGAGCGCGGCGACCGCGGCCGCCAGGTTCGCGCCCGCGCCCACGAGCACGGCCCCTTCCATGCCGAGATAGCGCACCAGTACCCACGGCGCGAGCCACGCGCCGGTCGCCGCTCCCAGCACGTTGACGCCGTAGAGCGCGCCGATCACCCGGGAGGCCGAGCCAGCTTCGCGGACCGTGGCCTTGACGAGCAGCGGCAGCGACATCCCCATGAGCGTCGTGGGCAGCAGGAACGCGGCGAAGTGGGCTAGCGCCGACCCCATGGTCGTGCGGTAGAGCACGGCGGCGAAGGCGCCGAAGCCGTCGTGGTAGACACGGCAGCTCACCGCGGCGAAGACGCCCACCCCCAGCTCGACGAACGCGAAAAGACGCAGTGCCGTGAGCGGCCGCAAACGCGCGCTGAGAGCGCCGCCCAGGTGGCTGCCGAGGCCGAGCCCGGCCATGAACGACGCCACGATCAGGGCGACCGAGACGACGCCGATGCCGGTGTGGAGCGTGAGGATGCGCTGCCAGACCACCTGGTACACGAGCGCGGCGGCGCCGCTCAGGAAGAAGGCCAGGCCGAGGAGAGCCATCGAGCCGTGGATCAGCGGGCGGCGAACGAGGCGAGACCGATGGCGACGAGCGCCGCGGTCAGCAGCAGGGCCGAGCGGCGCAGCCTGGGACCGGCGAGGCCGGCGGCGACCCCGCACTTGACGAGCGTGTTGGCGAGCACCGCGACGACGATGCTGCCGATGGCCGTCCTCGCGCCGGCGTCTCCCGCGCGAACGAGGGTCGCCATCGAAAGCGTAATCGCGTCCACGTCGCTCGTGCCCGCGAGCGCGGCGACGACGTAGGTCCCGCCGGCCGGAAAGCGCTGCTGGACGAGCGTCACGAGCACCAGCACTACCGCAAACAGCAGGCCGAACTTCACCGCCGCCAGCAGGCTGAAGGGGTTGCGCAGCACGACACCGGCTCCGCTCGAGGGCGCCGAAGCACGCGCTCGCCGCAGCAACAGCAGCGCGGTTGCGGCCGTGATGGCGGCCATCGCGCCGAAAGGCGCGAGCATCGGCGCGACGAGCGGCGGGTGTACGAGCGCCGCCAGCGCCACGACGCGCACGAACATGACGCCCCACGCCAGGAACGTGCCGGCCGCGAGCGCGTCGTCGGTGGCGCCGCCCTCCTCGCGGCTGCGCTTCGCGAAGGTGAGCGTGACCGCGGTCGAGGACACGAGGCCGCCCGAGAGGCCGGTGATCGCGGTGCCGCGCTCCGGTCCGAGCAGGCGCGTGGCGACGTAGCCCACGAGCGACAGCCCCGCGATCAGGATCACCAGTATCCAGAGCGAGCGCGGCACGAGCGCGCCCCACGGGTCGATCGCCTGGTTCGGCAGCAGTGGCAGCACGATGAAGCTCGCGGCGAGCAGCTTTATGCCGGCCGAGATGTCATCGGGCCCGAGCTTCGCGACGAGACCGTGGAGCGGCTCCTTGTAGGCGAGGAATGCCGAGACGGCAATGCCGCCCGCGAGCGCCAGCACGGGATGGCCCGCGGTGCACGCGGCCCCGAGCAGGCACACGGTGACGGCGGCGGTCTCCGTGGTGAGGCCGACGGCCTGCGGCTTCGTCCGCGCCTGGACGAGGTAGCCCGCGATGGCGAGCGCGGTCACCGCGACGACGGCGGCCACCAACACCAGCGCGCTCCCGAGCGCCTGTGCGAGCCAGGCCGCGAGCGCGCCCGTCAGCGAGAACAGGATGAAGGTGCGCACGCCGCCGATGCCCACGTTGCCGGAGAGCGCCTTGCTCTTCTCGCGCTCGATGCCGACGAGCGCGCCGATGAGGAGGGCCGAGAGCAGGCTCCAGAGAAGACGCGTGTCGACCGGGCTCGGCATGCGGCGTCCTTAGCGGGGCGCTTTCACCGGCAGCAGGCAAGCAGGCCGGTCCACCGTCACGGCCGCGCCGATCGGGCTCGGGGTCCCGGTGGCCGAGTCGAGGCGGAAGAACGCGATCGTAGCGGCGCGCTGGTGCGCGGCGAGCAGCACGCGGCCCGACTCGTGGATCTTGAAGTGGCGCGGCCAGTGGCCCCCGACCGCCACGTGCCCAGCGGGTGTGAGGCGCCCGCTCGCCGCGTCGATGCGGAAGACGGCCAGGCTGTCGTGGCCGCGGTTCGAGCCGTACAGGAAGCGTCCGTCGGGCGAGGCCTCGACCTCGGCCGTGTAGCTCGGGCCCGTGAAGCCCTCGGGCAGAGTCGAGAGCGTCTGCAGCGGGGCGAGCTCGCCCTTCGCGGCGTCGTAGCGCATGGCCGTGATCGTGGACGTCAGTTCGCCAATCACGTACACGAAACGGCCCGACGAGTGGAAGGCGAGGTGGCGGGGCCCGGAGCCCGGGTCGAGGGGCGCTTCCCCGTGCGGCTCGAGCCGGCCCTTCTCCGCGTCGAAGCGCGACACGAACACGCGATCCGCGCCCAGGTCCGGCGCGAGGGCGAAGCGTCCCGCGGCGTCGAGGTACACGCCGTGCGCGTGGGGCCGCTCCTGGCGGGCCGCATTCGGCCCCTTCCCCTCGTGCGTGCGCACCGAGGACGCCGGTTTCAGCCGGCCGTCCGGAGCGATCCCCAGCACGGCCACGGTGCCCCCGCCGTAGTTCGCGACGAGAACGTTCCGGCCGTCCTGGTCCACGACCAGGTGGCAGGGAGAAGCACCTTCCGACGGCTGCTGGTTGAGGAGCGTGAGGTCGCCAGACGCAGCGATCGCGAAGGCGATCACCGCGCCCGTCTTCGCGCCGCCGAAATCCCCCACCTCGGAGACGGCGTAGAGGAAGCGGCCGTTCGGGTGGAGCGCGAGGAACGACGGGTTCTTCGCCTCGGCCGCCAGCACGGGCGCGCTGGCCTTGCCCGTTTCGAGGTCCAGACTGAACCGGTAGATCCCGCGGCTCGTGCCGTCCGTGTAGGTCCCGACGTACACGGTGACGGGAGCGTCCGCGGCGGGAGCGACAGTCGCCGCGGCGAGAGGCACGGCGAGCCCGACGGCCCGCCAAAGCGACCGGAGCGGATCAGTCATGGCCGTGATCGTGCTCTGCGATGAGCCAAGCGTCAACCGAGCTAATCGCCGGCGAGCTGCCGTTCTTTGGCGCGGTGCTCGTAGCCCGGAGGCGGGTCGGTCGGGGGATGCGCGAGGAAGGACGTCAGGATCTTGTCGAGGTACGAAGCCAGGGGTTCGTGGCGGAAGCCCAGCTCGGCCTTCGCGAGGCCGGGGTCGAGGAACGACATCCACTGCCCGCTGAAGGGCGACAGCAGCAGCGCGTCGAGACCCGCCGCCCGCAGCGCGTCCAGGCTCACGTCCACGAGGCGGGCCTCGGCGCCGAGCAGCGACGCCAACGCGGTGAGCAGCTCGCGCAACGTGGGCGTCTCGTCTTGCGCCAGGTTGTAGGCGCGGCCGAAGCTCGCCTCCCGTCCGAGGAGGCTCTGGATTGCCTTCACCACCGAGCCCGAGTAGACATGGCGGGTCACGCGCTCGCCTCCTCCGGGGAGCAGCAGCGGCCCGCCGTCGAGCAGGCGCCACAGGTAGCGCTCGAGGCGGCGAAAGTGGTCGCGCTCGCCGCTGACCATCGGGATGCGCAGGCGCGTGGCCGGGAAGCATCGCCGCTCCCAGGCGAGGGCCAGCGCGTCCTCGAGCCCGCGCTTCTGGATCCCGTAGTCCCATTGACCCCGATCGAAGGCGTCCTGGGGCTGCGGGAGCAGCGGGCCCTGGTAGTCGCTCTCGCGCGCCGGACGCGGGCAGCTCTCGCGCACGAGGTACACCTGGCCCGTGCTGATCGCCAGATAGTGACCGACGCGGCCCTCGAGCGTCTCGGCCGCGCGGCGACCGTCCTCAGCATCGAAGGCGGCGAAGTCGACAGCCGCGTCGAAGTCTCGCCCAGCGAGCCGGCGCTCGAAATCGTCGGTCTTGCGGTCGCCCCGCAGGCGCTCCACGCGGGACCCGAGCGCGTCCTCGAGCGTGCCACGGTTGAAGAGGGTCACCGTGTGCCCCGCAGCGACGAGGCGCAGCGCGAGCTCGTGCCCCAGGAAGCGGTTGCCGCCTACGATCAGGACCTTCAAAGCACGCCTCTTCAGGGCAGCGTTTCGTTCAGGACCTTCGCCGTCTGCTCCGCGCGGAAGGCGCGCAGCTTCTCGCGCAATGGCGGGCGTCCGTTCGCCAGGATCGCAACGGCCAGGAGCGCCGAGTTCGTGGCCCCCGGCTTCCCGATCGCGAGCGTGCCGACCGGGATGCCGCCCGGCATCTGCACGGTCGCGAGCAGCGAGTCGAGCCCCTTGAGCGAGGCGCTCTCCATCGGCACCCCGAGCACCGGCAGCAGCGTGTGCGCGGCCACGACGCCGGCGAGGTGCGCCGCGCCTCCGGCCGCCGCGATGATCACCTCGAGGCCGCGGGCCTCCGCCGCGCTCACGTACTCGATCGTGGCGGCGGGCGTGCGGTGCGCCGAGAGCACGCGGCACTCGTGCGCGACGTCGAAGCGCGCGAGCATTTCGCTCGCGCCCTTCATCGCGTCCCAGTCGGACTTGCTTCCCATCAGGATGCCCACGAGGGGCCTGGCGTCAGCCATCTCTCAAACCCTCGGCTTGCGCGCCACCGCCCGGCCCCGCCGCCCGCGGCGAGCCCGCGCCGCGCCCGGCACGAACCCGCGCGCGAGCTTCGCATGCAGCCGCGGCCGCTTCGCCTCGAGCCAGGCCAGGAACTCCGCCGGCTCGCGGAACGTGAGCGACCGCTCGCTCGGGGCGTTCACCTCGCAGCTGCGGTTGTCGAAGCTGCGGCAGATGTGCGGGCGCTCGGCGTAGATCTCGCAGCGCAGATCGTCGCGCAGGTTGCGGCAGCGGGTCTCGAACAGCACCGACCATTCGCCGTCGTCGTCCGCGTAGACGGAGACGCTGTCGTGGTACAGGTACCACAGCACGTCGGTCGCGAGTCGCGCTGTCGTGGGCGCGTTGATGCCCACGCCGACGTAGGTGCAGCAGCGGCCGCACTCGGTGCACGGGACGAGCGCCTGCTGCGCGGGACGCAGCACGCTCAGAGGGATGGCGCTCGATGTCATGGAGCGTTCGAGCATACACCGGGTCGTCGGCGCGTCCGGCCGCCCCACGCGTCGACGTCCGTCGCCTGACCGCCCCCTTCAGGCTGCCCCCGGCTCAGCTTGACCCCTCGGCGACCGCCGATTCTAATGGGCGGATTCGCCCTTCCGCGTGACGGCGGTGTGACGCGGGGACGGGAGAGCGAGGGAGCCGCATGAGTCAGAGACGGGCCGCGATCACCGCGCTCGGGACGCACGTCCCCGAGCGAGTCGTGACGAATGCCGACCTCGCCAAGATCGTCGACACCTCCGACGAGTGGATCCGTACCCGGACCGGGATCGAGAAGCGTCACTACGTCGAGCCCGGCACGGCGACGAGCGCGATCGCGGCCAAGGCGGCGGCCGAGGCGCTGAGGCGTCGCGGGATCGGGGCGGACGAGCTCGACTTGATCATCGTCGCCACCGTGACGCCAGACATGCTGTTCCCGGCCACCGGCTGCCTGGTGCAGGACCTGATCGGCGCGAAGCGGGCCTGGGCCTTCGACGTCTCGGCCGCGTGCTCGGGCTTCACGTACGCGCTCACGATGGGGGCGCAGTTCGTCGAGACCGGCCGCCACTCCAAGGTGATGGTGATCGGGGCCGACGTGATGACCTCGATCATCGACTACCAGGACCGCGCCACCTGCGTGCTGTTCGGCGACGCCGCGGGCGCCGTGATCCTGGAGCCGCGCGAGGACGGCACCGGCATCCTCGACTTCGC
>Ga0247727_10005477_pt1 | contig 25714 bp, 24 predicted proteins | sample WisWelCaveWW1625_FD_202498 | JGI IMG/M metagenome (GOLD analysis project Ga0247727, IMG submission 202498) | Biofilm microbial communities from Wishing Well Cave, Virginia, United States - WW16-25 | ecosystem: Environmental > Aquatic > Deep subsurface > Groundwater > Cave microbial mat | place...
GTCGATCGTCACGACCGACGGGATCTCAGTGTCTTTCGCATCGGCCGGGATATCATCGAGAAACGCTTGGCGCTTCAGCAAGATTTCACGGTCGCCTTTTATCCGTTAGTGTCGGGTAGCTAGACCATCAAAGCATCTTTCCGTTCGTCAACGATTCCTACTACAGATTAACTCACCTGGATTACCCGTTACTCTATCCCTTAGCCGGGACCCTCTTCGACCTTAGCCTGGGGCAAGCGACTGATTTGGTATTGTTGATTCCTGCCACGTTTTACGCCAGCCTGCTGGGCGTGTTTTATACAAGCCTGCGGAGATATGGCAGCAGCTCGACACTTGCGGCATGGCTGACGCTTGGATTGGCCTGGACGCCAAGCATCTTGTTCTGGAATCAAATGTTTTATGCCGAAGGGCCCCTATTGTATTTTGCGCTGACGAGTATTATTTATCTTTTCGCCTACTTTCTTAATCCGCATTGGAGCCTGCTCATCATCGCTGGAGCTATGGCCGGGTTCACCACCCAGACGAAGGCCGAGGGAATTTTTCTGGTGGTGCCTGCCGTGGTCGCCTTGATGCTTCGAACGCTCACTGCCTCTACCTCGCAACTCAAACGGCAGTACGGTACGACCACCCTCACTTTCATCGTGTTGGTTGCCTCAGTCGGCTTACCTTGGCTGATCTATCGGTTCTGGATTGCCCCCTATGCCGGCACACTCTCATCCGACCAGGCCACCCACATCTTCGCCAATCTTTCCCTTCTTCCCGGCTTGGGCGTGACTTTTTGGGAGTGGGTGAGTCGCCCCACCTATCAGGGAATGTTCTACCTGGTTTTCCCGGCCACGCTTATTCTAGTGGCGCTAAACGGTAAAAAATACTTAATCCGGTGGCCACATAATTATTTGTTTGGTCACACGGTTCTGACATTGGCCCCCTATATCATTTTCTTCCTGGCTCAACCCCAATGGGTTGAACTGGCTCGGTTAGGCCGCTATCTTTTTGTCTTTACTGGCGCTAGTTATTGCCTTTTCGCCATCCAAACCGTAGATGCTTTTCGCCCCAGTACATTGTCCACTGGCATGCCTCGCACACGCTGGTTGCAATGGGCGCGACGCGGAGTCATTGTGGGGTTGGCCTTCACCATCGCATTGACCGATGTCGGCGCAGATATAATGGGGCGCGCAAGCAAGCCCATTTACATCAGCCGCCCGGCGTCTCTTTGGCGTGAACTAGGGCAGGATATGGATTATTTGCTACCTCTCACACCCTCTCAGCGTCGCCAATGGCTTGAAGCAACTAACGGACAACCTGCGTTTGGGCGGTTAATTCAAGTAGTGCTTGATACCACCCCGGAGACCGAAAACGTGGGGCTGTGGGCCTTTCCCGACCACCCATGGATCCGCAGTCCAGGTTATATCTATCAGAAAAGTTATTCGTTGCTTTACCCACGCAAAGTCTTCTTGTTAAGTGACCCAACCGAACTGGAAGCCGCCGCTGTGCAAGCCGCCCACATTGGCACAGTGATTAGTTACGACCGTGAACTGCCACCGGGTGTCCTGCAGGGTTTACCCCTCTACCAAAGCGAGTCGCGCTTTGCGGTGGTGCGGACTATTCTTTCAGAAGATTCTGTGAGGACGGCCGGCCATTTCACATCTGCCCCCATTCAATTTGCGGAGGGCATTCATCTGCTGGGTTATCAGTGGGTGACGAACCTGCTCCCTCCCGACATGTTGCTAGTCCTGAATTGGCAAAACACCGATGTGGTGCCTCGCTCTTATACCGTCTTTGTGCATATTTTTGACTCGCAAGGAACACTCCTGGCCCAACATGATGGCCTTCCGGGTGGGGGCCAGGCACCCACTCAATACTGGCAAATAGGGAGCGCCATCATTGACGCTCATCCATTGAGCCTGACCCATGCCGATTTACCCACCGCAAAATTCTGCATCGAGATGTATGATTCAGTAACGGGTGAGCGTTTGCCAATTTTGGCGACCGATGGATACATCGTCGCTGACAATACGGCTTGCCGCCCCTTTTCGAACCAGCCCTACCCAGAGGATTTACTGAGATGACGTTGATGACAACCCTGACGCCTCTAAGCGGTGTGGTGGTCTTTGAGCCCCAAATCTTCCGCGACCCACGCGGCTTCTTCCTGGAAAGCTACCATCAGCGCAAGTTCGCCGAAATCGGCTTCACGGAAACGTTTGTCCAGGACAATCACTCGCGTTCGACCCAGGGCGTCCTGCGCGGCTTGCACTATCAGGACATGACCGCCCCGATGGGTAAACTGGCGCGATGCACGCTGGGGGCCGTCTTCGATGTGGCCGTGGATTTGCGCGTGGGTTCGCCCACGTTTGGCCGCTGGTTCGGCGTCGAGTTGAGCGCCGACAATGCCAAACAGTTGTGGATTCCGGCCGGCTTCGCGCATGGCTTTGCGGTGCTAACCGACGCCGCGGAGTTGCAGTACAAGTGCACCAACTTCTATGCGCCAGAGACCGAGGGCGCGGTGAAATGGAATGATCCGGACCTGGGGATTGAGTGGCCGATTTCTGACCCCATCATTTCCCAACGCGATCAGCAAGCGATGAGCTTGAAGCGCTACCTCGAACAACCAGCCTTCCATTATTCTGCGAGCCAGACATGACCGCCCCAATCGTCGTCATCGGCGGCAACGGCCAACTCGGTTCGGATTTGCTGAGGGTGGCGCACGAGCAGGGCCGCCAGGCAACCGGCCTGACCCACGCCGAGATTGACATCACCGACCCACACTCCATTGACCTGGCGCTCGGGTCGCGCCAGCCCACCATCGTCATCAACACCGCCGCCGCCCATGGCGCATGGCGCTCGGCCAACTCCGCCGAGCAGGAATCATTTTTCAAGGTGAATGCGTTGGGGGCCTGGCATCTGGCACGCTGGTGCTGGCAAAATGGCGCGACGCTGGCGCATTACAGCACCGACTACGTTTATGGCGCAGAGGCAACGCGCGACCGACCCTATGCCGAAACGGATGCGCCTTGTCCCACCAACCTGTATGGCGCTTCCAAAGTGGCGGGTGAGCAATTGGTGCAAGCCTATTGTCCGGCGCACTATGTTTGTCGCATCGCCAGCGTTTACGGGGCGGTGGGCGCGCGGGCAAAAGGTCATTCCAATTTTGTCAAAACAACGCTGGCCAAAATTCAGAGCGGGGAATCAATGCGCGTGGTCAACGATCAGTGGATGTCGCCGACCTGGACACGCATGGCCGCCCTCAAAACTTACGAACTGCTGGACGCGCGCGCGCCCTATGGTGTCTATCACCTCGCGGGGAGCGGGGCTTGCACCTGGTATGAGTTTGCCTGTGAGATTGTGCGACTCACCGGCAGCGCCATTGGCATTGAGCCAACCACCACATCCGACCAACCACCGACCGACATTTTTCTTCGCCCACGTTACACAGCGTTGGATAACGCTAATCTACGCCGGGCGGGCCTGGCCGATCTGCCGCATTGGAGTGAGGCGCTCGAAATTTTTTTGCGGACGGAAGGGCTTAACTCTTAACGTTGCGGTTTAAGGTAAGACGTGGTATACCTCCGCGCGTCCTACTGTGTGCGTGATGCTGCATCCCGCGTTTTGAGCCAACACCTGTCAAACGGGAGCCAATCTTAGCCAGAGACTGCGATAGGCGAAGCGCGACGGCGACCCAGCCAAGGCAAACTCCGGCGGGCGGTTCCCCACCTGCGAAAGCAGGTTCAAAACCTGGCAACACACGGCATGGCGGGGCGGACTCATACAAAAGCCACCAAACTTATCTGGTGGCTTTTGCGTTTACCAACGGCGACGTCGCCGACCATACCAGTCGCGGGCGCGACCATACCAGTGGTAACGATGTGAACGCCGATAGGTTTGGCCCCGAAACCGAACCACCCAGAGTCGAAAATCGCGAATGAGGATGGCCACAAACCCCACGATGGCGCCAATCACCAGATCGCTAAGTAGGCCGAAAAATCCAATGAAGTAGGCCCCGGCGACGAACAACGCCAGCGTAATAAAATCCCAGACCTGATTGGACAAACGCCGACGTTGGATGGGAATGACAAACGTTAATAACAGGCCCAGCGCTACGCTACCTATTCCAAACAACACGGGCGGTATAGTCATGACGAGTTCCTTGAGAGCGGGGAGCGCGATAATGCCCTCAATCTATTCCAGCGGGAGTCGTTTGTCCTGCACAGAGGGTGAGGGGCTCATCTCGGTCGTTTGATCAGCCAAGCACTTTTTCCTGGCCCGATAACCATGCAGGCGCTCCGTCCCTTCCATCAGCCGCCTGAGGTTGGGGCGCAATGACCACAGACACAGGCCGAGGGCGGCCAAGGCAAAATAGATGTACTCCACCGGTGAATGCCCCAGCAAATAGCGCACCGTCATAATCGCTATCGCCGTTACAGCAAACGAGAGGGTGGTGAGCGAGGCGTACCCGATGAAATACCAGACGAGCAGGCCGATGGGGACGAGGATGGGCCAACTCCAGCCCCACAAGGCGGTGGTCGCGCCCACCGTTGGCCCGCCCCCGGCCCCGCCTTTGAAGCCAATGAAAATCGAATAGTTGTGACCGAGGATGGCGGCCAGCGCGGCCAGCGCCTCCGCCCAGGGTGTATCCATCACCAACCCTTGCTCCCGCAACCAGCGCGCAATCCACACCGCAAAGGCGGCCTTGAATCCATCGGAGATGCCGGTGATGACCGCCACCCGGCCACCCGCCGCGCGCATAACGTTGGTGCTCCCCGTGCGGCCACTGCCAAACTCGCGCACATCTTGCCCCGTAAATAAACGCACATAGATCAACCCCATCGGGAGTGAGCCGAACAAATAGCCGATGAGCGTGGTTATAAGAAGTGTGAGCGGGGACATGCGGACCTCGTTGGCTGGGATGAGCCATTCATAACATCCAAGACCTGCCGGGTCTTTGCGATGCTTCGCGAAGACCCGGCAGGTCTGAAATCGGGAAGTTATTTTTACACGGCTACTTACTCACTCTTCGGCGTTACTTGGGCGGCCTGACGTTTGGCGCGTAGACCAACCAGTCGCTCCTCACCGCGTAGCAACCGCGCCAGGTTGGGGCGCAACGACCACGCCAGCAGAATCAGAGCGCCAACGCCATAGAGGATGAACAACGGGTCAAGCAACTTCAACGCGGCGAGGAGGGCGAAGGCTAGCGTAATGGCCGCCGCCGCCGCCAGAGTGGCCACCGAGGCATAGCCGATAAAATACAAAATGCCGCCACCCAATGGCACCACAATCAGCAACATCCAGGGCCACATCGCCATGGCCGCGCCGGTGGCGGTCGCGCCGCCCGCGCCGCCTTTGAAGCGCAGAAATATGGAATAGTTGTGGCCGAGGATGGCGGCCAGCCCGGCTAGTACCATGCCCAGGGCGCGCGTTTCGGCGGGCAAGGCCCATTGTGCCAGCCAAACCGCCAGGGTGCCTTTGAAAACATCGGAGAAGGCCGTGAGCAGGCCCACGCCCAACCCGGCGGCGCGCATGGCGTTGGTGCCACCCGTGCGCCCACTGCCCACCGCGCGCAGGTCTTGCCCGGTAAATAGCCGCACATAGATCAGCCCCGTCGGAAGCGAACCAAGCACATAGCCGATGAGGGGGAGCAGAATGAGCATGATGACCTCGCGGGTTGGGCTGGCTCTATCATACCATTGTTGATTCTGGAAGGTGAGTCAATCCAGAGTGTATAACCCCGTTTGGCTGGCAACCTCACGGCCAGCGGAGGTTGAAGAATGTGGCTTCGATGGGGCTGGGCGTGGTGCCTTGCACTTCCGCCCGATAGGCCCAGGCGCTTTGGCGATGCGCGAGTGGCAAAGCGATCATGTCGTTCCAAACGCGCGCTTGAGCCAACGCATAGAGCCGGGTGCGTTCATCCGGGTTGGGGGTGGCACGGGCTTCGGCCAACCATTGCGCCAGTTCGGGGTCGGGCGGCCGGGGGGCGCCATCCGCGTCGCTATTGAACAGGGCCTGCACCCCGCAGAATAACGGACACAGAAAATTATCCGGGTCACCATTGACTCCGGCCCAGCCTAACAAAAACAAATCGGCGCGACCACCCTGCACAGCGGGCAACCACTGGCTTTGCCAATCGGGCGAGGCAATGTTCACCGTGATGCTCACGGCCGCCAGGTCGGCCTGAATGGCCGCGCCCACGGCCGTCGGGTCGGGCAAGTAGGGGCGCGGGATCGGCGGTACATACAACGTCAGACTCACCGGCACCGTCACCCCCGAATCGCGGCACGTTTGCCAGAGGCGCGCCGCTTCGGTGACATCATATTGCAATTCATTTTCAGGTTGTTGATGGCCCACGACGGCGGGTGGAAGCATTGACCAGGCCAGCTCCGCATCGCGGGGAAATAGCTCGGCCACGTAGCGCTCACGATTGAGCGCCAGGGCCACCGCCAACCGGCACTCGCGCACGTTCCAGGGTTCGCGCGCTTGATTGAATCCAAGATAGGCGACGTTGAGCGCCGGGCTAAATTCCAAGCGCAGGGTCGCTTCGTGTTGGATGAAGGCATAGTGGCTGGGATTAACGCGGGCCATGCCTTCAACCTCGCCGGTTTGCAGGGCTAACAGGCGCTGGGTGTCGTCGGCGATGATTTTGAAAATCAACGCGTCGGGCGCGGGCGGCGCGCCCCAATAGGCCGGGTTGCGGATGAGGCGCGCCATGCCATCGGGCGCAAATTGGGCGAGCATGTAAGGGCCGGTCCCGGCGGAGGGCGCATGGGGTGTGCCGAGACTATCGCCCACAAAGGCGTTTGGGTTGACGAGCGCAAAGGCTGGCATGGCCAGCGTGGCGGGCAGAGCCGCATCCGGGCGATGCAGGGTCATTTGTAGAGTCGTTTCATCCAGCGCGGTCACATCGGCCAGATTAGAAAGTGGGGCACCGGTCTCATCCGTGTCGCCCGCAAAGCCGCCAAACATCAATCGCCAAAAAGAATAGGTCCCCGGATAATGGGCATTGTTCCAGCGCACAAAGTTTTGTTGAGCCACGAGGGCCGTGAAGGGTGTGCCATCCGTAAAGGCCACCTCCGGGCGCAGATAGAACGTCCACGTTAAACCATCTGTGGACGTTTCCCAGCGATTGGCCAGCGCAGGCGCGACGCGGGTAGCGCCGGGTTCAAAGCGAGTCAATCCCTCGTAGAGATGCCGGGTGATGAGCAAGGCCGACTCATCGGTAGCATTGGCCGGGTCGAGCGTGCCGGGCGCTTGGGCCAACGCCAGCGTGAAGATGCGCGGAAGGGGTAGGGGGCTGGGAAGCGGCGTCGTGGTCGCTTCGCGGGCGAGTGTGGCCGTTGGTTCAGCGGTGGTTGTAGCACCGGCTGGAATGGTCGGCGTAAAAGGGAAGGTGGTCGGCGCTGGCGTAACGCGGGGCGTGCTTTGGCAGGCGACGAGAAGGATGAGACAGAGCAGGATGGAAGTGTGGGGTTGTAGGCGAAAACGCAAACGGGAAGCAGGCATGAGGCCAGCCGAAGTGGGGGCGCTACTTAATTTTGACTCCGGCTTGCGCCAGGCGCGGGTCGAGCGCATCACGCAGACCGTCGCCCAATAGATTAAACCCCAACACGGTGAGCATGATGGCGATGCCCGGAAAAAAGACTAAATGCGGCGCATTGAACACGCTATTGCGTTCATCACCCAACATCAACCCCCATTCGGGAGTAGGCGGCTCGGCCCCGAGGCCCAAAAATGAGAGCGCGGCGGCGTCGAGGATGGCCGAGGCGATGCCGAGCGTGGCTTGCACGATGAGGGGCGTGAAGGCGTTGGGCAGAACATGCATCAGCATAATTCGCGCTGGCGACGCGCCCAGCGCCTGCGCGGCGGCCACAAAATCCTGCTCCTTCACTTGCAACACGCTGGCGCGAATGATGCGCGCATAAACCGGGATGGACACAAAGGCAATGGCCAGCAGGGCGTTGATCAGGCCGCGCCCCAACACGGTGACGACGGCAATGGAGAGCAGGAGACTGGGGAACGCCAACAACACGTCCATGACGCTCATAATGGCGTTGTCGAGCCAGCCGCCCACATAACCGGCTACCGCCCCCAACAGCACACCGATCACGATGGCAAACGACACCGTCGCCACACCAATTTGCAATGAGAGTTGTGAGCCATAGATGATGCGTGAGAGCATATCGCGCTGGTTGCCATCAATGCCGAAGAAGTGTTGCGGTAGTTCGGCGGGGCAACCCAATAAGTGAATACACGGCGGCGCGCGGCGTTTGGTGGTGCGGATGGGCACAATCGGGTCGTAGGGTGCCAACACCGGCGCAAACACGGCCACGAACACCAGAAAGCCGAGAATCGCCAGGCCCACCTGCGCCGAGCGATGGCGGAAGACACGGCGCAAAAGATTTTGAAGCGGGGTGCGCGGGGTCGCAAGCAGGGGTTCGGCTGTGGTAGGCTGGGTGGCGGCGGACATGGGCGGGCAATAAACCGGCCGGGTCTTCGCGAAGCAGACCCGGCCGGTTCCGGTTTATTGGAGACGAATACGCGGATCCAGAAAAGCGTAAGACAAATCCACCATCAGATTCACCAACACAAAAATAAGGGCAATCACAATCGTAAAGCCCTGCACCACCGGGTAATCGCGCGACAAGATGGCGGTCACCAATTGCGTTCCCACGCCGGGCAGGGCAAAGACTGTTTCCGTCAGCACCGCGCCGCTCATCAGCCCGCCAAACGACAGGCCAATCACGGTGACAATGGGCAGCATGGCGTTCCGCATGGCATGTTTGTAAATGACCACCCGTTCCACCAAACCTTTGGCCCGCGCCGTGCGAATGTAATCCAGCCCCAACACCTCCAGTAAACTGGAGCGCGTCATGCGGGCGATGATGGAGAGCGGGATAGTGCCGACCGCCACGCACGGCAAAATCAAATGCCAGAGCGCGTCACGCAAAATATCCACCCGCCCGGTGATGAAGGCATTAAAGGTGACGGTATTGGAGAGTAGGGTAATGATGGCGAGCGGAAGGCCCGACACGCCCAGCGTCTCAAGGCCCCAGGTTTCGGTGAGCGGGGCGAGAGTGAGAAGGCCGGATGTTAAGCGACCCGAAGGCGGAATCCAAAAAGGCGTTCCCTTCAGCGTTAGCGCAAACACATAGGCCAGCATCAGGCCGAGCCAAAAGACTGGCATGGAAACGCCAACGTTGGCCCCCATCATGGTCGCCACGTCAACGGCCGAGTTGTGACGCACGGCCGAGATGAGGCCAAATAGGACGCCAAACGAAGTTGAAAAAAGCATCGCGCCCGCCGTGACTTCCAGGGTCATGGGCAAACGTTCGAGCAGGATGTCGGTGACCGGGCGTTTGTCACGGATGGATTCGCCAAAGTTGCCTTGCGCCACGTTGCCCAGATAGCGGACGAATTGCGCCGGGATCGAGTCGTTCAACCCGAGCCGTTCGCGGAACTGAAAGCATTGCTCGGGCGTGGCGCGTTCGCCCAGGGCCGCCACACACGGGTCACCGGGGATGAGGCGGGCGATGGCAAACGTGACGCCCAAAATCCCAAGCAAGACCGGGATAAGCAGAAACAGGCGGCGGAGGATAAATTGAGTCATGTAAGCGCTGATCTCTAAACCTACCAAAACCCTTAGGGTCTTCGCGAAGCAGACCCTAAGGGTTTACAGGTCTAAGGCGAACTTAGTTGTTGCCGCTACGGGGCGGGTGGGTTGAGGAACTGGGCAAAGAAGCCGGTGAAGTATTCAAAGACACCGGTGTTGCCTTTGTGGTTGGGGTCTTTGGTGTCCCACAACGCGCTGTAGGTGGCGACCACGTCGTTGGCATCAAAGGCCGCGCCGTCGTGGAAGGTTACCTCGTGGCGCAGGTTGAACGTCCATTCGGTGGCGTCGGGGCTGGCTTCCCAACTTTCGGCCAGGGCCGGGATGGGGGCGACGCCGCCAAACTCGTAACCGAGCAGGGCATCGTAAATCTGCTCACAGGCGCGCAGAGTCTCGCCGTCGGTCTCGTCACCGCACGAGAGCATGATTGGCTCGGCGCTTTGCACCCACACCAGTTGCCCGGAGTCGGTGGTCATCTGCTCAAAGTTTTCGTTGAGCGGGCCCATCACCACATTGCCGACGCTGGCTTTGAAGGCGTTGGCCGTGGCCCCATGCGCGACCGGGATCATCGGCACATGCTCTTTGACGAGGCGATTCACTTCATCATAGTGCGTTTGGCGCTCGGCCGAGTCACTCAGTTGCGCGGCGGCTTTGATTTCGGCCACGAGATCGGGCCATTCATTGCCGAAGCGTTTGGCACCGCCAGTGAAGTGGAAGTCATAGAAGTTGGTGGAGTCAGGATAATCCATGCCCCAGCCCAACAGGAACAGGCCTTGTTCGCCCGCGGCCACCGATTGCAGGAACGGCCCGGACTCCATCTTGTTGATGGTGACGTTAATGCCGACTTCGGCGAGTTGCGCTTGAATTTCCTGCACGACTTGATTCACGTTGGGCAGGTACACGCGCACCACATCGCGGTAGGAGATGGTGGTCTCAATCCCATCGGGGAAACCGGCTTCGGCCAGCAGGGCCTTGGCGGCTTCGGGATCATACTCATACCAATTGGCCCCATCGCCGCTGGTGCTATAGCCCGGCGAGAAGGACGGCGGCACAAACTGCTTGGCCACCGCGGAGCCACCCGGATAGAAGGTGTCCACGATTTGCTGTTTGTTAATCGCCATCGCCACGGCCTGGCGCACCTGGTCGTTGTCGAAGGGCGCGATGGTGTTGTTCAGGCCGATGTAGAAGATGTTGCCGGTCTCATAGGGATACAGCGCGAGATTGGAGTCGGCTTCAATGGTGGCGAAGTCGTCGGACGAGGGCAGGAAGATGCCATCGGCGGTTTCGGCTTGCAGTTCCAGCAAGCGGGCCGCGGCTTCGGCCGACCAGCGGATGATAAGGGTCTTGATGGTAGGGGCGTCGCCCCAGAAGTTGGGGTTGGCTTCCAGCGTGATGTGGTCACCGCGCGACCATTCTTTGACCATGTAGGGGCCGGTGCCGTTGGGGGCTTCGCTCAGTTTGGCCGAGTCGCCGCCCATCTCCGTGAGATAGTCGGAATCCTGGATACCAAAGGCGATGAAGGCGACTTTGGAGAGGAAGGCCGGGTCGGGATAGCAGAGCGTGAACTTGACGGTGTACGCGTCCACGGCTTCGATAGCCTTGAACTCGCCGCCGTAATCGCAATTTTCGGCTTCATGCGCCAGGCCTTCGAAGGCGGGTTCGGCGGTTGGTTCGGCGGTGGGAACGGGGACCGCGGTGGCTGGGACGGTGGTGGCTGGGGCGGGTGGGGCGGCGCAGGCCGCCAGCACTAGGCTGACCGTAACGAGCAGGCCCAATAGGGCCATCATTTTGTTCGTGCGTTTCATTTCTCCTCCTAAGAGAGTTAATCAGTGAACGAACAGCAACAGGGTTAGGCAGATGGATAGGATATGGATGGTGCGGCCTCACCTCCTTAATTAGAGACTGAATTGAAGTCGGCGTTGAGGTGGTGAGTATAAACAGTTACCTCACCTTGTCAACTCGTTATAGGGCCCAGATAAATTCTTTCCCGGCCCACACCTGACAGGTTTTTGCGGATAGGAAAGACTTTTCTGGAGAACTATAATACCCTACTGCGTGTTGGAGGATTTGGTTCAGCGACTCCCGGCCAACGCATACCCCAGGGCCATGAGCAAGCCAACCCCACTGACCAGGCCATATTCCAGCCAGACGCGGCGCGAGAGCGTCCCGGTGAGATGTTGTTGAGCCAATCCCAGGCCGACATAGAACGGGAGCATCACCAGCAGGGCGGCGGCGCCGGGCGTTAGTCGCCAATAGGTCAAGGCCCAGAACGCTTCCGCACACATCAAACCGGTCAGGCCAGCGTAGAGCCAGGCGCGCTCATCGGAGGGCACCCTGAGCCGCAACCAGCGCCAGGCTAATAATGCGGAGGCCGCCCCGCTCAGGCTGGCGGAAACGACAGCCCGATAACTGAGGCTATACAGCAAAGCAAAAATGGTGAGCGCCAGGGCATAGGTCAGGCCCGTGATGACGACGGCGGCCACGTCGCGGCGGCGGTCCTCGGGATGGACGGCGATAAATTCGGCGACCAGGACGGCCAGCAGGGCCAGGACACTTATACCCAATTCGACCCACCATACTTGTTCATCGCGCGTGCGATTAAGAGCCGCGCCCAACGCCAGGGCGGTGGCGCCCGGCAGAATCCAATGTTGAAAAGCCGGCGCCTTGGGTCGGCCGGCCAAATAGGGATGTGACCGCATCAGTGTCTCCGAACCGGCGCTAATCAGTGCGGCGACAAACAGCAACACCAAAAACGGCCCATCAATCTGAATGTCAATGGATGAACCCAAGATCGTCGTCTGCCACACTCGCGCGGGCAGATCTAAAAAACGCGCCAGCGCATACGCCAGCACGATGGTGGCGGTGAGCACGCTTAAGCGGTCACGGTTGGGCCAGGGAGTCGGGGGCAACATACGGCGATTGTACACGCGATATTCTTGAATCTGCAATATAATCGCGGAGGTGTGGGTTATGGTGATGTGGATGTTGCTGGGATTGTTGGCGGGCGTGGCGCTAAACAGCCTCGCCGATAATTTGCCGCCGGATGCGCTGGGCGGACGTTATGCGCCGCGTGCGCCCCGTTGTCATTACTGTGGGCGGCCTCATCAGCGGAGGTATTGGTTGGCGCTGGCCAGCGTGGTAGGGCGACACGGCCGCTGTGAACATTGCGCCGCACCCCGCCCCCTCCGGCAGGCGCTGGTGGAAGTAGGCACCGGCTTAAGTTGGGCGTGGGCCTGGCAGTGGGCGGGGGGGGCCTGGGGATTATTTTTGCCGGCCGTGGTGATGGTGTCTATCTTCATCCTGATTGCGGTCATTGACATTGAACACCGGCTGATTTTGTGGAATGTGATTTGGCCATCGGCCCTATTGGTGGCGCTGATAAATGGCTTGACCCCCGACCGGGGCTGGGCGAAGACCCTGCTGGGTGGCCTGGCGGGCTATGGCATCGTTTGGGGGGTGTATAAATTTGCCGAAGGCTATGCCTGGCTGGCGGGCCGTTTGCGGGGTGAGCCGTTGACCGAAGTGGCCTTTGGGGGCGGGGATGTGAATTTGGCCGGGGTGCTGGGCCTGGCGGTGGGTTGGACCGGCATCCTGTTGTCGTTGATGATTACGGTCCTGGCGGGCGGGTTGTTTAGCCTGGCCTATGTGGCACTCCAAATCCTGCGCCGGCGTTACAACCCGCATACGGCTATTCCCTATGGGCCATTCCTGATTTTGGGCGCGGTGGTCATCTATTTTTTTGGAGCCAATCTGAAGGCGTTGGCGGCTGGCCGCTAATCGCTATATCGGGCCGGGCGCAGGTTTGTTACAATACGCTTCGGCCCTCGGCCTCATTTCGCGCAAAGGAGAATCCCCATGTGGCGCAAATCCCTCACTCACTGGCTTGGACTCGTTCTAATCGGGGGGCTACTATCAGCGCCGGGCGGCGCGTTCCACCGCGCCAGCGCCTCGCCGCAGGATATTTTGTATACTCAAAACGACCAGCCTGGCGGCAATTCGGTGCGCTCGACCAACGGACTCTTGGATGTTCAGGATAATCAACTGGGCGATGACTTTACCCTGAACTGTAGTGGCTCTTGCACCATCAACTCATTTTTTCTCAGCGGTGACTATCAAGGCTCCGGGGTTAGCCCAACCGATTTACTCGTTGAAATATACGCTGATGCGGATGCTGGCGTGCCGGGCGCGTTATGGCATAGCCGGACGGTGCTTCCAGCCAACTTCGTTGATAGCGGTGGCGACTTTATGATCAACATGGTTCCGCCTTTGGTTTTAGGTGGCGGGATCTGGTGGGTATCCGTGCAGGCGACGATGAATTCTTTCTCTGTTACCTGGACGTGGGATGACCATTTGGCGGCCGCTCCCAGCGTCTATCCCTCCGTCTACCGCGGCGCTGTTGGTGGGATCGCGTCACAGTGCACGAGTTGGCAACCACGCGTAGCTATTTGCAAACAACCCAACGCTACGGCCGCGCCAGATCTGATGTTTGAGGTAGAAGGCATCGGCACGGGCGACAACCTGGCCCCCTACATTCTTCGCCTGGCACCAGCCTTTGTGCCACCCGGGTCCGGCGATGTGGCTCCGCTAAAAATTCGGGGCCATAGTTTTGTGGCGACTTCAGAAGTGCGGTGGGATGGTGCGCCGGTGCCCACGACCTTTATCAGCAACTCCGAACTACAAATTACGGTTCCGGCGGCCTGGCTGGTGGCGCGTGACCTAATCGAAGTCACCGTCTTTAATCCGCCAGTCGGCGGCGGCACCTCCAATCCCCGATATTTTCTGGTCGGCGAACCGGTATTCCTGCCCGTCATCCGTCGCTGACGCGCTGTAAGCGTTGCACAAAAAACACGCCGGGCCAATCGTGGCCCGGCGTGTTTTGATCCTTCACTGGACTTACGCAATTGGATCTTTTACCACGAAGACACAAAGTTCTTTTTGCTTAAAATCTTCGTGTCTTTGTGCCTTTGTGGCGAAGTTTCTTAGCTCGGCTGGATTGCCTGCATAAGTCCAGCTTCAATGAGTATTCAGGTTACGCCGTCGCCTCGCGTTTGCGCGCAAAAAAGTTCCACTCCTGATTCTCCCACACCACCAGCAGGGCGGCGGCGTTGAAGATGGACGAATACGTCCCGGAGAAAATGCCCACCAGCAGGGTAATAACAAAATGACGAATGGTGTCGCCGCCCAACAGGGCCAGCGCCAACAGCGTAAACATCACCGTCAATTGGGTATTGATCGAGCGGTCGAGCGTTTGCACGATGCTATGGTTCACGACCGTTTCGTAATTCAGTCGGCGATGAACGACCAGGTTTTCGCGGATACGGTCAAAGACCACGATGGTGTCATGTACGGAGAAACCGGCCACGGTGAGAATGGCGGTGAGAAAGAGCGCATCTACCTGCCAGCCCAGAAACCGCCCGGCGATGGCGGCCAGGCCAATGACCAGAAGCAAGTCGTGCGAGAGCGCGATGATGGCGCACACGCCATAGCGAATGGCATGGGGCACGCGGCGGAACGCATACCAGATGTAGAGCAGAATGCCCACCGCCGCCGCGAGAATGGCGTAGGCCGCCTGCCGGGCCACTTCCTGTCCAACGCTGGGGCCAACGGTGGAGATGTCTAACACGGTCACTTCGCCAAAGGTTGCTTGCAGGGCGGCCAGAATCGCCGCTTGCTGTTCCTGGCTTAAGTCTTTGCTTCGGACGATGATGACGTTGTCAGTAGAAACTTGCACCGTCGTGTCATCGAAACCTTGCGCGGCATAAATCTCACGGATAGGAGCGGCTTCGATAGCCGTGGTCGGCGTCTTAAACTGAATTTCAAGCAGGGTGCCGCCGGTGAAGTCAATCGACAGTGGCAGGCCCCACAGACTCAGCGCCACCAGGCCCGGCACGATGACCAGCAGGGACAGCGCAAAATACCAGTAACGGCGTTTGATGATGTTGAAGAACATGGCAACTCCAGTGTGGGGGTATGGGGGTGGGTGTAACGGTCACCCACCCCCCGCACGTCCATACTCCCAAACTCAAATCCCAAACCACGAATGCCGCGTGGAAAAATCCACCCGGTCGAGGACGAGGTGCAAGATGACGCGCGTAACCAGAATGGCGGTGAATAGACTCACCCCCACCCCCAACGCCAGCGTAAAGGCAAAGCCTTTGACGATGCTGGCCCCAAAGGTGTTGCCGAAATAGTAGAGAATGCCACAGGTAATGAGCGTCGAGATATTCGAATCGCGGATGGACGGCCACGCCCGCGAAAAGCCCGCGTCCACGGCGTGGTGGATGGATTTGCCGCCGCGCAGTTCTTCCTTCATTCGCTCAAAGATCAGGATGTTGGCGTCCACCGCCACGCCCACCGAAAGAATAAAGCCCGCGATGCCGGGCAGGGTCAGCGTGACCGGAATCAACTTGAACAGCGCAAAGGTGATGACGGCATAAATCAGCAGGGCCACCACCGCAATGGCGCCGGGCAAGCGATAATACAACAGCATAAACAGGGCCACCACACTCAAGCCCGCCATACCCGCAATGATGCTCTTGCGAACCGAATCGGCCCCGAGCGAGGGGCCAACCTCGCGCGATTGAATAACTTTGAGCGGCACCGGCAAAGCGCCATAGCGCAGGTTGTTGGCCAACTGGTTGGCGGAGTCTTGTGAGAAGTTGCCGGTGATGACGCCTTGTCCATCGGTGATGGCATTGTCAATGCGCGGTGCCGAGATAACTTGTTTGTCCACCACAATCGCCAGGGTCTCGCCCACATGCGCCGCCGTAAAGGTGCTGAAAATCTGCGCCCCGTCGCCGGTCAAACGAAAGTTCACCCCCAGCTCGCCCAATTGGCTGACCGTGCCAACCGTCGCATCCGCGATCGCCACACCGCTCATGACGGTGTGGAAGGGGCCGGGGATGGGTTCGGTGGGGGTCAAAGAGAATGTGGGGGTGACGGTGGGCGCTGGAACCGGGATGCTCCCGGTCGGGTTGCCGCAATCCACCAGGGCCGGGTTAATGCAATCGGTGTAAATCGTGGTGCCGACCTCCAATGGCGTGGTGCCCATCGCCACAAATTCCAGCAGGCCCGTTTGCTTAAGGCTGGCCAGCGCGGTTTGCGGGTCATCCGCGCCGGGCAATTCCACCACGATCCGGCGATTGTCCTGGGTGATTTGCACCACGGCTTCACTTAAACCCAGGCCGTTAACGCGGCGGTCAACGATGACTTTGGCGCGCTCGATGTCGGCGCGGGTGATGGTGGTCCCGGCGGGCAGGTCGGCCTCCAGCACCGCTTGCAGGCCGCCTTGCAAGTCCAGCCCTTGATGAACGGTGGGATGGGGTGGAAGAAATGCAAAGCCGTACGGCAGGGCAACGTACACCGCCACCGCCACCACCAAAGCAATGGGGATAATCCAAATTGAACGTCCCGACATGTTGATTGACGAGCCTCCAGATTCAAGCAAAGGCCCGCCGTGCGGCAAAAAAAACAGCGCCGGGCGGGCGTTGCGGGGTTTGGGCATTATACCGCGCCAGAGAGGAGAGCGGAAGGGCGCGATGATTTTGGCGCGCACTGAGACTTCCGAAGTCCGCGCACGAGGCACCAGTCGTTAGGATTCGCTTTGCGCGGACTTCGGAAGTCTGGCCGAGATTGACCACGATTGGCGAATGCACCCGATTTTCCCGCTTACTTGCTTTTGTCTGGCGCGCGGCTATACTTTTCCAGCGTTCATGGATACTCTCTAGCGGAGGGGTAACAACATGCCTCGAACAACTTGCCTGGGCCTCATCTTAATCGCCACCCTGCTGGGGACCGGGTTGGCCGCGTGCGGGCGGGGCCGGAACACACCCGCCGCGACCGCGGCACCTCCCACCTCACTGCCCCCCACCACCGTTGCCACCCTCGCGCCCACCCAGTCGCTCTCCACTCAGCCTGAATCTACTCCGACCATGCCTTTCATCGCCACGCCGCCGGGCCGGCTGGCCCTCATCATCGCAGGAGGGCTACACGTGCGTTCTGGCCCTGGCACGGAATTTGATGTGGTGGTGAGCCTGGTGCGTTGCACCACCGTCTATGTGTTGGGCGAGGCGGGCGAGTGGGTGAGAATTGAGCAGGGCTTTGTGCATGGCGATTACATTACCTATGATCTGAGTTACCCCTGTAACGATTTTACCCCTCAACCGTAACCAGGGCTTTCCATTTTCCATTGACCCTGAATGACTTTTATGGCGTGGGAGCCGCGAAGCGTGCAACCGCGATTGGGCGTCCCATCTGCCAAAGGGTCGGGGTTACAAACCCGACTTTGGAAAAGCCCTGCAACGTAACGCTCTTTTCTTCCTCTCTTTACCCTTTTCGCCTATACTGGTCGCATGAGTATCGGTCATCAGATTCGATTAACCAGCCTCGCCGCGTGCGCGGGTTGAGCGAGCAAATTGGGGCCGGAAGCCCTGGCGCAGGTTCTGCGCCCGCTCGCGGATATGTTTCCACCGGAACAATACCCGGATTTAATCGTGGGCCTCGGCGCGCCCGACGATGCGGCGGTCTATCGCCTGAACGCGGAACAGGCCATCATCGAAACCGCCGATTTTTTTCCGCCGGTGGTGGATGACGCCTACGCCTATGGCGCGATTGCGGCGGCCAATGCCCTCTCCGATATTTATGCGATGGGCGGCCAGCCGCTCTTTGCCCTCAACCTGGCCGCCTTCCCCGAAGACCTGCCGCCCGAAATGATGACGGCCATTTTGCGCGGCGGCGCGGAGAAGGTGCGCGAGGCCGGGGCCGTCATCGCCGGCGGCCACACCATCACCGACAAAGAACCAAAATACGGCCTGGCCGTCACCGGGTTGATTCATCCGCAACGCTTGTTTACCAAAGGCGGCGCGCAAGTAGGCGATGCACTGGTGTTGACCAAGCCACTCGGCACGGGCGTCATCACCACCGCGCACAAACGCGGCGTGGTCGTCGAATCCGATTTAGCGGCGGCGGTGATGAGCATGTTGCGCCTGAACCGCGTAGCCTCCGAAGCGGCGCAAGCGCTGGGCGGGATTCGGGCGGTGACCGACATCACCGGCTTTGGCCTGCTGGGTCATGCCCATGAGATGGCGCATCTCTCCCACGCGCGTTTTGAGATAGACTATGCTTCATTGCCCTGGCTCCCCGGCGCGCGACGCTATGCCGGGCAGATGATTTTCCCCGACGGCGGTGAACGCAACGAAAAGTATTTTGGCCGTTGGGCGTCGTTCGCCCAACCACTGGCCGAATGGGAAGTGCGGCTGCTGCACGACCCGCAAACCTCCGGTGGTCTGCTCATGGCCGTGCCGCCCGCGTCTTTGCCCGCCCTCTTGACCGCCCTTGGTGAAAACGTGTGGGTGATGGGTCAAGTGGTCGAGGGCGATGGCGAAATCCATATTCGATAATCAGTTGGACTCCTCATGCCCAAAATTCTCATCGCCGAAGACGAACCCGACATTCACGAGATGATGGTGTTTATGCTCCGCCGGGAAGGCTTTGAAGTGTTTATCGCCGAAGATGGCGAAGAAGCCTATACCCTGGCGCGGGCCGAGAAACCCGATTTGATTTTGATGGATGTGCGGATGCCGCATGTAGACGGTTACGCCGCCACCCGGCGCATTAAGGCAGACCCCGATTTGCTCCATATCCCCGTCCTGTTTGTCTCCGTCCGCACCACGCCCAGCGAAAAGCAAATTGCGCTGGCGGCGGGCGGCTCCGGTTACGTGCACAAGCCCTTCTCCCCCGCCGACATCATGCGCCAAATTCACGAGGCGCTGGGGTCGTGACGTTCACCCATTGCCGCCACGGCCTCCACGCCTTTCACCTCCGGCAGAATGCGTTGCCATTCAAGCGTGGCGAGGGGCGCGGCCAGCAGTTGGCCGTTGGATAACACGGCCAGTAGTTCATTCCCCATCTGCACAAATCGCTCCACCATGCCGCGCGGCCAGGGGACGCTGAGGCCGGTGGAGGCCAGCGCCCAGGTGTGGCCGCCATCGCGAGTCACTTCAATCCGGCCATTCGCGTCCACCCCATCTGCGGGGCTAAGGATGATGTGCTGAGGATCGGCCGGGTCAACCCACATCGCGCGACAGTAACAATCGTAACGACACTCCCAGTTCTGGCCGCCATCGGTCGAACAATAAAATCCGCCGCCCGTTGGCGCAAAGACCAAATCGGGCGAGGCCGGGTGCGTGTGGATGGAATGAACATCGGGATAGATAAACGGCGCGGGCGGGCCATCGAGGTCGGGGTTGCCATCACTGCCTTGCGCCAACGCCCATGTTTCGCCGCCATCATTCGAGACCAACACCCCGCCGACCTCCACCGCCGCATAAGCGCGCGCGCCATGAAAGGCAAAGCCGCGCACACACCCGGCCCCCGATGAGTAGGGCAGAAACCAGCCAAAGCGTTCGCGCAGGGGCGCAATCTCGGCACATTCGCGCCAGGTCTCCGCGCCATCGCGCGAGATAAAGATGCTGGCCGGTTCGGTTCCAGCAAACTCACAATCCGAAATGTCGGGGTGATAAGCCAGCCAGCGAATGTGCCGCTCGGTCAGGCCCGTGCTGGCCTCGCGCCAGGTTTGCCCGAAGTCATCCGAGCGAAAAATGCCGTTGGGGGTCCCAGCGAGTATCACGCCCTCGCGGGCGATGACGCTGGTGATGTGTTGATTCGGCAGGACGCGTTTAGTTTCGCGCCAGCCATCAGCGTTGCGTTCAACACTGACGAGGCTGTGCGAGGTGGCGAGATAGAGAGAGGTGGTCATACTACAACAGAGACCCTTAGGGTCTTTAAGACCCTAAGGGTCTGGCGTATTGAATCATGGCAGAATCAAATGCAAATCGCCAAACTCATGCCAGCGATAGCGTTCGCGGAGGGCTTCATTATACGTGAGGTGCAGATGCGGCCGCCCGGCCAACGCTTCCAACATGAACAGATGCGTGGAGCGTGGTTCATGCAGGCCGGTGAGCAGGGCGTTCACCGTGTGCAAGCCGCGCTCGGGCGTGATGACCAGCCGCGTCCAGCCCTCGCCCGGATGCGTGACTCCGGCTTCGTCGGTGACGCTCTCCAGCGCCCGCACCACCGTCGTCCCGACCGCGATGATGCGCTGGCCCGCCGCGCGCGCGGCATTGACCCGGCGCGCGGTGTCGGCGGGGATGCGATAAAACTCTTCATACGGCGGCTCGTGACTCTCCAGGCTGGCCACGCCCGTGTGCAAAATCAGCGGCGCGATTTGCACCCCGCGCGCCACCAACCGGGTGATCAACTCCGGCGTAAACGCCCGCCCGGCCGACGGCATCTCGGCGCTCCCCATTTCGGTGGCGTAGACCGTTTGATAATACTCAATCGGCCACTGTTCCTGAACATAGGCATAGCGGATGGGGAAGCCATATTCGGCCAGATAATCCGGCCATGGGTTGGGCACGTCAAGCGTCGCAATCCACAGCCGGGTCGGTTGAGGCGCATTGGCGCGTTGCTCGGCGCGATAGGCGGTGTGCAAAATCGCCCGCCCGCCATTGGGCAGTAACAGACTCTCACCCGCGCTCGCTTCAAGAAACGGCGCGGTGGCATTGGCCTGTGGGCGGCGCACTTCCACGATCCACAATCCGGCGGACAGCCGGGTGGAGAGATGAAATTCAAGCGGCGTGCCATCGGCGCGGGTGGCGGGCAAAGCCGCGTTCAGCGTGCCGCTGGTGTTGATGACGAGCAAATCGCCAGGGTCGAGAAAACGGTCAAGGTCGTGAAAGCGGGCATGGGTGACGGCATCATCCGCCAGGCGCGAAACCATCAACCGCACAGCATCACGTTGGAGGCCGCGCGCTTCGGGGGGTTCGTGCGCTTCCAGTTCAGGTGACAGTTCAAAGCCCGGCAAAGTTTGATCGGCCACCACAAACTGGGGCAGGGCGAGGCCTTTGGCGCGGGCGGGTAGGGTTGAGGTTGAAGTAGAGAACATTGTAAGCCTTACGCGCTTTCGGCCACCAGCGCGCGTGCCACATAGCGCCCGCCGGGCAAATCACCTTCGATAAGTTTTAGCAGACTTGGCACACTTTCACCGGGCAAAGGCCGGTCACTGATGTGTTCGCCGGGAAAAGCCTCCTGGTGCATTTGCGTCCGCATATCGCCGGGGTCCACCCAGTAAACGCGCCATTGAGGATTTTCGGCGGCAAAGATGGCCGAGAGTTGTTCGAGCGCCGCCTTGCTGGAACCATAGCCGCCCCAACCCGTATAGGCCTGCACGCCCGCATCGCTGGTGATGTTGAGAATCCGCGCGCCCGGTTTTAGTTCGGGGCGCACCGCTTGCAGAATCGCCAGCGGCGCAAACACATTGGCGCGATAGACCTGCTCCAACGTATCCAGCGCATAATCAAGCAATTGGGGTTGAGGGCTGGGGCCGAGGATGCTGGCGTTGTTCACCACCACCTCCAGCCCGCCCGCGGTCCGCGCGGCCTGGGCCAACGCCTGGCGATGCGCCGGGTCGGTGATGTCTCCAGGGATGGCGATGACGTGGGCTGATGGAGAAAGTTCGGCGGCGGCGGCCTGCAAGGCTTCCGCGCCGCGCGCGTCAATGATTAAGTTCCAGCCGCGCCCGGCCAGTGAGCGCGCCAGCGCGAGGCCCAGCCCGCGCGAGGCACCAGTGATCAGGGCAGTCCGAGAAGAAGAGGTGGGCATGGCAGTGTCCTTTAGTAGTTCAGATTAACTGCCATTACAGCACAAAACCCCGATGAGCACATTGGGCGGTGGGCCAGACCTGATACCCGAAGAACGGACAGGCCCGCACCCTGTTCTTTTGGACAGCAAACAAGGAGGTTTGGAGGTAGGGGCGACGCATGCGTCGCCCCTACTGGCCGGGTCAAACGCCGTCGCTAACGCTTGGCTTTCCGCTTGCGTTTGGAGTGCGCCTTGGTGGGTGGCGGGGCGATGGTCTTCCTCGACGCGCGTGATTTGGGGCGGAGGTCGCCATCTTTGGCGGTGGCCAGCCGGAGGCGGGCGTCGAGGTTGCGGATTTTTGCGCCGCGCATGGCGTTGAGCACTTGCTCATAATAACGCGTGGGTACTTCGACCAGCGTAGAGTCATCCCGAATCTCCATCGGGCCGATATGCTTGCCGGCCACATCCGCTTCGTTGGCAATCGCGCCCACAATGTCGGCCGGGCGGATATTATCAACTAAGCCGACGCTGATATGAAATCGCACTGATTCGGCTCCGGCCAGGGCGGGCGGCAGTGGTGGTGTCGCCGACACGGACTCAGGTTCGGTGACGCTGAGGGGCCTATCGCCCCGCGCCAACCGCGCCGCCGCCGCCGCGATCTCGGCCAGGTCGCGTCCGCTTTCTTCCGCCAATTCCTCCACCAATGCCAGATAAATTTCCAAGTCCTCCGTTTCCAGAGTCTTAATCAAACGGGCTTTGAACAGCGCAATGCGGCGCGCGGCCACATCGGCGCGATTGGGCACTTTCATGGATTTCAGGCGCTGACCGATATAACGCTCAATCTCCTGCACCATCCGCGTTTCGCGCGGGGCCACAAACAAGATGGCCTGGCCGGCCCGGCCGGCGCGCGCGGTGCGGCCAATGCGGTGTATGTAGGACTCGGGGTCGTTGGGGATGTCGTAGTTAATCACCCGCGCGATATGGTCAATGTCCAGCCCACGCGCGGCCACATCGGTGGCGATCACCGTATCCACTTGCCCTTCCCGCATCCGGCGAATGACGCTTTCGCGTTGAGGTTGATTCATGTCGCCGTGCATGGCCTCGACCGCATAGCCGCGCATTTGCAATTTGTCGGCCACCTCGGCCGCCCGCAGTTTGGTGCGGACGAAAATCAGATTGGCCTCGTCGGGCGCGGTCTCGATTTCAAGCAGATGGGTCAGCGTTTCGAGTTTTTGCTTTTCCAGGACATGCAAGTAATGTTGCTCAACGGTCGGCACGGTGAGAATCTTGTGTTTGATCTCCACCGTCACCGGGTGGGTGAGATAACGCCCGGCGATGCGGCGCACGGCCGGCGGCATGGTGGCCGAGAACAACACCGTTTGGCGGGGGGCCGGGGCCTGCTCCAAGATCCACTCAATGTCTTCGACAAACCCCATTCGCAACATTTCATCGGCCTCGTCCAGCACCACGATTTTCAACGCTTCCAGCCTGAGCGTGCCGCGCCGCAAATGATCCATCACACGGCCCGGCGTGCCGACCACCACATGCAATCCGGCGCGCAAGCGTTGCAGTTGTTTGTAGATGGGATCGCCGCCATAGACCGGCATGACCCGCACTTGCCCCAGATGGCGGGCATAAGCGTGGATGGCCTCCGCCACCTGAATCGCCAACTCGCGGGTGGGCGCTAACACCAATGCTTGCGTGGCCGACACGCTGAGGTCGAGCCGCTCCAAAATGGGGAGCGCAAACGCGGCGGTTTTGCCGGTGCCGGTCTGGGCCTGGCCAATCAAATCGCGGCCCGCCAGCAAAAGCGGGATGGTCTGTTGTTGAATAGGGGTCGGCGTTTCATAGCCGAGGTCGCTGAGGGCCTGGAGCAGATGGACGCTGAGGCCCAGTTGGGCGAAGGTGTCAGGTGGGGTAGGGGATTCGGTTTTCATTCAATTTTCTTCTCTGCGAGTTTACCATGAGTAGGGAGGTGAGATCGTCCTATTCAAGCGTCGGCCGGGATTCGATCAGTGGGTGAAAAGACACACACCGGGTCAGTGTGTTTATCGCCGTGGCTATCCGGGGACTGATCCCCTGGCTGAACGCGCCTCAATCCAACGGGCTACGGACGGCGAGGCCGCCGCGATTGAGGACGTGGGTGTAGATCATGGTGGTCTTAACATCGGCGTGGCCGAGAAGTTCTTGCACGGTCCTGATGTCATACCCGGATTCCAATAAGTGTGTCGCAAAGGAGTGGCGGAAGGAATGGCAGGTGGCGTTTTTGGTGAGGCCCGCCGCGCGCACGGCGTCTTTGACGGCCCTTTGCAGACCACTGGGGTCCACATGATGGCGACGGGTGACGCCGGAGCGCGGGTCAGTGGAGAGGGCGCGCGAAGGGAAGACGTATTGCCAGCCCCACTCTGTGCTGGCGTTGGGGTATTTGCGTTCGAGCGCAAAGGGCAGATACACCACGCCACAGTCGCGTTCTAAATCCTGGGTGTGGAGTTGCCTGACCTGCGCCAGATGCGTTTGGAGTGGTTCAATTAACTGGTCGGGCAACATTGTCACGCGGTCTTTCAGGCCTTTGCCGTCGCGCACCACAATTTGATGTTGGGCGAAGTCCAGGTCTTTGACGCGCAGGCGGACGCATTCCATGAGGCGCAGGCCACTACCGTATAAGAGTTTGGCCATCATTTGATGTTCGTTGGGCACCTGGCGCAAGACCGCTTGCGCTTCGGCTTTGGTGAGGACGACGGGCAGGTGCTGGGGGCGTTTGGCATGAATCACGTCGGACAGAGGCGTCATCTCCTGCCGAAGCACTTCGCGGTAGAGGAAGAGAATGGCACTGAGGGCCTGGTTTTGGGTGGAGGCGGCGACGTTATCGTGCGTGGCCAGGTGGGTGAGGAAGGCGGTGATTTCGGGTGCGCTCATGTCTTTAGGATGACGTTTGTTGTGGAAGAGGATGAAGCGCTTGACCCAATTGCAATAGGTCTCCTCGGTGCGGATGGAATAGTGTTTGAGCCGGATGGCATCGCGGAGTTGATCGAGGAGCGGTTTGGGAGGGGTGGGCATGAGGGTATTATAGCGAAACTCGTTTCCGTGTAAAGGCCGGGCCAGTGACGGGCCGGGGTTGGGGGCAGTTGCGCCGCTGGAAAAACGGGCGTATAATTTGGGCAGGTCAGCAGTGAGTTTCCGTATAACAATTCTGACAATCGGCGCATTAGATGGAAAACGGTTTCCGCCTAAAACACCCCAGCGGCATATTAGATGGAAAATTTCCGCTTTTAATGCTTCTATGGCGTATTAGGTGGAATAGATTTTCCGCCTAATACGCTGGAGATTAGACGGAATTTTTCCGCTCACTTAATGTTGAACGAACCTTTTTAGTTTGAGCGCAGTCTATCAATTGGCATGCGCCGCGTGCCACCTACGCCCACCGTGTGGTTGGGCGGAATTTTTTTCCAGTTTCATTTCATATAATTAGCGTATGGCGGA